>ERZ779624.72-NODE-72-length-43915-cov-9.911491_pt1 | contig 43915 bp, 34 predicted proteins | sample MGYA00514190_ERZ779624 | MGnify/ENA primary metagenome ERZ779624 (study PRJEB29562, sample SAMEA4376706) | mouse gut metagenome | isolation source: Cecum | study: EMG produced TPA metagenomics assembly of the A DSS colitis mouse model was used to assess the microbial... | reverse complement strand
ATCCAGCCGATCAGGCGGGACTCAGGCTTCCCCAAGCTTCACCAGCTTAGCCGCCTGATCGGCGGCAATGCAGGCGTCAATGATCTCCTGAATGTCTCCGTTCATGACCTTGTCAAGCTTATAGAGTGTCAGCCCGATGCGGTGGTCGGTGACTCGGCCCTGGGGAAAATTGTAGGTGCGTATCTTCTCGGAACGGTCTCCCGTACCGATCTGGCTCCTTCTCATCTCCGCCTCCGCGTCGTGCCGCTGCTGCTGCTCCATATCGTAAAGCTTTGCCTTCAGCAGGGCAAATGCCTTGGCCTTGTTCTGAATCTGGGACTTTTCGGTCTGACTGTACACCACGATACCCGTGGGATAATGAGTCAGGCGAACCGCGGAATCTGTGGTGTTCACACATTGTCCGCCGTTTCCGGAAGCACGCATGACGTCAATCCGGATATCCTTCTCGTCAATTACAATGTCAATATCCTCATCCACCTCCGGCATCACTGCAACACTGATGGTGGACGTATGAATGCGCCCGCCGCTCTCCGTCTCGGGCACACGCTGCACCCGGTGTACGCCGCTCTCGTATTTCATTCTGGAATACGCGCCCTGTCCGGTGATCATAAACTGTACTTCCTTCATACCTCCGATGCCGATCTCGTCGGCATTCATGGTCTCCACCCTCCAGCGCATTCCCTCTGCGTAATGCACATACATGCGGTAGATCTCCGCAGCAAAGAGCGCGGCCTCATCCCCGCCCGCCCCGGCGCGGATCTCCACGATCACGTTTTTATCGTCGTTGGGATCCTTCGGAAGCAGCAGGATCTTCAGCTCCTGTTCCAGCTCCTCCACCCGCTGCCTGCTCTCGCTCAGGGTCTCTTTTATCATCTCGCGCATTTCGTCGTCGTTTTCCTCCTCCAGCATTGCCAGAGAATCCTCCACGTCCTGCCTGCACTTCTTATATTCGGTATACGCCTCCACAATGGGCGTCAAATCACTCTGCTCCTTCATCAGCCTGCGGAACCGCTCCTGATTGTTGGTCACGGTAGGCTCGTGAAGCTCCCCCAGGATCTCCTCAAACCGAATCAGCAAATCTTCCAGCTTATCAAACATAACTTCCTCACTTCCGCGTCTCCGCCACAACGTACCTGCAGCCTGCAGCCGCCTTTAAAACCCAAGGGTTCCGCACACCACTCTGTCCATCCCCCCGTAATCCTTTACCACACAAACCTCCAGAAAGCCTGCCTGCTCCATCAGCCCGCGCACCGTTTCACCCTGGTCATATCCGATCTCAAAAAAGAGCATTCCGCCCTTCTTCAGATAATTTCCGCAGCCCCGAAGAATCTCCCGGTAAAACAAAAGCCCGTCCTCGCCGCCGTCAAGCGCCTGCCTTGGCTCATGATCCCTCACCTCCGGCATCAGGGTATCCACAACCCGGGTCTGTATATACGGCGGGTTTGACACAATCATGTCAAACATCCCTTCCACCTTCTCAAACAGATCGCTTTGCAGAAAGCAAATCCTCTTCTCTCCCTCCCCGGAGTCTGTCAGGACATGTTCCCCCAGAAGCCTCCCGGCATTTTCCGCCGCAACCTTCAGCGCCTCCTCCGAGACATCGGTTCCCACACCGGTACAATTGTTGGAGTACTGCAGAAGACTGATGAGAATGCAGCCGGAGCCGGTACACAGATCCAACACCCGCATACCGTCATGAAGACAACGCAGCGCTTCCTCCACCAGAATCTCCGTGTCCTGACGGGGAATCAGCACCTTCTCGTTCACGGCAAATTCCAATCCCATAAAATCCTGTGTGCCGGTGAGCTGCTGCAGAGGAATCCTCTCTCCCCGCCGACGGATCAGTTCCCGATAACACTTTTCCTGCTCCGGCGTCACCTGCCTGTCTCCGTGAACCAGAAGTGCATTCCTGTCCGTTTTGCAGACAAATTCCAGAAGCAGCCTGGCGTCCAGCTCCGCCTCCGCAATCCCTGCGGCCTGAAGAGCACCTTTCCCTTCCAGGTATAATTCTCCGTAACTCATGTCTCCCGGCTCTGCTCCCCGCTCTCAGCGGTCGCAGTCTCCTCCTGATAGCCGAAATTCTCCACCAGATACTTCCTCCAGTCAAACACGGCCTCCACCGCCGCAATGGCAACCTCCGCCATCGCTCTGTCCGGCTCTTTGGTGGTCATCCGCTGAACCAGCATTCCCGGGGCCGAAATAATCCGCACAAAAAGATTGTCGCCGCGGCCTGCCAGCCGGAGAATCTCATAGGAAATCCCCGCCACCACGGGCAGCAGGGCAATGCGCAGCAGCACTCTCTGCGCGGGATTCTCCACCCTGATAAAGAAAAAGAGAACAATGCTGATAAACAGGACAAAAAAGATAAAGCTGGTGCCGCATCTTTTGTGAAGCCTGGAGCTTTTCATCACATTGTGAACCGTGAGCGGACGTCCCCGTTCAATGCAGTTGATACATTTGTGTTCGGCCCCATGATACTGATACAGCCGTTTGATATCCTTCATGGCGCTGATCCCCCACACATAAAGAATAAAAACAACGATGCGGATCAGGCCCTCAATGATGGCCAAAAGGGACGTGTTGTGCAGGCGGCTGCCAATCAGGGACGCAACATAATAAGGCAAGACCACAAAGAGCCCTATCGCCAGCACAATGGAGGCAATGGTCACCAGCGCACTCTTCAGCTTTTCTCCGCCCTTCCCACTGTCCGCGGACGGTGTTCCTTCCTCCTGCCCCTCTTCCACGTCCTCTACCAGGGCAGAATAATTCAGGCATTTCATCCCCAGCACCATGGAATCTATAAAATTGAAAATACCCCTCACAAAGGGGATCCTGTTCAGCACGTTCCCGTGCAGCAGCCCCTGATAGTTCTCCAGTTCCAGAACAATCTCACCGTTCGGCCTTCTCACCGCCACTGCGTACTTTTCCTGATTTTTCATCATGACCCCTTCCAGCACCGCCTGTCCGCCGATCCCGGAATAGCATCTACGTCTCCTTCTCGCCATAGCCTTCCTCTCCAAATAATCCGTCCGAATAACAGAAAAGGTTGAGATACAGACACCTCAACCTTTTTTTGCACTTCCTATTTAACACCGTACTTCTTATTGAACTTCTCAATACGTCCGTCGGCTCTTGCGGTCTTCTGCTGGCCGGTATAGAATGAATGGCACTTGGAGCAGACTTCCACATGAATCTCAGGCTTTGTGGAGCCGGTCACGAAGGTATTGCCGCAGTTGCAGGTTACGGTTGCCTGGTAATACTTGGGATGGATTCCTTCTTTCATCGCTTTCACCTCTCTATAACAATTCCATGTATTTTTTCGTTCTCATCCGCACTGCTTATGGAACCACAAACAGCTTTTTTATTGTAGCATAAGGTTTGTACCCTTGCAAGACCTAATTTAAATAAATTTTGTTTTCTTGACATACTGTACAAACTCACTGTTGTTTCTGGTTTTTGCAAACAGATCCAGGATCCTGTCCGCCGCCTCGTCCGGCTTCAATCCGTTCAGGGACTTCCGCATCACGTTGATGGCTTCCAGCTCCTCTGCAGTCAGCAGCAGATCCTCTCTTCTGGTGCCGGACTTTGCCAGATCAATGGCCGGGAAGATACGCTTCTCGGAGAGTCTGCGGTCCAGAACCATCTCCATATTGCCCGTTCCCTTGAACTCCTCGTAGATCACATCGTCCATCTTGCTGCCCGTCTCCACCAGCGCCGTGGCCAGAATGGTCAGGCTTCCGCCCTCTCTCATATTCCGGGCTGCGCCGAAAAACCGCTTTGGCATGTGCAGCGCCGCCGGATCCAGACCGCCGGACAGCGTGCGCCCGCTGGGCGGAATCACCAGGTTGTAAGCCCTGGTCAGTCTGGTGATGCTGTCCAGCAAAATCACCACGTCCATCTTGTGCTCCACCAGTCTCTTCGCACGCTCGATCACCATCTCGGAAACGCGCTTGTGGTGCTCCGGCAGCTCGTCAAAGGTGGAATGGATCACCTCCACGTTGGTGCCGTGGATGGCCTCCTTGATATCCGTCACCTCCTCGGGCCGCTCGTCGATCAGCAGAATCAGCATATGCATCTGGGGATTGGTGCGCAGGATCGACCTGGCCACATCCTTTAACAGGGTGGTCTTGCCCGCCTTGGGCGGCGAAACGATCATTCCTCTCTGCCCCTTTCCCACGGGGCTCACCAGATCCATCACTCTCATGGCCACACTGCAGCCGGGCGTCTCCAGACGGACGCGCTGATTCGGGAAAATGGGAGTCATGTCCTCAAATGCCGTCCTCTTCGCGGACTCCTCCGTGGTATAGCCGTTTATGGTGCGGATGTACAAAAGGGCGCTGAATTTTTCCTGCTGCGTCTTGATTCTCTTGTTTCCCCGGAGAATATCTCCCGTCTTTAAACCAAACCTGCGGATCTGGCTGGGCGCCACATATACGTCGTTCTCCCCGGGAAGATAATTCTCACAGCGGATGAAGCCGTAACCGTCCGGCATCACCTCCAGGATACCGCTGGCTTCCTCGCCGCTGTCAAGCTCTCTGGGATAGGTCTTCTCGTCATACACCTCATTGCTGCGGACAGGGCGCGGAACAGGCGCAGCTCCCTCCGCCGCAGGCCCCTCCTGTCTCACCGGCGCATCGGTTCTCTGCCCGCCCTCGCCGCGGACACCTCTATCGCCCTCCGTCTGCTGCTCACCGCCTGAATAAGGCTTTCTGCCCGCCGGGCGTGTTCCTCCGTCAGCCCGTCCGGTATTGTCGGGGCGCTGTGCGGGAGTCCTGGCTCCGCCGGCGTTGGCGTTTCTGTACAGGGGCTGTCTCTCTCCCCCCTCTGCAGACTGCTGCTTCGCCGCGGTCTCCTGCTCCTCCAGCTTCTTCAGCCTCTCATCCTCCGCCAGCATTGCCTGAACCAGCTCGGCTTTCTTCATGGCAGACGTCCCTTTAAGGCCACGAACCTTTGCGAGCTCTTTCAGTTGTGTCAGCGCCAACGATTCATATTTCTCTCTCATAAATTTCCTCCTGAATAAAATAAATGCACTATTTCAGCATTGAAAGCAGTTTTTACATCTGATACAAAAAGGGGTTAAAAATAAGATGCGCGATCGACATGCTTCCTTGACTTCAAAAATGAATTTGTCGAATGTGTGAAAAGGCTTTTTCTGTGAAATGCCCTTTTTCACACTAATCCTATTATAATACACATTTTATAAAATAGGAAGCCCCAATTTTAACTCTTGCGAAGGAATGTGAATTATTATATGATAGAAAGAACCAAACCGCCATTTTCTATCAGAGAGAGGTACTGCAATGACAAACAACGAAAAGGCATTAGCAATGCACGAACAGTGGAACGGGAAGCTGGAGACCGTATCCAAATCACCTGTAAACTCCAGGGAAGCCCTGGCCATCGCCTACACCCCCGGGGTAGCCGAGCCCTGCAAGGTCATCGCCGCGGACACAGAGGCCGCCTACCGCTACACCATGAAGGCAAACACGGTTGCCGTGGTCTCCGACGGAAGCGCCGTACTTGGGCTCGGAAACATCGGCCCCCATGCAGCCATGCCGGTGATGGAAGGCAAGGCCGTGCTGTTTAAAGAGTTCGGCGGCGTCAACGCCGTCCCCATCTGCCTGGATACCCAGGATACGGAAGAGATCATAAAGGCCGTCACCTGGCTTGCCCCGGGCTTCGGCGGCATCAACCTGGAGGATATCAGCGCTCCCAGATGCTTTGAAATCGAGGAACGCCTGAACGAGATCCTCGACATCCCCGTGTTTCACGACGACCAGCACGGCACTGCCATCGTGGTTCTGGCCGGCATCATCAACGCCCTGAAGGTGACGGGCAAAAGAAAGGAAGACTGCCGGGTGGTGGTAAACGGCGCGGGAAGCGCAGGCATAGCCATCACCAAGCTTCTTTTGACCTACGGCTTTCCCAAAATCATTCTCTGCGACAAGGTGGGGATTTTGTCCAAAACCACCCAGGGACTGAACTGGATGCAGCAGAAAATGACCCAGGTGACCAACTTAAACGGTGAAACCGGATCCCTTGCCGACGCCCTGAAGGGCGCGGATATCTTTGTTGGCGTATCCGCTCCCAATATTGTGACTCCGGAAATGGTGGCTTCCATGAACCGGGACGCCATTCTTTTCGCCATGGCAAACCCCGTTCCCGAGATTATGCCGGATGCGGCAAAGGCCGCAGGCGCCCGGGTGGTGGGCACGGGACGCAGTGATTTTCCCAATCAGGTCAACAATGTGGTGGCCTTCCCCGGCATCTTCCGGGGCGCTCTGGAGGGACGCGCCTCCCGGATCACCGAGGAGATGAAGCTTGCGGCTGCGGAAGCCATCGCCGGCCTGGTTCCCCGGGACGAGCTTTGCGAGGACAATATCATGCCGGAGGCCTTTAACCCGAAGGTGGCAGAGCTGGTGGCCGCGGCGGTAAAGGCCCACATCCGCTGACCGTGGGCACAGGAACGGACTGGCACGGCAAGCCCTATTACTCCCTGGACGCCTGGTGTAAAAATACTTATGGCCGCAAATGCTACAGAGTAGCCCTGAACGCCCGGATGACCTGCCCCAACCGGGACGGTTCCCTGGGAACCCGGGGCTGCATTTTCTGCAGCGCAGGCGGCAGCGGGGATTTCGCCGTGGAACTGTCCGGCGGGGACGAGGATATCCGCCCGCAGCTGGAGGAGGGGATCTGCCGGATTGAGCGTAAGCTGCACGGTAAAAATCCTGCCGTGGGCAGCAGCATGCCCCCGCAGCTTCCCACCCCCTGTGTCATCGCCTACTTTCAGTCTTACACCAACACCTACGCCCCGGTTCCCCGCCTGGAACGACTCTTTACCCAGGCCCTGCTCTCCCCCCGGGTGTGCGGCATCTCCATAGCCACCCGGCCGGACTGCCTGCCGGACGAAGTCCTTGCACTGCTCACCGATTTAAAGCAACGATTTCCGGACAAGTTCATCTGGGTCGAGCTGGGACTGCAGACCATACACGAGAAAACCGCAGCCTTTCTCCGCAGAGGCTACGCCCTTCCCTGCTTTGAAACCGCGGTCAGACGGCTTGCCCGGGCAGACATCCCCGTCATCGTCCATGTCATTCTGGGACTTCCCGGCGAAGATGAGGCAAAAATGCTGGAGACAATACGCTACTTAAACGGCATTCTGCCCTTCGGGATCAAGCTTCAACTTCTGCATGTGCTGGAGGGAACCGACCTGGCAGCCTGCTATCTGGAGGGCGCATTCCACGCTCTGTCAAAGGATGCATACCTGAATCTGCTGATCAACTGTCTGGAACGGCTCTCTCCCGAAATCGTGCTGCACCGCGTCACCGGAGACGGCCCCGGCAGACTGCTGATCGCCCCTCTCTGGAGTAAAAACAAAAAAGATGTATTGAATTCCCTTCACCGACAGATGCGGACAGAAGGACGTTTTCAGGGACGGCTTTTTTCCGGTTCCGGGGGCATCTCCTCCGGCAGTGCGGACGCCGGAAAGCTTCCTTGGGAAAACGGGAATCCGTCTGACGGAGAAATGCCGAAAATCGGCGGAATGTGAGGAACTATGCTGCAAGATACGCTGACTCTCTATAAACTGATCGTTTTGTACATGCTCAACCGGGTAAATTTCCCCATGACCACCGCCCAGGTCAGCGACTTCATCCTGGAGCGGGAGTACACCAACTTTCTCACCCTGCAGCAGGTCATCAGCGAACTGAACGAGGCCGGGATGATCTCCTCCGAGACCATCCGCAACCGCACACATCTCTCCGTCACAAAGGAGGGACGGGAAACCCTGCAGTTTTTTCAGAACCGGATCAGCGATGCCATCAAGCAGGAAATCAACACCTATTTCCGGGAAAATGAGTTTGCGCTCCGAAACGAGGTGTCCGTACTGGGAGACTATTATAAGTCCACCTCCGGGGAATACGAGGCCCACCTGGTAGCCAAGGACCGGGGGATCCGGCTGGTGGATATCACCTTGTCCGTTCCCGACGAATCCACCGCCGCCTCCATCTGCGACAACTGGCAAAAAAAGAACCAGGCCATCTATCAGCACCTCATACAGGAACTTTTTTAAGGAAGCCATTTCCAAAAGACAAAAACGCGCCGGAGTTCAGTTTTCCGGCGCGCTTTCTTCCCGGATGCGTCTCATGTGCTCCCGGATTTTCACCTCATATCCATTTCCTGAAGGCTTGTAAAATTCTCTTCCATCCAACTCATAGGGCAGATACTGCTGCCTCACATAATTATTGGGATAATCATGGGCATACTTGTACCCCGTCCCATGCCCCAGCTTTGCCGCGCCCTTATAATGGGCGTCCTGCAAATGCGGCGGAATCGGAAGGTTCCCTGTCTTTTCCACCGCCTCCATGGCCTGAAAAACCGCGCTGCTGGCAGCGTTGCTCTTGGGCGCACACGCCACATAAGCCGCCGCCTGGGCCAGAATGATCTGTGCCTCCGGCATCCCGATGCGCTCCACCGCCAGGGAGGCGCTGACTGCCACGGACAATGCCCGGGGATCCGCATTTCCCACGTCCTCCGCAGCGCAGATCATAATCCTTCTGGCGATAAACGTCACCTGTTCCCCGGCTTTCAGCATCCGGGCCAGATAATACACCGCAGCATCCGGGTCAGATCCTCTCATACTCTTGATAAAGGCAGAAACCGTATCATAGTGATTGTCCCCCGTCTTATCGTACCGCAGCACCCTTTTCTGAATACATTCCTGCGCCACCTCCAGAGTCAGATGAATTTTTCCGTCCTCTCCGCGCCCGGTGGTCATGACCCCCAGCTCCACCGCATTCAACGCGTGTCTTGCGTCTCCTCCGGAAAGCTCCGCCAGAAAATCCAGGGCGTCCTCCTCTATCACCGCATCATAAGCTCCCATTCCCCTCTCGGCGTCATACACGGCCTTCCGGATCAGCTCTTTCACCGCGTCCACGGGTATTGGTTTCAGTTCAAAGACAATAGAGCGGGAGATCAAGGCCCCGTTCACCTCAAAATAAGGATTCTCCGTGGTGGCTCCAATCAGAATCAGGGTGCCGTCCTCCACAAAGGGAAGCAGGTAGTCCTGCTGACTTTTGTTGAAACGATGAATCTCGTCGATAAAAAGAATGGTGCGGCGGCCGTACATCCCCCGGGTGTCCTTCGCCTTTGCCACCACCTCCTCCATGTCCTTCTTCCCCGCCACCGTGGCATTGATCTGGGTAAACTCAGCGCTGGTGGTATTTGCAATGACCCTGGCCAAGGTGGTCTTCCCCGTCCCGGGAGGACCATAGAAGATTACGGAGCTCACCTTGTCCGCCTGAATGGCACGGTAGAGCAGCTTGTCCCTGCCCACAATATGCTCCTGCCCCATCACCTCCTCCAGGGTTCTGGGGCGCATTCTCGCCGCAAGGGGAGACTCTTTCTCCATATTAGTGCTCCGCATATAGTCAAACAAATCCATATTATCTGGCCTCTTCCCGCAGCGTCACCTGATTCTCATGCACCGTCACAGACTTCATGCTGCGCAGGAAGCTGGATATCCTGCTGTAGCCGAACTGCCTGAAATCAAGTTGCCTGTACTTTTTGTGCAGCTCGTCGTTCAGCGTGGAAAGATTGTCGATCATCCCTCCGCTCTTTTCGATCATACTGCAGATTTCCCGCTCCAGCTCCGCCTTGGTGAGGGTGGTGCGCCGCTCCACATAATGCTGGTTATTCACCTTCTTTACCGCCAGATCCGGCACCTCCTGCACCACCATGGTACTCAGCTTGGCGTAGCCGTAGTTCCGCACGTCAAAATCGGAAAACTTATCGTTGAGCCTGCTTCCGATCCTTGCCAGATCCACCTGCTTTCCGTCATTTTCGTTGACCAGGGCAAGGATGGCCTGGCGCACCTCCGTGATGGAGGTGACATTCTGTTCTTCGCCGCCCTCCAGATTCTCGTTGCCCTCCAGCGCCTTATTCTGCTCCGCCACCAGGTTCAGATGAATAAAACGGTTGCAGGCCCTGGTCAGCGCCAGCGGCGTCTTGGATTCCCCCATGCCCAGCACAAACATATTCTCCTCCCGCAGCCGCATGGCAAGCCGGGTGAAATCGCTGTCGCTGGTCACCAGGCAGAAGCCCTGTACCTTGTTCTTAAAAAGAATATCCATGGCGTCAATGACCATGGCCATGTCGGTGGCATTTTTTCCCGTGGTATAGGAAAACTGCTGCACCGGCATAATGGAATATTCCAGCAGCATTCCCTCGTTCCATCCGTTGCTCCTGGACCAGTTGCCGTAGATACGGCGGTAGGTGGAAAGCCCGAACTTCTCCAGCTCCTCAAAAATCGTGCCCGCAAATCTGGAACTGATATTGTCCGCGTCGATCAGCACCGCAAACTGCATCCTCTCCCTTGTGAGATTATCAATTGTTTCTTCCATTCTCTCTCCTGTCCGCCCTCTTCACACCAAGGGACCGCCGCCCTTTCCCGGGCAATTTTACAGCATCAGTTCAATACTCTGTTCAGGGTCTCCAACAGCACCTTTATATTGATGGGCTTGGCCAGATGACCATTCATCCCGCACTTCAGCGCCTCCTGCCGGTCCTCCTCAAAGGCGTTGGCCGTCATGGCAAAGATGGGGATGGACGCAAGCTCATGGTTTTCCAGGGCCCGGATCTTCCTGGTTGCGCCATAGCCGTCCAGCTCCGGCATCTGAACATCCATCAATACCAGCTGATAGTACCCCGGCTTCGACCGCTCCAGCATATCCACCGCAATCTGCCCGTTGTCGGCCACCTCCGCAGTGAATCCCGCATCCTCCAGGATCGCCACTGCGATTTCCTGGTTTACCTCATTGTCCTCCGCCAGCAGAATCCTTCCGGTCAGCTGCCGCTTCGGCCCATCCTCCACCGTTTTTTCCTCCACCTCAGCAGTCACAATGGAATTCAGACAGCTGCGCAGCTCGGACAGAAACAGCGGCTTGCCGCAGAATGCGGACACGCCGGCCTCCTTGGCCTCCTCCTCAATATCCGACCAGTCGTAGGCCGTCAGAAGAATGATCGGCACATCGTCTCCCATCTCCTTCCGGATCCTTCTGGCCACCTCCACGCCGTTCATATCCGGCAGCATCCAGTCGATCACATAGATATTGTAGTTGTCCCCCCGGGTGACGGCCTGATGTGTCCTGAGCAGCGCTTCCTTTCCCGACAGGGTCCATTCCGCACGGATTCCGATCTGTCCCAGCATCAGGGTGACACTGTCGCAGGTATTGAAATCGTCGTCCACCACCAGCGCCCTGCAGTTTTTCAGCTGCGGAATATCCTGGGGTTCCCTGGCTCCCTCATGCAGCCGGAAGGTAAAGCCCACCGTGATCTCCGTTCCGACTCCCTGCTCGCTCTTTACCTCTATGGTGCCGTTCATCATATCCACAATATTTTTCGTGATGGCCATGCCAAGACCCGTGCCCTGGATCCCGCTGATGGTGCTGGTCTTTTCCCGCTCAAAGGGTTCGAAGATATGATTGACGAACTCTTCGCTCATACCCACGCCGGTATCCTTGATCAGAAATTCATAGTAGGCATAGCCCGACGGCGCCCCCGCCTTTTCCCGGATCCGCATGCTGACGATACCGCCTGCCCCCGTATACTTCACCGCATTGCTGAGCAGATTCAGCAGCACCTGATTCAGCCGCAGCCTGTCGCAGTAGATCTCCTCGTCCAGGATATCCACCGCGTCAATATACAGATCAAGCTGCTTTGCGTGAATGTCCGCCTGCAAAATGTTCCGCAGCTCATGCAGAATATCCGGCAGCCTGCAGAGCTTTTCCTCCAGATGTATTTTTCCGCTCTCGATTCGGCTCATATCCAGCACATCGTTGATCAGGCTCAGCAGATGGTTTCCCGAGGTCATGATCTTTTTCAGATATTCCTCCACCTGCTCCCTGTTGTCGATGTGCGTGATGGCAAGAGCGGTAAAGCCCACAATGGCGTTCATGGGCGTGCGGATATCGTGGGACATATTGGAGAGGAAAATGCTCTTCGCCTTGCTGGCCGCGTTGGCCTGCCTCAGCGCAGTCTCCAGCGCTGTCTTCTTTTCCAGCTCACTGCGGGTCTCCCCGTCCACACTGCGCAGTCCCAATACCGCACCGAAATGTCCGTCCCACTCTCCCGCACGCACGGCCTTCACCTGAAAATACTTTATATTATCGTCAAAAACCGCACGATAATTCACATAATACTGCTTGTTTTTCTCCAGCTCTTCCCGCAGAACTTCCACGGAAACCGCCTGGCGGAACATCTCCCTGTCCTCCACATAGACGAATTCCTCTATGTAACGCTCCATACACTGGCTGAGGACAATCGTGTTTCCGGGTGCGACGGCAAAAATCCGCCCATCCTTTTCATTGCTGCGGATGGGAATCCCCACGCCCGTGCCAAGGTCAACAAAGCAGACAATATTATAGTCAATGCTCAGCGCCTGAACCAGCTCCGCCTGCCGTCTCTCGTTTCTCGCCTCCTGCAGCTTCCGGGCGGTGCAGTCCAAAAGAAAGCGCTGGTAAAACAGCTTGCCGTTCTCCCGGATCAGCTTCACATTGCCCATGATATGCAGCACTTCCCCGTCCCGGTGCCGGATGCGGTACTCCAAACTGACGCTGTCTCCGTCCTCCTTCAGGTTTTTAATGCATTCCAGAAGCTCATCCCGATCCTCTTCCACCACATTCCCGGCAACCATGTCAAAGCCGTCCGTCATCATCTCTTCCTGGGATTCATAGCCCAGAATCCGGAGAGCCACCTTGTTGATGCTGATTACCTCCGCACCGTCCACCGTATGACACATGACTCCGCAGTCGATGGTGTTGAAAATCTTCTCCAGCGTATGATTCTTCTGTATGATCTCCTGCTCATAAAGCCGCTCCTGCGTCACGTCGATGGCCACACCCACGGTTCCCATCACGCTGCCGTCCAGATCAAACAGGGGAGATTTATAGGTGGTCAGCGTCCTGGTTCCCGCCCCGGTCTGAATGGTCTCCTCCGACACACAGGTCCTTCTCCCCTCCATGACCTCTCTCTCCGACTCTATGCAGGCGGGATCGTCATGCTCCACATCCCAGATATAAGCGTGCCCCTGTCCCTCCACCTGCTGCCTGGTCTTATTGACCGTCCTGCAGAAGCTGTCGTTCACCTTCTCATGGATACCGTTTTTATCCTTATACCAGACCAGATTGGGCACATTGTTGATGGTGGCCGCAAAAAAGTGGCTGGTCTCCCAGAAATCCCGGCCCAGCTTATAAGCCTGCTGCCATCTCAGGAACCGGAATCCGGCCTCCTCCGCGGACATGGGACAGATCCAGATGTCCTTCACTCCGGACAATTCTCCCTTCAGAAGCTCCACCTGACCTTTCTCCGCAAGCAGAATAAGCTCCGCGTCACGGCGCTTTTCCGAGACCAGCTTCCTCACCGTCTCCTCCGCATTCAGTCCCCGCAGATTTGCCAGAATCACATCCGACTCCGACAACAGCCCCTCCTCCAATACGGCGCCCTCCGCAAAAGTATGCGTAAAGTGCTCCAACGGGGCTGTTTCCCTTACGATCTCGAAAATTTTGCACTGGCTGCCCAACAGATAAAAATGTACATGACAGTGGTACATAATCTTTCCTCCTTGTGTTTGCAGTCGATGGATCGATTCTCCCTGTGCGAACCGACATTAATGAAATTATACTTCACTCTCCCTGTAAAAAGCAAGGGCAGAACCACATTCTTTTGCAGGATTCCGCATGAAAATCAAAAAGCAGGAAAGGGAACGCCCCCTCTCCTGCTCACGCCGATTCCTGCTGGGGAATATTCATGACCAGCCGGAAGATAAACAGACCGTTATCATTCTTAAAATCATACTCCCCGTCAAATTTTTCCGCCGTCTTGATAATGCTCAGCACCCCCACGCCGCCCGTTGCCTCCGGCCTGGGCTGTCCGTTTTTGATCTCCGTCTCCAACCGGCAGGTGTTGCTGCAATACATGACAAGCTTGTTTTTCTTTCTCCGGATCATAAGGTAAATGGAACATTCTCTCTCCCTGGACTGCCTGCGCACCTCCATACAGCCATAGATGGCATTCTCATAGGCATTTGCCAGGATGGTCACCAGATCAATATTCGGTATCGTCAGGTTCCTGTCCAGCTCCACATCCATCACCACCCGAATCTGCTCCTTTTCCGCCTTCTCCGTATAAGAGGAAAGAAGATTGTTGACTGCCGTATTATCGCACAGAACCCTCTCACCACCCTCATCCGTCTGCCGGTTGTATTCCTGCAGATACTGCAGCAGCTCCTGATTCTGCCCTCTGCGGACAAATTCCGCAATCACCGCGTTGTGATGCCTCACGTCGTGACGAATCCTCCTGCCGGAATCCGCAGACTTCTCCAGCAGCTCCATATTTCTCTCCAGCAGACGATGATTCATCTGCATCAGCTGATTCTCCTTCTGATATTCCTTCTCTCTGCCGATGTGCTGGTAAAGCCGGAACACCAGCAGCTGCAGCGCCCCTGTGAGGAAAAAGTTTATGATAATCTGAAAAAGCCGGTAGGGAGTCTGCCCCCGGATATTGGGATTCAAAATAAATCCGATCCCGAACAGAATACTGACGATCATGACGGCCAGACTGAACTGATCCAGCTCGTTCTCTACATAACTGCTGAACCCACGAATAGCGCTTTTTATTTTCCTGTCAATAAAATATGCCATGAACCCGATCAGCACGACACGCGTGACAATATCCGCCCATACGTTTCTGTCAAAAAAAAGAAGGGAAACTTCAATACCTGCAATCAGAAACACCGCCAGCAGATAAAAGGTCAGGGTCAGCTTGTACAGCGACAAAAAGATGGGATCCGAGCTCATAAAAATACTGAAAACAGCAAAGCACAGATACATCACAAAAGCCGCCATCCGCACACAGCTCTCCCAGTCCACCGCATACCAGACACACGCCCCGGCCACCACAGCCACACCGAAACACGCGTAAGAGATGACTGTCTTCCTTCTGCCGTAACGCGGTTCATTCATCAGGGAAAACAGTATGACTGTCCCCGCCAGACTGATTGCAAACCGAATCAGCGCTATGTATACGGAACCTCCCAGCATGGCTCCTTCCGCCCCCTTTTCCTCTGTTGCTTCTTATCTCGATACATTATAAGCACAGAGGAATTCTTTTTCCTCCTTCCGGTACAATTCGCACTTTTTCCGTTATACTTTGTATCACTTCTTCCGGAGACCCGTCTGGGCCGGGTCGTCTATCAGCCGTCCCTCTCTGTCAAACCGGGAGCCGTGACAGGGACAGTCCCAGGTCTCCTCATCCGGATTCCACTCCAGCCTGCAGCCCATATGAGGACAATTCAGCGTGACCCCATGGCCACCCGCAGGCAGAAGGTGCTTTCCAAGCCCCCTTGCCGTGTGCGCCCCGTGGATTGCAAGCTCCCTCAGGGCCCGGGCAGTCAGACGTCTTTGGGGCGAAAAAATTTCCGCCTCCGGACAGTCTCTCCCTGAAACCAGCGCCGCCAGAATACGGGCGCCCGCCATGGCGGTGGTCATCCCCCACTTCCCGAAACCGGATAGGAGATACCAGTCCGGTCTCTTGGCAGAAAATCTCCCGATATAGGGAATCTGATCCGGCGTCATGCAGTCCTGGGCCGACCAGTGTGCAACCTCATGGCTGCCGGGAAAAAAAGACCGGGCGGCAGAACGCAGCTTTTCATACTGCCCTCCCTGCCTGTTTCGTCCCGTCCGGTGGCTGCCGCCGCCCAGAAGAAGCACATCCCCCTGGGTGCGGAAGGATAGACCGTCCCTGTCGATTCCGAGATACATGCCCTCCAGGGCGCAGGCCCCCTGAAGCGCCGTCACATAGCTGCGCTCCTGGTACATTCTGGCAAAATAGAACCCGGGCACATTAATGAAGGGATAATGGGAGGCAAAAATAATATGCTCCGCCGTCACACTGCCCCTGGCTGTCTCCACACGGTTTCCTTCCACCCTGAGTACCCTGGTCTGCTCATATACCGTTACTTCCTCCGCCATTCTGCCCAGAAATTTCAGCGGCTGAAATCTTGCCTGCCCTTCAAATCTTGTCAGCCCCGCCACCGGAAAGGGAAGCTCTCCCGAAGACTCAAAGGAAGCCGCAATGCCCAGGGAAGACGCAGCCCGCGCCTCCCGTCTTAAGGCGTCCTCCTCCCGGCAGGAATAAAGACAGGCCGGGCACCTGACAAAATCACAGTCGATCCCCTTTTCCCGGATCAGTCTCTCATACTCGCGGATGGCTGCTTCATTTGCCCTGGCATACTGCTCCCCCATCCGTCTGCCGAAGGTGCGGATCAACCGATCATAGATCAGTCCGTGCTGGGAGGTGATCTTGGCCGTGGTGTTTTTCGTCTGCCCGCTGCCGATTCTGTCCGCCTCCAGAACCACCGCGGGGATCCCTTCCTGTCCCAGATAATAGGCCGTCAGAATCCCTGCAAGCCCTGCCCCGATGACAACCGCCGCCGTGCCGGTATCTCCCGGAAGAGGATCCCGTTTTTCAATCTGTGTCTCTGCCGTCCAAATAGAGTCCATTGCCGCAGCCTCCCCACTTACTTTTGGACAGCATATGCAGGTTCCCGGAAATTATACCTTCGCTTCCGTTACAGAAAATCGGACTTTACCATCACATCCAGTACAAAACTTCCCTCCTGCGTATAGCACAGCATATCGCCTCCCAGCTTTTTTGCCGCGTCACGCACCGTTGGCAGTCCAAACCCATGGCCCGTCTCCTTCTTTCCGGTGGCCGGAAGCTCTCCCTTTTCCACACACAGCCCCTCTCTGCAGGGATTCATGATACGGATCGTCAGATAACCCCTGTTATACTTCATCTGCACGGAAACCTCAGACCTCTCCTGCACCGATAATCCTTCCAGCGCATCGCACGCGTTTTCCAATCCGTTTGTGAGAATCTGACACAGCTCCAGATAAGGAAGCTCCTCCTCCCCGACCTGGATATCCGGCTTCAATTCCACCCCCATCTCCTGTAACTTTTGGGAATAATGGCTGACCACCGCATTCAGATAAGGATTGGGACAAAACTGCCCCATCACGGCATCCATCTTGGAGCCTATATCCCTCAGATATCCGACAGCCTGCTCTGTGTTTCCCGCGGCAAGCAGTCCTGAAAGGGTGATCGTATATGCCTTCATATCATGCTTCAGCCGGCGTATCTGCTGCTGGTTTTCAAGCTTCGTCTCCAGGAAGACCTTCTGCTCCTGAAGACTGCGCTCGCTCTGCTGTTTCCGGAAGAGCAGAAGCTGATTGTACAGGGAGAAAAAGATCGTGGCATAGTTGAATCCCATGAGAAGCAGAATCAACAGACACAGAAAAAAGTCTTCCGGGCGGTTCTCAATATTGACGGGGTAATAGAGCATTACCGTAAGCAGTACATAATACAGCATCGTCATTCCCGCAAAGACGCCCCAGCCCCTTTCCACAGAGGCCTGCAGTTCCAGATAAGGCTTCCGCAGAAAACGGTACGCAAAATATTCCGCCAGAGGAAGCAGCAGCAGTCTGCTCACAAACAACAACACATTCCGTCCGCCGCCCAGACAGCTGTCCAGCAGAAGCGTGACTCCCATGATCCACAGGCAGAAGGTGTCCGCCAGGCAGAACGTGAGAATGTACCGGAATCCCTTGTCCGCAGACAACACATAGAAAAAGACAAAGCTGGGAATGGAACAAGTGAAAAAGAACAGTTTTCCCATGGCCTCAAGCCCCAACACCACAAGCCCCACCCCATTCAGAAGCATAAGCAGTCCCATGCCCACTGCCGCCAGCAGCACAGTCTTTTTTTTCGGATACCGCGAGCGAAACAAAATGACAAAGAGAAAGATCACATGGAACATACTCCAGAACGCAGACAAATCACGCATCAGTATTTTCATCGGACAACCTCCACCGGTTTATCTATTGTATCAAATCAGAACCATTCCTCTGTTTCTCCAGATTAACACAAAAATATTTCCTTTTCAATGGCAAAAAACGGTAACGGTACGGCAAATCATAAAATTTTGAAAAAAACAAAACTGTACTTCGGCAAAGAGTAGATAAATCGTTGAAAAAAGTGTACTATACTGTTCTAAGATCATCCAAAAAGTACCGAACAAGGAGTGCGCACATGGGCAGAAACAAAGAACACCTTCCCGCAAAATCACTGAAAACCCTGTTTATTCTCTACACCCTCGCCTGCATTTTATCCGCTCTCCTGGCCTCGCTGTTTTTTTCCGCGATGTGCCAGTTAGGACGGTCAAAAATATATGCTGACTATGCCTCTGTATACAGAAATACCGACTTCATGACGGAATTGGAAATGCGCGACAAGCCAGACGGCAGTTCCCACGGCACCCTGCTGCTCCAAACATCCAATCTTCATTCCTTCTTCACACCTGCGGACAGCTTTCTCTACAATACGCTCGGTCTGCTGAGCGTTGCCATTCCCCCTGCCTGCTTTATGTTCGGCGTCTGCATCACCGGCCGTCTGTTCTACCGTCGGCAGCTGCGGGAGCCGCTGGAACTTCTGAACCGGGCTGCGGACAATATCTCGGACAGCAACCTGGACTTTCAGATCGTCTGCCACACCCGAAACGAACTGGGGAAGCTCTGCTCTTCCTTTGAAAAAATGCGGGCAGCCCTCCGGCAGAACCACATGGAAATGTGGCGGCAGATTGAAGAACGCAAACGTCTGAACGCCGCCTTTTCCCACGATTTAAGAACCCCTCTGACCGTTCTGAAGGGGCAGAGCGAAATGCTGCTGCACTACGCTCCTCAGATGCCGGAGGAAAAACTTCTCGCCACCGTACAGATGATGCAGCGGCACATCGCCAGACTGGAGGTCTATGTCAATACCATGAACAGTCTGCAGCGGCTGGAAGACCTGGAGGTAAACAAAACCACTGTCGCCGTCAGGGATACCATCCGGCAGATGCGCTCCACCGGGGTTTCCCTCTGCATGAACCGAAAATTTGAGTTCAACGACGAGACCCGCAATCTCCCCGGCCTGAACCTGGATCTGTCTGTTATCATGCGCGTATATGAAAATCTGCTGTCAAACGCCGCGAGATATGCAAGAGAAAAGGTGACTGTCTCCGTGCGTGCGGAAGGCACGTTCTTCCTCCTGACCGTGTCAGACGACGGAAAGGGCTTTACGCAGGAGGAACTGACCGCCGCCGTAAAGCCCTTTTACAGCTCCGCCCCGGAATCCGACGGGCTGCATTTTGGTATGGGATTGAATATCTGCAAAATACTCTGCGAAAAACACGGCGGATATCTGACGCTGGAAAATCGCTCCGGCGCCTCGGTCACTGCCGTTTTCAGTCAATGATCTACTCCCTGTTTCGCATAAAGGCCTCGATCTCCTCCGCAGTGCGGATAATGTCCTCCGAGAGCACCTCCGCACCGTCCTCCGTGATCAGCAGGTCATCCTCAATGCGGATTCCGATCTCCCATTCGTCAATGTACAGCCCGGGCTCGTCGGTGATGACCGCCCCCGGCCGAAGCTTCTCGTTTGCCGCCACATTTACGTCGTGCACGTCGATTCCCAGATGGTGGGATACACTGTGCATATAATATCGGGAAACCTGATCCTCCTGCTGGATCAGTCCCAGCTTAATAAGCCCCCCGGCAAGAACCTCCTTACAGATATCATTGAGCTCCTTCAGGGTCTTTCCCGGCCCCGCCTCCGCCGCAACCCTGCGGTTGGCCGCAAGCACCAGGTCATACACCTGTCTTTGCCTGTCCGTGAAGCTGCCGTTTACGGGATAGGTTCTGGTAATGTCCGAATTGTATCCGGACACCCTGGCTCCCAGATCCAGAAGCAGCAGGCTGCCGTCCCTGCAGGTATCCCTGTTGGTATCATAGTGCAGCATGGTTCCGTTCATACCGCTCCCCGCAATGGTGGGAAAGGCAGGTCCCTCCGCACCGCCTTTGAAAATGCTGTACTCAAACTCCGCCTGAGCCTCATACTCTTTCCGGCCCGGCGCAAGACTTTTCATCACATTCTTCAGCGCTTCCCCGGTCAGACCCACGGCCTTCCGAATCAGTGCCACCTCGTCGCTGTCCTTCCACATACGCTCCCCGGCAACAAGGGGGAACAGGTTTTTCACCGGAACGCCGGGATACAGCTCCCTGAATTCACATGCCTTCACCGCGTTGTAATCCGGCAGATCCTCCTGACTGTGACGATAGGTGTCAAAATAGACCTGCTGCACATCCTCCCTGGTCATCTTGGACGCCAACGCGCCCTCCAGCGCCGTGATCAGCTGCACATCCCTGATGCCCGAGATCTCTCTGGCCTCCTCCACCGTCACCTTTCTGCCGTACCAGCGCTCCCTGGCAGGATCCGCCTCCTCAATAAACAGCGTGACCTTCGCCGGTTCCACCGCCTTATCCAGCACCAGCGCCATCTTCTCCCTGCGCAGACCCGTCAGATAAAAGAAATTGCGGTTGGCCTGAAAATGGGCATATTCGTCCGCGCTGACATGGGTGGGAATCCCCGCATACAATACCGCAATGCTGCCTTGCTCCATTTTTTCCAGAACAGCCTCTCTTCTCGCCTGATAATTCATAATTCCATGCCTCCATCTTTTTTATTCTGCCCCTATCGGCCCCGGGGCTTCCCCACAGCCTGCCTTTATGCCAGCCAGCGGCTCAACGCCTCCTGCAGCCTGCCGAAGTCAAGCGGCTTTGCCAGATGCTCGTTCATACCCGCATTTTTTGCCGCCAGTACATCCTCCGCAAAAGCGTTGGCCGTCATGGCCAAAATCGGAACCCGCAGGGCGTCTTTGCGCTTCATGGCGCGTATGGCCATGGTCGCCTGATAACCGTTCATCACAGGCATCTGGATATCCATCAGAACCATATCGTAATACCCTTCCTCCGACTGCTCAAACAGATCCACTGCCTGCTTTCCGTCCACGGCCTCCTCCACACACAGTCCGGTCATGCCCAGAATCTCCGAAGCGATCTCCCGGTTGATGTCATTGTCCTCCACCAGCAGGACTCTTTTGCCCGTGAGATCGTCTGCCTCCATGGTCTCTCTGACGCCGCTCTCCTGCGCGCACTCCTCCTCGTCCCCGATCAGCATCCGGAACAGCCTGGTAAGTCCCGACTTGAACACCGGCTTACAGAGAAATCCATTGACTCCCGCCGCCCGGGCCTCAAATTCGATGTCCGTCCAGTCGTAGGCGGAAAGAATGATAATGGGTACGTCGTTCCCCACCACCTTCCTGATCTCCCGGGCAGTTTCCACACCGCTCATATCCGGCATCTTCCAGTCCAGAATGACTGCAAAATAATCCCTTGCCTGCCGGTGCCTTTCCACCACTCTCTCCAATGCCTCCCTGCCGGAAAGCACCCACTCTCCGTCCATGCCGATCTCTTCCAGCATACAGCAGGTGGACTCGCAGGAGATTCTGTCGTCGTCCGCCACAAGCACAAAGAGCCCCTCCAGCCCGGAAGTATCCGGCAGATCGGTCTCCTGCAGCTTCAGGAATATGGTGGCGGTAAAGCGGGATCCTTTTCCGGGCTCGCTCTCCACCTCAATGTTTCCGTTCATCATACGAACGATATTCTGGGTGATGGGCATCCCCAGTCCCGTGCCCTGAATCTTGCTGACCCTGGAGTCCTCCGCCCGGGTGAAGGGAAGGAAGATCTTCTCCACATATTCTCTGGTCATTCCGATTCCATTGTCTTCAAAGACAAATTCATAACACCCCGTTCTCGGCTGCGATATGGGCTTTTCCGCCACTGTCAGCGTGATCCTGCCTCCGTCCGGCGTATACTTTATGGCATTTCCCATAATGTTCACAAAAGCCTGCTGAATGCGCAGACTGTCACCCAGTACATCCTCGTGAACGATATCGTGAATACGCACCTGCAGCTCATGGCCATGCTCCTGTATCTGGGGATGCACCATGGTGATCAGATTTGCCAGAAGCTCCGAAAGGTTGAAGGCCTCCTCGTTCAGGCTCATCTTGCCCGCCTCGATCTTGGACATATCCAGAATCTCATTGATCAGCCCCAGAAGATGCCTGCTGGATATGGTGATCTTTTTCAGGGCATCCGCCACCTTTTCCCTGTCGTCGATATGACTGGCTGCAATGGCCGTCATGCCGATGATGGCATTCATGGGCGTGCGGATATCGTGGCTCATACTGGAGAGAAAATCCGTCTTGGCCGCATTGGCAGCGTTGGCGGCATCGTAGGCCTCCTCCAGGGCCTGCCTGGCAAGCTCCTCCTGCCTTCTGGCGGCGGTGATATCCCTGCCGATGACAAAGGCGTGAATATGCTCCGTCTCATCATCCTGAAACAAAAGAATACTGTACCGCAGATAACTGTCAACACTCTTCAGATAGAATTCCGCCTCCACATCCGTCTCTCCCCGGTGAAAGGCCTGAATCAGCTCCTCTCTGCGCCACAGCTTCTCCATTCCGGAATTAAGCGGCTGGAACTGATACTGCCGTTCACAGGCTTCAAAGAAGGTGTCAATGTTCACCGGAAGCGTCACCCCGGTCTTTGCCAGCACATCCTCTCCGGTTCTGTCCGTGATCTCCTCCCGCAGGAAGCCGTCGGTCAAATCCAGGCCGTAGCTGAACTCGCTGTTTAAGGTCAGCGCATCCCTGTACTGTCTTCTCTCACACTCCAGCGCCCTGGCTGCCTGATTCCTCATCAGCAGCGCGTCCGAAAGCTTCCTGTTCTGCTCCTGCAGATCCCCGTACAGCTTCCTGGACAGCCTCTCCTCCACCATCTTCTCCCCTGTAATGTCCTGGCTGACCACAAGAGCCGTCACGGGACGGCCATCCTCATCCCGCTCAACCGCGATAAAGCTGAGCCTGCACCAGCCGATTGTCAAACCAGGATACTCCAGACTGACAATATTGGTATCCTGCATTCGCCGGGAAAGGGAGCTTAGATCCGTAAATTCATCCATATTCTTCCAGAAGCTTTCCTGTACAAAACACCTCTGAAAAGCTTCAAATCCGGCTCTCAGGGAACCGTTTGACGGAATCGACTCCCTGAGAAAAGGCTTTGCGTTGATCTCCCGATATTCCTTTGTCAGCAGATTTGCCTCATAACAGCACAGATAAATATCGCTCAGCGATCCCACGATAGCCATCTGCCTGCGCAGGGAATCGTTGGCCTCCTGAAGCTCCGCATTATTCCTGCGCAGCGCCTCATTATATTCCGCCTCCCTGACCTTCTCCTCCGTGATATTCTTCACATACCAGACCGCCCGGGCCCGATCCTCCGAATAATCCTCCAGGGGCACAATCTCCGTCTGCACCCAGCGATATGTCTCCCCGACCAGCCTTCGATAGGTAAACTCCACCGTATCCTGCTTTACCGAAAAACAGCTCCGCAGATTCTCTGTCTTCATCAGCCGGATGAATTTCTCCCTGTCGCTTTCATGCACATGCTTTTTCGCACAGTTTTCGATCAGCCTGTCATACGCGAAACAGCAGAGCTTTTCGTCCTCCCACTCGGCGTCTACAATCTTCAGATTCCGCACTTCGTTTTTGTTCAGGTCTATATAACTGATCCGGTAATAGGCGTCTCTCAACAGATTGAAGGCCACGGCGGCAATCTCTGCGCTCTCGCTCTCTCCGTATCCTTTCGTCATAGCATCCCGTTTCTGCTCCCCCATAATAGCCTCCCGTCTCCGTCCGCTGCTATTTTCTTTCAAACAGCAGAACCCTGTCCTGTTCCTTCCGTACCGTATCACCCTGGGGACACACATTTCCCCCTTTTTACATCACCACAAAACTCCTGCAAGTCCCGCCGTCACCTGATAAATATCGCCGCAGCCCACCGTAAGCAGCGGCGAAACCGACCACCAGATGCCGGCTGATTTCTTTTTCCTTCAGAACCTCCGTAATCACAAGGAAGGCGTCATAGTGGGAATTGATGCGGAAAAGATGCAGAATTCTGACTACCCGAAGCATTCGGAACGCAGCCGCCCCGCCGGGCAAGAAAAAAGGAAGAAAAAAGGCAATAAGGACAGCAGTTTTCTTTTATTGTACCATCTGTTTTTCACTGGCGCAATACCTGGGAGGGCGTCAGAAGGATATCGTGGTTGACAGTTGTATAAAACAGACTGCGGAATTCCTCCCGGCTGTCCGTCTGCCCCAGGGCCCACATGGTCTTTGTCACCGCAGCCTCCAGCGTCATGTCATAGGCCTCCATCAGACAAAAGTCCGCCTTGATGGCCTTTCCCACCCGGTACACCTCCATATCGCTTCCCTCGTGAGTCACCTGAGTGGCCAGCATGACGATCTTTCCCGCGTCGATCCAGCGCCGGATCTCCGGATAAAACGGCTCCTCACCGTACTCCGGAAAACCACCCACGCCAAAAGCCTCTATGACCACCCCGTCATAGAAGGGAAACAGTCGGTTCAGCACGCTGCCGTCCATACCCGGTATCAGCTTTAAAAGCAGCACCCTGTCGTTCAGCTCATGGTAAAAACGCACATCGCCCGTAAGCTTATCCTTATCGTCTATATAAAACAGAATCCTGCCGTCCTGTATCACTGCTATGGACGGATAGTTGATGCTGGAGAAGGCATTATAGCTCTTGGAGCGCTCTTTCTTTGCCCTGGTTCCCGCAATGACCTTGCCGTCAAACACAATATTGACTCCGTATGCCCCCGGCTCGGAGGCAAATCTCAGACTGTCCAGCAGATTGGTTCTGGCGTCCGTCACCGGCAGATTGATAGGCTTCTGAGAGCCCGTAATGACAATGGGCTTTCTGCTGTTCTGCACCAGATAGGACAGCGCCGCAGCCGTGAACGCCATGGTATCCGTCCCGTGACAGAGGACAAAGCCATCGTAGGAGGCATAATTCTCCTCAATGCAGGCCGCCAGCTCCAGCCAGTGCCTGGCGTAAATATTCGTACTGTCGAGCCCGAAGGGCTGTAGCACGCTGACCTGGCAGAACTCCCTGTGTTCCTCCACATAGGACAACAGTTCCTCCGCCGCAAGCCCGGGAGCAAGCCCCTCCCTGGTATATTCCGAGGCAATGGTGCCTCCCGTCGCTATCAAAAGCAGTTTTTTCTTCTTCAAATCTTCTCTGCCGCTCCTACAAATCGCTGTGGCAGACACACTTGTTTCTGCCCTGTTCCTTCGCCCGGTAAAGCGCTCTGTCCGCCCTGGAAAAAATCTCCTGGGCCAGCATCTTATCGCCCTGGTACTCATAAATGCCGCAGCTGAAGCTCAGCTGTCCCTCCGGCATAAAATCAAACTTCAGCTCGTTGACCACCTTCCTGACCCGATCCATCCGTTCCGCCATCTGCCTCTCCGACAGTCTTCTGCTGATCACGGCAAACTCCTCCCCGCCATACCGGAATACTTCCCCGTACTCCTGGCAGTACTCCATCAGCACATCCGCAAGCCGGATCAGAACCGCATCGCCGCACTCATGGCCATAGGCATCGTTCACCCGCTTGAAAAAATCCACATCCAGCACGGCCACCGTCAGCTGCCCGCTCTGTACATGGCACTCTCTGTAATGCTGATCCAGCCTTTTGTAAAATTCCGTATGATTATAGAGCCCTGTCATGGCATCTCTCTTCAGGGCGTGCTGCATCTCCTCGTTCATCCGACAGCTTTTGCGGATAATGGCATTCTTCTCCTCGTTCAGGTACAGCAGGGACATGCACACAGTACTGGTCATCACAATGAGCACGGCGCCCACCAGACCGCTGAGAATACGGTACTTCAGACTCCAGGTATTATCAAATAAACTGGCCGTACACGCTCCTATCAGCATAAAGAGCACCGACAGAGCCGTGGTTCCGCCGGTCAGCCGCCTGCTGTCAAACATAATGGATACGATAATCGGTATCACAAAGGTACAGGAGGTCATCAGGAAAAGACCATGAAAGGTGGCGGTCACAAGACAGATACAGAGAATACAGAGAATAAGCGCCTGACTCTTCCTCTGCACCGTGCACTCCCCCAGCACCGCAAACCTGGCCGCCAGCACACATCCCACATTGATCAGGCTGGGAGTCAGTATATAAAACAGGATATAATTCAGGTCGTTTTCCACCATCCCTGTATGAAACGCTTTCATCAGCACATAAATCAGGATCTCCATGCCAAAAAGCACACCCGTCATGATATAGACCGATTTTAAAATCTTTTTTCTGCACTGCTCCTGCAGACTCAGGTACTCTTCCTCAACATTCATAAGTGTTTCCTCTTCCAAAATTCTCCGTCACAAAACCATTTTAATATTCCGGAGGGAACGCTGTCAAGAACACGCTCAAAATCGGCAGATTTTTACCCATTTTCAACAGAATCTTCCGAAAACACCACTCTGTTCCGCCCGGCGGCCTTGGCGGCATACAGCGCTTCGTCCGCCCGCCGCAGCAAATCCTCATACCGCAATTCCCGGTTGGCCGACGCCTCCGGCATTCTCTCCGCGGCAGCCCCCGCGCTGACCGTCACCACCTTAGACACGGCGGAGACCGGCGCAGGAATTCCCCTGTCAAAAACCGTTCTTCTGATCTTCTCCGCCAGTTCCTCCAGCTCCCGTCCGTATACCCCGGGGAAAATGGCTACAAACTCCTCCCCGCCGTGCCGGATCAGCAGCCGGGTATGGTCGCCTGCCGCATCCCTGACGCAGTCCGCAACTGAGGCAAGACACTCGTCCCCCGCATCATGCCCCAGAGAGTCGTTGTATTTTTTAAAATAGTCGATATCCAGCATCACCACCCCCAGAAACGGATGCCTTCTGCCGCCGGACAGTTCCTCCTCCAGCACCGCGTTTGCCCCTCTGCGGTTCAGCAAACCGGTCAGCGGATCAATGAAGGTCTTCACCTGGATATATTCCTGCAGCGTTCTCAGGCCCACCTCAAACTGCTGTGCCACAAATCCCACCACCAGCAGAGCAATGCCTGCGTACATCACTGCCGCAAATGCCTGATAGTCAACGCCCATCCTGTCCGCCAGGGAAGCCGACCAGACAAACACCAGATAGGCCAGACCCAGCAGCAGACAGAATTCCCAGAAGCTGTGCAGGGGAATGATACAGATCACCACACAGATAACGACAAAAAAGTCATAGCCCTTCCCGCATTCCACCCTGCACAGGGCAATGCCCGCCATCCCCAGAAACCAGGTCCACCAGAAAACCCTGTGGAGAATCTTGCACTTCCAGACCTCCTTCGAGTTGTCAATACCGTTCAGATAAAGAATCCAGACAATGATGGCGGCAAAGAGAACTGCCTGCACAATAATCCAGATACTCAGCGACAGCGACACCGGAAACAGCTCCCCGGCCCGGGCACTGTTCAGACTCACCATATTATACACCGCAATCAGGATCAGCCCCGGCGCAACCGCCAGAATCCGCTTGCAGTTTGTCTCCGCAAGCTTCTCCTGCACCTGCTTTCGGATCTTCAAACTGTCCCGTCTTATATAACCGGTAGAATGCACAAACGCTCCCTGCAGATCCCCCATGATCTGCGACAGACTCTTTCTCATCCCCATATCCTTTCCTGTTTAAAAACGGCGTCGATCACTTTTATTATACAGCAATCGACACCGTTTTGGAAGCGCAAATCACACCTGATAATCTTACCGAATCCCTCCGGTCAGCCCTCCAGACGCCGCAGCTCCGTGTAGGCCAAAAGCAAGGGGCCCACCCCCTTGGCGTCATTCTCCACCACAGGCTCCGACATGTAATAGGCAAAGCTGCCGTCACGGCGCAGGTCGCCCGCAGGACCAAGCCCCGCCACCAGACAGATTCCTCCCAGGGTCAGCCCCTGCTCCGTCTCCTTCAGATATTTGCCGCAGATACCGTGAAAAGCCTTCAGCCCGTACTCTCTGTATTCCCCGGGCAGAAATCCCAGCCGTACCCCCTTTAACAGAGAATAGGCCATGATGGCACTGCCGCTGGTCTCCAGATAATTGGGCTCCTGCCCTCCCAGCGCGGGCAGCTGATACCACATGCCCGTCTCGTCCTGGAACCGGAGCATATCCTCCATCAGCCGCACAAAGACCTGTTTCAGATTCTCATACTCTCCCCGGTATTCTTCCCCCGGCTCACATTTGGAGAGCGTATCCAGCAGCGCCATGGAATACCAGCCCAGTGCCCTGAGCCAGAAGTTCTTCGACAGCCCCGTCTCCCGGTCACACCAGAACACCTCCCTGGAGGCATCATAGCCATGGTAGTACAGCCCCGTCTTCTCATCCCGCATATGCTTCACAACAGCCGCAAACTGAGCAAAGATATCACCGTAATTCTTTCGTCCGTTGAATCTGGTCTCATATTCCATGTAAAAGGGCTGCCCCATATACAGGCCGTCCAGCCAGACCTGATTCGGGTAAATCTTCTTATGCCAGAAATTCCCTTCCGCCGTCCTGGGCTGGCTCTGCACCTGGCTGTAAATCAGGTCGATTGCTTTGCGGTATTTTTCCTTTCCGTTTATCTCATACAGGGCAAACAGCGTTTTGCCCGCATTCACATTGTCAATATTATACTCCTCCACGGAGTAGCCGTTTATGGTTCCGTCCTCTTTGACCCGATGATCGATAAAGGCGTCCGCAAACTCGAAATACCGCTTCTCCCCCGTGGCCCGATATGTCTCCAGCAATGCAAGGATCATGCAGCCGTCGATATAATTCCATCCTCCGGCCTTTCCCGCCCTGGCTTTTTCAATATTCCACACCGGAATATCCAGCGTGCTTTGCTCGATCAGCTGGTCTATATACCTCTCAAATAACGGCAGCTGCATAAAAAACCTCCTCTTCCCGTCTCTGTGTCAGACTCTGCATCACCAAAATCATATGCCCGCTCAGCTCTCCAGCTTGTCAAAATTCAGGGACGCCACCACCATAAATGCCGCCGTGAACAAAAGCAGCGCCACCACCATCAACAGATAAGCCAGCTCCAGACCCGCCGTCATCATGCCCAGCATTGCCCCAAACAGCGCCACCATAATGACGATTCCCTGCAAAAACAGCTGAAACAGCTGTCTCCCCACTATCCCAAGGGTCTCGCCTACCACGATCTGCGCCACCGCCAGGGCATACAGCTTATTGGCCGACAACGCCACATAGCCCAGGATGCACAGCAGCGCCAGAGACGGCGACATCTCCATGACCACGGCGCCGGGCACCGTGATGAAAACTGCGTTTACCACGCTCTGAATGTGCTGAATGGCTGTGGCGTTCACCAGCTTTGCAAACGCACTGTCCGGAATCAGATAAGTATAGGGAGAGGCAAGCTCCTTGCCCCACTTCCCGCTCATTGCGGCAAAGATAAAGATCAGATAGGCGGAAACTGCCGGAATGATAAAGGGTGTAAACTCCCCGAAGCCCCCTTCCCGCACATAAAGCCATGCGATACCCACTCCTGCCGCCAGCGCAAAGACTGTGGAAAGATCAAAGAAAAAGTATTTGTTCTTCTTATACTCCAGCAGCTGTCTGTAGAAGATGGCCTTTGCGCCTGCGCCCTTCCACCGCACACTGGCCTTGCCCAGCTTCCGCTTTTTCCCCAGCCTCTTATCCGTATTGCCCTGCCTGCGGCTGGCCAGCACTTCCTCATAGTCCTCCGCAAATTTGATGGCATCCTCATAGTATGCGCCGGTACATTTCATCCGCAGGGCCGCTGCCACCAACACGGCAAAAAGGCCCAGATAAAGCAGACTTCCAACTGTATTTACCACTGTAACACCGCCAAACAGCAGGTGGATCACGGAAATATACCATCCGATCAGAGGCACCAGCTGCACCGCATCACTGTGCAGAAAATGTCTTACCGTCTGAAAGCTCAGCCCCTCCCGAAGATAATAGCCAACGGCTATGAATACCAGCACTCCCACCAGGCCATAAGCTCCCCGGATAATCCAGCTTCTCTGACGCTCCGTAAGCCGCTCCGTCCCGTACAGAAGCATCATAATGCTTCCCTCCAGAACATTCTCAAGAAGGACGGAAAACAGGAACCAGACCGCCAGCTTCCATCCCGGCACATGAAACGCAGCCAGGCCGCAGAAAATCACAAAAAGATTGATCAATATCTGTGCCGGCAGCATTCTCAGATAAGCGTAGACCAGAACCCGTTTGGGGCTCACCGGCGATGGAAACAGAAAATGAACGTCACTGTTTCGGTAGACCAGTCCCTTTCTTTTCGCAAACGCGATAAGGTTGCCCGGAACCAGCCAGAACGCGAAAACGGCGAGCACTCCCGTCAATCCTTCCGGCGAATCAATGAAAAACTGCTCGGTCCAGATTTTTATGGAAGAAGGCATGACAACGATATAAAACAGGATCACAACAATATAAAAATAAGTAATGGGCCTGCGCAGCGCCATTTTAAAACGGTTTACAAGGATCCGCCGATAGAGATATCCAATCGCTCCCACGGGTCACCTCCCGTTCTCCGCAGAATCCTGCTCTGCGGCAGACTGCTCTTTCCGGCTCTCCGCTGACTTTTCACCCTGGCCTGTCACCGCGAAGAACAACTCCTCCAAATCCTCGTTGGCCACATTCTCCCTCGTGTAGGTTCCCAGGATATGCCCCTTATCCATGACAAAGGTCACATCCCACAGCTCCTTCACCATCTCCAGCATATGGGTACTGATCAGAACGGTACAGCCCTTGTCCCGAAGTTCCAGAATCACCGTCTTCAATTCCTTGATGGCGGCGGGATCCAGTCCCACCATGGGCTCATCCAGCAGAATTACATCCGGCGAGGTGACCAAGGCACAGCAGATACTGACCTTCTGCATCATACCCTTGGACAGCTCGTTCCCCAGCTTATCCTGTTTATCCGTGAGCTCAAAACGCTCAAACAGCTCCTCGATCTTCTCCTCCGATACCTCTATGCCATAGGCACGGGTGATAAACTCCATATGTTCCCGCACGGTCAGCGCATCATACAGACAAGGCAGCTCAGGCACATAGGCAAAATGCCTTTTTGCCTCCACCGTCCTGGAATCCTTTCCCTGGATCCGAATAGTTCCCTGATACCGCAAAAGACCCGCGATGCTCTTGATCACCGTGCTCTTCCCCGCGCCGTTGGGTCCCAGCAGAATCCCTACCCTGCCGTCCGGAACAGTAAAGCCCACCTGATCCACAGCCAGCGTTTTTGCGTACTCTTTCGTTAAGTTGATTACCTCCAGCATACCGCTTTCCTCCTTCTCCCCGTCAGATCGTCGCTGTCCATCCCATACCCATAACCACCGCAATCAGCCAAAGAATCAGCAGATGTACGGGATAAAAGGCATAGAAAAAGTATTTCATCTTCAGCCCACGCTTCCCGTTGTAGAAAGCGATGGGAAGCAGCGTCAAAAACGCCGGAATTTCGCTGAAGCTCATCAACGTCAGCACGATGCACCCGGCCAGCATACAAATTACCTTTTTCTGACGGAACAGATACATGACCGAAATCGTCAGCACTCCCATGCCGCCGTAATCCGTGCGCAGAAAGTCCGCCGCAAACATGGCCAAAGCAAGAACCGCCAGATCGGCGCAGGTTCGCCAGGCCCGATCCGCACCTTTCATATTCCGGTATACCACATAGAAGATCAGCATCAACGTCAGAAGCGACCCGAAAATCAGGGGAAACAGCATTCCTCCGTCCGGCACAAAGGGCCATCCCGACAACCGCCTGTACAGCAAAAGCCCCACATATAAGGGAAGCAGCAGGATGCCCGCAGCCGTAAAAAGCCCCCGCAGCCCTGCACTTAACTCCTTCTTCCCGAAAAAGTCAAAGGCCGTCAGCCCCAGAATCCCTAAAAACAATGTAAAATACACGTTCTGATGACCAAATTCCAGCACCTTCGCGCTGAAGGCCAGATCAAAGGGAATCTCCGAGATCAGCGCAAAGAGCCCAAGCCGCAGCGTATATTTCCGAAGATCATGCGTCTTCTGAAAACCCTCTACCAGCAGAAAGCAAAATATGGGAAAACCCAGCCGTCCCACCATTCTCAGCGCCGTCATCCCATAATACAAAGCGCCGTTTTCCGCAAGCCAGCGCATCATCCCTCTGTAATCGCCTGGCAGGGAGTAAATTCCCCTGACCACCAGCATCCTCATGAAAATCGCAGCCGCAAAATGATCGATCAGCATTGTGACAACGGCTATGATCTTTATGGTGCTTCCTGAAACGCCACCTTTCCTCTGCTCCTGAATCGGCATCTGACCGCCGGTTACGCCCATCTGTAAACTATCCATTACCTTCCCCTCTGCGCACTGCCGCGCGCACCCAGATCAGCGGTCGGATACGCATTTTTATCCGATCATCTGTATTATCTACTTGATACAATAATCCATAACATGCCCGTTGTCAATTCCTTTCTGCGCACGATAAACACCAAATCGTGCAGACAGAAGCCCCTGCGCCCCGCCTCTCACAGCGCACAAACGGGAGGGAAACCTCTTCCCTCCCGCTCAAAAAGCACTTGCCGCTCAGCCCACCTTATATCCATTGCCCCATACCACCTTCAGATACCTTGGCTCCTTGGGATTGCTCTCAATCTTCTCCCTGATGTGGCGGATATGCACAGCGATGGTGTTGTCCGCACCGATGGCCTGCATATTCCAGATGGTCTCATAGATCTGGCTGTTAGAAAAGACCTTGCCCCGCTGCTGCACCAGCAGTCTCAGAATCTTATACTCGATGGGGGTCAGCCTCACGCTTCTCCCCTCCACAGTAACCGTCCTCTGAATATCGTTGATCACCAGTCCGTCCACCTTATAGATCCGGTCAATATTGACACACATGTTCACCAGCTGGGTATACCTGCGCATCTGGGACTTCACCCTCGCCAGAAGCTCCAGCGGATTACAGTCCGCAACCACATAATCGTCGGCCCCAGCCTCCAGCGCCATGATTTTCGCCGTCTCCGCGGACTGCCTGGACACCACGATCAGCGGAATACTGCTGGCCCTGCGCAGCCCGGCAATCAGCTCGATCCCCTTATCCCAGCCCTTGTCGTTCAGCGCCACATCCACCAGCATCAGCTGGATTGCCTCATCCTTCAGACCGTTTCTCAGTTCCCCCTCGTCTGCCGCAACCAGCATCGTCAGCCCCTCTCCCGCAAAAAGCGGTTCCATCTTCTCAGCAATTCCTGTCTGATTATTGTAGACTAATATTTTCTTCATACTCCTTCTCCTCCATGTTCAGCTGCTGAAATATACAGACAGATCCAAGTCATTCAATATCCCCTCAATATGCTCAGGCTCGAATCCGTAAAAATCCATGGAAAGCTCTCTTCCCTCTGTCAAAATCACCGCATGGGTCGCTTCAATGCTGTTCCCCTCACCCATTGTATCAAAAACCAGGTAGCTCAGTCCCTGGTAATTTGTGAGATTTCTCTGATTTACAGTCTCTCCCGTGTAGGCTGTGGAGGAGGAAAACCCCTCCGTCTGCCTGTAGTCGAACTGTCTCAGGCAAAAATATTTTCCCTCTGCCGTCACCCGGACAAAAACCGTCATTTCATCCTGCATCACATATACGCTTTCTCCCGCAAACTCCTCCTGTAATATGGATATGTCCGGAATCAGACCGACAATCAGCGAATGATCCAAAAAATCCTGACAACTTTCGTATTTCCACTCTTCCATGGGGACTTCTTCCACGGAGTGCTCCTCCAACGGCATTGTACCCTCCGCGCCGCCGACGGCATCCGCCGCACCAAACGCCTGGATCCCCGTCCCGCTCTCCTCCGGCAGCATCCTTGCTGTCATGGGTTCCTCACCCGCCGGCAGTCCCGTCACCGTATACCCGCTTCCCTGCATCTCCAGGACGGTGTTCCAGTAATTCCTCGCAGCTGCCGTACCTGCCCCAAGAAACAGGAACACAGCGGCCGCCGCACAGCCTTTTACCGCCAGCATACGCCTGTGCTTCTCCTGCATCCTGCGATGATGCAGATCATCCCGCACACGCCCGGCATCCATATGCAGTTCGGGCAGTTCATCCACCGCCCGCCTGTATTCCTCCCGGAATTTATTCAAAGTCATATTCCTCCTTCAATGACCTGCGAAGCAGCTCCCTGCCCCGGGTCAGCTGAGACGTGACGGTTGACTCCCCCCGCCCTGTAACCTCTGCAATTGCCTTTACAGACAACTGCTGATAATAAAAAAGATGAATTACCTCGCGGTATTTTGCGGGAAGTGACATGACTGCCTCCAAAAGCTGTCGTCTTTTTTCCTGTCCCAGAGAATATTCCTCCGGGCTGCAGGCTTCCTCCTGTGTCACAGAGGCCAGAAGCACCCCGGATGCCTCCTGCCACTCCTCGCCGCTCTGATGACGTTTCCAGGCGCTTCGCCAGACCCTGTGGCAGGCGTTTACCGCCACCTTCAAAAGCCAGGCTTTCTCATGCTCCCCGCTCTCAAAGGGCTCGCTTCTCCTGAGATACTGGTAAAAAACATCCTGCACCACATCCTCGGCATCCTGTACATTCTGGAGGCGGATCAGACAAAGCCGGAAGAGCATATTTCCGTAAGTCTCTATCTTCAGTTGTAGCTCCCGATCTCTTTCTGCCTTCTCCATTCTGCCCTGCACAAAACCTTTTCTATTAATTAATATCCTTCAGTCTTTCGCTTTACTGCAAAAATTATAAAATATGTTTGTATCAAAGTTGCAACAAAATAGAGAGTGTTTTCCCACTCTCTATCTGTTATAGACTGATTTTGCCGCAAAAAAGTTTCAACTATGCGGTAAAAAACCGTTTTTATTTATTTTTCCTGCCGGAAAATATTCCATGACCTCTCTTCTGTTCCTTCTCCTTTAGCCGCTCCCTTTCTACTGCAAGACGATTCTCTTCCGCCAGTCGGACACTCTCCTCATTCCTTCTCTGCATCTCCGCCACCTCGGACAGGTCTTCCTCCCGAAGACGGCGAAAGCGATTGACACCGGCCACAAGAATCAGTACACTGCTCTTCGTCGTGTCAAAGGCGCCCTCCTCATACATGGTAAACGCCAGAAGCCCCAAGGGCACCGCCAGAATCATTCCAACCACACCGCCCAGACGATATCCGATAAATAGAAGAAACAGTGTGGGCAGCGGCGCAACGCCCATGGAATCTCCCACGATCTTCGGCTGGATCAGCTGTCTTGCAAGCTGCCCGCCGCCCCAGATAATGAGAAGCCCGATGGCAATCTTATAATCCGCCGTAAGAATCCGTATAATGGCCCAGGGAATCAGCACCGTGCCCGTTCCGAAGAAGGGCAGGAAATCCAAAAAGGCGATCCCCAGCGCAATCAGCGCAAAATAATTCACATGCAGAATCCCAAGTCCCACCACCAACAGCAGGTACATCCACACCTCTATCTTTATCTGGGCCTTGAAATATCCTCCCACAGATTTTACCAGGCTGCGCTTTATGATGCCGTAACGAAGCTGCAGAGCCGCCGGCATATGCCTGCGGAACCACTCGTTGATCTGCGCCCTCTCCGCCACAAAAAAGTAAGCGGACAGAAGAGCCATGATCACACCAATGAAGATATTGGGCAGCTGCTTTGCCAGATTCCCGGCGGCGGCGATGGTAGGCGTTCCAATACGCCCGAAAAAGTCGCCCAGCCACAGACCGATCTGCTCCGCAATGTCCCCCAGTTTCAACTGGATATCCCCAGGCAGCTTCTGCATCAAAACGCTGAGCGACTCACCGATGCTGCTCAGATCCGCCTCCATGCCCGCCCACATTTCAGGCAGCGCTCCCACCAGGCCAACGATCTGTTCCACCAGCCAGGCGCCCGCCGTGTAGATCAGCAGGACTACCAGCGCAATGACCACCACGATCACAAAGGCGCCTCCCACCTTTCTCTTGACCTTCACCTTCTCCTCGAAAAAACGGACCAGCGGCCCTGCTATCAACGCGATTATCCAGCCGACCACAAAGGGAGCAAAAAAGGCCAACGTTCTGGGCAACAGGAAAATCACTGCAAAAAACAGCAGTCCCGCCACCAGAAGATTGACCAGCGCCTTATTATATCTCCTCATGTATGTTCCTCCAGAATGCCATCCAGAATTTCATATATCTCATCCCGCCCCTGCTTTGTCTCCGCAGAAAAGGGAATCAGTATACTACCCTCCTGCACATTGAGCGTCGTGCGGATCAGCTTCAGCTGCTTCTGCACCTGACTTCTCTTGATCTTATCCAGTTTTGTGGCAATGAGGATGGGCTGATAGCCGTTCCTGCAGATCCAGTCATACATAATGCGGTCGTTTTCCGACGGAGCATGTCTGATGTCGATGAGCAGGAACACCGCCCTCAGCTGTTTTGAGCGGTGCAGGTAATCCTCGATCATCCTGCCCCACTCTGCCTTCACCTTCTCATTTGCCCTGGCAAAGCCATAGCCGGGCAGATCTACAAAATAGATGGCATCGTTTATATTATAATAATTGATTGTCTGCGTCTTCCCGGGCTGCGCACTGGTTCTCGCCAGAGATTTCCGGTTCATCAGAGCATTGATCAGGGAGGATTTTCCCACATTGCTCTTGCCCGCGAACGCCACCTCGGGGTGTATGTTGTCAGGCAGTCTGCTGGTCACCCCGCAGACTGTCTCCAGACTCACCTTCTTTATAATCATATAGCCGTTTCCAGTCTTCTTCTCTCTTCTCCCCTGTGGATCACCAGCGGCTGGCTCTCCTCATCCACCACATCCTTAGTGATAATACACTCCTCAATGGTATCGTCGGAGGGAATGGTGTACATGGTATCCATCAGCACATCTTCCATGATGGAACGCAGGCCTCTGGCCCCTGTCTTCCGCTCGAAGGCCTTCTCCGCTATGGCCGTGACGGCGTCGTTCTCAAAGGTCAGCTCCACGTCGTCCATGTCAAACAGTTTTCTGTACTGCTTGATCAGCGCGTTCTTGGGCTCCTTCAGAATGCGGATCAACGCCTCCTTATCCAGGCCCCGCAGAGAGACGCAGATGGGCACACGGCCTACAAACTCCGGAATCAGGCCGAATTTTACCAGATCCTGGGGAGTCACCTCCTGCAGAAGATCGCTGAGTTCCTTCGTGGTCTTCTGGGAAATCTCGGTATTAAAACCGATGGCCTTTCTGTCAAGCCTTGCTTCAATGATCTTATCCAGACCGTCAAAGGCTCCACCGCAGATAAACAGGATATTGGAGGTATCCACGGAAATCAGCTCCTGATGCGGGTGCTTTCTCCCGCCCTGGGGCGGAACACTGGCCACCGTTCCCTCCACAATCTTTAACAGCGCCTGCTGCACACCCTCGCCGGAGACATCACGGGTTATGGATACATTCTCACCCTTTTTGGTGATCTTATCGATCTCGTCGATATAAATGATCCCGTACTGGGCGCGCTCCACATCATAATCCGCAGCCTGAAGCAGCTTCAGCAGAATATTCTCCACATCCTCGCCCACATAACCGGCCTCGGTCAGCGTGGTGGCATCCGCAATGGCAAAGGGTACGTTGATGATCTTCGCCAGCGTCTGCGCCAGATAGGTCTTGCCGCAGCCAGTAGGCCCCACCATGATGATGTTGCTCTTCTGAAGCTCCACATCATCCAGGTCCTTGGGCGCCGTCACCCGCTTATAGTGGTTGTAAACGGCCACGGACAGAATCTTCTTCGCTTCCTCCTGCCCCACCACATATTCATCCAGAAAGTTCTTGATCTGGATTGGTTTCAACAGATTAATTTCAGGATGAACAGCCTCCGCAGCCTCGTCATCCTCAAATTCCTCCTCCAGGATATCCGCACAGATATCAATACACTCGTCACAGATATAGACTCCCGCCGGGCCCGCAATCAGCTTGCGCACCTGTCCCTGAGTCTTATTGCAGAAGGAACATCTCACATCATTACCGGTCATTTTCGGTGCCATTTTTTTACTCCTGATTTCTTATTTTACGTCATGGGAGGTAATCACCATGTCGATGATTCCGTAATCCTTTGCCTCCTGAGCACTCATCCAGTTATCGCGCTCGGTGTCCGCGCACACGGTCTCATAATCCCTGCCTGTGTTCTCGGCCATCATCCGATTCAGCTTTTCCTTGGTCTTCAAAATATGCTTTGCCGCAATTTCAATCTCCGTAGCCTGACCCTGCGTTCCGCCCAGCGGCTGATGGATCATGATCTCGGCGTTGGGAAGCGCAAATCTCTTGCCCCTGGCTCCGCCGGTCAGCAGAAATGCCCCCATGCTGGCCGCCATGCCGATGCACACGGTGGAAACGTCACACTTGATGTACTGCATGGTGTCATAGATTGCCATGCCCGCCGTAATGGAACCGCCGGGGCTGTTGATATAAAGATGGATATCCTTCTCAGGATCCTCCGCCTCAAGGAACAGCAGCTGAGCCACCACAATGCTGGCAGAGGTATCGTTTACCTCTTCGCCCAAAAATATGATTCTGTCCTTCAAAAGTCTGGAATAAATATCGTAAGATCTCTCGCCCTTACTGGTCTGTTCAATGACATAAGGCACTAAACTCATAGATGATTCCTCCAATCTGTCGCCTTCTCTGAAAACATATCTTCTTTATATTATCCTACTCCTGCCTGTTTTTCAACGAAAATGCGTGGAATTAAGAAATATTTAATCTACATGAAAAGGTTGCACCCCTGTTACAGGGTACAACCATTCTGACTCGCCTTTCAAGCGCGGAAGACTTATGCCTCCCCGCCTGCAGCTTCCCCGTCGGATTTCTTTCCGGAAGCCTTCTTTGCGGGCTTTTCTTCCTTTGCATTCTCCACGACAAACTCCACAGCCTTTCTGATGCAGAGATCCTGCATTACCTGCTCTCTGCCGTTCTCGCCAAGAAGCTCCTTCACCTTGTCAGGCTCCATCTGATAGGATTCACCCATCTTCTTTACTTCTTCCTCGAACTCCTCCTCGGAGGCCGTCATGTTCTCGGCGGCTACCACCGCCTCCAGCACCAGCCTGGACTCTATTCTCTTCAGCGCCTGGGGCTTCACCTGCTCCAGAAGCGTCTCCATGGTAAGTCCGGTAAACTGCATGTACTGCTCCATGGAAATACCCTGGGACTGAAGTCTCTGCGCATAATCCTGAACGATCTGCCTCTGCTGGGTATCAATCATGGCCTCCGGAATATCCATCTTTGCATCTGCAACGACGGCGGCAATGGCAGCCTCTTCCTTCGCGTTCTTCGCCTCTGCCTCTTTTCTTCCGGCAAGCTTCTTTCTCACCTCTTCCCGGTATTCCTCAACGGTATCGCTCTCCTCGGAGACCTCGCCCACAAAATCCTCGTCCAGCTCAGGCAGCTGCTTCTCCTGAAGCTTCTTCACCGTACATTTGAACACAGCCGCTTTTCCCGCAAGCTCAGCCGCCTGATAATCCTCGGGGAAGGTAACATTTACCTCCGTCTCCGCACCGATCTGTGCGCCTATCAGCTCTTCCTCAAAGCCGGGGATGAACGCGCCTGAACCGATGGTCAGCGGATAATCCTCTCCCTTTCCGCCCTCGAAGGCCACGCCGTCCACAAATCCTTCAAAGTCGATGGTGGCAATATCGCCCTTCTGAACAGCCCTGTCCGTGATATCAACAGTTCTGGAATTCTTTTCTCTCTCCCGGTCGATATCCGCATTTATCTCCTCGTCGGTCACATCGACGTCGATCTTCTCCACCTTGACGCCCTTATACTTGCCCAGCGTCACCTCGGGCTTCAGTGCAACCTCTGCGGTAAAGATGAACGGCTTGCCTGCCTCCAGCTGAACCACCGCGATCTTCGGGGAGGACACGATCTCCTCGGTGCACTCCGAAAGTGCCTCGTCATATGCGTCCGGAATCAGATCGTTGACAGCATCCTCGTAAAATATTTCCTTGCCGTACATCTGCTCGATCAGCTTTCTGGGCGCCTTACCCTTGCGGAAACCGGGAACACTGATCCTGTGCCTGTCCTTCTGGTAAGCGCCTTCTATCGCCTTCTCCAGCTTCTCGGCGGAAACCTCAATGGTCAGCTTCGCCATGTTGTTCTCCAATTTTTCTACCTGTAAACTCATTGTTACACTTCCTCCTTCAAGCTGCTGTGTCTCTTCTATTAATAAATCTGCCTCCGTTTTTCGGACACAGTCACAGTCATTGTGCAATTATAGCACAAAAGGCAGAAAAATACAAATGTTTTTTCAAATATGGGTGGCAATGATCAATGTCCGCCCTCCCTGCCTGCGGCGAATATACTCCTCTGCCCGGGCTCTGGTCCGGTCATCCATTCCCGCAAAGGGCTCGTCCAGAAGGACAACCGCGCTGTCCGCCTCCATGGCCCGAACCAGAGCCACCCGCCGCTTCATGCCACCGCTGAGTTCCTTGCAGGGCTGCTCCGTGGTTCCGGGCTCAAGGAGCAGTTCCAGCGCTCTCCTGGCAGATGTCGCATCCCCCGTCACCAGCTCCACATTCTTTACTGCGCTGTATTCCCGGCACAGGCGATCCTCCTGAAAGACCATACTGCAGTTCCCCTCCACCTGGATCCGCCCCCGATCCGGCCGCTCCAGCCCTGCCAGCAGGCGCAGCAGAGTGGTCTTTCCGCTGCCGGAGGGCGACCTGAGATAATAGACACGCCCCGGTTCATAAACCTGACTCACCCCGGCCAGCACCGTCCTGTCCCCAAAACTTTTCCACACGTTCTCCAGCAGAATCCTGCCGCTCCCCCTCTGTTCTCTGCGGTCCGATTCTGCCTTCCGGGACTCTCCCTCTCCTTCCTCGGCCTCCGGCAATCTTCCCAGGTCTGTCTCTGCCTTCCCGGATTCTCCGTTTCCCTCCTCTGCTTGCGGCAGTCTTCTCCGGCCTGTCTCTGCCTTACGCTGTTGCCCTATCCCCTTTTTCAGAAGCGAGCGGGGCTTTCCGCAGGCGGGCTGCCACGCAAAAAATTTCTCCGCCCCCCACAACACAGCCCTTTCAAACAGAAAGCTGAGCAGCAGCACCGTCGCCGTCCAGGAAAAAACTCCCGCCGTATCCAGATACAGCTTTGACAGATACAGCCGTCCCCCCACGGAAAAATCAGGGGTTCCGATGACCTCCGCCGCCACCCCCGCCTTCCAGGCAAGTCCCAGAGCCGTCTTCAGACTGCCCTGAAGATACGGACGAAGTCCGGGTCTGTAAAGATAAAAAAAACGGCTGGCAGAAGGCAGACAGAACCCCCTTCCCATCTCCGCCAGCTCACGGTCCAGATTTTTCAGGCCTTCCAGAACACTGATGTACACAACCGGCAGCACTACCAGAAAGCTGACCGCCAAAGCCAGAAAGGAAGACCCCCACCAGATCAGCAGCAAAACCACAAAAGAAGCCACGGGAACTGCCTTCAGCAGCCCCATGAAAGGAGCAAGCCATTCCTCCAGCACAGAAAACCGGCTGCCTGCCGCAGCCAGGAATATAGCCGTGAGAAAGCCCGCTCCAAAGCCCGCCCCGATGCGCAGAAGAGACATGAAAATCGTTTTGTAGAAGGTCGCCTCCCCAAACAGGCCGCACAATTCTCCTGCCGTCTGCAGCGGCCCTGCCAACAGGATCGGATTGTCCGTCACCCGGGCGGCCAACTCCCACACCCCCAGCCAGAACAGGATGATTACCGCTTTTTTAATCTTCCCCCGCTTGCGGCTGTTCGTCTTATTGGTCATGCATTGATCTGTCATACGTCGTTTTCCATGTAATAAAAGTCATCTCCCGGCATCCTGCCGCCCACCAGCTCCGGCTGAAAACGCTCCAAAACCTCCAGATAAGCGGAGAGCATATCCCGCATTTCACTCCCTGTGATACAGGCAATGCCACACGCGGGAATGGCGCTCTCAGCCACGGCCTCCCCGGGCACGATGCCGGCCTCCACCGCCAGATAAGCCCCCCTGTCCGGATCCTCGTTGATGGCGGCTGTACTCAGAACATGCTCCTCCAGAAACGCCCTCACTGCCTCCGGATGCTGCTCCAGAAATGCTCTCCGCACCACCGTCACCCCGGTGACCATCCCTTCTGTCCCGTCTTCCTGATTCGCCCATGCCTCATTCAGATCCACCACTACCCGCAGCGAATCGTTCTGAAAAAGCGCTGCAGCGGCAAAGGGCTGCGGCAGAAGCCCCACGGCGTCAGGGTCTGCGGCAAGAATCGCCGCAACCTCCGCTGGCTCGGACTTAAATTCCAACAGACAATCCTCTTCCGCCACTCCGCTTTTCTCCAGAAGATACCGCAGGGACGCCTCCGGAACTGTCCCCTTTCCCGTCAGATATACCGTTCTGCCTTTCAGGTCGGCCACGCTGCCCACCGGCGCCGTCCCTGTCACCAGATACAGTACTCCCAGCGTATTGATGTCTATCACCGCCACGCCGCCGTCCGTCTTCTGATAGAGCACAGCCGCAAGATTGGCCGGCACCAGCGCGATATCCAGTTCTCCCTTCACAAGCATGAGAGCCAGTTCATCCGCAGCCGTGACCATCTGAAAGGTATAAGGATGCTCCGTAGCTCCGGAAGCAGCTTTCTCCGTCAGGAACAGAATCCCCATGGAGGTAGGCCCCTTCAAGGCCCCTACCCGGACGGCAACATCCTGCTCCGCCCCGGAACCGGCTTGTCCCTTACAGCCCGCAAGCATCAAAGAAGCTATCAACATATATACCATTACAAAAACGACAGCTGTTTTTCTATCCTCTTTCTTCTCCATAAATCCTCTTTTTAATCCTGTTCCCCTCAATTCTTCTTTTTCATCCTGTTGTCTCTTGATATTTCCTTTTTATCACGCTACCTCTCAGAAACATTCCCCGATTTATAAAAACAGTTTCCTCATTTCAATTCTTTCAATCCGGTAATTACGCCCCGGAAGGTATCATAGAGCAGCACCGTCATTCCGGCCTCATCCCTTCCGTATGCCGTCCGGTTCAGCATGACATTGACTGTGGCGCTCTCCCCGAATTTTTCGGAACGATTTTCAATCCTGAGCGTATCCGTATCACTCAGATCCAGATAAAACGCCTGCGGATCCCCGTTATCCATGGAAAAAATACACTCCCCGCCACGCCAGACCCATTTGCCCCCCAGCGGATATTGTTCCGGGTCTATCCCCAGCTGTTCCAGACAGCCATTAAGCTCCTGGGAATAATTTTCAAGGCTGCCCTCCACATTCACAATCATGGTAACATCCTCATCCTCCACTGCTTTCGCAAGATACTCTTCCATGCTCTCAACGGTTATGTTGTATTCCCTCTCCGTCTCCAGCCGGCAAAAGTAGTGATCGTTCTGCTCCCACAGCCTGTAAGAATCATCTCCCCGATGGTCCGTCAATTCAAAGTATTCCGACAGGTAATCTCCGATATATCCCGTCACCTTGGCCGCACCGTCCGCATTGCAGTGATTTCCATCCGCAAAATCCCTGTTACTATCCAGGCCAAGCTCCTCCGCCAGCTTGCCGAAATCAATAAAATCTATACCCTGCTCCGTCACATACCGAGCTGCAGAATTAAAGATCGTTTGCCTCTGTTCATCCACAATCTTTGGAGCCACAAAAAAAACCAGCGCAAAATCCTCCTTTTGGGACAATGCAATCATTTCGTCTATCCAGCTTTTATTTTCCTCACTCAGCTCGTCTGTCGCATCGCAGGACAGCGCCGCCGGAAAATACGGACCTGCGTTCACATCCCAGTTGTAACCGGCCCCTCTGCCATATACACTGGGTGCATACTGCTCAAAATCATATTGACCAAGTTCTCGATAGCGTGTGTGCACAATCGGCCATCTGAGAATATAATCCAGCCGCTCTCCTTCTCCCTGCACCTTTCTGATCAGTGAGATACTGTTGCCGGACAGCTTATACGATAAAAGATTTCTGAATTTATTTCCCTCCTGCTGGTAGCCCTCATACAGAAGACCATAGCATTCCACAAACACCACCTTCGGCTTCTGTGTCTTCAATGCCTCCTTCACAGAATAATAGGATGCCCACTTATCCTGCCCGGAAACCGCCAGATCAAATGCAG
>ERZ779624.70-NODE-70-length-44963-cov-9.095929_pt1 | contig 44963 bp, 34 predicted proteins | sample MGYA00514190_ERZ779624 | MGnify/ENA primary metagenome ERZ779624 (study PRJEB29562, sample SAMEA4376706) | mouse gut metagenome | isolation source: Cecum | study: EMG produced TPA metagenomics assembly of the A DSS colitis mouse model was used to assess the microbial... | reverse complement strand
TATAGGGCAAAAAACTGAATATCCACATGTGGCAAAATATCAGTGGCGGCGGCGGGTAACTATCCACAAAAACTACCACAACGGGGCTGCGGCACACCAAAAAAGAGGGGGGACGAGTTTCCCCGTCCCCCTCAAAAAGTGCTGAAATCATTGTAAATTACAGTGTTTCACTCAGCCGAAGTACCGCTCCAGCAGGCCCTTCAGAGCCTTGCCGTGGCGGGCCTCGTCACGGGCCATCTCGTGGACGGTGTCGTGGATGGCGTCCAGACCCAGCTCCTTGGCCTTCTTGGCGATGGCCATCTTGCCGGCGGTGGCGCCGTTCTCGGCCTCGACCCGCATCTCCAGGTTCTTCTTGGTGGAGTCGGTCACCACCTCGCCCAGCAGCTCGGCGAACTTGGCGGCGTGCTCGGCCTCCTCATAGGCGGCCTTCTCCCAGTACAGGCCGATCTCGGGATAGCCCTCGCGGTGGGCCACACGGGCCATGGCCAGGTACATACCCACCTCGGTGCACTCGCCGGAGAAGTTGGCGCGCAGGCCCTCCAGGATCTCCGCGTCCACGCCGGCGGCCACACCCACCACGTGCTCGGCAGCCCAGCTCATCTCGGCCTTCTGCTCAGTGAACTTCGCGCCGGGCACGCCGCACTGGGGGCACTTCTCGGGGGGCACGTCGCCCTCATGAACATAACCGCAAACAGGGCAAACCCACTTCTTCATAGTAAAAAATCTCCTTTTCAAATAATATCCTGATTGAATTTATAGACGCCTCGCGGCGTAGCTAACATTGCGCCTCCCCCTGCCGACGGCAGCCGGGGCAGAGCCCCCGGTACACCACCGCGCAGGACTCCAGCAGGAAACCGCCGTCCCCGGCGGGCTGGCCCACCTCCACCGGCGGGATGTCCGCCACCGCGCCGCACAGGCGGCACCGGACGTGGCAGTGGGGGCTGAGATCGCCGTCGTAGCGGCTCTCGCCGCCGGCCAGCTCCAAACGCAGGACTTTTCCCTCCTCCGCCATCCTGGCCAGCACGCGGTAGACGGTGGAGCGGCTGATGGTGGGGTGGTCCCGGTGGACGCGGTCATAGACCATGGCGGCGGTGGGGTGACAGCCCATCTTCCGCAGCGTCTGGTGAATGATCGCCTTTTGCATCGTGTTTCTGTCCGCCATAGGTCCGGCTCCTTAATGGGATTAAATCCTAAAAGGAATATACTATAAAAACGGCTCTCTGTCAAGTGAACTTTTTGTGAACGGCCCGCCGCCCTATGTACCCCCCTTTTTCCGCCGGTAGGCCACCGGGGAGCACCCCTTCCACTCCCGAAAGGTCTTGGTGAAGTAGCTGGCGTCCTGAAAGCCGCACCGGGCCCCCACGTCCGCGACGCGCAGCTGGGTGGTCTGCAGCAGCTCCGCCGCCTTCTGCAGCCGCAGCTGGCGCAGGTACTGCATCGGCGGCACGCCGATGGCGGCGCGGAAGCACCGCAGGCACTCGCTCTCACTGACGGCGGCGCTGGCGGCGATCTGGGCGGCGGTGAGCTCCTCGCCGCAGTGGGCCTGGATGAACTGGATCATGGTGCGGATGCGCTCCCCGTCCCGCAGCGCCTTCTCCGTGGGGGGCGGCTCCGCCGAGGGGCGGGGGTACCGCTCCAGCTGGAGCACCAGCCGGGACAGGGCGGCCCGGACGGAAAATTCATACCCCGGCTGCTCCGAGCCGCAGGCCTGCCAGGCCGCCTCCACCGCCTCCAGGGCCTCCCGGTGCCAGCGGGCGGAACGGTCCAGAAAGACGCCCCGGGGCGCCCCGCCCTCCAGCAGGGGCTGGACGTACTTCTGCCAGAAGACGCTGTCCACCCCGCCCCCCACCAGCCGGGGGTGGAAGACCACCGAGTGGAACTGACAGGCGGAGCCGGCGTGGTCCCAGGCCGCGTGGAGGACGCCGGCGTTGATAAAGAAGCCCTCTCCCCGCCGCAGGACCCGCTTCTCCCCCTCCACGGCCACCAGGGCGGAGCCCCGCCACAGCACCGCCGCCTCCCACTCATCGTGCCAGTGCCAGGGGACGGGGGCCAGGTCCAGACGGTCGTGGTAGCAGGCCGCGGGGAACAGGGCGGTGCCGTGCCTGATGAGCTCCCGCCCCTGGGGATCGGTGCGGACGGTGCAGGGTAAAATGGACATACGCTCCCACCTCCTTGACGGTTTTGTCATAGAATTCCGGCGGCTGGCTCATACGCATCGCTGGAAATTTGATGCTATAATCCTACCAGAAGTTGAGGAGAAACGCAAGCCGGTACATCTGCCGCCGGCGTCACACGGCGCCGGCTGTGCAGATATAGAAAGGAGCGTAAGCTTATGTTTCAGATGATGACCATTCCCAACACAGAGCGCTTTTTGCGCATCGTGGAGGAGAGCCGGGGCGACGTGGTGCTCCACCTGCCCGACGATACCTCCTGCAGCCTGAAGGACAGCGCCGTGGCCCGGCAGCTGCTGCGGGTATCCCGCCCCGGCAGGAGCGGGCTGCGGCTGAGCCTGTCCGATCCCGCCGATTTTCCGGCCTTCCTCAAGTACATGCTGGAGGCGGGGCTGGAGCGCCCGGCGTGAGGGACATATAGCAAGGGCGGGGGCCCGGCGCACGCCGGGCCCCCGCCCTTTTGGAGCTCTATGCGCTCAGGCCCGCTCCTCAAACTCCCACTGGGGGTCGTTGGTGATGGTCAGCTCCCGGATCCGCCCCAGACTGTCCAGCTCCAGCACGCCCAGGAAGGCCCAGCCGGCCGCGCCGCCCAGCAGCAGGCAGCCCCGCCCGGCGGTCCCCTGGGGCCCGGCGGCGACGGCGCCCAGGCCCTGGCGGTCCAGGGGCCCCAGGTCCCGCCGGACCATCTCCAGCAGGGCCATGGCGTTCACCAGGCCCTCCTGGCGGTTCTCCAGGAAGGTGACGGCGCAGTCGCTGCGCAGTACGGGCCGCAGGCGCTCCACGTCCCCCTGCCGGAAGAAGCGGGCGAGCAGGGCCAGGTCATGGGCCTCGTCGAACACCGCTCCCCCAGCGTACAGCCCCGCCGCCGCGTCCCCCGCCAGCACGCACAGGGCGGAGACCACCGCGCCGGGCTTCACCAGATCCCGCTGCGCCTCCTTCACCAGCTCCACGGGGTGGCAGAGCTCGATGTCCCCCATCCGGGTGGCGGCGGTGACGCTGACAAACCGGGTCAGGGGCTCCATGCCCAGGTAGGTCTCCCCCACCTTGGCGTCCTTTACCACCCCCTGGAGGAGGGTGGTATCCTCGCCGGGCTCCACCACCCCCAGGCTCTCCCCCTGGTCGTAGCTCACGCGCAGGGGGAAGCCCGCCATCTGCAGGCGCAGCTCGTCCCCCACCGCCGGGTCGGGCAGCACGTCCGCGCACAGCACGTTGACCACCGCCCGGTCCCCCGCCTCCCCGGCCTCCACCAGCAGGCGCAGGCTCATCTCGTCCGCCCCCTCCGGCGTCACATTCTTCACCACCCGGCAGGTCCAGGGGCAGCCGCCGGCGGTGTGGGCGTCGATGCCCAGCAGCTCCTCCTGGCCGCTGTCCGGGTCCCGCCGGAGGCGGACGACCGCCGCCGCGTCCCCCAGGCGGTAGCGGTAGTAGTCCCCCCGGTAGCCGGCGACCCGCTGGCCCTCCGCCATGGCCAGGCCCGCCAGGCGCATGGCGTCCTCCGGCCGGGCCGTCAGCTCGGCCAGGCCGAAGCTGTCCAATCCTCCCGTCATGCTCATACCTCGACATCCACCGCCACCCGGTCGGACCGGATGGATTTGCACAGCGCGGACACCGCCGCGTGGCGGGGATCCCGCTTGTAGGCCTCCAGGTCCTCCAGGCTGTCAAAGGCGGAGATGAGGACCGCGTCGTAGTTGCCGGGGGCGCAGTTGACCCCCACCTCCTGCTCCCGAATCTGGGGGATGACCCCGAAGAGGCCCCGCAGGCCGTCCAGAAATTCCCGCTGCCGGTCCTCGGTGCCGGGGTTGAACTTCCACATAACAATATGCTTGATCATTTTGTCCGCTCCTTTTTATTCTTCCTTGATCCGCTATCCCTTCAGCTCCACCACGGTGACGCCGTCCTCCCCCTCGCCGTACCGGCCCAGGCGGAAGGACTTGACCGACGGGTGGCGCTTGAGCTGCTGGTGAACCGCCTTGCGCAGGGCGCCGGTGCCCTTGCCGTGGATGATGGTGACCACGTTCAGCTTCCCCATGACGGCGCTGTCCAGGAACTGGTCCACCGCCAGGTCCGCCTCGTCGGTCATCAGGCCCCGGATGTCCAGCTCGCTGACCGCCGCCCGCGCGCCGCTGAGGCGGACGGCGGTGGCCACCTGCCGCTTGGCCTCCCGCTTCTCCCGGACCTCCGCCTCCTCCACCAGCCGGACCTCGCCGGCCTTCACCGTCAGCTTCATGTTCCCGGCCAGCAGCTGCAGCCGCTCCCCGCTCACGGCGGTGACCACCGCCTGCTTCCGGGTGCCCCCCAGCTCCACCAGATCGCCGGCCTGGATGGGGCGGCTGGGGGCGGGGATGGGCTCCCGCTCCGCCTGGAAGTGGAGCTCCTCCTCCATCTGGTTGAGCCTGCCCCGGATGGCGGCCCGGGCGTCGTTGACGTTCTGCCAGCTGGCGGCCTTCTCCTGCTCCTTCCGCAGCTGGGCCAGCTCCTCGAAGATGGCGTCCGCCTGGGCCCTGGCCTCCCGGACGATGCGCCGGGCCTCGGCCTCGCCCCTTGTCCGGGCGTTCTCCTTGGCCCGCTCCATCTGCTCCCGGAACTCCCGGGCCCGCTTGGCGTCGCTCTCCCGCTGGGAGCGCAGGCGCTCGGCCTCGCTCTGGTCCTTCTCCAGCCGCTGGCGCTTCTCCTCGAGCTGGGTGAGCACGTCCTCGAAGCGGATGGACTCGCTGTCCATCTGGGACCTGGCGGTCTCGATCACCGCCGGGTCCAGGCCCAGCCGCTGGGAGATGGCGAAGGCGTTGGACTTTCCCGGGATGCCGATAAGCAGCTTGTAGGTAGGCCGCAGGGTCTCCACGTCGAACTCGCAGCTGGCGTTTTCAACCCCCTGGGTGGTCATGGCGAAGGTCTTCAGCTCCGCGTAGTGGGTGGTGGCGGCCACCCGCCCCCCCTTGTCCCGGACGTGCTGGATGATGGCGATGGCCAGGGCCGCGCCCTCCACCGGGTCCGTGCCCGCCCCCAGCTCGTCGAAGAGGATGAGGCTGCGGCCGTCCGCCTCCTCCAAAATCTTTACGATGTTCACCATGTGGGCGGAGAAGGTGCTCAGGCTCTGCTCGATGCTCTGCTCGTCGCCGATGTCCGCCAGCACCCGTTCAAACACGCTCACCGCGCTGCCGGCGTCAGCGGGGATATGCAGCCCGCACTGGGCCATGAGGGTCAGCAGGCCCAGGGTCTTCAGGCTCACCGTCTTGCCGCCGGTGTTGGGGCCGGTGATGACCAGGGTGTCAAATTTCCGCCCCAGCTCGATGTCGATGGGCACCGCCCTGCCGGTATCCAGCAGGGGATGCCGGGCCCGGCGGAGGCAGACGCTGCCGCCGCGGCGGATCTCCGGCCGGCTGGCATTCATCTTGTAGCTGAGCTGGCCCCTGGCGAAAATGAGGTCCAGCCGCACCAGCAGGTCGTAATCCGACAGGATGTCGCCGCTGCACCCCGCCGCCTCGGCGGACAGCTCCCGCAAAATCCGCTCGATCTCCTTTTTCTCCTTGGCCTCCAGCTCCTTGAGCTCGTTGTTGGCCTGGACCACCCCCATGGGCTCCACGAAGACGGTGGCCCCGCTGGAGGAGACGTCGTGGACCAGGCCGGGGAGGCTCCCCCGGCACTCCGCCTTCACCGGGACCACGAAGCGGCCGTCCCGCTGGGTGATGATGGCCTCCTGGAGCACCTTGCTGTAGCTCTGGGAGGAGATGATCTTCTGGAGAATCTGCCGGCCCTTGGCGGCGGCCACCCGCTTGTGGCGGCGGATGTCCGCCAGCTCGGCGCTGGCGCTGTCGGCAATGACGTCCTCCTCCAGGATGGCGGAGAAGATCCTCTCCTCCAAAAACCGGTTGCCCCGCAGGGCGCAGAAGAGGAAGTCGATGGCCGTCTTCTTCCCGTCGTCGCTCCAGTAGTCCCGCACCCGCCGGGCGCAGCGCAGCACCCCGGCCACGTCCAGCAGTTCCCTGGTATTCAGGGCCCCGCCGTGGTCCGCCCGGTACAGGCTCTCCCCCACCGGCTTGATGCCGGAGAAGGCGGGGGAGCCCTTGAGGCCGATCATGTCCCGGGCCGCGTCGGTCTCGTCCTGCAGGCGCTCCACGTCTTCCGCGTCCGTCTGGGGGATTGCGGCCAGGGCCCGCTCCCGGGATGCGGCGCTGTTGGTCTGATCGGCCAGCATGCGCAGGACCGCCGGAAGCTCCAGCGTCCGTATGGATTTGTCAAATAATTCGCTCATGGCTGTTCTCTCCAAGCGTTTGTCAGATTGTTATGTTCAGCTCCCGCGCTCCTCCTGGGGCGGCTCCGCCGCCGCGTCCTCGGGCCACACCGGCCGGTGGGTGGCGTAGCTGGCCGAGGACACCGGCAGCCCCCTGCGCTGGAGGCGGTAGGCGGAGTAGGCCTTGACCCCGGCGTAGAAGCAGGCGAAGATGGGCACGCCCAAAAACATGCCGGCCACGCCCCACAGCCCGCCGCCCACCAGGATGGCCACCATGACCCAGAACCCGGAGATGCCCGTGCTGTCCCCCAGGATCCGGGGGCCCAGGATGTTGCCGTCAAACTGCTGGAGAGCCAGGACGAAGATGATGAAGTACAGGCACTTGATGGGGCTGTCCAGCAGGATGAGGAAGGCGCTGGGGATGGCCCCCAGGAAGGGGCCGAAGAAGGGGATCACGTTGGTGACCCCCACCACCACGCTGACCAGCGGGGCGTAGGGAAATTCGAAGAGGCTGGAGAAGAAGAAGCACAGCACGCCGATGATGAGGGAGTCCAGCAGCTTCCCCCGGACGAAGCCGGCGAAGATGCGGTCCGTGGCCTTGACGCCCCGGATGAACAGCGCCGCCTTGTCCTCGGGCAGCAGGGTGTAGCACAGCTTGCAGCTCCCGGCGGAGAAGGCCTCCTTCTCCCCCAGCAGGTACACGGAGATGATCACCCCCAGCAGCAGGTTCTTCAAGAACACGAACACGCCCACCACGCCGCCGGTGACCGCCTGGACCGCCACCTGGAGCTGTGGCACCAGGTTGACGTTGAGCCAGGCCAGGGCGTCGGTGTAGTACTCGTTGATGACCTCGCTGGCCCTGGCGGCGAACTCCGGGTTGCTCTCCAGCAGGTGGATGACCCAGTCGTAGACCGTGTAGTAGTACCGCTGGGCGTTGTCCACCAGCTGCACCACGCTGGCGTACAGCTCCGGCAGCAGCACGGACAAAAGGGCGTACAGCAGCGCCAGCACCACCACCCACGTCAGGGCCACGGAGATGATCCGGCGCCACTTGGAGGGCGTGCGCCCCCGGCGGCGGAGGATGATCCGCTCAAACCAGTTGACGATGGGGGCCAGCAGGTAGGCCATGGCCGCGCCGTACAGCACGGGGGCCAGGATGCCCGCCAGTACGCCGGCGTAGGCCAGGACGATGCTGTCCCGGAATATCAGGTCGTAAATCAGCAGCACGGCGCACACCACGCACACCGCCGTCAGTCCCCAGGCAAAATAGTGGTTGTTTTTTTTCATGGGCACAGCCGCCTCCCGACAAAAATTTACTGTCCTCTATCATACACAACTTCTTCCGCGATTGCAATATGTTTCCAATCGTGTTATACTCCGGTTAGAGAAACTTTAATACAATTTTTATAAAATGTGAGGTAACACAGCGCCATGGCCAAGACCCTTCTGCTCATTGTCAACCCGCGGGCGGGCCGCACCCGCTCCCAGCTGCCCCTGTTCGAGGCGGCGGCCCGCTTCTGTCAGGCGGGATACCTGCTCTCCATCCGCCAGACCCAGCGCCCCGGCCACGCCGCCGAGCTGGCGGAGGAGGAGGGGCCCCGGTTCGACCGGGTGGTCTGCTGCGGCGGGGACGGCACCCTCAACGAGACGGTCAGCGGCCTCATGCGCTTGGACGATCCCCCGCCCCTGGGCTACATCCCCGGCGGCAGCACCAACGACTTCGCCGCCAGCCTGGAGCTGCCCGCCGACCCGGTGGAGGCGGCGGAGCGCATCATCGAGAGCCCCGGCCGGCAGCTGGACGCGGGCACCTTCAACGGCCGCCCCTTCGTCTACGTCGCCTCCTTCGGGGCCTTCACCAGAGCCTCCTACAGCGCCCCCCAGTCCATCAAAAACGACTTGGGCCATCTGGCCTACCTGCTGGAGGGGGTGAAGGATCTGTCCACCCTGCGGCCCTACCGGGCCTCCGTCACCGCCGGGGACGAGATATTCGACGGCAGCTTCCTCTTCGGCGCGGTGACCAACGCCACCAGCGTGGGCGGGCTGATGCGGCTGCAGCGGGAGCAGGTGGTGCTGGACGACGGCCTCTTCGAGCTGCTGCTGATCCCCAACCCCACCAACGCCGCCGAGCTCCAGGCCCTCATCCGCAGCCTGGTGCTCCAGGACTTCACCGGCGGCGGGGTGCTCTTCCGCCACGTCTCCTCCGTCTGCATCCACACGCCGGAGGCCTTTCCCTGGACCCTGGACGGGGAATATGGCCCCGGTGCGGAGGACGTGACCATCCGGAACCTGCCCCGGCGGCTGACGCTGCTGCTGTGATGCCCGGAGACCTCCCATGAACCGGAGCGGGGACGCGCCCAGGGGGCGCGTCCCCGCTCTGCGCTTTTTTACTTTGCCCGCACGATGCACTCCAGGGTTACGCCGTCCACGGTGGCGGTGATGGTGGTGTTGCCCTTGCCCACCCACTTGACCACGCCGTTGGCGTCGATGGTCACCACGCCGGTGTTGCCGCTGGCCCAGACCACGGGGCTGTCGGTGCCCTTGACCTTCATGGTCACGTCCGGATCCTTGGCGTACAGGGTGAAATCGGTCTTATTCAGCCGGATGTTGGCGGCGTTGGGGTTCACCCAGGGGTCTCCCTCCACGGTGACCTGGCAGACGGCGGTCTCCTCCCCGCTGGCGGCGGTGATGGTCACCGTGCCGCCGGCCACGCCGGTGACGGCCCCGCTGTCCACGGTGGCGATGCCCGGGTTGGAGCTGGTCCAGCTCACCGCGCCGCCGCCGCCGGAGGCGGTGAGCCGGGCGGTCTCCCCGGCGCGGATGGTGAAGGCGGGCTGGGACAGGGCCAGGGGCTCCGCCGGACTGACGGGGGCGTCCCCGGCGCCGGGCTCCGTCACCTCCGGCGCCGCCGGGTCAGCCTCTCCGGCGCCGTCGGAGGGCGTGGGGGCGTCCCCCGCCGGATCCGGCGCGTCCTCCCCCGCCGGCTCCCTCTGGGGCTCCTGGGGCGGGGGGGAGGGGTCCTCTGTCCGAGCGCCGCCCACGTCCGAGTCCGTGCGGATGCCCAGGGTGCCGGTGATCTGCTCGTCAAAGAACACGTAGCTCACCACGCCCAGGATGATTACGGCGGTCAGCAGCAGCATCACGCCCCCCGCGCCGCTGCGGCGGTCGTTCTGCCGCTTCTCCACCCGCTTGCCGCCCCGGCGGCGCAGGGGCTTCCCCCGCCGGATGGCCGCCTCCTCCTCGCAGAAGGGGCAGGTTCTGTATGTATCGGAATACTCCTCCCCGCATGTGGGGCAGTGACGGTTGCTCATAGGGCAGCTCCTCCTTGGGGTGCGTTTTTGTCAATTTACATAATACCTACTTTTCCGGCGGTAGTCAACCGCCTTTTGTCAGATTTGACGCGATTTGGGAAAAAAAGTTCCCGCCCCGCCTTGTTTTTTCCGCCCTCCAGGGCTATAATGGGGGGAAGAATGTCGAATTTTGGGGGATAATTATGCCGGAAGGGGGGCGTTTCCCGTGACGATTGACCGGCTGATCGGTATTGTGGCCGTACTGCTCCGGGAGGGGCAGGTGACCGCCGGGCGTCTGGCGGAGCGGTTTGAGGTGAGCGCCCGGACCATCCACAGGGACGTGGACCGGCTGTGCCGGGCGGGCATCCCCCTGCGGACCGCCCGGGGCGCCGGGGGCGGCATATCCATCATGGAGGGCTACCAGCTGGACGGGACGGTGCTGACGGACGAGGACCGGGGGGCCATCCTGGCGGGCCTGCGGAGCCTGGACAGCGTGTCGGGTACGGGGTACTACCGGCAGCTGATGGAGAAGCTGCCCCAGGGGGCGGGGAGCGCCGGGGACGACTGCGTGCTCATCGACCTGTCCTCCTGGTACGGCCCGGTTCTGGCCCCCCGGCTGGAGGCGCTGAAGGACGCCTGCGCCCGGCGGCGGCTGGTGCGCTTTACCTATACCGCCCCCGGGGGCGACAGCTGCCGGCTGGTGGAGCCCGACCGGCTGGTCTTCCGCTGGTCGAGCTGGTACCTCCACGGCTGGTGCCGGGACCGGGAGGGCTGGCGGCTGTTCAAGCTCAACCGGATGCTGTCGCTGGCGGTGGAGGAGGCCTCCTTCTCCCCCCGGCCCGCCCCCTGGCCCCTCCCGCCGGCGGAGCGGGTGTTTCCGGAGCGCCTGGAGGCCGCCGTCCGCTTTGACCCCGCCGTCCGCTGGCGGCTGGTGGACGAGTACGGCGCGGACAGCTTCACCCAGGCCCCGGACGGCAGCCTCCTCTTCCGGCGGAGCTTTCCGGGGACGGAGGCGCTGCTGCGGTGGGTGCTGACCTTCGGGCCGCAGGCGGAGATTCTGGAGCCCGCCGCCCTGCGGGAGGAGATGGCCGCCCTGGCGAAAAAAATTTGGGAGAAATATGACAGCCAGTTGTCCCATTACGAGGTGTAGAATCGGTGTAGACAACAACAGAGAGGAGTGAACGGATGGAATTTCTGCGCGTCACCGGGGAGAATCTGGACCGGGAGCACATCTGCTGCGCCCTGACCGGGGCGGCCCGGCCGCCCCGGTTCCGGGACTGCGCCAGGGCCCAGCGGACAGACTGTGAAGGTTTTATCCTTTACTACACCTGCCAGTGCCCCTTTGCCGCCAAATACGCCCCCCTGGCGGGGCGCCTTTGTTACCCACGAAATTAGTCGGAGAAAAAGCTGGACAAGCTCCTGGCGGAGCTGGAAAAGGAGGATTGACATGGTGGAATCCAGATGCGGACTGCTGTGCAGTCAGTGCGCCTATCGCGAGAGCACGGGCTGCGCCGGGTGCGTACAGATCGAGAAGCCCTTCTGGGGCGAGAGCTGCCCGGTGAAGAGCTGCTGTGAGGAGCGGGGGCTGTCCCACTGCGGCCAGTGCCCGTCCATGCCCTGCCGGCTGCTCACCCAGTTCGCCTACGACCCCCAGCAGGGGGACGGCGGCGCGCGGATCGAGCAGTGCCGGAAGTGGCGGGAGGAGGCGTGACATGGCGTCCAGCCTGAGCTATGTGGCGTTCGTCATGGAGCAGCTGTCCGGGGCCGGGGCGATCTCCTTCCGGCGGATGTTCGGGGAGTACGGCCTGTACTGCGACGGGAAATACTTCGCCTGCGTCTGCGGCGACCGGCTGCTGGTGAAGATCACCCCAGCGGGGGAGGCGCTGCTGCCGGACTGCCCCAGGGGCATCCCCTACGAGGGCGGCGGGGAGATGCTGCTGCCGGACGTGGAGGACCGGGAGACGCTGACGGAGCTGGCCCGTGTGACCTGTGCGGCCCTGCCCGCCAAAAAGCCCCGGAAAAAGCCGGAGAGAAAGGAGTGACCTCTGTGGAGAAAATCGACTACAAGAAGACAGAGAAGCACCTGTACATACCCAAGCAGCCAGCCATTGTGGAGGTGCCGGAGATGGTTTTTTTCGCTGTGGACGGCCGCGGGGACCCCAACACCGCCCCCGCCTACGCCGCCGCCATGGAGGTCCTCTACGGGCTGAGCTTCACGGTGAAGATGAGCCGCCTGTCCGGCGAGACGCCAGAGGGCTACTTCGAGTACGTGGTGCCGCCCCTGGAGGGCCTGTGGTGGACCGACGACCCCGCCTTTGACGGCCGGGCCCCGGCGGACAAGAACCGGTTTTACTGGACCAGCCTGATCCGCCAGCCGGATTTTGTCACCGAGGAGGTGTTCTCCTGGGCGTTGGAGAAGCTGGCCCGCAAGAAGCCGGAGCTGGATCTGAGCGGCGCCCGGTTCTGGCGCTGGCGGGAGGGACTGTGCGCCCACATCCTCCACGTGGGGCCTTACGACGCCGAGCCTGCCTCTATTGACAAGCTTTCTGCCTTTACAGCAGAGCAGGGCTGCGCCCCGGATTTCACCCCGGATCGCCGCCACCACGAGATCTACCTGAGCGATCCTCGCCGGACCGCCCCCCAGCGCCTGAAGACGCTCATCCGCCACCCGGTGCGGAAAATTCACACGTTTTCCTGAAAATGTGCATCAAAACGAGCTGTACATTCAAACCAAAAACCATAGCGGCCCCCAAATTTCTGCCGGATAACACTGCTCTTGGGGCGCCGCGTCAATAACAACTTGTATGATTTTGTAAAATTCTACAGATCGGAATCGCATTTTGTCCTATAATAGGACGGAGAGGCCCCCGGCGCATGTATGCGCCGGGGGCCTTTGATCTTAGGTGTGTGCTGTTTTGAAATCACGTAATAAAAAGAAAAAACCCACGCCCGCAAGCGTGGACTGCCATCTCTTCATGCTGCCGTGGGCTTACCGCCCGCTGACGACCGTCGTGTCGCACTCACCGTAGATCATGTCGTCGATGTCGACACCGGTGAACTGGTTTGTCATGCCTGCTCTCACATCCTTTCCTTCAGTTTTCTGCCTTATTGTAGCACATCAGTTTGCAAAAAGCAACAAGAAATTTTTTACAATTACTGTGCCCTGCCACTTTGACGGGCGATTATGCATTACAATTATCCTTATTATGCAAAATAAAAATTTTAACCTCAATTATTTGGCAAATTCCCCATTGAAAATGAAAGTCAATTATGTTATACTTGCAAAAACAAGTGGCAGAAGCCGCCGGTGAAAGGAGCGCCCGCTATGATTTGGAAGGAGATTCGCGAGAACGCCTACTGTGAAATCACCCCCGCCATTATGGCCCTGAAGGAGCAGTGGGAGAAGGAGAACTACATCGACCCCCAGCTGTACAAGGACTACAACGTCAAGCGCGGCCTCCGGAACGAGGACGGGCGGGGCGTGCTGACGGGGCTGACCCGCGTGGCAGAGATTCAGTCCTACACCGTCACGGAGGACGAGCACATCCGGCCCGCCGACGGCGTGCTCTACTACCGGGGCATCGACTGCCGGGAGGTGGTGCGGGGCTCCGAGAGCCGGGGGCGGTACGCCTTCGAGGAGACGGCCTACCTGCTGCTGTTCGGACAGCTGCCGGACCAGGCCCAGCTGGACGCCTTCTGTGATCAGCTGGCCTCCTACCGCACGCTGCCCACCAACTTCTTCCGGGACATCATTATGAAGGCCCCGCCCCAGGACCTGATGAACACCATGCAGCGGGCCGTCCTCACCCTGGCCTGCTACGACGACAAGCCCAACGACATCGGCCTGGAAAACGTGCTGCGCCAGTCCCTCCAGCTGCTCAGCAACATGCCGGTGCTGGCCATCTACGCCTACCAGGCCTGGCGCTACACCCAGGGGGAGAGCCTTTTCATCCATGTGCCCCAGCCCGAGCTGTCCACGGCGGAGAACTTCCTCCGGATGCTCCGGGAGGACCGCAGCTACACGGAGCTGGAGGCCCGGGTGCTGGATGTGGCCCTGGTGCTCCACGCGGACCACGGCGGCGGCAACAACTCCACCTTCACCAACCACGTTGTCACCTCCTCCGGGACGGACACCTACTCGGCCATCGCCGCCGCCATGGCCTCCCTGAAGGGCCCCCGCCACGGCGGCGCCAACAGCAAGGTCATGGCCATGATGTCCGACATCAAGGCCCACGTCCCCGACTGGCGCAGCCGGGAGCAGGTGGCGGACTACCTGACGCGGATCCTGGATAAGGAGGCCTTCGACGGCAGCGGCCTCATCTACGGCCTGGGCCACGCGGTGTACACCCGCAGCGACCCCCGGTGCGAGGTGTTCCGCTACTACGTCAAGCGCCTGGCGGCGGAGAAGGGCCGGGATCTGGACCTGGCCCTCTACGAGAACGTGGAGCGGGAGGGCAAGCGCCTTCTCGTCGCCCGCCAGGGCCGGGAGGCCATCTCCACCAACATTGACTTTTACAGCGGCCTGGTCTACGAGATGCTGGGCCTGCCCCAGGAGCTGTATACGCCCCTGTTCGCCGTGGCCCGCATCTCCGGCTGGAGCGCCCACCGGATGGAGGAGCTGAGCGGCGGCGGCAAGCTGATCCGCCCCCGGTACGAGTGCGTAGAGGGCAAGCGCCCCTACATCCCCATGGAGGAGCGGTGATTCCCCGCATAGTATAAACTTACGGCGGCGGGCTGTCCTCAGCCCGCCGCCTTCTTTTTGGGAATCTGGATGGTGATGGTGATCTCGTCGTCGCTCTCCTGCTTGTCGCAGCGGGCGTCCACCCCGGCCCGGCGGATGGTCTCCATCCCCCGGTTGACGCTGTTGAGGAACAGGCGCACATCCTTGATGACGAACACCGGCTTCCGCCCGCCCCCCTTCGGCCGTTTCTGGAGCAGGGACTCTATGTATTCGTCGGAGGCGGCCACGTTCAGCCGCCGCTCCCCGATGTGGCGCAGGGCGGCGACCCTGGCCTCCTCGTCCTCCAGCCGCAGCAGGGCCCGGGCGTGGCGTTCCGTCAGCTCGAACTGGCGCAGCAGTTCCACGCAGGCGGGGCTCAGCCGCAGCAGCCGCAGCTTGTTGGCCACCGCCGACTGGGACCGGCCCAGCCGCCGGGCGGCCTCCTCCTGGCTCATGCCGTAGGCGGAGATCAGCCGGGAGATCGCCGCGGCCTCCTCCATGTAGTGGAGGTCGCAGCGCTGCAGGTTCTCCACCAGGGCCAGCAGGGCGCTGTCCCGGGAGGAGGCCCGCACCAGGATGCAGGGCACCTTGTCCAGCCCTGCCAGCCCCGCGGCCCGCAGCCGCCGCTCCCCGGCCACCAGCACATAGCCGCCGGGGGTCTTCTGCACGGTGAGGGGCTGCAGGACCCCGTGCTGACGGATGGAGTCCGCCAGCTCCCGCATGGGCTGTTCGGCAAAATGCCGGCGCGGCTGGCGGGGGTTGGGGCTGATGCGGTCGATGGGCAGGTGGAAAATGCGGTTGGACTGGTAGCGCGCGGTCCTCTTTTGTTCCATAAAAATCCCCCTCCGCAGTGTTTACTCCATTTTACGGCTTGTCCGCCAAAAATGGGATCAAATCCTGTCGGAGGGGGAAATTTACTTTTTCGGAGGCGCGCCTACCGCTTCTTCCACAGGCTGGGAAACAGCAGCAGCAGCAGCGGCATGATCTCCAGCCGCCCCAGCAGCATGTTGATGCTCAGAAATATTTTGCTCACGTTGGAAAGGGCGAAAAAGTTGCTGGTGGGGCCCAAAACATCGAAGGCGGGGCCCACGTTGCTGATACAGGTCAAAGAGGCGGTGAAGGCGGCGGTGAAGCCCACGTCGTCCCAGGCCACCACCAGCGTGCCCGCCAGCAGCAGCAGGATATAGGCGAAAAAGAACAGGCTGATGCCGGACAGGATGGGCTCGTCCACCCGGTCGCCGTCGCTCTTCAGGGTGGTCACCACCCTGGGGTGGAGGATCCGCTGCACCTCCCGGCGCAGGTTCTTCACCAGCAGCACAACCCGGATCTGCTTGATGCCGCCGGCGGTGGAGCCGGCGCAGGCGCCGGCAAACATCACCAGCACCAGGATCACCTGGGAGAAGGTGGGCCACAGGACATAGTCGTAGGTCATATACCCCGTGGTGGTCATCAGCGTCACCACCTGGAACACGCTGTCCGTCACCGTCCGCGCGTCCAGGGCCCAGGAGGCGTGGAGCACCAGGTTCAGCACGATCAGCCCCGAGGCGGTCACCGTCATAAGGGTGTAGGAGCGCAGCTCCTCGCTCTGGAACACCGCCTTGAAGTTGCGGCACAGGGCGAAGTAGAGCAGGGCGAAGTTGATGCCCGACAGGAACATGAACACGATGATGATCCACTCGATGGCCAGGCTGTTGTAGGCCGCGATGCTGGCGTTTTTCACCGAGAAGCCGCCGGTGGAGATGGTGGTGAAGGCGTGGATCACCGCGTCGAACCAGGGCATCCCGGCCAAGCGCAGGCAGAGGACCTCCGCCGCCGTCAGGCCGATATAGATGCTGTAGAGAATCTTGGCCGTGTCCCTCACCCTGGGGGTGAGTTTGCTCTTGATGGGACCGGGGGACTCCGCCCGCATCAGGTACACGCTGCCCTCCCCCAGCTTGGGCACCAGGGCCAGGGCCAGCACCAGCACCCCCATGCCCCCCATCCACTGGGTCTGGGCCCGCCAGAACAGCACCCCCAGGGGCTGTCCCTCCATGAAGGTGAACACCGTGGCCCCGGTGGTGGTGAAGCCGGAGACCGTCTCGAACACCGCGTCGGCGTAGTTGGGCAGCACGCCGCTGAACACATAGGGCAGGGCCCCGAAGAGGGAGAGCACGATCCAGCTCAGCGCCACGGCGGCAAAGCCGTCCCTGGCCTGCATCTTCATGTTCTTCCCCGGCAGCATGACCAGCGCCTGCCCCACCGCCAGGGTGATGCCCGCCGAGAGGAGAAAGGCGGAGCCGTCCTGCCCCGTGGCCAGGCCGATGACCGCCGCCGGCAGCATCAGCACCGCCTCCACCCGGAGGATCATGCCCAGAATATGGAAAACCAGCTTGTAATTCATCTCGCCCTCACTCCTGCAAAATCTCATCCAGATCCTGGAGGAACAGGCTCTTGGCCATGACGATGACCTTGTCCCCGGCGTGGATGGAGGTGGAGCCGTCGGGGATGATGGTCTTCCCCTCCCTGGCGATGGCCGCCACCAGCATGCCGGGCTTCAGGCGCAGGTCCTTGAGGGGCGTGTCCAGGAATTTGGTGGCCCCGGCGGCGGTGAACTGCACCGCCTCGATGGCCCCTCCCAGTAGCCTGTAGAGGTTCTCCACCGCGCTGCCCTGGCTGCGGGCCATAGCCCGGACGTAGGCGGAGATCTGGTTGGCGGTGATGTCCTTGGGACTGATGATGCAGTCCACCCCGGACTCCCGCATCATCTCGATATAATTGGGCCGGCTCATCTTGGCGATGACCTTGCCCACGCCGTGGCGCTGGGCGGTCATGGCCATGAGCAGGTTCTCCTCGTCCCGGTTGGTCAGGGCGATGAAGGCGTCCGTATCCAGAAGGCCCTCGGCCTCGATCACCTCGCTGTCCGTGCCGTCCCCCTGGATCACCAGGCTGTCCGGCAGCTTCTCCGACAGGGAGCGGCACTTGCTCTCGTCCTGCTCCACGATGCGCACCTTCATGCCTACCTTCTCCACCGCCCAGGTGAGGTAAGTGGCGATCTTGCTGCCCCCCAGGACGGTGAGGCGGCGGATACGGTTGCCGTCCCGGCCCAGGGTGTGGAAGAACTTGGCGATCTCCCGCTGCGCGCCGATGATATAGGCCTTGTCCCCCACCTGGGGGACGAAGCGGCCGTTGGGCACATAGACCTTGTCGCCCCGGATGACGGCGCACATGAGCACCCCGTTGGGCCGCCGCCTGTTGTACTCGAAGAGGCTGATCCCGGCCAGGCCGTCGCTGTCCACGATGGGGAAGCCGATGAGCTCCACCAGCCCCTGGGCGAAGGTCTCCACGCTGAAGGCGGAGGGGACCCGGAGCAGGCGGCTGATCTCCTGGGCCGCCGCGTACTCGGGGTTGATGATCATATTCAGGCCCACCTCCCGCTTGAGTAGGTTGGCCTCCCGGAAGTACTCCGGGGAGCGGATGCGGGCCACGGTGTGCCGGGCCCCCAGCTTCTTGGCGATCAGGCAGCAGACGATGTTGAGCTCGTCCGACCCCGTCACCGCCACCACCAGATCCGCCGCCCGCACGCCGGCCTCGATCAGCACCTTAATAGAAGCGCCGCTGCCCTCCAGACACATCACGTCCAGGGATCCGTCCGCGTTGCGCAGGGCCTCCGCCCGCTGGTCGATGAGCACCAGCTCGTGGTTTTCGCCACTCAGCTGCCGGGCCAGGGTAAAGCCTACCTTGCCATTGCCAATGATGATGATTTTCATAGTGTTCCTCGTGGTATTTATAAAATTGGGAGCGCTGCGCCCCTTCGGGGCGCGAGGGGGAAGTCCCTGCCGGGACGGGGGATACGGGGCCTGCGCAGGTCCCACAAGCGGTAGGGCTGCAGCCCAGCCCCTATCTCCGCTTTTTCTCCCCCCGCATCGCCAGCAGCGCCCCGTTCACCTCCGCCCCCATAATCAGCACCACCGCTGTGAGATTGAGCCACATCATCAGTACGATGATCGTACCCAACGCCCCGTAAATCACCGAATAATTCGCAAAATTCTCCACATAGAAGGAAAACCCTGCGGAGACAAGCATCCACGCCAGCAGGGCCGCCAGGGTACCCGGCACAATACTGCGGGCGGGCTGGCGGCTGTCCTGGGCGGCGGCGTAGAGGAGCCCGACGGCGGCGAACATGACGCCCCCCAGGATCAGGAAGCGGAGATCGCTCCATAGGTCGATGAAAGCTTCCGGCAGGACGAAAAAGCGGCTGAGAAACTGGAGGGCTGCCCGGCCCACGGTGGCCAGCGCCAAGGTAAGGGCGATGGTCACCAGGAGAAAGACGGTGTAGAGCAGAACCTTGACCGTGTAGAGCGCCTGGTTTTTGGGCCGGGGCAGGTGGTAGGCCCGGCGCACGGCGTACATCAGGCAGTCCGCCGCCCGCATGGGGAAATAGATGGAAAAAATCAGGCCGAACCAGAGCATGGCGGTGCTGGATGTGCGGCTGACGTAGCTGAGATACGTCTCCACCACCTCCAGCACCCCGGCGGGGAGCAGGTTGTTCAGAGCGCCGGTGATCCCGGAGACGTCCAGATCCAGCAGGCCCAGCAGGCTGCTGAGAAAAATCAGGAAGGGGAAGAGCATGAACAGCAGGTAGTAGGCCAGGGCCGCCCCCTGCCGCCCCACGTCGTGGACAAAGTACCGGCGCAGAATCTGGGTCAGAAACCGCCCCGGCCAGCTGTCCGCCGCCGGTTTGAGCCATTTGGGCACCGCACGCCCCTCCCTTCCGCATATGCTTCGTATACCGCGCCCGAGCGGGCATACACGCCTCTTTTCCGCCGCCGGCGGACCGGCGGCAGTGCCCCCATTCTATACCAAATCGCCGGAGGATGCAAGGGGAAGCTGCCGTCGCCGCCGTTTTTTTGCGGAGCCGGGCGCGCAGAGGCGCGAAAGAGCGCGCCTCGCAAAATGCGGAGCGCGCTCCTTGGGTCGTGTTCGCTTTTTCCTCTACCGGGTCATGGTCCGGTGGAGCAGCACCGCCATATCAGAGCGTGTGAGGTCCCCCTTGGGGTTGAGGCGGCCGGTGTCGGTGGTGGGGTAGATGCCCAGCTGGACCAGGCTGGTCACCGCCCCCTGGGCGTAGCCCGTCACCTGGTTGGCGTCGGCGTGGGAGAGCTGGCCGGGGACGTCGGCGGTCATACCGGCGGCGCGGAGGGTCCGCTGGACCATAAGGGCCGCGTCCTGCCGGGAGATGTTGGCGTTGGGCTGGAAGCGGTTGGTGCCGGTGCCGTTGACGATGTCCAGAGAGCTGAGAATGTTGACCGCCTCGGCGTAGTAGGCGTCCTGGGGCACGTCGGCGAAGGAGAGGATGGTGCCCCCCCTGTCAAACCGGAAGGCCCGGTACAGCATCAGGCAGAAGTCCCCCCGCCGGATGGACAGGCCCGGACCGTAGACGCCGGGCTGCATGCCGTTGACGATCCCCTGGCTGGACAGGTAGTCCACCGCCGCCTTGGTCTGGGCGGAGTAGCCCGTCAGGTCGGTGAAGCTGGCAGACACCGAGGGAGCCTGGACCGTGATCTCCAGGCGGCCGGTGTAGCTTGTGCCGTCGTAGCAGGTGGCGGTATAGGGGATGGCCATGGTGCCCGTAAAGCCCGCCTTGGGAATGAAGGTCAGGTTGGACAGGGCCGGATCTCCCGCCAGGGAGTAGGCGGCGGTGGTGTTGGACTGCCAGGAGTACTTGGTGGGGCTGACGTACTGGTAGTAGAGCCGCCCGGCGTTCTGGTCCGGCGTCGCGTCAAAGCGGATGGCGGACGGCTGGCTGCCCCCGGACACCGCCTGGAAGTCGGCGGCGGAGAGCTGCACCGGCGTGCCGAAGGTGGCGTATCGCACCGTGGAGCCGCTGGTGGCCCCGGCCCGGACGTTGACCTCCACCGTCCCCTGGAACTGCCGGCCGTCGATGGCCCAGCCGGTGAAGGGGATCACCGACACACCGGAGAAGCCGTAGGCCGGGACAAAGGAGATCTTGGACAGCCCCCGCTCCCCGCTGAGGTAGAACTGCTCCCCCGTCCCCACGGACACGGAGGTGCCCCCGGTCTGCTGCTGGAAGCAGAGCATGCCCTGGGCAGAGGAGGGCAGGGAGAAGACCAGGTAGTGCAGCGCGGAACCGGTGGCGGCGCGGCAGGCGCTGTCGAAGTCCCCGCCGGAGAAGGCCGCCGGGGCCCGGCCCGTGGTGGTGTAGCTTACCGCCCCCTGTCCCGAGCCGCCGGAGGAGCTGCCGGAGTCAATGCTCAGAAGCCCCGTAAAGGTCTGCCCATTGACAGCGCAGCCGGTGAAGGGAATCTCCACGCTGTGGAAGCCCTCCGACGCCCAGAAGGAGAGATTCGCCAGATAGGGGGTGGCGCTCTGGAAATACTTGGTGGTGGTGGTCACGCGGGCGCCAATGCCGTTGGTGCTGGTCCGGTTGTGGTAGAGGGCGCCCTGGTTGAAGTCCGGCAGGGTCTGAAAGGTGATGTAGTGCAGCCGCTGGCCGGTCTGGTCCATGGAGAGGTTGTTGAAGTCCGACAGCGCCAGCTTCACGAAGCCGCCGGGGGCGCAGGTGTAGTATATATCCCCTCTGCTGCCGCCTCCGGAGGACTGGATGTGGATCTCCGCCGTACCGGAGAAGGGCACGCCGTTGCGGTCCTCCCCGGTAAAGGGCACCCGGACCACGCCGTGGAAGCCCTCCGCCGCCACGAAGGTGACGGAATCCAAGGCCTTCATGCCGAAGGTGTCGCCGCTCTCCACCGCCGTACCCCGGCCGCTGCGCCAGCTGCGGTAGAGGGTGCCCTGGCTGGCGGGGGGCGGGGTGAAGCTGACGAAGTCCATGCGCTTGCCGGTCACGGCGGTGGAGTAATCGTCAAAATCCCCGCCGTCAAAGCTGACATAGCCCGCGCCGTAGTCGTTGTACTGGAGCCCCCGGTCCAGCTCCCGGGTGACCACAATGACCAGCTGGCCGTTGTAGCGGGTGCCCGTGGAGCTGTAGCCGGCGTAGCCGATGGTCACCGTGCCCACGAAGCCCTGGGCGGGGACGAAGGTAATCTGCTCCAGATCCTTCCTGCTGTACTGCTCCATAGCGGAGACGCGGGAGCCGTAGTCCAGCTCGCTCTTCCAGTCCCGGTACAGCACGCCCTCCGCGGCGGGGGGCAGGGTGAAGATCACGTAGCTCAGGGGGGAGCCCGTCTCCTCCTGGCAGACCTTGCTGAAGGGTGTGGCCGTCAGGGGCAGGGGCTGTCCGTGGGCCGCAGTGAGGGTCACGTCGGTCTTGGATTCGGCGATCTTCACCTTAATTTTCCCCTTGAAGGTGCGCCCGTTCCGGGCGGTGCCGGCGAAGGTGATGACGGCCTCCTCCTTGGTGTAGGCGGGGTTGGGCACGAACACCACGTCGGAGATATAGGGCCCCTTGGGCTCGCCCCGGACGTACAGAGTCTGCATGGTACCCACGCCCGCGCCGGGGCTGTCCACGGACTGGTACCCCAGGTACAGCGTACCCTGGGCCGGCGGGACGGAGAGGCTGGTGATGGACACCAGGGACTTATCCCCCTCCGCCTGGATGGCCTCCTGACACAGCGCGTCCAGGGCCTTCTCCAGGGAGGAGAAGCGCAGGGGCTCGCTGACCGAGGCGGGGTCCTCGGGGGTGATGACGAGGTTGTCGTTGCTCTCCACGTTGACGGTGATGTTGGCGTGGTAGATGCCCGCCTGGATGGTCACCACGGCGGGGCCCGCCGAAACCGCGTCAATGGTCAGGCCGCTGCGGTCATTGCCCACGGCACGGACCACGTTGGGGCGGTCACTGGAAATTTCCACCGAGCCCTTCGCCGCGTCGCCATAGTAGTAGACACGGTAGTCGCTGCCGGGAACCTGGGCCGCGTCGGGAAGGTCGATGGCCTCGTTCTCCTGGAGGGTGATTTCCGTCTTCACCGGGACGATGCCGCTGACGGTGACGAAGAGGTTAAACTCGCCCCCGGTGGGAACCCCCGCCTGGGTGGTGGTGATGCCGGTGATCTTCGTATTGCCGGGGGCGACGCCCTCCACGTAGAAGGTGTGGCCGTCGCTGCCGGGGTTGTAGACCGCCTTGGCGATGGACTCATCGGCGGAGGTCCAGACGATGTAGTCGTCGTCGTGGGTCGTGATGGGCCTGCCGTTGGCGTCCTGGGCGCTGATGCTGGCGCTGAGGGTGGGGCCCCGCTCCACGTCCAGGGTAAAGGGGTTGGCCTCGTCGCCGGAGCTGATACCGGTGGCGCCGTTGTATACGGTGATAAAAATCGTATCCGCTGCGGCGGGAGGCGTGGGATCCTCCTCGTCTCCGTCCTCCCCCTCCAGCAGGGCGGTGGGGGCCATGGTGAGGGTCAGCAGCAGGGCCAGCAGCAGGGCCAGGCCCCGCCGGGCAGTGGGATGCTTCATAGAACACGCTCCTTTTCAGGTGATGTGCCGGATGGGGAAACGGGAGCGGGCGGACGCCCGCTCCCGTGGGGATGTGGTGATTAACGGATGATGGGGTTGGATGAAATATTCAGGCCAGTGTCGTTGCCTGTTACTGTGATATTGATTTCTTTTGTCAGGATGATATTGTTTCCAGACTTCACAGTAATCGTAATCTTGTCACTTCCCATTCCCTGCACAGAGATTTGCGCAGAGGTATTACTGACTTTTCTCACAGACACAACACTGCCGCCACCTGTCCAATCCACACTTGTATTACTTCCAAATTTTGGAACTCCATCACTGGAAGTTGTAAGCGTCAGCATTTCCGTGGGCCTTGTACCGGGGCTCCTTTCCCAACTGATCGTATCCGTTGCATCGTCATATCCAATATTCACCGTATCTGGCGACGACTTGGCCACCGACACTGTCAGATCATCTCTAACAATCACCCGGATGCTCTTATACGACGTCGCTCCTCCGGGGAGGGTTACGTGGATGGTGACGGTAGTCTCTCCGATTCCGAGGGCGGTTATGGTTTCGGTTTCGGTAGTTGAATTGGTGACCGAGGCAACCGAGTCGGGCACTGTCTGACCGGTGCTGTCAGTAGTAGCGCCATCGGCGGTCCAGGAAATCATTTTCTGTGCAACATCAGTGTCCACCGTCGCGGTAGCATTAAATATATCATCCACCTTTAACCTGACGGTTGGCTGAGAGCTGGGAGTCTCCATATTCGGGTTATTTGCACTGAGGAAATAGATGGCAATATCCCCGCCCGCAGAGCCGCCCGTCGGAATGGTGGACAATATTGTATTCTCCACGTTTTGCTTCTTCCAAGTCCCTGTAAAGCCGCTGACTTCTTCCTCCGCTCTGTTGGGGTACGCGCGGAAGATAATTTCCAGCTGTGCATTCTGGTCACGACCGGCCGAGGAGTTGGCCACGTCGCCGGAGCTGAACAGCGTCAGCGATTGTCCCGAAGGCATATTGCTGAAGGAAATTGTATAGCTGGTCTGGGGCGTTGTCGGCCGGTTATAGGCATCAAAGTACAGATATCCCTTTGCAGAGCCGGAGACATAACGCATCAGCTCCTTATAGTCCTCCCCATCCGCCGCAATGGCTCCGCCGGGCGTTGTGGGGCTGGTGGCATGGATGTTCCAGGCCGTCGCACCGTCAGACGTCCAGTAGACCGGCTTGGAAAATCCGATTGTAAACGAGCCGGAATAGGTACGGTTTCTGCTGTCGTAGCCCGTGATGCTTGTCGACAAGGAGGTCACAACAGGGGTCTCGGGGTCCGGCACGAAGACGTTGTCAACGGCCTTGAAGGAGTGCTGGGCAACATCCTCCTCGTCTCCGTTTTTGTGGCAGGCCATGGCGAGGACAATATACTGCGTCCCCGGCTTCATGATCTCCTCGCGGTTGTTCCCCGTCCCCGTCCATCTGTTGTCAATCTGATCCAGGGTACTGGTGCTGCCGCTCTTGAGCTCTGTGATTATCTGGCCCCCACCCACGCTGGTGGTGCCGCCGACAGAGGTGCCCATACCGATGAGGCTGAAGACTTCTTCCTTTGTCTCCCGATCCACGTATAGATCGAAGACGGAGTAATCCAGCGTCGCGGGCCGGGTTAGCGCGTCAAATATGGAGTAGCCTGTATAGGCGGCAATCTCAGAGCTGTCAGCCGTATATCCGTCCGCCAGATGGTCGGTCAGCTTATCCCACAGGATAGAAATCTGCTTCAAATCCTGCTCCGCGTACATCGTCCAGCGCAGGTTGGAATCCTTATCCGTCCTGGCGTTCACGATGCCGCTTCCCTCACGGTCCAGACGGATCTTGGGGTTGCTGATTTCGCCCGTGCGGAAGGTATACAGGTAGACATTGGAGGGCCGCCCGGTAACCAGGCTCTCCAGAACGAAGTAGGCGAAGTAATCCGTCTCCGGCTCAAGGTCTGTCACCGTCTCCGGCCAGGTGTAGCCGCCGCCGGGGTAGGGCAGGTAGTCAACGGTCTTCGTGGGGTCTTCCGGGTCAGGTGCGGAGGAAATCTTGAATTGCGGATTTTTGTATGGCGGATTCCAAATGTTCAGATTGCTGGGATTGGTGACCCAGCCGTTGGCCGTATCCTCCGCGTGGTCCACGTTGGGGTCCCCTGTCATGGCGCTCTTCGGGACGAAGGGACCTCCGTATGGAGCGTATGTTATCGTTATCTCTCCGCTGTCAGGATCTACATCCTCCTGCCTGTTGTATTCTTCCAGCAGCTGGTTGTTGCTGAACGTGGTGCTGCCGCTAATTCCCGTGGAGACCGTGGTGGTGATGCCGCCCACGGGGGCAACCACGTAGTAAATGTTGCATTCGACATTCGGGGCCAGCTCCATTCTGACGTAGGTGTCCCCCGGTGTGAGCTTGGGGGTGTCGGCGTCAAACTTGGGGTTGCCCGTGCTGGGGAAGGGGATGTCCATGGTGAGGAAGCTGTCGGCAGTATCTGTCCTGCCTACGTCCACCGCGCCGTTGTTGGCGGCCAGGCCGTTGGCCTTGTACTGATTCCAGCGATCCTCTGTGATGGCGTTCTGGGAGATGGTCAGGTTGCGCATGCTGGTGGGGGTGGCCGCCGCCACGTGGATTTCCATCTCCAGGTCGTCGCCCCAGGTGTCCCGCTTGTCGATGCCGTCCTCGCCGATCTGGAGAACGCGGATGGCGAACTCATAGTAGACCTTCTTGCTGTCGTCCAGGTCCTTCAGCTCCGGGGACGCATTGATGTCGTTGAACTGGGCCTGGAGACTGACGCCCACCTTGGGCTCGCCGTTCGAGTTGCCGTTGGTAATCAGGCCGCTGTCGGTATCCAGCTTCACCCAGCCGTAGTCGCCCAGGTGCGTCTCACCGGAGGCGCCGGGCATGTTGGCCACGTACTTATCTGTGGTGGTAGGATAACGATTAGGGTTGGGGTTCCCGTTCACCTCCGCCGGCTTCGTGGTGTCCACCACGCGGTAGTAGAGCTCGAAGCGCATGGTCTTGTTGGTGAACATCAGCAGGTCGTAGGTTCTGCCCTCCACCACCGAGTGGGTGGACTGGGGGATCATGCGGAAGTAGGCGTCGGCGTCAACCGCAGCCCCGTCCACTTGCGGCTGCTCATCCTTGACCGGCGGGTTGATCTGGGCCAGGTAGATCTCCGCGAAGACCACGGTGAAGATGGGCATGTCGTGGCCGTACTGGGGGTCCGTGGAGTAGTCCACCGTGCCGTTGCCGCGCAGCCGGTTGCCGGCGTTGTCGGTGAGGTTGTGGATGCGGAAGAAGTAGGTCCCGGCGCTCTGGAGCTGGTGGCCGGTGGCGGGGATGGTGACCAGAATCTTGCCCGAGCCATCGTCGGCGGTGGACACGACCGCCTGGGCGAAGTCGATGGCCCAGTCGGTGGAGGCGTCATAGGGATAAGGCCGGGATTTAAGGACCACGTCGCCGGTACCCATGCCCTGGGTGCGCTGGTAGAGGTCGATGCTGTAGGTCAGCGCATCCCGCAGGTTCTTCTTGGCCTGCTCCTTGTCCGCAGCGGTCATGGTAGCCTTGTAGAGGGCAAGGAGGTCCTGGGCCACGGGGCCGTTGGCGTCGGGCTTGACGTTCTCGCTGAACTCAAAGACGATGGGATCATCCACCCTGGGGTTCTTGGACAGCAGCTTGACGATGGGCCCGGTGCTGTCGGCGGTGCTGATGGTCATCTTGCCCACAGTGAGGGAGTAGTTGCCCGCCTTATCCTGGGCCACATAGTAGAGGTCGTAGGACTTCTCAGGCTCCAGGCCGGTGACGTTGAAGTTCCCGTCCCTGGCGGCGCTGGCGCTGACGCTGCCGCTGGACAACGCGCCCTGGCCGGAGGCCACCTGCAGCTTGGCTTCCGTGCTGTCCAGAGGGGCAGTGCCGGTCTGGCCGTTGGCGGCACGGGGGTAGGGCTCGCCCTCAGGCACCACGGCCCAGAAGACGGTTCCGTCCTCGCTGAGGCGGAAGGAGATGGGCACAGAGGTATCCGCTCCCTTGCCGGCCAGGGGACCCATGACGAAGGTGGGGGGCGTCTCGTCAGCGGTGGTGAAGGGCAGGGGTACAATGGCGGAACTGTTGGCCCCGTTGGCGTCGGTGAGCCAGAAGTAGACAGTGTAGTCCGTCTGCTCCTCCAGCACCCGGTCGTTGATGCGGAAGGTACTCTCCACGTTCTTGTACACATCCTGCACGCCGTAGCCCAGCGCGCCGGAGACCGCGCCGGCCTTCAGCTCATTGACCGTGGGGGCCTGGGCCGCGCGAGGCAGCAGGACATAATAGAGCTTGCAGTCCTTTGTGGGCATGACCACGGCCACGCTGTCCCGGCGGGAGACCTTGGACATATGGGGATATCCCTGGGCGAAGGCGGGAACCGTGTTGTCGGGGGTTGTAAAGGCGATCACCTTGGTGGGGCTGCGCTGGCCCCGGTCGTCCACCAGCACGGCGGACAGGTAGTAGGACCCGTCGGGAGTCAGCCCGGCGATGCTGGCGGTGACCTCCTCATTTCCCTTGGGGGAGAGGATGTTTCCGCTGCGCAGGGCGATGCCGCCGTAGGAGGGGGGCTTGATGAGCTCGTCCTCGCCCACGGAGCCGTCGGTGATGGCGCTGACCGCCCAGTAGATGGTGCCCCGCTTATTGGTGGAGAAGAGGGCCTTGACGGAGGTGGGGGTGATGTCGGTGGCCTGGGGATACCCGGAGAGGATCAGGGGATCCATGGAGGACTCCTCGGCGGCCACGGAGTCCATCTCCACGCCGTTGATGGTGGCGGTGATGCCGGGCCGGATCACGATCTCATCGGGCAGCATGGCCACGTCGGAGCCGGGGGCGTTGACCACCAGCTTCTCAATGTCGCCCTCGCCGGTGACGGTGGTGCCGGTGTCCAGGTTGAGCTCCTTGACCACAGCGCCCCGGTCAATGACCACCGTGGAGCCCACGGCGGTCTCGTCCACCGTCAGCTTGGCCACGGTACCCTTGGCGGCCTTGACCTGGGAGTTGGGAGTGCGGTTGACGACCTCCTCGATCCGGCCGGCCAGATCCAGCTGGATGGGCTCCCAGTCCTCGGGCTCCTCGCCCTCGGGGTAGGTCTCCCCCTCCAGGGAGATGTACTTCAGTCCCATGCCGTCGGGGGTGTTGTCCTCGATGTAGGCGCTGGTGCGCACGGTAGTGTGGCCGATGTCGGTGACGCCGTCGGCCCTGACTGTAACATAGTTGTCCTGGAGGTTGTCCACCAGCAGCTCGTCGGCGGTGACGTTGCGCAGCAGGATGCTGGCCTCGCCGCCCTCGCTCTCACCGCTGCCGCTGGCAATGATGCGGCCCAGGACGGTGACGTTCTCCAGCTTAATATTTCCCTGTCCCACGCCGCCGGTGATATACAGGTCCCCGCTGATCACGGTATCCCGCAGCGTGACGCCGGGCGAGGTAACGGTGACGTTGCCGAACACGCCGCCCAGGGAGTAGTCCCCCGCCTCCTGGAGGGGGGTGCCGACAGTGCGGGAGATCAGCGCGGCCATCTCGCCCCAGGTGACGTTCTTCTGGGGCCGGAAGGTGCCGTCGTCATAGCCGGAAACCAGGTAGTGCTCCAGGGAGGACTTGATGGTCCCCCGGCTCCAGTTGCTGATGTCGCGGGCGTCGGAGAAGTCCAGAATCTCCCCCGTGGACTCCTGGAGCATCATATTGCGCCCCAGGATGGTGGCCGCCGTCTCCCTGGTGAGGGTGTCGTTGGGGGAGGCGGTGGTGGGGGAGGTGCCGTGGATGTAGCGGGCGTTGTAGGCGATGCCCACATCGTCATAGAACCAATCCCGCTCGCCCACATCCTCAAAGGGGGTCACGCCGACCTCGTGATAGCCGTAGGCCCGGTTGACGATGGACATAAAGTCTGCCCGTGTCAGGGCCTTGTCGGGGCTCCCTGTCTGGTCAGCGCGGATAAAGCCCCACTCCAGCAGCTGGCTGAGGTAGGGATCCGCCCAGTGGGCCGAGGCCGTCTCCCCGCCGGGGAGGCCGGGAACCAGCCCCAGCAAGAGGACAAGGGCCAGCAGGAGGGATAAGGCCCGCCTGGGCCGCGCGGTTGCACAATGCATAGAAAAAACTCCTTTCACGACTGGTGGACGGGGGTGCGTTTCTTCGCGCCCTCCGGGCGCGAGGGGGCGTCCCTGCCGGGACGGGGGATGCGGGGCTTACGCAGCCCCGCGCCCTGCGGTTACTTTTTGTGCAAACAAAAAGTAACCAAAAAGTTGCCAAAACCAAGGGTTTTGGATTCCTATTTTTTGATTTGTTTTGCGCTTGAGGCTGGGTCTGGGGTGTCTAAATTGGTGCTGGCCGCTTACTTGGACTTCTGCGTCTGTTTGGGAGTGTTCTTAGGGAAGTGCCAATACCTGGAGGAACAGACTGCGGTGCCTCTCTGATATGCGCCGCAGGAAGGGGTACGGGCTCCTTTTTGAAGGTTTACGCGAATCTTTCAATAGTGCGTTCCCCATTGCAGCCTCTCCCCCTTTAAAAGGCCGGCAGGCGGAGTTGGTCGACTGCCAGTCCCCTAGATCAGAACCCCGTAGGATTTGCTCATTCACGTGGCGCCCAATCCACCAAAGATTCCACCCAATCTCCGCAAATCCCCCGCCGAGGCGGCGCGCCCAAAGGGCGGCCCCGAGAGGGAGGTCTGGAACCTCCGGTTCCAGCGGTTTTTCCGTCCGCTTTTGGGCGTCCAAAAGCGGACCGCGGGGCGTGGGGCTGCGCAGGCCCCACATCCAAAGGATAGAACAATTTATCCCCCGCCGCTGTCAGCGGCGAGAAATATGTAAGGAGAACCTGTTATGAAATTTTCCGAAATGCCCTATGTGAGACCCAACCTGGAGGAAATCAAAGCCTCCTTCGGCCGGATTCTGGAGAGAATCGAGGCCGCCGGCTCCGCCCAGGAGCAGATCGACGCCTACATGGACTGCGAGAGGGAGAGCAAGGCCATTAACACCGCCTGCACCCTGGCCCATGTGCGCCACACCATCGACACCAAGGACGAGTTTTACGACAAGGAAAACGACTACGTGGACGAGATCGGTCCCGCCATTCAGGAGCTGAACCAGAAGGTCAACATGGCCCTGCTGGGCTCCAAATTCCGGGGCGAGCTGGAGGAGAAGCTGGGGAAGCTGCTGTTCACCAACCTGGAGATCTCCGTGCGCACCATGAAGCCGGAGATCATGGACCTGATGCAGGAGGAGAACAAGCTGCAGAGCGAGTACCAGAAGCTCTACGCCTCCGCCATGGTGGAGTGGGAGGGCCAGACCCTGCCCCTGCCCAAGCTGGGGCCCTTCAAGCAGAGCCCCGACCGGGCCGTGCGCAAGGCCGCCTATGAGACCGAGGGCCGCTGGTTTGACAGCCACCAGGCGGAGCTGGACGAGCTCTACAGCAAGCTCATCAAAAACCGCACCGCCCAGGCCAAGGCCATGGGCTACGAGAACTATATCCCCCTGGGCTACGACCGGATGCGCCGCAACTGCTGGGGCCCCAAGGAGTGCGCCGCCTTCCGCGAGCAGATCGCCCGGGACATGGTGCCCGTGGTGGCCCGGGTGAAAAAGGACCAGGAGCAGCGCCTGGGGGTGGACAAGCTGAAGTTCTACGACGACGTCCTCCTCTTCCCCGACGGCAACGCCAACCCCCAGGGCACGCCGGACGAGATCCTGGCCGCCGGCCTGGAGATGTACCGGGAGCTGAGCCCGGAGACGAAGGAGTTCGCCGAGTTCCTCTTCGGCAACGAGCTGCTGGACGTGCTCAGCAAGGACGGCAAGGCCCCCGGCGGCTACTGCACCGAGTTTGCCGCCTACGAGGCCCCCTTCATTTTCTCCAACTTCAACGGCACCTCCGGCGATGTGGACGTGCTCACCCACGAGGCGGGCCACGCCTTCGCCGCCTACCGGGCCATGCGCAGCGGCTGCCTTTCCGCTCTGGAGCAGCCCACTATGGAGGGCTGTGAGACCCACTCCATGTCCATGGAGTTCCTCACCTCCCCCTGGCATGAGAAGTTCTTCGGCCCCCTCACCCGCAAGTACGAGGTGGGCCACTGCGAGGACGCCCTCATCTTCATCCCCTACGGGTGCATGGTGGACGAGTTCCAGCACCTCATGTACGAGAACCCGGATCTGACCCCCGCCCAGCGCAACGAGACCTGGCTGAAGCTGGAGAAGAAGTACCGCCCCTGGATCGACTTCGAGGACCTGCCCTTCTACGGCCGGGGCGCGGGCTGGCAGCGGCAGCTGCACATCTACCTCTACCCCCTCTACTATATCGACTACTGCATGGCCCAGACCATGGCCTTCCAGTTCTGGATGGCCTCCATGGAGAACCGGGAGGACGCGTGGAAGCGCTACCTGGCCTTCGTGGACATCGCCGGCACCAAAACCTTCGAGGAGGCGGCCCAGGCCGTGGGCATGAAACTGCCCTACGCCCCCGGCTGCATCAAGGAGATCGGCGAGGCCATCTCCAAGTGGATCGACGCCAACCCCATCTAAGTCAGTCTGCGGGCGGTGGACGGATAGGCTTTTTCCGTCCGCCGCCCCGGCATTTTGGGGCGGATGACCGGAGGGGTTTTATGTAAATTGACTATTTTTGCCCAAAGCCCCCGCTGAAAAAACGAGAAATTTTCGCGGGAGGAGCGGGCCGCATTGGTCATATCGTAAAAAAAGTGATTTTATGCCGCTCTGCCGGATAGTCCCACTTGAAAAAAGACCGGAGGTGCGGTATAATGCAGGAGGATGTCTCTCATTATGCATCCCCATCGACCGGGAGGGCTCTGACTATGGCCCAGCGCAAAAAGGGCCGCAGGGCCTATCTGGACAGCTTTCACCAAACCCCCTCCGGGGACTATATTTATACCGGCGCGACCTACTCCCTGGCCAACGGCTCCGGGAGGACCGCAGTCCGGCTGGCCGTCCTGGGGGCGGCGGCGGTGGTAGCGGAGGCCGCCGCCGGGTGTTTTTCCGCGCCGGGGACCGGCCGGTGCTTCTACATTCTGCTCCCCTACGCGGCGGCGCTGATCGCCTGCGTGCTGGCCGCCTGGGCCGCGGTCCGGCTGGCCGCCGGGGGCGTCCGCCTGCGGCAGTACGTCTACGACGGCACGGTGAAAAAGCTGCCCCGCAGGACGCTGGCGGCGGCTGTTCTGGCCGGTGCGGCGGCGCTGGGGGAGACGGTCTACCTGCTTCTCCACGGCCCGGAGGGCCTGGCCCTGGGGGCGGCGGCCTACCTGCTGTGCCAGCTGGGCGCGGCGGCGGCCATGCTGGCCCTGCGCGGGGCGGTCCTGGGACTGGAGTACCGGGAGGAGCGCTGAAAAGCCCTCTTTGCAGAAGGCGGTCCCGCCTTCTGCCGCGGTTTTGTCCCAAAACCGCGATGACACTGTGAACAACGGGGATTCCCGTTTTTGTTCAAAAATATGACAGGAAGGAACCATAGAAACCATGAAAAGAAGCAACCGTATCCTTGCAATGCTTCTGGCTCTGGTGATGTGCATTGGCCTGCTGGCCGGCTGCGGCGGCAATACGCCCGGCAGCAATGCCAACAACAACGACAACCAGACCCAGCAGCCCGACAACAACAACGACAACCAGACCGATGCCCCTGCGGCTCCCGCCAATGACACCCTTGTCATTGCCCAGGACACCTTCGAGGGCAAGTTCTCCCCCTTCTTCGCCTCCTGCGTGCCCGATCAGGACGTGGTTGACCTGGTCAGCGGCGGCACCTTGGTTCTGGACCGCGAGGCCGGCATCATCTACAACGGCATCGAGGGCGAGACCCGCACCTACAACGGCACCGACTACACCTACAAGGGGCCCGCCAACTGGACCGTCACCGAGAATGCCGACGGCACCGTTACCTACACCATCGAGCTGATGAAGGGCCTGAAGTTCTCCGATGGCGAGGAAGTCACCGCCGACGACCTGATCTTCTCCATTTACGCCTACTCCGATCCCACCTATGACGGCAACGTCACCCTCTTTGCCACCAACATCCAGGGCATGAAGGAGTACCGCGCCAACATGACCACCCTGGCTGCCATGCTGGCTTCCCTGGGTGAGGACAACACCGACTTCACCTATGTCACCGAGGAGCAGCAGACCGCCTTCTGGGCTGCCGTCAACGACGGCGGCGTGAAGTTCGCCCAGGAGATCGTGGATTACCTCATCGCCGCCGGCGCCAACACCGCCGAGGATCCCATCGAGAACGTGGCTCCCAACTGGGGCTTCTCCCTGGAGGCCGGCGCCACTGTGAAGGATTTCTTCATGGCCATCGGCGAAAACTATGACTGGAACTTCTCCGCCATGGAGGCCGAGACCGGCGGCAGCGCCCTGAGCGACCTCATTCCCGCCGACGTGTATGCGTACTCCACCATGGGTATCAGCACCGGCGACTCCGCCCCCAACATCTCCGGCGTGAAGAAGCTGGACGAGTACACCGTGGAGATCACCGCCAACGGCGTGGACGCGGCCCTCATCTACCAGCTGAGCATCAGCCCCACCCCCCTGCACTACTACGGCGACGAGAGCCTGTATGACTACGAGAACAACATGTTCGGCTTCCCCAAGGGCGATCTGAGCACCATCCGCGCCAAGAGCACCGTGCCCCTGGGCTTCGGTCCCTACGTCTTCTCCAGCTATGACAGCGGCACCGGCGTGGTGGCCCTGGACGCCAACCCCCACTACTACAAGGGCGAGCCCAAAATCAAGCACATCAACTTCAAGTTCATGAGCGAGGCCGACAAGATCAACGCCATCCAGTCCGGCGCCGCCGACATCGCCTCCCCCTCCTTCTCCAACGAGGCCGTCGCTCAGATGGCGGAGATCAACGGCAGCGAGAGCCTGGACGGCGACGTGATCACCATCAAGACCACCGACTACCTGGGCTACGGCTACATCGGCATCAACTCCAAGAACGTCAGCGTGGGCGGCGACGGCAGCTCCTATGAGTCCAAGTGCCTGCGCAAGGCCATCGCCACCGTGCTGTGCGTGTACCGCGACGTGGTCATCGACTCCTACTACGGCGAGTTCGCCGAGGTCATCAACTACCCCATCTCCAACACCTCCTGGGCCGCTCCCCGCGTCACCGACGAGGGCTATAAGGTCGCCTTCTCCGTGGACGTGAACGGCAACGACATCTACACCGCCGGCATGAGCGACGAGGAGAAGTACGCCGCCGCCCTCCAGGCCGCCCTGGGCTTCTTTGAGGCCGCCGGCTACACCGTCACCGACGGCAAGCTGACCGCCGCTCCCGACGGGGCCAGCCTGGAGTACGAGATCATGATCTCTGCCGGCGGCAAGGGCGATCACCCCAACTTCTTGATCATGAAGATGGCCAGCGACGCCCTGAGCACCATCGGCTTTAACCTCATCGTCACCGACCTCTCTGACGGCACCGCCACCATCAGCAGCAAGCTGGACGCCGGCACCGCCGAGATGTGGACCATGGCCTGGCGCGCTACGCCCGACCCCGACATGTATCAGATCTACTACTCTGACATCGCCAACGGCGCTAAGGCTCCCGGCGGCAGCAACAACTACTACCTCATTCAGGACGCCGAGCTGGATACCCTGATCATGGACGCCCGCGCCTCCCTGGATCAGAGCTACCGCAAGATCATCTACAAGGAGGCCCTGGACATCGTGGTTGACTGGGCCTGCGAGATCCCCATCTATCAGCGCACCGACTGCGTGATCTTCTCCACCGAGCGTGTGAACGTGGACAGCATCACCAAGGATATGACTCCCTACTGGGGCTACGCCAGCGAGATCGAGACCCTCGAGCTGAAGTAATTCCCGGCGGCGCGCCTGGGGGCGCTCTGCCCGCAGTCCGCGCAATCCAAAGGAATACTCTGCACACGCAAGCGGCCCGCCCGGCGGCGGAAACGCCGGCGGGCGGGCCTGTGTCCTGCACATGAGACGGGCCGCTCCGGTCCAATACCGAAGCGGCCCTCCTGATGGGCAGGATACTTTTTATTTCACTTTTACGAATTGGAGGGGAGTACATGGGAAAATACATTGTCAAGCGCCTGCTGCTCAGCGTGGTGATCCTGTTCTTTGTCTGCTTCGTCATCTATGTGCTGATGCGCTGTCTGCCCACAAGCTACGTGGAGGCCATGGCCATGCAGCTCAGCCAGCAGCCCGGCAGCAAGTCCTACGGCGAGTGGCTTGACCAGCTCAACGCGCAGTACCATCTGGATGTGGGCATCATCCCCGGCTACTTCATGCAGCTGGGCGAGATGATCCGGGGCAACTTCGGCGACAGCTGGAAGTTCACCCAGCCCGTGGTAAATGTCTTCAAGAACTGCATCGGGGCCTCCTTCGTCATGGGGGCCATCTCCCTGGTTTTGCAGCTGATCATCGCCATCCCCCTGGGGGTGGTGGCCGCCACCAAGCAGTACTCCCGGGCGGACTACGCGATCTCCACCTTTGCCCTGATGGGTATCTCTCTGCCCACCTTCTTCTTCGCCTCCCTGGTGAAGCTGGTTTTCGCCGTGCGCCTGGGCTGGTTTGATCTGGTGGGCCTCATCGGGCGCAACTACTACCAGCTCGACCGCATGGGGCAGATCCTGGACATGGCCCACCACCTGGTGCTGCCGGTGCTGGTACTGACGGTGATCTCCGTGGGCTCCCTGATGCGCTACACCCGGACGAACATGCTGGAGGTGCTCAGCGCCGACTATATCCGCACCGCCCGGGCCAAGGGCCTGAGCGAGCGAAAGGTCATCTACCACCACGCCTTCCGCAACACCCTCATCCCCCTGGTGACCATTGTGGGCGGCAGTCTGCCGGGCCTGTTTTCCGGCGCGCTGATCACGGAGACCCTGTTCGCCATCCCCGGCATCGGCTACATCTCCTACCAGGCCATGACCGGCGGCGACATCCCCTTCTCCATGTTTTATCTGACGTTTATGGCGATCCTCACCCTGGCGGGCAACCTGATCGCCGACATCCTGTACGCGGTGGTAGACCCCCGTGTGCGCATCGCCTAAGGAAGGGAGGAGCGAGCTATGCAAGAGAACAAGGACAACCGGAACAAGACCGGCGAGGAGACCGAGCAGCTGTCTTTGAACGATGACCGGCGCGTACAAGTGCTCTCCCCCGGCACGCTGGTGGCCAAGCGGTTCTTCCGCAACCGGCTGGCCATTGTGGGCCTGAGCGTCCTGGTGGTGATGTTCGTCTTCTCCTTCCTGGGCGGCGCGGTGAGCCCCCACGGACAGGACGAGCTCTTCTACCGGGTGGAGTATATGAACAAGGAGTACGTGGGCGTCTCGGAGAACAGCGAGTACCGCTATCTGAAGTTCGGCGACGACTACAGCTCTGTCCTCCAGGCCCAGACCGTCCTGGCCATCCAGAAGAAGGCCGATTCCTTCACCTATAAGGATGCGGAATACGGCGTGGTGCAGGAGGGCGACGGGCTCTACTCCATCTACAGCGGCAATACCCTCATCGGCGCGGCCTACCTGGACATCGTCCAGGCGGAGGACTCCTCCGTGACCTTCTCCGCCGAGTTCCAGTATAACGCCCTGAAGGCCTACGTGGCCGGCGGCGGCGACTTCAAGGCCGACGGCGGCAGCTACAGCGTGGACGCGGACGGCATCATCACCCAGGGGAGTGAGGGCATCGCCGCTCTGAGCCGGTACGTGGTCCAGTCCCGGACCAGCGGCACGGTGATCTCCACCGGCTTCCGCGAAGCCCTGATGGAGGCCCTGGACGCGGGCCTGGAGGCCTTTGACTACACCGAGAACGGCGAGACTGCGGAATATACCGTGGTCTACGACGCCTACACCCGCATCTGGTCGGTGAACCAGGAGACGGCCACCCGCGTGCTGGATACCTACGCCTCCCCCACCGGCACCCACTGGCTGGGCACGGACCGCAACGGCATGGATATGCTCACCCGCCTGATGTACGGCGGCCGGGTGTCCCTGATCATCGGCTTCATCGTGGTGCTGATTTCCTCGGTGCTGGGCATCATCATGGGCGGTATCTCCGGCTACTTCGGCAGCTGGGTGGATAACCTCATCATGCGTATCGTGGACATCTTCTACTGCATCCCCTCCATGCCCCTGCTGATCATACTGGGCGCGGCCATGGACGGCATGCGGGTGGACCCCCAGGTCCGCATGTTCTACCTGATGCTGCTGCTGGGCTTTTTGGGCTGGCCCAGCATCGCCCGCATGGTCCGCGGCCAGATCCTCTCCCTGCGGGAGCAGGAGTTTATGACCGCCACCGAGGCCTGCGGCATCAGCGTCTCCCGCCGCATTTTCAAGCACCTGATTCCCAACGTCATTCCCCAGCTGATCGTGATCTGCACCATGAGCCTGGGCTCCACCATCATCACGGAGGCGACCCTGAGCTTCCTGGGCCTGGGCGTCAAGTTCCCCTTCGCCTCCTGGGGCAACATCATCAACGACGTCAGCAACTCCTACGTGCTGACCAACTACTGGTTCGTCTGGATCCCCGCCGGCGTGTGCCTGATGCTGACGGTGCTGGCGTTCAACTTCGTGGGCGACGGCCTGCGCGACGCCTTCGATCCCAAGATGAAGCGCTGAGAAGGGAGGAGAGAGGAACATGGCAAAAAAGAAACCCGAGGGCTATCTGTCCGCCAAGGAGTCCCGCCGCATCTCCAGGGAGAACCGCCGCATTACGGGCGAGTTTGAGAAGCAGCGCAAGCGCAAGAACGTGCCCGAAAGCGAGTATCTCACCCAGATGAAGGACCCCAACAACGCCGTGGAGTTCGACAATCTCCACACCTACTTCTACACCGACGTGGGCACGGTCAAGGCCGTGGACGGCGTGAGCTACGAGGTCCCCATCGGCAAGACCGTGGGCGTGGTGGGCGAGTCCGGCTGCGGCAAGTCTGTCACCAGCCTCAGTCTCATGCAGCTCCTCCAGCGGCCCCAGGGCCAGATCGTGGAGGGCGCCATCCGCCTGAACCTGGGCGACAAGGCCTACGACATCACCAAGGCACCCAACACGGTCATGCAGAATCTGCGGGGCAACTATATCTCCATGATCTTCCAGGAGCCCATGACCAGCCTCAACCCGGTCTTCCGCATCGGGGACCAGCTCAACGAGGTCATCGCCCTCCACGACGGCGAGGGCAAGAGCAAGGAGGACGTGAAGCGCCGGACCATCGAGCTTCTGGAGCTGGTGGGCATCGCCAACAGCGAGGGCGTGTACCGCATGTACCCCCACGAGCTCTCCGGCGGCATGCGCCAGCGCGTGATGATCGCCATGGCCCTGGCCTGCAACCCCAGGATCATCATCGCCGACGAGCCCACCACCGCCTTGGATGTGACCATCCAGGCCCAGGTGCTGGATCTTCTGCGCCACCTGAAGGACAAGATCAACTCCTCCATCATGTTCATCACCCACGACCTGGGCGTCATCGCCGAGATGGCGGACTACGTGGTGGTCATGTACGCCGGGCGCATCGTGGAGAAGGGCACCGCCGAGGAGATCTTTGCCCACCCCGCCCACCCCTACACCATCGGCCTGATGGCCTCCAAGCCCGTGGTGGGCAAGCAGGTGGAGAAGCTCTACTCCATCCCCGGCAAGGTGCCCAACCCGGTGAACATGCCCAACTACTGCTACTTCAAGGACCGCTGCGAGATGCAGTGCGAGGCCTGCGCCGGGGCGTACCCCCACGAGATCAGCCTCAGCGAGACCCACAAGGTGTCCTGCTACCGGTACTATGAGAAGAACGGGAAGGGAGGAGAAGCGTAATGGGAATCAATCAGGGCCTCGGCCAGGGAGCCGGCCGCTACACCCCCGGCGACACCGCGGGGAAGACCCCGGAGGAGCTCAAGCAGGAGCAGGAGAAGCGCGCGGAGCGCGTGCAGAAGGACCTGCGCGCCGGTCCCTCCGCCCCCAAGCCCGGCGACGACTACACCCCCGTCACCTATGACCCCCAGTATATCCTGATGGTCAACCGGCTGAAGAAGTACTTCCCCATCAAGGGCGGCATGATCAGCCACACCGTGGGCCACGTCAAGGCCGTGGACGGCGTCACCTTCAACCTCAAGCGGGGCACCACCATGGGCCTGGTGGGGGAGTCCGGCTGCGGCAAGACCACCACCGGCCGGACCATTCTGCGCCTGTCCGGGGAGAAGACCGGCGGCCAGGTGCTCTTCAACGGCAAGGAGGTCTATGATTTCAGCGCCAAGGAGATGCGCGCTCTGCGCACCCAGATGCAGATCATCTTCCAGGACCCCTTCTCCTCCCTGTCCCCCCGTCTGCCGGTGGGGGAGATCATCGGCGAGGCCGTCCGGGAGCACAACCTGGTGAGCAAGGAGGAGTTCAACGACTATATCGACCAGGTCATGGACAACTGCGGTCTCCAGAGCTTCCACAAGGAGCGCTATCCCCACGAGTTCTCCGGCGGCCAGCGCCAGCGCATCTGCATCGCCAGGGCCCTGGCCCTGAACCCGGAGTTCGTGGTGTGCGACGAGCCCGTCAGCGCCCTGGACGTGTCCATCCAGGCCCAGATCATCAACCTGCTCCAGGAGCTGCAGGAGAAGTATAAGCTCACATACCTGTTCATCTCCCACGACCTGAGCGTGGTGGAGCACATCTCCGACACGGTGGGCGTGATGTACCTGGGCAACCTGGTGGAGTACGGCGACACGGTGGACATCTTCAAGAACCCCCTGCACCCCTACACCAAGGCACTCTTCTCCGCCATCCCCATCCCGGACCCCACGGCGAAGATGAACCGGATTGTGCTGGAGGGCTCCATTCCCTCCCCCGCCAATCCCCCCGCCGGGTGCAAGTTCCACACCCGCTGCGCCAACTGCATGGAGAAGTGCAAGCACGAGGCCCCGGAGCAGAAGGAGATCGAGCCGGGCCACTTCGTGGTCTGCCATCTCTACGACAAGTAGGGCATGGAGCGGAAGCATGCCCCCATGGAGGAGGACGACGGCCGCACGATAGCCGACATGAGCGGCATCGAGCGCCCCTCCCTCCGCCTCCCCCGCCGGGAGCGGGACCTGCAGTCCCCCGCGCCCCAGGCGCCGGAGAGCGAGTTCTCCCCGGAGGAGCGGCGGGTGTACGCCTTCGCGGCGCTGCGGGCGGCGCTGCTCATCGGCCTGGCGTTTCTGGCCGGGCTGGGCGCGGTGATTCTGCTGCTGCTGGCGCTGTGGACATAGCGGGCACATGGATCAAAATAGAAAGCGGTGCGCGGTTTTTGCCGCGCGCCGCTTTTTTGGCGGGGGAGCCGGAAACTTTTTCCTCTCCCCCTATCCTTTTTCTCATTTTTGTGGTACAATCACCTCATCGAAAGAGAGGAGGCCTCCGCAGATGCGCTATACCGCCGCATGTCCCTCCCCTGTGGGGCGGATCACCCTGGCCAGCGACGGCCGCCGGCTGACGGGGCTGTGGCTGGAGGGACAGGCATATTTCGGGGCGGGGCTGTCCCCGGCGGCGGAGGCCCGGCCCGATCTGCCGGTGCTGCGGGCGGCGGCGGCGTGGCTGGAGCGCTACTTCGCCGGGGCGCGGCCCTCCCCCCGGGAGCTGCCTCTGGGACCTGCCGGCACGCCCTTCCGCCAGCTGGTGTGGTCCCTGCTGCTGGAGATTCCCTACGGGGAGACGCTCACCTACGGCGCTCTGGCGGCCCGCGCCGCCCAGGCCCTGGGGCGGCCCCGCATGTCCGCCCAGGCGGTGGGCGGGGCGGTGGGGCGCAATCCCATCTCCATCGTCATCCCCTGCCACCGCCTGGTGGGGGCGGACGGCGGCCTCACCGGCTACGCCGCCGGCGTGGCGGTGAAGGCCCGGCTTCTGGCCCTGGAGGGGCGTGCAAATTTGACTTAGGAGGGGTTTCCTATGGACCCATGCGTCAGCATCATCGTGCCCGTATATAACGCGGAGGCGTCCCTGCGCCGCTGCGTGGAGAGCGTTCTGAATCAGGAGTTCACCGACTTTGAGCTCATCCTGGCCAACGACGGCAGCCGGGACGGCTCCGGCGGAATCTGCGACGCCTTTGCCGCCGCGGACAGCCGGGTGCGGGTGATCCACAAGGAGAACACCGGCGTCTCCGACACCCGGAATCAGGCCATCAGCCAGGCCCGGGGCCGCTACCTCCAGTTTCTGGACAGCGACGACTGGATCACCCCCAACGCCACCAAGCTCCTGGTCCGGGCCGCCGAGAGCCGGGGCTGCGACATGGTGGTGGCGGACTTCTACCGCGTGGTGGGGGAGCGGGTGTCCCACAAGGGGGACATCGACGAGGACACGGTCCTCACCCGTGAGGAGTACGCCGCCCACATGATGGAGAACCCCGCCGACTTCTACTACGGCGTGCTGTGGAACAAGCTCTACCGCCGGGAGCTGGTGGAGGCCCACCATCTGCGGATGGACCCGGACATCAGCTGGTGCGAGGACTTCATGTTCAACCTGGAGTACATCCGCCACGCCCAGACCTTCTTTGCCCTCCAGGTGCCGGTGTACTACTACGTGCGGACCAAGGGCTCCCTGGCCTCCCAGGCTCTGAGCATCTCCAAGACCGTGCGGATGAAGCTGACGGTGTTTGAATACTACAACCAGTTCTACAAGGCCGTTTTGGACGAGGAGGAGTACGAGAAGAGCCGGCTGAAGGTCTACCGCTTCCTCTTCGACGCCGCCCAGGACGGGGCGGCCCTGCCTCTGCCCGGCTCCACCCGGCTGGGGGAGGAGCGCACCCATGTCCACGCCGGGGCCCTGGAGGGGCGGGGCCTGTTCTACGACCTCTTCCGGGAGAAAAAGCTGCTGGACTACTGCCTGGAGCCCGCCGCCCTGAAGAGCGGCCTGTCCCTGCGGGATGCGGGGCTCCTGCTGTGCCTGCGCCAGGCGGGCGGCGGCGGCCGGCGGGAGCTGGCGGCGCTCACGGGGCTGTCCAAGGGGGCCCTCACCATGGCGCTCAAGCGCCTGAGCGGCCGGGGGCTGCTGTCGGTGGAGGAGGTCCGGGACCCCGGCCAGCGGGAGAAGCGCCTGCACATCGCCTTTCCCGCCGCCGCCGGGCCGGTGCTGGCCGACCTGGAAAACGCGCTGCGGGACTTTGAGGAGGCCCGGCTGTCCGGCTTCACCCCGGAGGAGCGGGACCGGTATGAGGCGCTGACGGAGCGGATTCAGGACAATATCCGGTCGATTCTGCAATAAAGAGAACCGGCGCACAGGGGAGACCGCAGGAAAGCGGGAAATCCCGCAAGCCGCACAGCACCACCGGCTATGCCGGTGGTGCTGCCGCATTTATGCGCCCTCCTGCGCTTCCGCGCCCGTCTCCAGGATCACCTCCGCCAGGGCCTCCCCCAGCAGCCGGGCGGACAGCAGAGCCTCGTCCAGGGAATTCCCCGCCGCCCCCATCTCCACCAGGAGGCTCCCCGTGGTGGTGTGCTGGTTGTAGCGGGAGTTGCGCACGGTGATGGGCCGCATCAGCGTGGGGTAGCGCCCCGCCAGCTCCTGCTGCACGGCGGCGGCGAATTTCAGGTTCTCCCGCCACTGGGGGTGCTCCAGTCCCCCGCCGTCGGTTCCGATGACGAAGGACATCTGGGCGGCGCTGCGGCCCTCCACATTGCTGATGACCTTGTAGGGGCTGCCGTCCCCGTCAGAGATGGCGTCCCGGTGCACGTCCAGCACGAAGCGGATGGTGGGGTACTCCTCCAGATACCGCTCCACGGTCTCCAGGGAGCGGCCGTAGGCCCCGCTGTACTCCGGGTAGTCATGGAGGGCGGCGTCGTGGAGCACCTCCAGCCCCGCCGCCTCCAGCACTGCCGCGATCTCGTCCCCCACCCGGACCACGTTGAACTGGCTGTCGGTGGTGCGGCTCTCCCCGCTGGGGACGTACTCCTGGCCGGGGGGCATGGTGTAGGCCTCGCTGCCGTGGGTGTGGACGATGAGCACCTGGGGCCCCTCCTCCTCCGCCAGGGCGGCGGCGAAGGTCTCGTGGAAGATGGAGGCGTCCAGCTCCAGATCGCTGCGGTTGTTGATGTACACGTCCCCCGCCACCAGATAGCCCTCCGGAGAGGAGGGGGACAGGGTCCGGGCGGCCACGCCGTTGTCCGGGAACTCCGGCGGGGCCTCCGGCTCCACCGGCTCCTCCGGGAGCGGGGCGGCGGAGGGCGGGGGAGTCTTCTCCGGGACCTCCTGGCCGCCGGCGCTGTCATCCTCCTCAACGGACTGCCACAGCCCCAGCACCGCCTCCCTGCCGGACAGGAGCACCGGGCTCTGCCCGATGCACAGCGCCGCCGCCGGGGGCAGGCCGTCCTCCCCGGTCCACCCCCCCAGCTGGCAGCGCAGGATGGCCAGAGCCAGATCCCCCTGCCGTCCCAGCCGCTCCAGGGCCCCCTGGACCGTGGAGCTCCCCGCCGTAGCCGCCACCAGATAGAGCACCGCCCCCGCCAGCACCAGGGTGGCCGCCAGCCGCCCTCTCCGCGGCCTGCGCCGAATCGTCATAGTCATTCCCCCTTGTGATTGCTTGTCCCAGTGTATGCGCCGGGCGAGAGAAAGATGCCGGCGGCGCGCCTTGGGGGAGGAAAAGCCGCCCCCGGCCAAAAATCCCTGTTGTAATTTCCCGTCAAATTTGCTATTCTAATACAATGCAGACGAAAGAAACAGGGAGGACGCCGCCATGCCAGAACACACACCCGACTGCCGCCGCGAGGAGGACACCATGGGGACCGTATACGTCCCCGCCGACCGTCTCTGGGGGGCCCAGACCCAGCGGAGCCTCCAGAACTTCGCCATCGGCGAGGAGCGGATGCCGGCGGAGATCATCCGGGCCTTTGCCGTGCTGAAGAAGGCGGCGGCCCTGGCCAACCGCTCCTGCGGCCGGCTGGACGAGGACCGGTGCGGCCGCATCGCCGCCGCCTGCGACGAGATTCTGACGGGGGCGCGGGACGGGGAGTTTCCCCTCCGGGTCTGGCAGACCGGCAGCGGCACCCAGTCGAACATGAACGTCAACGAGGTGATCGCCCACCTGTGCGCCGCCGCCGGCGTCCAGGTGCACCCCAACGACCACGTGAACATGTCCCAGAGCTCCAACGACACCTTCCCCACAGCCCTGCACATCGCCTCCGTGTGCGCCCTGGAGGGGCGGGTCCTGCCCGCCCTGGAAGCGCTGGGGCGGACCCTGGGGCGGCTGGAGGAGGAGAACCGGGACGTGATTAAGATCGGCCGCACCCATCTCCAGGACGCGGTCCCCCTGCGCTTCTCCCAGGAGATCAGCGGCTGGCGCGCCATGGCGGAGGCCTGTCACGGGTATATCCGCTCCTCGCTGGAGCCCCTGCGGGATCTGGCCCTGGGGGGTACCGCCGTGGGCACGGGCCTCAACTGCCCGCCGGGCTTCGCCCAAAAGAGCGCGGAGCTGATCTCCCAGCTCACCGGCCGCCGCTTCCGCACGGCCCCTAACAAGTTCCACGCCCTCTCCAGCCGGGACGGCCTGGTCCACGCCCACGGAGCCCTGAAAGCTCTGGCGGCGGATCTGATGAAGATTGCCAACGATGTGCGCTGGCTGGCCAGCGGCCCCCGCTGCGGCCTGGGGGAGATTACCATCCCGGAGAACGAGCCCGGTTCCTCCATCATGCCCGGCAAGGTCAACCCCACCCAGTGCGAGGCAGTAACCATGGCGGCGGTACAGGTCATGGGCAACGACGCGGCCATCGGCTTTGCCGCCAGCCAGGGGAACTTCGAGCTGAACGTCTTCATGCCTGTCATCGCCTACAATTTTCTCCAGTCCGCCCGCCTGCTGGCGGATGTGATGGACTCCTTCCGTGTCCGCTGCCTGGAGGGCCTCCGGGCCGACCGGGAGGCCATGGCGGCGTATCTGCGGCGCTCGCTGATGCTGGTCACGTGCCTCACGCCCGGCATCGGCTATGAGCGGGCGGCCCAGGCGGCCCGGCTGGCCCACCGGGAGGGGATTACGCTGAAGGAGGCCGTCCTTCAATGCGGCTTTTTGACGGAGGAGGCCTATGAGGAGGCGGTGGACCCAGAGAAGATGGTTTAGTCCTAGCGATGGGGCTGCGGCGCAGCCCTACAGCCCCGGGGCCTACGCGGCCCCGGACCCTGCGGTCCGCTTTTGGACGCCCAAAAGCGGACGGAAAAACCGCTGGAACCGGGGGTTCCAGACCTCCCTCTCGGGGCCGCCCTTTGGGCGCGCCG
>ERZ779624.68-NODE-68-length-46244-cov-14.758601_pt1 | contig 46244 bp, 46 predicted proteins | sample MGYA00514190_ERZ779624 | MGnify/ENA primary metagenome ERZ779624 (study PRJEB29562, sample SAMEA4376706) | mouse gut metagenome | isolation source: Cecum | study: EMG produced TPA metagenomics assembly of the A DSS colitis mouse model was used to assess the... | reverse complement strand
GTTTGCGGAGCCGGAGGACTTAGGGCGCGTGGCGAACAGGCGCAGCGTGACAACAAGAAGCGCGGAGCCGTCGTGAGCAGCGAGCTAAGGCCGGAGCGGAGCGAACTGGCCAGAGCCGCCAAGGGCGGTGCAGGACAGTTTGCGGAGCCGGAGGACTTAGGGCGCGTGGCGAACAGGCGCAGCGTGACAACACCAAAGCGGAATTTTGTCACAAATATTATACCGTCCAACGGCGTCCCCTGGCAAGGGCAGGGTTTTACAGAATGTTCATTGTATTCCAGCCGGGATTTGGGTATAATACAAGTCCACACCAAGAAGGATTGACGGAGTGAACCGGAGCCATGAAAAAATTACTGTACATCTATAACCCCGCCGCAGGGCGCAGGACGGCCAAGGCCAGCCTGTCCGACGTGGTGGAGGTCTTTTCCCGGCAGGGCTATGAGATCACCGTCCACCCCACCCAGGGGCGGGGGGACGCCACCCGCACCGTCCTGGAGGACGGCGGCGGGTTCGACCGGGTGGTGTGCTGCGGAGGGGACGGCACCCTGAACGAGACGGTTCAGGGCCTGCTGGCCCTGCCCGCGGACAAGCGTCCGGTGCTGGGCTACATCCCGGCGGGCACCACCAACGACTTCTCCCGCACCCTGGAGCTGCCCCGCACCCTGCCCGAGCTGGCGGAGGCGGCGGGGACGGGCGCGCCCCGGCCCATCGACGTGGGGGAGGCGGCGGGACGGCCCTTTACCTACGTGGCGGCCTTCGGGCTGTTCACCGACGTGTCCTACTCCACCCCCCAGGCCAACAAGAACCTGCTGGGCCATTTTGCCTACCTGCTGGAGGGCATGGGCCGGCTGGCCAGCATCCCCAGCTACCATATGAAGGTCTCCACCCGGTCGGGGACGGAGGTGGAGGGGGATTTCATCTACGGCATGGTGGGCAACACGGTGTCGGTGGGCGGACTGGTGAACCTGCCCCGGGACAAGGTGCTGCTGGACGACGGCCGCTTCGAGGTGATCCTCATCCGCCAGCCCAAAACGGCAAAGGACTGGCAGTCCATCCTCACCGCCCTCACCACCCTGGAGCTGTCCAAGGACGGGGAGGGCGCGGTGGTGGGCTTCTCCGCCGGAGAGGTGACCTTCGCCTGCGACGCCCCGGTGGCCTGGACGGTAGACGGCGAATTCGGCGGGGAGCAGCAGATCACCACCGTAAAAAACCTCCCCCGTGCCCTCACCATCGCCTGCGGCGCAGGCAGCACGGAATAGCAGCACCAACTAAATTATGACACGGCGGAAGGCCGGTACAAGCCTTCCCCCCTGTGGGGGGAAGGCATGGCAGTATGGGCTGCACCCCGCGAAATCGGCGGTTCCCCCACACCGCCCCCGAGCATCAGCCGCACCACTTAGGCGTCAACCGAGGGAACCGCCCACGCCTCAGTACCTGCACACAAGCGGCAGCACCAATGGGGGAGAAGCCAGTCCAGATCCGCGCGAGCCGATCACTTTCCCGCCACGCCAAATCGACGGCCCTTGACCTAAAAAGGGGGTTCTTAGGGGGAGGCCGCCTGTGAGCGAGGGAGCGACCTTCGCTCCCGAAGTCGAACCGGCGGCCTCCCCCTAAGCGTGTCTTTCGGTTCCTTTCTGCACGAGCAGAAAGGAACGCCCCCGCAGGGGCCCCCGCAAAAAATAACGAAAGCCCTCCCCACCGGGGAGGGCCTTCTCTTATTCCGGCAACGGCACGTGAGCGAAATAATCCTCCTGAATCATGAGCTTAGAATAATTCACCTTGGCGGACACCAGCCGGTGCACCCGGCTGACATACTCATCGTCCACAGTAACCCCGGGATTCGGGGTAAAGGTGTTGGTGCTGGCCTCATAGGTGCCCGCGGCAGTGATCCAGCTGTTCCCCCTGCCCACGTTGTTGGCAAACACCACCAAAGGCATACAGTTGGAATACTGGTCCGCCTGATAGTTCTCCGCGAAGATGTCCCGCCCGGAGTAGAGCCGGGAATCATAGTCCAGCCCGAACAGGTTGCAGAGGGTGGGCACGATATCCGGGGTGTAGCAGGGCGTGTCCACCTGGATGGGGGTCTCAATGGCCCCGCTCCACATGAGCAGGGTGTTCTTGTACCGGGAGGTGTCCCCCTCCTTGTCCTCAAAGCCCCGCAGCTCGTTGTAGTAGTCCGCGCCGCCCTCCTCCACCATCAGATAGGGATAGTGGTCGCCGGTCATGACGATCAGCGTATCGTCGGCGATGCCCGCCGCCTCCAGCTTGTCCACCAGGTACTCCAGGGCCAGGTCCAGCTCCATGTTGCAGGCCAGGTACGCCTGGGAGGTTTCGGACAGGCTGGGGTACTTGGCCTCCACCGCCTCCCGGTGCTTCCGGGACATGGCGTTCCCGCCCCAGGAGTAATAGCCGTGCCCGCTCACCGTCATATAGTAGGCGTGGAAGGGCTTGCCCTCCTGGACGTAGCCGTTGATATAGCCATCCACCGTGGCCTCCATCATCTCCAGATCGGAGTTGGGCCAGAGGGTGTGGGGCAGCTCCAGGCCGTTGCCGATGCCCTTATAGTCATAGCCGTAATTGCCCAGGTACTTGTCCCGGCCGTAGTAGGTGTAGGTGTGGTTGTGCCACGCGGGGACGGCGTACCCCTGGGCGGCGAACAGCTTGGCCAGGGTGTTGGGCATGGCGATGCCCGCGCTGGCGTTGGCGGCCAGCCCGCCGTTCACCCAGTTGGGGATGATGCCGGTGGTGACGGCGAACTCGCCGCCGCAGGTGGACTGGGTCCAGTCCGGCTGGTAGAAGTTGTTAAATACAAACCCCTCGTGGGTGAGCTTGTACAAGGTGGGGGTCAGCTCCTGGTCGATGGCGTAGGGGGAGAAGCCCTCGGCGGTGAGCAGGATCAGGTTCTTCCCCTTGAACATTCCGGTATACTGGTTCTTCTCCGAGGGGGTGAGGCTGGCCAGATACTGGTGGATGTTCTGGATGGTCTGGTTGGACTCGGATTCCGCCAGGGCGTTGAAGTCAATCGCCAGCGTATTCGGCCCGGTGGGGACAGGCTTCTGGACCGGATCGGAGGAGGGGTCCGCCGAGGGATCGGCGGAGGGCTCCGGGCGGCCCGTCTCCGAGGGATCGGGTGTCTCCACCGGGTCGATGAATTCGCCCAGGGGCGGGGCGGGTATGCCCGCCACGGCGTACTCCAGCTCCAGCCGCAGGGAGGTCACCACCCCGAAGTGGGGGATGGACACGTTGGCGGTGTACTCATAGGTATAGTATTTGGCCTGCGCCCCGAAGGCGGACAGGGCCCAGCCCCCCAGCTGGAAGATCACCAGACCCACGGCCAGGATGATCCGGGTGAGGCTTTCCTGTCCCTCCTCCTGGAACACCATATTCCGCAAAAGGACATAGGCCGCCAGCGGCACGAAGGACAGCAGGATGAAGGGGATCAGCCCCAGCACCACCGACGCCACGGTGGAGCCGAAGTCCCCGGTGACGTCCCCCGCCATGCCGCCCATGAAGCCCAGGCCGTAATAGAGGTTGAAGGTGGCCCGGCAGCCCCGCTCCACGCAGAACAGCACCGCGCCCAGCCCCAGCATCACGCCCCCGGCGATCCGGGCGGCGGGCTTCCAGGGCAGCAGATCCAGGATGAGGAACAGCAGCAGCCCCGCCGCCAGGGAGAACAGCAGGATCCGCAGCAGGGCCAGGTCGAAGAAGGGGGTGCTGCGGTCGAAGGCCCGGAGGAGCAGCTCGTGGTACAGGATGGCGGCGGGGAAGAACAGGGCGGACATCAGCGGGGAGCCGCCGGAGCGGGAACGCCGCCCGGTGTGACGGTAGGGGGCCGCCCGCCGGGACTTGGAGGAATAGCTCATGAAAAACGTCACTTCCTAATGGTATCTGGGGCAAAAAAGGGGAGCTTTCCCGGCTTTTGCCTGTGAATTTGGCCCTCATATATTACCATAGGGGGTGGAAAATTGCAACGCTCCGGGGAAATTTAATAAAATGATCATAATTGGCGGGGGTTTACCAGGCGTCCTGAAGCTCCGCCCCGGTGTAGTAGTGGGCCAGGATCTCCCGCCAGCCTTTGCCCTGCTTGGCCAGGGCGTTGGCCCCGTACTGGCTCATGCCCACCCCGTGGCCGTAGCCGGTGACGGAGAAGGTAAACGCGCCCTCCGCCTCGCTCACCTCAAAGGCGGCGGAGCGCAGGGAGAACAGGGACCGGGCCGCGCCGCCGGACAGCTCCGCGCCCCCCAGCTTCAGGGAGGCCACCCGCCCGGAGTCCGTCCGGACCACGTCCGTCAGCCAGCCGGACGGCTCCCCGGACAGGTCGCAGCCCAGCCCCGCCTGCTCCGCCAGGGCCTTCACCTCCGCCGCCGTCAGGGTGACGGTGGAGCGGTAGTTGGGCACCTCGTCCCCCTCGGGGCTGTCCACCGGGACCAGGTAGGGCAGGGCGCGGCCCCACACCTCCTCCGCCCCGGCGGTGGAGCCCGCCGCCGACGAGAAAAACACCGCCTGGATGGGCGCGCCGTTGTAGGTGAGGATCTGGGCGTCGGTGTCCGCCACCGCCCCGGCGATCTTCTGGGAATAGGCTTCGGCGTTGGCCCCCCACTTCTGGGCGGCGGCATCGGGGGAGATGTACGCCTGACAGCAGGAGGAATCGGCGCAGATATCCGCCCCCTCCTCCTGGTGGCTTTTGGCGTTGAGCTTCCACAGGGCGTAGGTGCGGGCGCACACCGCCTGTGATCGCAGGGCGTCCGGCTCGAAGGAGGCGGGCATCTCCGCCGCCGCCACCCGCCACAGGTAGTCCGCCATGGTCATGGACTCCACCGTCCCGTCCTTTTGCAGCACCCGCAGGGTCTGGGCGCGGTCCCGCTCCCCCTGGGCCGGGGCGGAGGGGGTGGGAGCCGGGGCCGGGGTGGGGACGGCGGGGAGCGTGGGTAGGTCCGGCTTTGCCGCCGTACCCTCCCCCAGGGCCGCCAGGGAGAGGAGCACCACGGCAAGGCTCAGGGCCAGCCCGGTGAGGAAGGGGGAGCGCAGGGAACGCCACGCGTCCGGGTTTCGCAAGTTCAACACCTCGTTTATTCATATTCGGGCGGGTCGGGAAATGGGAGAGCTTGAAATTCCAGGGACTTTGTAAATCCGTGCCGGGAAATTTGCATTGACTTGGCAGGAAAATTGCGTTATAATGGAGTTTACAGTTGACGCAGTTGAAAAGAAGTATTTACTTCTTTTCAACTTGTGCGGCGATGGTTCGCCGCCCTGGCCGCAAAGCGGCCTCGCGTCAGACTTTAGAACCTGTATTCACAGCCGAGGATGCCGGCTGTCCGAGGGATTTTTCCGTCAGGCAAGGCGAATTTTCGCCGGAATACTTTGTGTATTGCAAGAAAATTCAACGCGGCATGGCGGAAAAAGACCCGGCCAGACGGCGTTTGAGGTTGTGAATACAGGTTCTTATAGTCAGCGCACGGGCCCTGCCCGACAGCGGCCCTGCCGCTGTTTGAAAATCGGTATTTACCGATTTTCAAGTGTGCTGACTATACAACCGTTGGAAACCGAATGGGACAATGTAAGGAGGCGGGTCGTTTTGGATCGGAATATTTTTGAGGCATTGGTAGAGGGACAGAGGAAGGCGGTAGAGCAGTACCATTCGTCGGTGGATTTCATTCAAGGGATATGCGGGGAGTTCAAGAAGTATACCCAGATCGCCCCCGACGCCTATGAGAAGTACAACGTAAAGCGGGGCCTGCGCAACCAGGACGGCACCGGGGTTATGGCCGGGGTCACCATGATCGGCAACGTGAAGGGCTACATTATGCAGGACGGGGAGAAGATCCCCGCCCCCGGCCAGCTCTTTTACCGGGGCATCGACGTGGAGGAGCTCATCCGGGGCTTCACCGCCGAGGACCGCTTCGGCTATGAGGAGACGGCGTACTTACTGATGTTCGGCGGCCTGCCCACGGCGGCGGAGCTGGAGCAGTTCCAGGACATCCTGTCCTACTACCGGGAGCTGCCCCCCAACTTCACCGAGGATATGATCCTCAAGGCCCCCAGCGCGGACGTGATGAACAAGCTGGCCCGGTCGGTGCTGGCCCTGTATTCCTACGACCCGGACCCGGACAACAACAGCCTCCCGGTGGAGATGCTCCAGGCCCTGCGGCTCATCGCCCGGTTCCCGGTGATCACCGCCCACGCCTTCGCCGCCAAGCAGCACTACTTTGACCGGCAGTCCCTCTACCTCCACCGGCCCCAGCCGGGGCTGTCGGTGGCGGAGAACTTCCTCTATTCCGTCCGGCACGACACCCAGTTCACCCGGGAGGAGGCCCGCCTGCTGGACCTCTGCCTGGTGCTCCACATGGAGCACGGCGGCGGCAACAACTCCGCCTTCGCCTGCCGGGTGCTGTCCTCCTCGGGGACGGACATCTACTCCGCCATCTCCGCGGCGGTAGGCTCCCTGAAGGGCCCCAAGCACGGCGGGGCCAACGCCCGGGTGATGAAGATGTTCGACGAGCTTGAGGCCAGCGTGAAGGACTGGAAGGACGAGGACGAGGTGGCGGCTTACATTGCCAAAATCCTGAAAAAGGAGGCGGGGGACGGCTCGGGGCTGGTGTACGGCATGGGCCACGCCATCTACACCCTGTCCGACCCCCGGGCGGTGATCCTCAAGCGGTTTGCCAGAAAGCTGGCGGCGGACAAGGGGATGCTGGACGAGTTCGAGCTGTTCGAGACGGTGGAGAAGCTCACCCCCGGCCTGTTCCAGGCCATCACCGGGCAGGGGAAGGCCATGTGCGCCAACGTGGACCTGTACTCCGGCCTGGTGTACAAGATGATGGGCATCCCCCCGGAGCTGTACACGCCGCTGTTCGCGGTGGCCCGGATTGTGGGCTGGTGCGCCCACCGGGTGGAGGAGGTTTACAACCCCTACGGTCGGATCATCCGTCCGGCCTACAAGGCGGTGGCCCCCCGGCGGGAGTTCATCCCCATGGAGGAACGCGGCTGATCCTGCCGGCATAGCTTCCGAATAAAAGGACAAGGCAGACCACTGCGGCCTGCCTTGTCCTTTTATTCGCTGGATGCTGCGTCCTCTGACTTGCGGAGCGTTCTCAATGCTTTCTTAATAATATACCGGGTTTCCTCCGTATTACTTTCTTCGTTCCATCTTCCGCAGAGTGCTCTGACAAATTCCGGCTGTGTTTTGCTGGCGTCGTTCAGCCAGTTCGCAACGCTGTCCCGAACATACTTTGATTTGTCTGATTTTAAGGGTTCTAAAATTGATAAAGCCAGTTCAGGAGTTGTTTTTAATACCTCAATATGTTTACACCAGACACCTCTGGGGCGGGTAACCTCGCTTGCGAACCGCCGGAAATATTCATTTTCATCCAAGGCCCACTCTGATAATAGGTCAATGCCATTCCGCAGATTAGAAATGACCGAGGGCCGGACGGCTGCCCATGCTTCCTCCCTGACGTTGAAATGCCTGTCCTCCGCGAAAGGGCGTATTTCCTGAAGCATTTGGCTAAGGCCCAAGGAGTGGTTCTTTCCCACCATAAAGCATCCCCAGCTGCGAACCAAATCGGAGGGGTGTTCTGCGATCATGCGCAAGCATTCCCTGTCGGAATGCTTGGCGGCCTGTAGAAAAAGCCCCTCACCAATCGCTTCGCTTATGGTATTGGATGTCTGCTTTTTCAATTGATTGACCCATTCTAAAATGGGATTCAGATAATGCTCTCTCTTGTTTTGCCGCAGCACAATGGAGAGCAGACGCCGCCTGTCAATGGCGAACCACTCTACAATATTTGCGGTTTCTATCTCGCCATGATTCAACTGTTCCAGAATTTCCGGCGGGATATCCTTCGTTGCTTTAGCACCTTTTCGTTTCGGGGCTGTCATAGGTCTCCTCCTCGCTGTCATTCCGCTTTTCCCGGGTCGTCCAGGCGGTAGCCCACCTTCCGCAGGGTGGCGATGGACGCCCGGGAGCCGAGGTAGAAGAACTTTTTGCGCAGGAAGGAGATATACGCCTCCAGGTTGTTGTCCTCCGCGCCGCCCCACAGCCTGTCCAGAATCTCCCCCTTGGGGCACACGGCCCCGGCCCGGCCCATGAGCAGCCGCAGCAGCTCGAACTCCTTGGGGGAGAGCTGCACCGACCTCCCCTCCCGGTGGAGGGAGCGGGCGGAGGGGTCCAGCCGGAGGTCGGCGAAGGCCAGCCCCTGGGAGGCGGGAGGCTCCCCCTGGCCCTGCCGCCGGGTGAGGGCGCGCAGACGGGCCAGCAGCTCCTCCGGGGCGAAGGGCTTGGTCATGTAGTCGTCCGCGCCGCAGTCCAGCCCCTCCACCTTGTCCGGCACCCCCGACCGGGCGGTGAGCATCAGGATGGGCAGGGGGTTCCCCTCCTCCCGGAGGGCGCGGCACACCCCGAAGCCGTCCAGCCCGGGGAGCATCACGTCCAGCACCGCCGCGCCGTAGCCCCCGGCCCGGGCCAGGGCCAGCCCCGCGGGGCCGTCCGCCGCCGTGTCCGCCTCCCAGCCCCCGTCCCGCAGGAGCTGGACCAGGGCCTCCGCCAGCCGGGGCTCGTCCTCCACCACCAGCACCTTCATGGGCGCGCCTCCTCTCAAAGCATGGTCACGGTGCCGGAGTTTACGGTGTGCTCCGAGCCATCGTCCCCGGACACCAGCAGGGCGAAGGAGCCGTCCACCCCGGAGGCGGTGCCCGTCCGGGTGCCCTCCGGCCCCTGGAAGGACACCCGGCGGCCCAGGGTGACGCAGTGGGCCCGGTAGTCCGCCAGATAGTCCGCCCGCCGGTCCGGGAAGTCCCGGGTCATCTGATCCAGGGCGGACAGCAGGCACACGGCCAGGTGGTTGCGCTCCACCGGGAAGCCCTCCAGGGCCAGGGAGGTGGCGATGTCCCCCAGGCCCTGGGCCTGGAAGGTCTCGGCGGTCTGGTTCATGTTGATCCCCATGCCCGCCACCACGTAGTCCGGCTCGCCGCTCTCCCCCAAAAAGGACAGCTCGGTGAGGATGCCGCACAGCTTTTTCCCGTTGAGGTACAGGTCGTTGAGCCACTTGATCCGGGCGGGCGCGCCGCAGGCCCGCTCCACGGCCCGGCGGGCCGCCGCCCCCACCCAGCCCGTCAGGGTGAGCAGGTCCTCCAGCCGGACGCCCCGGGGCCGCAGGAGCACCGACAGGTACAGCCCGTCCCCCCTGGGGGACTGGAAGGAGCGTCCGTGGGTGCCCCGGCCCCCGGTCTGCTCCTCGGCGATGAGGGCGGTACCCTCCGGCGCGCCTGCCGCCGCACGTGCCTTCAGCCGGGTGTTGGTGGAGTCCACCACCGGCTCCACCAGCACCTTCCCGGAAAACAGGCTGTCCGGGGGGAGCTGGGCGGAGATATAGGCCCCCGACAGGGCCGGGGGAGGCCCCGCCAGACGGTAGCCCTTCCGGGGGGAGGACTCGATGGGCCAGCCCTCCCGCCGGAGGGCCTCCATCTCCTTCCACACCGCCGCCCGGGTGACGCCCAGGGCGCGGCTCATCTCCTCGCCGGAGACGCGGCCTCCGGCCCCCGCCAGCAGCGCGGCCACCTGGTTTTTGTCCATGACGACCCCTCCTTGCAAAAGGGCGGCCCCGCCGGGTTGGGGCCGCCTCTGGTTTCATTCCTCCAGCTTATCCACCAGGGCGAAGCTGACCGGAACCTCCGACCCGTCCCGCACCACAACGCAGTGGAACTCCCCGTCCAGCCCCGCCCGGTAGATGGCCCGGCGGAGATCCGTCAGGGTGGGCACCGGCCGGCCGTTGGCGGACACGATGAGATCCCCCTCCCGCAGGCCCGCCTCCCGGGCGGGCACGCCCTTTTCCACCGACTTTACCTGGAGGCCGTTCCGGCCGTCCGCCGTGGCCTCGAAGCAGGTGATGCCGATGGAGGGCCGCCAGCTCCTTCCGGTGGCCAGAATCCGGTTCACAAAGGGAAGGATATCGGTGATGGGCAGGGCCAGCCCGATGTTTTCCAGCACCGCCGCGTCCTCCAGGCTCTCGTCGCGCTCCCGCATCAGCCCGGTGATCTTGGCGGAGGTGATGCCCACCACCTGCCCCTGGCCGTTCACCAGCGCGCCGCCGGAATTCCCCGGGTTCAGGGCGGCGGAGGTCTGGATCATGCCCATGCCGTCGCTGTTCACCTCGCTCTCCCGCTCCAGGGCGGAGACGATGCCCTCCGTCATGGAGCCCGTCAGGTAGCCCAGGGGGTTGCCCTCGGCGTACACCGGGTCGCCCACCGCCAGCAGGTCGGAGTCCCCCAGCCGGGCGGGGGTGAGGCCCAGCCCCTCCCCGTCGAACTTGAGCACGGCGATGTCAAAGTCCTCGTCGAAGCCGATGACCTGGGCGGGGTGCATGGTCCGCCCCCGGTCGGACAGGAGCATGACCTCGATGTAGTCCGTCTCCTCGATGATGTGGTAGTTGGTGAGCACGTAGCCGGACCCCGTCACCACCACCCCGGTGCCGGAAAAGGCCCCGGTGTGCCCCTTGGCGGTGGCCTCCACATAGACGATGCTGGGGAGGACCCGCTGGTGCACGTCCCGCCCGGACAGGGCGGACCCGGCGGCAGGCTCCACCGCCAGGGACACCGAGGGGTCCGGCTCTCCCCAGGGGAGATCCTCCGGCGACCAGTCGGACTGGTCGGGCAGCTGCCAGCTGGTCCGGGGCGGATCCCCGAAGGGGTCCCGGAACTCCACGCTGGACAGCAGGGCCGCCAGCCCGTTCACCGCCCAGAAGCTGATCCCGCCCAGCAGGGCCAGGCACAGCGCGATGCACACCGCGGGCACCAGCCAGCGGCGGGGGGAACGGCTCCGCCTCACGGGGACGGGGCGGCGGAGGGCCGCCGGATGGGGCACCGGGGGCGGCTGCACGCCGGGGCCCTGGGGCCAGCGGTGGGAAAGGTAATTGTCCATAGAAAGTACCTCCGTTCAAGGAGTTAAGGCTTCCCCCCACAGGGGGGCGGTGTGTGCCGGTGGCACACGTCTACCGCACGACCGAGCCGAAGGCGAGACAGCTGGCACGGCGAAGCCGTGACTGATGAGGGGGAGCAAAGGGGGTGCGCTCCGCATCCAAAACGGAACAGCGGTGCGCCGACCGTCCGCCCCCTCATCCGTCAGCCTCCGGCTGACACCTTCCCCCCTCAGGGGGAAGGCTATTTGCTCACGCCCGGGTGAGGGTAAACACAAATTTCGTCACCCCGTCCCCGCTGGCGCAGGTGATGGTCTCCTTGTGGCTGTTGAGGATGGTTTTGACGATATACAGCCCCAGTCCCACCCCGTCCCGGTCGGCGGAGCGGGAGTGGTCGGTTTTGTGGAAGCGGTCGAACACCAGGGACTGCTCCTCCGCCGGGATGGTGTCCCCCTGGTTGCTGATGGTGATGGTGGCCTTGGGGCCCTTCACCGACACGGACGCCCCCAGGGTGCCCCCCTCCCGGGAGAACTTGATGGCGTTGTCCAGCAGGTTATAGCACACCTGGGTGATGGCGTCCTGATCCCCCCACACGGGCACCGGCTCCTCGGGGAGCTGGAGATCCACCTCCAGGGTCTTGGCGTTCACCTTGTCCTCCAGGGTGACCAGGGTGCGCACCAGGGTCTCGCTGATATCAAACTGCTGCTGGGCGGCCCGCTCGTCGGACTGAAGCCGGGACAGGTCCAGCATGGACCGCACCAGCCGGGACAGGCGGCGGGTCTCGGAGGAGATGATCTGTAAATAGTGCCGCTCCTGCTCGGGGGGAATGGTGCCGTCCAGAATGCCGTCGGCAAAGCCGGCGATGGTGGTCATGGGGGTTTTCAGCTCGTGGGACACGTTGGCCACGAACTCGGTGCGCCGCTGCTCGCTCTTGGACAGGGAGTCGGCCATGGCGTTGAAGGCCTCCGCCAGCTCCCCCACCTCGTCCCGGCGGGGGCCTACGTCCACCCGCACGTCCAGCTCGCCCAGGCCGAACTGCCGGGCGGCGGCGGCGATCTCCTTGATGGGCTGGGACTGGCGCATACTGGTGACGGAGCTGATGATGGCGGCGATGAGGATCACCGCCAGGGCGGTCACCAGCAGGATGGCGGACAGGTCCTGCCACATCCCGCTGATGTTGGAGGCGGCGCAGGACACCAGCACCAGCCCCTGCAAATGCCCGGCGGCCCCGTCGGTGATGGGCAGGCCCACCAGATACCGGGCCTCCCCGTACAGGCCGCCCAGGTCGCTCATGCCCACGTAGGGGGCGGAGGGCAGCTCCGCCGCCATATCCCGGGGAATCTGCTGGTAGCGCAGGCCGGTGAGCTCCCCCTCCCCGGCGGTGGCGTAGAGGATCTGGCCGTCGGGGGTGGCCACCATCACGTGGGTGTCGGACACCTTGGCCACCGAGGCCAGGTAGCTCTGGAAGGCGTCGGTTTTCCACACCAGCCCGCCGCCCACCGCCGTGGCCTGGATGGACTCGGAGGTAAAGCCGGCGATGACCCGGGCGTTGCGCTCCAGGGTGTCCTTCTTCTCCCGGATGGTGTACTGGTAGCTCAGGGTGGCGAAGGACGCCCCCAGCATCAGGAAGGACAGCAGCACCATGCTCACCATGGTGGCGAACTGCCGCCCGTACATGGTTTTCATCCGGCGGTGACCTCCCCACAAAATGTCCCATTTTGCGGGGACCCCTCAGAATGGAATGTATCGCGGGCCGGGAGTGAATCCCGTCCCGCTCCGCCGCGCTCGCGGCGGCACGCTGCGCGTGCTGGTGACTTCATGCTGAAGTCACCTCGAACTTATAGCCCACGCCCCAGACGGTTTTTAAGCTCCACTGGCCGGACACGCCCTCCAGCTTCTCCCGCAGGCGTTTGATGTGCACGTCCACCGTCCGGCTGTCCCCGAAGTAGTCGAAGCCCCACACCTCGTCCAGCAGCTGGTTCCGGGTGAACACCCGGTTGGGGGCGGCGGCCAGATGATAGAGCAGCTCCAGCTCCTTGGGGGGTGTGTCCACCCGCTTGCCGTTCACCAGCAGCTCGTAGGAGTCCAGGTTCACCACCAGCCGGTCGAAGGTGAGCCGCTTTTCCGGCTGCTCCTCCTCCCCGAAGCGGCGGAGGACGGCGTGGACCCGGGCCACCACCTCCTTGGCCTCGAAGGGCTTGGTGATGTAGTCGTCCGCCCCCATCTCCAGGCCGTTCACCTTGTCCTCCAGCTCGCCCTTGGCGGTGAGCATGATGATGGGGGCCTTGGAGGTCTCCCGGATCTTCCGGCACACCGACCAGCCATCCAGCCCGGGGAGCATGATGTCCAGCAGCACCAGGTCGGGCTGGACCTGCTGGAATTTCTCCAGCCCCGCCAGCCCGTCCCCGGCCACGTGGCAGGCCATGTCCTCCTTCTCCAGGTAGAGCCGGAGCAGGTCGGCGATGTTCTTGTCGTCCTCCACAATCAAGATCGTGCGGGGCATTTGGACACACCCTTTCTATAGTCTGGAAGCGGGACCCTATCAGCCCTCCACCCATAGGGGGGAGGGTGCCCCCGAAGGGGGCGGGTGAGGGGGCGGAAAAGGGATGCGTCCAGCACCATACCGCCGCACCCTCATCCGCCATTCGCTTCGCGAATGCCACCTGTCTCGCCTTCGGCTCGGTCGTGCGGTGGGCGTGTGCCACTGGCACACACCGCCCCCTTCCAGGGGGAAGGCTTTTGCAGATATGGTTCTTACCATTATAAACCGTCCGGCGGGAAATTTCTACAGTTTTTTGTAAATAAGCCGCCGGATCGCATTACAATACATGGCTCCGGTCCACCCCGATCACCAGCCCCGCCCCCGGCTCCAGCTCCTCCAGCCGCTTTGCCAGGGCGGCGCGGACCTCCCCGTCGGTGAGGGCCACGTCGTAGGGCACCACCACGTCGAAGGACACCGCCCCCTCCGCCGTGCGGCGCAGGTCGTGGATGGTGGCGGCGGGGTCCAGCTCCCGGGCGGCCTGGGCGGCCAGGGCCAGCAGGCGGCGGGTGAGGGGGTCCTCCGGCTCCACCGGGTCCAGGTGGATTACCGCCTCCAGGCCGAACCGCTCCCCCAGCTCCCGCTCGATGTGGTCGATGACGTGGTGGATCTCCACCAGCCCGCTGGCGGCGGGCACCTCGGCGTGGACGGACATCATCCGCCGCCCGGGGCCGTAGTCGTGGATGATCAGATCGTGTATGCCCAGCACCGGGGGGTGGGAGAGGATCAGGGACTCGATGTCCGCCACCATAGCCGGGTCGGGCTGGGCCCCCAGCAGAGGGTCGATGGTGTCCTTGGCGGCGGACCACCCCGCCCGCAGGATAAACGCCGCCACCGCCAGCCCCAGCCAGCCGTCCAGATTGAGGCGGGTGAGCCGGGACACCGCCAGCCCCCCCAGCACCGCCGAGGTGGCCAGCACGTCCGTCCGGGCGTCCAGGGCGGCGGCCCGCAGGGCGGCGGAATCGGCGCGCTTCCCCAGCTCGGCGTTGAACCAGCCCATCCACAGCTTGACCAGGATGGACACGATGAGCACGCCCGCCGCCAGGGGGGTGAGGAGGGGTTCCGACGGCTGGAGGATTTTGCCCGCCGACTCCCGGATCAGCTCCACCCCCACCAGCAGGATCAGCAGGGACACCGCCAGCCCCGCCAGATACTCCACCCGCCCGTGGCCGAAGGGGTGCTCGGCGTCCGCCCGCCGGCCCGCCATGCGGAAGCCCGCCAGGGTCACCACCGACCCGGCGGCGTCGGACAGGTTGTTGAAGGCGTCGGCGGTGACGGAGATGGCCCCGGTGAGCGCGCCGGCGCACAGCTTCCCCAGAAACAGCGTCAGGTTGAGGGCCACCCCGATCCCCCCGGCGGCAAGGCCGCAGCGGCGGCGGACCTGGGGGTCGGCAGGATTGCTCCCCTCGGGCAGAACCCGGCGCAGGATGAACTGGAACATGGCAGCACTTCCAATCGGTGGTGTGTAGGGGCGGACATTGTCCGCCCCAGCGTGTCGAAAAAGTCTTTTCGCCCCGCTGGGTGCGGCTTTTCTGAACAAAAAACGTTCAGAAAAGCCGATGACTGGACGTGAAAGAACGACCTCCTGGGTTTCTTTCACACTATCTTCCTTCCCGCCATCGGAACAGAAGCGGCTTTTTCGACAGTCCCGCCCTCCCCCACAAGGGGGGAGGGTGTCCGGCCTGATGGCCGGACGGGTGAGGGGGCGGACAGGCGGCGCGCCCTCATCCGCCCCCTTTGCCGCGAAAGGGCGTCGCGGCAAAACAGGCGCGGGCGCACAATGTGCGCCCCTACAGCCGCGCGTCTTATCATTATATACAGGGACGGCCCCCCGGCATACCTGGGGCGGTTCAGCCCTGGGCCATCAGCTCCCGGGCCTGCTTTCCGGTGATCCGTTCCGGGGTCAGGCGCACCATGAGGAAGCGGTTCCAGGAGCCGTCGATCTCCGCCGCCCGCTCCGCCTCAAAGCCGGGGCGGTACTTGGCGCACAGCGCGTCGATGGAGCGGCGTTTTTCCTCTGGATCGTCCACCACCTGGGCGGTGCCGAACAGGATCACCGAGCGGTAATAGGTGGTGTATTCCTCCGGCACGATCTGATCCTGATCCACCACGCAGAAGGAGGCCCTGCCGTCCGCCCGCACCGCGTCCAGCTTGTGGCCCGCCAGGGCGAAGTGGAAATAGACTGATCCGTCCAGCCACACATAGCTCAAGGGGACGGCGTAGGGACAGCCCCCGTCCCCGATGAGGGCCAGCACCCCGGCGGTGTTCCGCTCCAGGACCGCGGCGCACTCCTGGGGGGTGAGGGCCTGCTTGAACCGGCGCATTTCTCTCATGGTAATTCCTCCCTGGTTGGAAAACTGCCTGGACGGTACGCCCAGGCAGTTGGTTTGTTTAGGAGCTGGGGCGGTTGGCCCGCACAAGGGACAGGGGCGGCACCGCCCGGGGCAGCTTCATGCGGAACTCCATCTGGGGGTGCCGGGGCTCCGCCAGGGGCTGGCCGTCCAGCCCCTCCATCATGGGGGCGGTCATGGGGAAGGCGGGCAGGTCCGGCCCCACCACCTCCAGCGGGTCCCCGGCGGCGAACTTGTTGCGCAGGGACAGCAGGGCGTTGCCCGCCCCGTCGCAGGCCCGCACCACCGCCAGCACCTGCCAGTCCCGGATATATCGGGCGTCCTGGGTGTACTGCCCCGGCTGTCCGAACCAGAAGCCGGTGGAGTAGTGCCGGTGGCTCACCTTGTCCACCTCCGCCCGCCAGAGGGGATCCAGGGGCCTGCCCTCTGCCGCCGCGTCCACGGCGTGGCGGTAGGCGGCGGTGGTCATGGCGGCGTAGTACGCGCTCTTGGCCCGGCCCTCGATCTTCAGGGAGTGGACCCCCGCCTGGATCAGCTCCGGAATGTGGTCGATCATGCACATATCCCGGCTGTTCAGGATAAAGGTCTCGCCCCCCTCCTCCAGGATGGGGAAATACTCGCCGGGCCGCTTTTCCTCCACCAGCGAATAGCGGTAGCGGCAGGGCTGGGCGCAGGCTCCCCGGGCGGCGTCCCGCCCGGTCATATAGTTGGACAGCAGGCACCGCCCCGAGTAGGACACGCACATGGCCCCGTGGACGAAGCACTCCACCTCCAGCCCCCTGGGGGCCTTGGCGCAGATCTCCGCCACCTCCTCCAGGGACAGCTCCCGGGCCAGGATCACCCGGGACGCCCCCAGCTCCTGCCACACCCGGGCCATCTCGTAGTTGGTGATCCCGGTCTGGGTGGACATATGCACCTGCACATGGGGGGCGTGCCGCTGGCAGAGGGACAGCACGTCCACTCCGGCGGCGATCACCGCGTCCGCCCCGATGCCGTCCAAAAACTCCAGGTACTCCGGCAGGGCGGCGATCTCCCCGTTCCGGGCCAGGGTGTTGCAGGTGACGTGGACCCGGACGCCCTGGGCGTGGGCGGCCTTGACCGCCTCCGCCAGCCCCTCCCGGTCAAAGTTCCCGGCGAAGGCCCGCATCCCGTAGGCGTTCCCCGCCAGGTACACCGCGTCCGCGCCGTAGGCCAGGGCCATGTCCAGCCGCTCCCGGTCCCCGGCGGGGGAGAGCAGCTCCGGCTTACCCATTGTTGGCGGCGGCGAAGCGGTCCAGCTTGGCCTGGTGCTCCGCCAGGGTGCGGCTGTACTCGTGCTGCTTGGTCTCCGGGTTCAGGGCGTAGTAATAGTAGCTGGTGCTGTCCGGGTCCATGGCCGCCAGCAGGGAGGTCATGCCCGGGTTGGCGATGGGCCCGGGGGGCAGGCCCTGGTACTTGTAGGTGTTATAGGGGGAGTCGATGGCCTTGTCCGCCTCGGTGGGGACCTTCCCGCCGTTGAGGTACACCAGGGTGGCGTCGATCTGGAGCAGGCCCACCGTCTCCGCCTCCGGGTGCTCCAGGCGGTTGTAGATGACGGAGGCGATGCTCTTATAGTCGCTGCGCTCGTCGGTGTTGGTGCCGTCCGTCTCCTTCTCGATGAGGGAGGCGATGGTGACGATGTCGTGGAGGGAGTAGGCGGGGGCGTCCTCCCCCTCCCCGGTGAAGCGGTCCAGGTACTGGTCCATCTTGGCGTCGAAGTTCACCAGCATCTTGTTGATCACGTACTTGGGGTTCTCCCCCATCTCGAAGGTGTAGGTGTCCGGGAACAGGTAGCCCTCCAGCCGGTGGTAGTCCCCCAGGGGGAGGCCCTCCAGCCAGTCGAAGGCGTAGTCCCAGTTGGCGGACATATCCCGGAGCCTGTCCACCGAGGCCACCCCCCGCTTGTCCAGCAGGTCAAAGAGCTGGTCGATGGTGTAGCCCTCCGGGATGGTGATGTCCACGGTTTTCCGGGTGGTGGAGGACGAGCCCATGTTGGAGATCAGGGCGCGGTAGTCCATCTCGGTGTCCAGGGTGTAGGTGCCGGGGGCGATCTTCTCCTCCGCGTGGGAGAACCAGGAGAACAGCTTGAACAGGAACTTGTACTCGATGAGGCCCTCCCGCTCCAGCGTGTCCACCACCTCGCTGAACTCGGTGTCCTCGTGGATGGTGATCTCCACCGACACAGACTCCTTGTTCAGCCCCAGCAGGTCGCAGGCCCACACCCAGCCCAGGGTGGCCAGAATCCCGGACAGGCCGATGACCAGCAGCACATACAGCAGTGCCCCGGCCACCCGTGCCCCCGGACTGCGCTTCAGCCGGGAGGAACGCCGGGGGCGGCGTTGATCCGGGGTCTGGTCGCTCCGGCCCCGCTCCGGGCGGTTGTAGTCGTAGTAGCCGCCGCCGGAGCCGGAACCGGGGGCGCGGCCGCCGCTCCTTCCGCGGCGGGACCGGCTGGAGCCGCCCCGGGGGGCGGCGCGTCTGCCTTCTGCCATTTGCTTCACTCCTTGACGATAGGATAAGGTAGCCCGGAAAAAACCGGGAGCTGGGAGGGGGAACCCCTTTTCCGCCCCCCGCATAGTATGACCCAGAAACGGGGGAGGGGCCGAAAGGGCCGCCGCTCCCGGGGGCACGGGGCCCCGCCCCGGCGTCGCGGCGGTACGCGGCATCGGGGCCGGTCTCCGTGACCGGACAAAAAACCAAGGTGTACGGGGCTCGCCCCCGGCGCCGCCGGGGGCGGCGGCTTCGGGGCCGGTCTCCGTGACCGGACAAAATCTCAGTGAGGTGACAAAATCATGTGTTGTGGTAACAATGGTGGTTTCGGTGGGGGCTGCTGGTGGATCATCATCCTGATCCTCCTGCTGTGCTGCTGCTGCGGCGGCAACAACAGCTGGGGCGGCAGCAATAACGGCTGTTGCTGCTGCTGCTGTGGCGGCAACAACAACTGCGGCTGCGGCAATAACTGCGGCTGTGGCTGCGGCAACAACTGCGGCTGCAACGACGGCTGCTGCTGATTCATACCCAGCGGGCGGAGGGCTTACACCCTCCGCCCGTGCTATTCCTCCATCAGGACGAGCTTCACCGGAACGTCGAATTCCTCCCGGGGCATCCGCTCCAGCAGCCGCCCGGGGCGGCACACGCACACCGTAAAGCCGGGGAAATCCACCAGCCAGCGGTCGTAATACCCCCCGCCCCAGCCCAGGCGGTAGCCCTCCCGGTCCACCATCAGGTGGGGGACCAGGGCCACGGCGATCTCCCCCTTGGGGACGGCGGGGCAGCTCTCGTCCGGCTCCGGAATGCCGAAGCGGTTGGGGACAAGCCGGTCCAGGGCCAGCACCTGCCGGGCCTCCATCCCCCGGTGGGGGAGCACCACCGGAAGGGCCACCCGCTTGCCCCGGTCCAGCAGGGCCTGGATGAGGGGCACGGTGTCCGGCTCCCGTCCGGTGCCGTAGAATACCATCACGGTGTCCGCCCCCTCCACCTCCGGCAGGGCCAGGAACCGCCGGAACAGCGGTTCCGCCTCCACCTGGGGCAGGGCGGCGGCGTGGCGGCGCAGCTCCTCCTTGCGATCCTGAACCGTCATGCGCCGTAGTGCAGGTCGCTGTGGAGGCGGCAGGCGGCGGGAATGCCCGCCAGCAGCTCCGCCAGGGTCAGGGCGAAGTCGAAGGCGGTGCCGGGGGCCTGGCTGGTGACCAGCCTGTTGTGCACCACCACCGACTTGTCCATTTGGGGCCGGGCCCCGGCCCGCTCCAGCTCCCCCTCCATGCCGGGGTAGCACACGCAGGGGACGCCCTGGGGCAGCAGGCCCGCCCGGGCCAGCAGGGTGGGGGCGGCGCAGATGGCGGCCAGCCAGATCTCCGGGTTTTCCGCCGCCTGACGGATCAGGGCCATGGCGGGACCGCTTCCCTCCATGGAGGCCACGCCCCCCAGGCCGCCGGGGAGCACCACCATGTCCCCGCCGGACAGGGACACCGACTCCACGGTCACGTCCGTTTTCACCGTGATGCCGTGGGAGCCGGTCACAAACTCCCCGCCGATGCCTGTGAGGGACACGGGCACCTCCGCCCGGCGCAGCACGTCCGCCGTCACCAGGGCCTCGGCCTCCTCAAAGCCTTCGCCCAACAGAATATAGACCATTTTGTTCCACCTCTTGTCTTGATTTTGGGGCGGGCTGTCATCCGCCCCGGAGCCGCGCGCCCAGGGCCTTCAGCAGGAAGGGGGCGATCTTGAGGATCCGTCCGGCCCGGGAGGGCTGTGACGCCAGACGGTAAAACCACTCCAGCCCGTGGTTCTGGAACCACGCCGGGGCCCGCTTCACCCGTCCGGCGAACACGTCCAGGGAACCGCCCAGGCCGATGAGCAGCCGTGCCCCCGTCTCCCCGCCGTGGGCGGCGATCCACTTCTCCTGCCGGGGGAAGCCCAGGCACACGAACACCACGTCCGCCCGGGCGTCCCGGATCTGCTGGACCACCGGGCCGTCCTCCTTGAAGTAGCCGTCGTGGGTGCCGCAGATCACCAGGCCGGGGCAGGCTTTTTGCAGGTTGGCGGCGGCCTGCTCCGCCACGCTGGGCTGACCGTCCTTGGCGGGGGCGGCCCCCAGCAGGAACAGCCGCTTTCCTGTCCGGGCCATTTGCTCCATCAGGGCGGAGGCGAAGTCGATGCCGGGAACCCGGCCCTTCAGGGGCCGTTTAAGGATGCGGGCGGCCCAGACAATCCCGATCCCGTCAGGTATGACCAGCTGGGCGGCGGAGAGGACCTGGGCGAACTCCGGGTCCTTCCCGGCCCGCTGGACCATCTCGGGGTTGGGGGTGGCCGCCAGGTGGGGGCCGTCCTCCTCCAGCAGGGCCATGGCCCGGTCCACCGCCTCTTTTTTTGTCACATTGTCAAAGGCCACGCCCAGCACGTCCACCCGCACGGCGATCTCTCCCTCCGAGGCCTTCCGCCCGCCATTTTCCAGTACAGTGTAGCACAAACGGGGCAAAAAGTCCAACTAATAATTTGTGAACAGCAGCCCCCCGGCGTCCGGAGGGAGGCCGGGGGGCAGGGCCGCTTACCGGATTCTCCGGGCCTCCAGGTAGAACCGCTTGTCGTGGGGCTCTCCCATGGAGAAGGTCTTGCGGGGCAGGGCCCCGTCGTGAATGACCGTGGGGAATAAAGCCCGCTTGTCCATGGGGGGCAGGAGGAAGGCGATGTCGCCGGGGCGGGCGGCGAACTCCCGGGCCACCTCCTCCCCGTGGATGTAGTCCACCCGGCCCTTGTGGTCCATGAGGTAGCGGTCCAGGAAGTCCTGGAGGGCCCCCACGGGCATATGGGCGGCGGACGGGGGCAGGGTGATCACGCCCTCTCCCCCGGCGTGGACGTAGCCCAGGGGCAGGCCGTCCCCCTCCGGCCTCCGGCCCCGGCGGGAGCCGGGGAAGGCCCGGATCAGGGCGTCCAGCAGGGCGTCCGGGTCGGTGTGGAACACCACCCGGTGGATGGGCTCGAACTCCAGGCTGCCGTCGTGGAGGTTCACCAGCTCGCACAGGGCGAACCGGGCGGGGAGGGCGTCCCACTTTTCCGGGGGCACCAGCCGCTTCTGCCGCTCGTAGCACTCCTTGGCGGTGGCCAGGGAGTGGTTGCCGTCCCCCACCGCGAACAGCATGACGGGCTGTCCCTGGGTGCCGTATTTGGCGTTGAAGGCGGCGGGGTCCGCCAGGGCGGACAGGGCCCCGGCCGCCTGGGCCAGCTGCTCCTCCCCCAGCCGCCAGCCCCGGATGTGCCCGCCCTGCTCCATCAGGTCGAAGTCGTACAGCAGCTCCATGGCGTCCGTCTGGGCGGCCAGCGGCTCGATGACGGTGCGGCCCGGATCGTCGGTGAGCAGCATGGCGTGGGGCAGCTCGATGGGGGCGTTTTTCCGCACCGCCACCCTGGGGGGGATCCGGGGCATGACTACCCCCTCCGTGGCCCGGATGCGGGCGTCGGAGCCTGGCTCGTAGTCGTAGTCCTTGAGATCCGCCATGCCCACCAGGCCCCGGCGGACCTTGCCGCCGTGGAGGACGCGCTCCACGTAGATCATGGCCCCGGGCAGGGTTTTGAACCGCCCCTCCCGGACGTACCGGGCCATGGTGGCGTTGATGTCCATGATGTCCATCTCCACCTGGGGGCCGTCCAGGCTGCTCTCGGGCAGGATGAGCCGCAGGGCGGAGGGGGCGCGGCCCACCCGCTCCTCCACCCGCTGCCAATACTCGGGCTGGGAGGTGTACTGGTCGCAGGCCACCACCGCCCACTTGTCGTAGTCGCAGTCCTGGGGCAGGAGGATATCGGCGGGGCGGAAGGGGAGGTTTTCAAAGGAAGTGTCCATATTCATACCTCTTTTTTGCGTGGTGGGAATCCTTGGCCTGATGCAGGGGAGGGGCGGCGTGTGCCGGTGGCACGCGTCTGCCGCACAACCATGTAGGGGAGGGGCTTGCCCCTCCCGGGGAACAGAGAGCACACCGGTAAGGCGGGAGGGGCAAGCCCCTCCCCTACAGGGCGGCCTTGATGGCGCGGAGCAGGTCGTCAAACTCCTCAAAGGCGGGAATGTCCGGGTAGTCCGCCTTGATCTGGTCGGTGGAGCGGAACAGGAAGCCCGCTTTGCCCGCCTGGATCATGGCCAGGTCGTTGAAGCTGTCCCCGGCGGCAATCGTCTCGAAGCCGCAGGACTGGAGGGCCTTTACCGTGGTGAGCTTGGACTGGGGGCAGCGCATTTTGTAGCCGGTGATCTCACCGCTGTCCGCCACCTCCAGGGTGTTGCAGAACAGGGCGGGCCAGCCCAGCTTGGCCATCAGCGGCTTGGCGAACTGCTCGAAGGTGTCGCTCAAAATCACCACCTGGGTGAGGGCGCGCAGCTCGTCCAAAAATTCCTTCGCCCCGGGGAGGGGGTCGATTTTGGCGATGGTGTCCTGGATCTCCTTCAGCCCAAGGCCGTGCTGCCGCAGTACGTCCAGCCGCCAGGCCATGAGCTTGTCGTAATCCGGCTCGTCCCGGGTGGTGCGGCGCAGCTCGGGGATGCCGCTGGCCTGGGCGAAGGCGATCCAGATCTCGGGGACCAGCACGCCCTCCATATCCAAACAGACGATGTTCATGGTGGCTCACCCTTTCGTAATTGTGGTGCAGGGGCGCACATCGTGCGCCCGGCTTTGGAGGGGCACCCGGTTGGGGCGGGCGCACAATGTGCGCCCCTACAGGCGGCCCCTGGTCTGTCTGCGTAGGGGCCGGTGTCCCCACCGGCCCTCCGCTATGGGGGGCGGGTGTGTTTACAGGGTTTTCAGGAATTTCTCCAGCCGGTTCAACGCCTCCGCCAGATCGTGCATGGAGGCGGCGTAGCAGGCCCGGACGTAGCCCTCCCCGCCGGGGCCGAAGGCGGGGCCGGGGATGACGGCCACCTTCTGCTCCGCCAGGAAGCGGTCGGCAAACTGTTCGCTGGTCAGCCCGGTGGACTTGACGCAGGGGAAGGTGTAAAACGCGCCCAGCGGCTCGAAGCAGTCCAGGCCCAGCTTGCGGAAGCCGTCCACCAGGAAGCGGCGGCGGCCATCGTACTCGTCCCGCATGGCTTCAATATCGGCGTCCCCGTGGTCCAGGGCCTCGATGGCGGCGTACTGGCTGGTGGTGGGGGCGGACATGATGCCGTATTGGTGGAGCTTGGTCATGGCGGAGATGAGGGGCTTGGGGCCGCACACGTAGCCCAGCCGCCAGCCCGTCATGGAGTAGGCCTTGGAGAAGCCGTTCACCACCACCACGCGCTCCGCCATGTCCGGCAGGTTGGCCATGGACACGTGCCGCCCGCCGTAGGTCAGCTCGGCGTAGATCTCGTCGGAGATCACCATGATGTCGGTGCCCCGGAGGACGTCGGCCAGGGCCTCCAGATCGGCCCGGCCCATGACGCCTCCCGTGGGGTTGCAGGGGAAGGGGAGCACCAACGCCTTGGTTTTCGGGGTGATGGCGGCCTTCAGCTCCCCGGGGGTGAGGCGGAACTCGTGCTCCGCTTTCGTCTCCACCAGCACGGGGACGGCGTGGGCCATGGACACCAGGGGGGCGTAGCACACGAAGGAGGGGGTGGGGATGATCACCTCGTCCCCCGGCTCCAGCAGGGCGCGGAAGGTGAGGTCCAGCCCCTCGCTGCCCCCCACGGTCACCAGGATCTGGCCCGTTGGGGCATATTCCAGGTCAAAGCGGCGTTTGAGGTAGCGGGAGATGGCCCCCCGCAGGTCGCTCAGCCCGGCGTTGGGGGTGTATTTGGTGAAGCCCTTCTCCAGGGAGAAGATGCCCGCGTCCCGGATGTGCCAGGGGGTGGGGAAGTCGGGCTCGCCGATGCCCAGGGAGATGCCCCCCTCCATGCCCTGGAGCAGGTCGAAATATTTCCGGATGCCGGAGGGCTGGATATCCCGCACCCTTTGGCACATAATCTTGCCGTAGTCCATTACTCAAACACGAACCTTTCCTCCTGAACCTCCTGCACGGGGAAGATCAGGTGCTTTTCCTTGTACTTCTTCAAAATGAAGTGGGTGGCGGTGCCCGTCACCCCGTCGATGGGGGCCAGCTTCTCCCCCACGAACTGGGCCACCTCCTTCAGGGTGCGGCCGGAGATGGTGACGGTCATGTCATAGGCCCCGCCGGACATGAGGTAGAGGGACTCCACCTCATCGTACTGGTAGATGCGCTGGGCCACCCGGTCGAAGCCCTCCCCCCGCTGGGGGGTGACGCTCACCTCGATGAGGGCGGTGACGGACTCCTGATGGGTGCGGTCCCAGTCCACGATGGTTTTATAGCCCAGGATTACCCGGTCCTTTTCATACTGTTCCACCGCCTGGGCCACCTCCGCCTCGGTGGAGCCGGTCATGGCGGCCAGCTGGGCGTGGGTCAGGGTGGAATCGTTTTCCAACAGATGAAGCAGGTCTTTCATGGCGTATGCCTCCTAAATGAAACGCTTGAAAAAGTCGCGGTGAAAAAACTGATTCTTCTATTATATACGTTCCGGGGGAAAATGGCAATCCCCCATTTCGGGGGGGCGGCTGCGATCAGGGCCCCGGCAAAGGGGGTTGAATTTCATCCGGCCCGGTGGTATACTTTTGCCCATATCAATTCCAGAAACCGGGCTTTGAATCGTGGAGTAACTGGAAAGGAGTGAGGCGGTGAGGCACCTGATCAAATATGCAATAGATTTTGCTGTGCTGGGCTTCCTATATGTTTTCGTCTTTTATAAGAGGTGGAGGGCCCAGGGCAGGGACCGCCTGCTTGTCAATACCCTCATGTACGCATATCTGTCCCTGGTCCTCTATGTTACCATGATGCCGGTGGCCGCATCCATCCCGTTCCTGCTGAACCACCCTTATCATCCCATGAATCTGGTGCCGTTTATTGATGTTTCCTTGGGCAGAGGCGACTTTTTCAGACAGGTGCTCTTGAACGTTATCATGACCATGCCCTTTGGGTTCCTGTTTCCGCTGAGCCGGGACAAAGGGGCCAAATTCGGCAGGACGGTGTTTTTCTGCTTTTTGATGAGCCTGGGGATCGAGCTGTTACAGCCGTTCTTTGGCCGCTCCTCGGATATCACGGATCTGATCACGAATGTGATGGGCGGAGTGCTGGGCTATGGCCTCTACACGATGTTTAAGCCAGTCGCCTTTTGGATTCTGAAGCGTTTGAAAACCAGGTGACAGGCTGTTTTGCGGCAAAAGGAAGGTTCCCGGGGGAGTTCATTTTTGGGGCGAAATCCCCTCTGGGCAAAGCCGCTCCTGACAAAAAATGGAGAACCTGTCCCCGCGGCGGCACAAAAAACAGCCGGGACGTTCCGCCCCATGGATAAAACCCCGTCCGAAACGCATACTAACCCCGATTACGCGGAAAGGCGGTGGGCGGGTTGTCGAGGCTTCGGATCATGCTGCGGGCGGGGACGCTGGCGGCTCTGGGGTTGGTGCTGGCGTGGCTGTGGCTGCCGGGGCGGGAGCGGGCCGCCATGGGGGAGGTTCAGCTCCCGGCGGGGCCCTTTGTGGCCCTCACCTTTGACGACGGGCCCAAGGCGTCCACCACCCCCGTCCTGCTGGAGGGGCTGGCCCGGCGGGGGGTGCACGCCACCTTTTTCGTCATCGGGGAGAACGTGGCGGGGAACGAGGAGCTGCTCATCCGCATGGAGCGGGACGGCCACCAGATCGGCCTGCACACCTTCCACCACAAGTCCCTGGCGGCGGTGAACGGCAGGGACTTTTACGCCGAGGTGGACAAGCTCCGGGAGACGCTGTCCGGCCTGCTGGATCAGGAGGACTTCATGCTCCGCCCGCCCTACGGCATGATCACCCCCTCCAACCGGGCCAGGGCGGGGTCGCCCATCATCCTGTGGTCGGTGGACCCGGAGGACTGGTCGGACCGGAGCAGCGCGCGGCAGCTCTCGGTGATCCTGGACAAGGTGGAGGATGGGAGCATCATCCTGCTCCACGACATCTACGCCGAGAGTGTGGACACCGCCCTGGCGGCGGTGGACGAGCTGATGGCCCAGGGTTACAAGTTCGTGACGGTGGAGGAGCTGTTCGCCCTCCGGGGGGTAACGCCGGAGGACGGGAAGGAATACCGGAAACTGCCGCCGTCGTCGGGGTAAAGTCCGCTCCGTGGGAAACGCCCTGCGGGCATTTCCCACTGCGCTCCCTTACCCCTCCTCTCCCCACAAAAGCGGAAACGCGCTTTTGCGGGGGGCCCCATAGGCACGTCATAAGAAAGCCCCCCGGCGTGAGCCGGGGGGCCGTTGTCTTTATTCGCTGCCGCCGGGGGCTTCCTCGTCCTCGAAGGACAGGGCGAACTTGCCGCCGCAGGCGGGGCAGTCCACCACCCCCGCCGCCAGGGTCTCGTCGTCCACCACCAGGTCCGCCCCGCAGGTGGGGCAGGGGATCTCGAAGAAATCCTCGTCCAGATCGCCGTCGCTGTCGAAGGAGAACTCGTCCTCCTCGTCCTCGTCGTCGAACACCGCGTCCTCCAGGTCGGCCACGGAGTCCCCCAGGGCGTCCAGCTCCTCGTCGAAGCTGTCCAGGATGGTGTCCACGCCGTCCAGCCGCTGGCCCACCTCCTTCATCACGTCCAGCAGCTCGGACAGGATGCGGGCCTCGCCGGATTTTTCGCCGTCCAGCCCCAGGCCGTCATACAGGCCCTGGATATAGGCTACCTTTTCAGAAATGGTCATGTTTGCTTCCCTTTCTTGTCACGCTGCGAAGCCTCCGCGACGGAGCCTAAGTCCTCCGACTCCCGGCTTCTCCGCGCTTATCCCTTGCACCGCTCCAGATACTCGCCGGTGCGGGTGTCGATGCGGATCTTGTCGCCGGGGTTGATGAACAGGGGCACCTTGATCTCCGCGCCGGTCTCCAGGGTGGCGGGCTTGGTGACGTTGGTGGCGGTGTCGCCCTTCACGCCGGGGTCGGACTCGGTGACCACCAGCTCCACGAAGTTGGGGGGCTCCACGCCGAACACGCTGCCCTTGTAGGACATGACCTTGCAGGTCATGTTTTCCAGCACGAACTTGAAGTTGTCACCCAGCACGTCCTTGCCCACGGGCATCATCTCGTAGGTCTCCATGTCCATGAAGTAGTACAGGTCGCCGTCGTTATAGCTGTACTCCATGTCCTTGCGGTCCACGAAGGCCTGCTCGAACTTGGCGGTGGGGTTGAAGGAGGTCTCGGTGACCGCCCCGGTGATGACGTTCTTCATCTTGGTGCGCACGAAGGCCGCGCCCTTGCCGGGCTTGACGTGCTGGAACTCAACGACCTGCATGACCTTGCCCTCCATCTCGAAGGTCACGCCGTTGCGGAAATCGCCTGCTGTGATCATTGCCATTGGTATCGTCCTCCAATATCGAAAGTTTTTTTATCGAGAATCAATCAAGCTATTATACCCTAAATTCCCGCTGATTGCAAGGGGCTTTGGAAGAAACCGTGCCCACATTCGGTTCGAGATGATGCCACGGCGGAAAGCCGGGACAAGCCTTCCCCCTGCGGGGGGAAGGCGGCATCGCCGCAGGCGAAGACGGATGAGGGGGCTCCCAGGAAACGCGCCTGACGTCCGCACCCTCATCCGCCCCAGCGTGCGCGCTGGGGCACCTTCCCCCTAAAAGGGGGAAGGCTTGCAGGGGGCGGACGTCAGGCGCGCGCGTCCGGGATGTGTATCCAGATTGGCATATGGTAGGGACCGGTGTCCTCACCGGCCCGCCCCGCGTTACAGGATAATGAGCTGTTTGGGGGAGCGGGTGATGTCCACGCAGCCCTCCTCGGTGAGCATGATCACGTCCTCAATGCGCACGCCGAACCTTCCGGGCAGGTAGATCCCCGGCTCGGCGGACAGCAGGGCCCCGGCGGGAATGGGCTTGTCGTTCCGGTTGTGGAAGCCGGGGTCCTCGTGGATCTCGATACCCAGGGAGTGGCCGAAGCCGTGGCCGAAGTAGTCCCCGTAGCCCGCGTCGGCGATAACCTTGGCCCCGGCCTGGTGGACCTCCTTGCCGGTGACTCCGGCCCGGGCAACGGCGATGCCCGCCAGCTGGGCCTTGAGCACCGTGTTGTACACCAGCTCCATCTCCTCAGAGGGCTGGCCGATGGCCACGGTGCGGGTCATGTCGGAGCAGTAGCCCCCCACCACGCAGCCGAAGTCCATGGTGACGAACTGGCCCTTCTCAATCACGGCGGGGCCGGGGACGGCGTGGGGCTTGGAGCCGTTGGCCCCGCAGGCCACGATGGGGTCGAAGGAGTTGCGCTCCGCGCCCTTGCGGGCCATGATGTAGGTCAGCCGCGCCGCCACCTCGCTCTCGGTAAGCCCCGGCTTGAGGAAGTTCAAAATCTCCAGCAGGGCCTCGTCGGTGATCCGCTGGGCCTCCCTCATGGCGGCCAGCTCGTCCGCGTCCTTCACCTGCCGCAGCTGGGTGAGCAGCTCGGAGGCGGGGACGAACTCCGCCTCCACCGCCTTGGTCCATTCGGTGTGGCTGGCCACGGACATATACCGCTCCTCGAAGCCCAGCTTGGCCACGCCGTGCTCCTTCACCAGTCCGGCGATGAGCTTGCGGAAGCCGCCGCCGGGGGCCCAGTCCGCCACCTCCGCCCCGGCGATGAGCTGCCGGGCGGCCTCGATGTACCGGGAGTCGGTGTAGTACCAGGTCTTGTCCGGGGTGATGAGGGCCGCGCCCTCCCCGTGGAAGCCCATGGCGTAGAACTCGCCGGGCTCGCTGGTGATGAGCATGGCGTCCAGGCCGCGGTCCTTCAGGCGGGCGGCGATTTTTTCAAAATGGTTCATGGGAAGCATCTCCTTAACAATTAGTTAAAAAACAGATGAAACAAAAAAGGTACACAGCAAATGATGACCGCACCTATGATGCAGACGGTGAGAACATACATGACTTTCTTGCGTTCATCTTTTTTCATGTTATTTCTCCTCCTTGTTTGAAATCGATCTGGCATAACACAAAACGCAGAGGAGGGGCAAGGGTCTTGCCTTCGGCTCGGCCGGCGATGGGCGAGTGCCGCCGGCACTCATCGCCCCCTCCCCTGCATTCCTTCAAGAACATTGGGCAAAAACCCCTGATAGACCCGCTTCATAGCCAGCGCGTCCTCCGCCTGGGTGCCCGCGCTCTCGCAGATAAAGGTAGGGCTCCACCCCCGCCGGGCCACCGCCTGGGCCAGCGGCCCCCAGTCCGGGCCGTACCCCCCGTCGTCGGTGAACGTCCGGTGGCATTTCTCCCCGCCGTTGGGGGTGAACTCGATGTGGGAAAAGTGGCTGTGGAACCGGGAGGCCCGCTCCGCCCCCAGCACCTCCTCCATCCGGGTGAGCATCCGCGCCATGGCCTCCGGCCCGTCCTCCGCCCCCAGGGAGCGGGCGTACAGGTGGCCAAAGTCCACGCAGGGCAGCAGCCGCCCGTCCAGGGTGCACAGATCCAGCACCTCGTCCAGATCCCCCAGCTGGCCCAGCTTGCCCATGGTCTCCGGGCAGAGGGTGAGGTGCCCGAACCCCGCCCCGTCGCAGGCGGCGATCACCTCCCCCAGGGAACGGCGGGCGGTGTCCAGGGCCTCCCGGCGGGTGCGGCCCATCAGCGCGCCGGAGTGGATCACCACCCGCTCCGCCCCCATCCAGTCCGCCACCCGGCAGGCCCCGGTGATGTACCCGATGGTCTTTTGCAGAGCGTCCCGGTCCGGGTTGGCCAGGTTGATAAAATAGGGCGCGTGGAGGGACAGGGAGATCCCGTGCTCCGCGGCGGCCGCGCCCACCTTCCGGGCGGTGGCCTCCCCCACGTGGACGCCCTTGCCGCACTGGTACTCGTAGCAGTCCAGGCCCAGTTCCCGCAGCCATTTCGGGGCGTCCGCCGAGGCTTTGTACGGAAAATTCTCCGCGTTCCCGGCGGGGCCGAACCGTGCGCTCACAGCTTCTCCCCCCTCCCGGACAGCAGGCGGAAGGGCCACTCCGCCGCGTACCGCAGATACCGCCCCGGATTGCCCGCCAGACGGATAGGCTCCACCAGGATGGTGGATATGCCCGCCCGGTTGCCGCCCAAAATGTCGGTGAAAACCTGATCGCCCACAATGGCGGTCTGCCCCTTCTCCGCGCCCATCCGCTCCATGGCCTTGTAAAAGGAGGGGGACTTGGGCTTCCCGGCGTGGCCGATGTAGGGCACATCCAGCCCCTCCGCAAAGACCCGGGGGCGGCTCTCGTGGCGGTTGTTGGACAGGAGGAACAGCGTCACCCCATGGGCGGCCAGCTCGTCCCGCCACGCCCGCAGCCGGTCGTCCGGCAGGGGCACGCCGTAGGGCACCAGGGTATTGTCCAGATCCGCCAGCAGCAGGCGGATGCCCCGGCGTTTCAGGGCCGCGCCGGTGATCTCAAAAATATCGTGACAGGCAAAGCTGGCCCGGAACCACGCCATAACGCACCTTCTATTCCGCCCGGGACGGGCATAGGATCAAATGAGAACGTCCTGACGGTATCGTCAGCACAACAGGTTCAAAAAAGTACCTTTCTTTTGAACCGCGTCCATGATACCACAAAACCGCGCCGCCTACAAGGGGGGACTGCCATGAAAGAATTGCTGCTTGCCCTGCCCGCGGGCCGGGACACCCGGGGGCGGGAGTTCGGCCTCACCCCCTGCCACATGGCCTACCGGGTGGGACCGGGGCCGCGCCTGCTGGGGGCGCGGCTGTCCCCCGGGGTGCGGGGCGGGCTGATGCAGCTGGACTGCGCCGGGTTTGACGGGGCGGGGGACCCGGTGCCCTGCTGCCGCCAGATTTTAGGCGAGTGCCGCCGCCGGGGCTACCGGGGGATCGTGTGCGACTTCGAGGGCCCGCCCTGCGGCTGCCTGGGCAGGCTGGTGGAGATTCTGGACCGCAACTGCGCCGCCCAGGGCTGGGGGCTTTACGCGCCGGAGGCCTATCTGCCCCAGGCCCCGGGGGGACGGGCGATGGTGCCCTCCGCCCTCACCCGGGGGACGCTGGAGCGGCGGCTCCGGGAGGCCCTGGAGCGGTACGGCCCCCAGCGTGTGGCCCTGGCGGTGGAGTGGGTGCGGGAGGACTTCCCCCTGCCCGCCTCCGGCCGGGGCGCGCCCCTGGCCCCGGACGCCCTGGAGGGGCTGCTCCACCGGCTGGAGCCGGCGGTGTTCTTCGACCGGGGGCTGTGCGCCCACTACTTCACCTACATGGCGGGACCCCAGGCCCACTTTGTGCTGTTCGACACCCCCCGGTCCATCCGGGAGAAGCTGTCCCTGGCGGACCGGCTGGGGGTGCCCGCCGCCCTGCTGCCCCAGCCGGAGATCGAGGGGCATCTGGAGGAGATTTTCGGCGGTGGAGCATAAAAAGGTCCGGCCCCCTGTCAGCGGGGCCGGACCTTTTTCATGCCTGCTCTGTGGGGCGGGTGAACTGCTCCACGTAGATCCGCTTATAGAGATCCAGAAGCTGCTGGTTGGTGGTCTCCCGGCAGCGGACGATGTCCCCCAGGGCCGCCGCCTTGGCCTGGGTGAGCTCCCTGGGCGCGCCCGCCCCCATCCCGGCCAGCTGCTGGATGACCTCGTGGAGATACGCAGTGTCGCCCTGGATGGCGGCGATCTGCCGGAGCAGCCAGCTCAAGTCCACGCTATTGTCGCTCATTTCTGTGTCCTCCAAATCTGTATTTGGCGGGCACGCAAGGCAAATCGTATCCTCCGAGATGAAGCGTGCCCTGCCCTGTTTCACAAGACCTCTGGCCCGCCTGGGCCAGGTCGCTTCGTATACGACGCCCCGTTCGTCTACCACATGAATGTTTTTTTCGATGGGTGCCATCCCCCTGTTGTGAGATTCGCGGGTGGTTGGACGCCGTTTTTTGTGATGGGTGCCGTCCCCGGTCCGGGTTCAGTGTACCACCCCGCCGGGCGTCTTGTCAAGGGCGGGGCGGGTGTGGTATACTGTCCCCAGAAGAATGGGAGGGGGCCTTGCCATGAACGCTGCGGAACGCCGGGGGCGCATTTTGGAGTACCTGAGAAGCTCGGACGGGCCGCTGGCGGCGGCGGCCCTGGCCCAAAAGCTGTCGGTGAGCCGCCAGATCATCGTGGGGGACGTGGCCCTGCTCCGGGCGGGCGGGGAGGAGGTCACCGCCACCCCCCGGGGCTACGTGCTGGACGGGCCCAGGCCGGGGATCGTCCGCACCGTGGCCTGCGTCCACAGCGGGGCGGACATGGAGCGGGAGCTGACGCTGGTGGTGGACCAGGGGTGCACGGTGGAGAACGTCATTGTGGAGCATCCGGTGTACGGCCAGATCACCGGGCCGCTGGCCCTGTCCTCCCGGTACGACGTGGGGGAGTTTCTCCGCAGGGTGCGGGAGTGCGGGGCGCAGCCCCTGTCCGCCCTGACGGACGGGGTGCACCTGCACACGCTCCGGTGCCCGGACGAGGGGGGCTTCGAGCGGGCGCGGGCGGCCCTGGATCAGGCGGGGTTTTTGGTGAAGTAGGGGCGGAAACCGGGGGATAGGGAGCTTGATCCGGCGGCGCAACCGATAGTTGCCCAATATTTGGTGGACGCAACCGGGGTTTTTCGGTAGAATTGGCCCATCATAAGAAGGAGGTAATGATTATGATGAGTGGTTCAGGACCGGGTGCCCGGGCGGTGACTATGTTTGGGATTGCGCTGGTGATCGGCATCATCGGCGCGGCACTGTCGGTGACGCTGATCGTCCTGCTGATCCGCGCCCTGCTGAAGTACCTGCGCTCCGACGGACGGCGAAGCCCCCCGGAGCAGAGCCGGAATCTGGGGGAGACCATCAAAAACCGCCGCGCCGCCGCGGGCTACACCCAGGAGTACGTGGCGGAGACGCTGGGGGTGAGCCGTCAGGCGGTGTCCAAGTGGGAAAACGGCACGTCCGAGCCAAGCACCGCCAACCTGATGGCTTTAGCCAAGCTGTACCAGGTGACGGTGGACGAGCTGCTGGGCGGGTGACGGCTCCCGGATTTTGGGCAAAAAGACGGTTGACATTTCCACCCCAGCCTGTATAATAGTCCGCACAGGTGTCTTGACACCTGTGCGGACTATTTTGGAGAGTTGAGGGATCCCTATGGAAAAGATAAAAACGTTCCTGAAGCGCAAGGACATCGTCCTATCCGCCCGGCGGTACGGCATCGACGCCCTGGGGGCCATGGCCCAGGGCCTGTTCTGCTCCCTGCTCATCGGCACCATCGTGAAAACCCTGGGCGAGCAGCTTGGGCTGCCGTTCCTGGTGGAAGTGGGGGGCTACGCCACCGCCATGAGCGGCGCGGCCATGGCGGTGGCCATCGGCTGGGCACTGAAGGCCCCGCCCATGGTGCTGTTCTCCCTGGCCACGGTGGGCTGCGCCGCCAACGCCCTGGGCAGCACCACCCTGTCCGGCGAGCCGGGGGCGGGGGGGCCGCTGGCGGTGCTGTTCATCGCCATCATCGCCGCCGAGTGCGGCAAGGCCGTCTCCAAGGAGACGAAGGTGGACATTCTGGCCACCCCCCTGGTGACGATTCTGGCGGGGGTGGGGCTGTCCGCCCTGCTGGCCCCGGCCATCGGCACCGCCGCCACCGCCATCGGCAATGTGACCCGTCTCGCCACCGACGAGCAGCCCCTGCTCATGGGTGTGCTGGTCAGTGTGGTCATCGGCATGGCCCTCACCCTGCCCATCTCCTCCGCCGCCATCTGCGCCGCCTTCTCCCTCACGGGGCTGGCGGGGGGCGCGGCGGTGGCGGGGTGCTGCGCCAACATGGTGGGCTTCGCCGTGCTGTCCTTCCGGGATAACCGCTGGGGCGGGCTGGTGAGCCAGGGCATCGGCACCTCCATGCTCCAGATGGGGAACATCGTGCGCAACCCCCGGATCTGGCTGCCCGCCATCCTGACCTCCGCCATCACCGGGCCCATTGCCACCTGCGTGTTCCGGCTGGAGATGAACGGCCCCCCGGTGTCGGCGGGCATGGGCACCTGCGGGCTGGTGGGGCAGATCGGCGTGTGGACGGGCTGGATCGCCCCCAGCGAACAGGCCCTTGCCAACGGCGGGGCGGCTATTACCCCGGGGGCCTTTGAGTGGACCGGGCTGATCCTGATCTCCTTTCTCCTGCCCGCGGTGCTGTGCTGGGCCTTTGGGCTGTGCTTCCGGAAAATCGGGTGGATTAAGGAGGGCGACCTCAGGCTGGATTGAGCGCGGCCCGGTTTGGGCGGGCGCGCAATGCGCGCCCCTACAGAACATAAAAAAACCCCCGGCCCAAGACAGAGGCCGGGGGTTTTAGAACCTGTATTCACAACCGAGGATGCCGGGTGGGCGAGGGATTTTTTCGCCAGACAAGGCGCGTTTTTGCGGGAATACTTTGTGTATTTCAAGAAAACGCAACGCAGTATGGCGGAAAAAGACCCGTCCACACGGCGTTTGAGGTTGTGAATACAGGTTCTTTATTTACCGCAGCAGCGCGTTTTCCCCGGTGACGGTGTCCAGGGAGGAGCCTGTGGAGAAATACTGGGCCAGGATGCCCGCCGCCAGCTCCGCCAGGGAGCCTCCGGCGTCCCCGCCCTCGGACACCAGGCACAGGGCGATCTGGGGGTCGTCATAGGGGGCGAAGCACACGAACAGGGCGTTGGTGCTCACGGCGTGGGCGGCGGTCTCGGCGGTGCCCGTCTTACAGCCCACCTCCACCGGAAGGGGGTCGAACCACTTGGCCATGGTGGCCGTCTTGGACAGGTCGTACATCCCCTGCTTCACCGCCTGCACATGGGCGGGGTCCAGGTCGATGGTGTCCTTGGGGGGCTGGCTGTAGGCCTCCGTCACCTGGCTGTAGTCGTTGGACTTGAACTCCTTCAGCAGGTGGCAGGCGTAGTGGTCGCCGCCGTTCACCAGGGTGGCCACGTAGTTGGCCAGCTGGAGGGGGGTGAACAGGTTGTTCCCCTGGCCGATGGAGGCGGACAGGGTGTCGCCGTCATACCACTGCTGGTTGAGTTGCTTGGAGGTCTCCGGCCCCGCCCGCAGGCCCTTTTTCTCCACCAGCTCGATGCCGGTGTACTCGCCCAGGCCGAACTTCCGGGCGTACTCGTTGATATTGGCGATGGTGGTGCGGCGGCCCGCGTCGTAGAAGAAGCAGTTGCAGGAGTCCTTGATGGCCTCGGTGACGTTGTCCCGCCCGTGGCCGTACCCATACCAGCACCGGGGCTGGTAGGGGGGCGGGTAAAAGGTGTAGACGCCGGTGCACTCCAGCCGCTCGGTGGTGGTGATGGTCCCGGTGTCCAGGGCGGCGATGGCGGTGAGCATTTTGAAGGTGGAGCCGGGGGAGTACTGGCCCTGGGTGGCCCGGTTCAGCAGGGGCCTGCTCTCGTCCGCCTGGAGCTGGGTGAAGTTCTCCCGGAAGGCGGCCAGGTCATAGGTGGGGTAGGAGGCCAGGGCCAGCACCCCCCCCGTCATGTCCACCACGGCGGCGGCCAGGCCCTTGGCGGGCTCCGGCTCCCCGTCCTCCCCTACCGGCCGCTCCTGGCGGGAGGCGTATTCCGCCAGCAGGTCCTCCACCGTGGCCTGGAGGGCGATGTCCAGGGTGAGCACCGCGTTCTCCCCCGGGGCGGGCTCGGTTTTCCACTGCTGGCTGATGATGTTCCCGTCGTTGTCCTTCTCCATGAGCCGCAGGCCGCTGGAGCCGTGAAGCCGCTCCTCGAAGGCCAGCTCCACCCCCTCTATGCCCACCACGGCGTCCATGGGGTAGCCCAGCTCCTTGTATTTGGGCCACTCGTCCTTATCTATCTTGCCGGTGTACCCCAGCACGTGGGCGGCCACCCCGGTGCCGTATTTCCGGGAGGAGGCGGTGACGATCCGCACCCCGGCGAGGCCCTGCTCCTTCACCTTGGCGATGAAGGTGATGTCCACGTCCTGGGCGAACACGTAGGTGTTGTTGGTCACCTCGTACCGCCGCAGGTAGATCTCGTACAGCACCCCGGCCAGCTCCCGCATTTCCCGGGAGATGCCGCCGCCGTCCTCGGTGAGCCCGAAGGACTGCCCCGCCGAGCCAAGCACCCCCGTCAGGCCCCGGTGCTCCTTGGACAGGGTGGGCTTCTCCTCCTCCAGCAGGCCGAAGGTGACGCACATTTTCGCCAGCAGCTCCCCCGCCTCGGGCCGGGCCAGGGCCGCGTCCTTCACCCAGCCGATGGCCCACTTCTCCGCCAGCGCGCCCAGGGAGGTGCTTACGTCCGTCACCTGGCCCTCCTCGTCCGTCACCTGGTAGGACAGGGGGTCGGCGGCGGTGTACCGCCAGGGGGCGGTTTTGGTGATGGGCAGGGTGTCCGCCCACTCCACCCCCTCCTCCCGGCACACCTCCAGCAGGCGGGAGAGGATATCCAGCCGCTGGTCCGGCTCCATGGCGTTCCAGTCCAGCTCCACGTTGTAGCTCAGCTCGTTGGTCACCAGCACCCGGCCGTAGCGGTCCAGGATCTCCCCCCGGATGCTCTCCACCTGCTGTCTGTCGGTGATGTGGGAGTTGGTGCCGGCCCGGAAGCTGGCCCCCTGCACCACCTGGAGCTGGTACAGCACCAGGCAGAAGCCCCCCAGCACCCCGCAGAACAGGGCGATGAGCAGGTTGGTGCGCAGCTTGAGGCGGCGGGCCTCCCGCTCCGCCTTTTCCTCCTGGATGTGGGTGTGGTCGAAGGGGTTATTCATGGTAAATCCTCCCGTAATGGACGCAGCAGAACCGGCCCAGCCAGTAGACCGGAAGAATGAAGGCCAGCGAGCACAGCAGCTCCGGCCCCGCCACCCGCAGCAGGGTTTGGGCCGGGGCGAGGCGGGCCAGCAGGCGGCTGCCCACCGCCCAGCCCTCCCACGCCAGCAGGACGGCCACGGAGCAGATCAGGTGGCCCCAGGCGTCCCGCCGCAGCAGGTACTGGGCGCACAGACCCGCCGCCCAGCCGAACAGGGCCAGGGACGCCACGCAGACCGCCCCCAGGTGCCCCAGCCCGGACAGCACCGCGCCGCAGGCCATGCCGTACAGCGCGCCGAAGGGGGCACCCTCCAGCGTCCCCCCCGCCACCGCCAGCACGGGCAGCAGCAGGGGCAGGGGGATGGGCAGGGGGCCGAGGACATAATAATTCACCACCGCCGTCACAGCCAGGGCGGCGAGGTAGGCGATCCATTTTAAGATGGTGTCACGGCGGGTCATGGGCATGGGTTGGGTTCTCCTTTGAACGGTATCAGGCACCGGGTATGCCTGTAGGGGCGCACAGTGTGCGCCCGCTTCCTTTGACGCGGCCTGTTTTCGCGGGCGGACAATGTCCGCCCCTACAACGGCCTGCAAAAGCAGATCAAACCAGCTCCCCGAACAGGGCCCAGGTGGAGCAGTCCGTGATCTTGATATCGGCATACTGCCCGATGAGGGCGGCGTCGCCGTCCAGGTGGACCAGCCGGCCCCCGGCGGTGCGGGCGGTGAGGCTGTGCCGGGGGTCGTCCCCCGCCCCGTCGATCAGGCACCGCTGGGCCGTGCCGATATAGGCCCGGTGCTTTTCCAGGGAAATGCGGTTTTGAAGCTCCACCAGGCGGTTAAAGCGGGCGGACTTCTCCTCCTTGGGGGTGGGGTCGGGCAGCTCCGCCGCCGGGGTACCCTTCCGGGGGGAGTAGATAAAGGTGAACAGCGCGTCGAAGCGGACGGACTCGATGAGGGACATCGTCTCCTCAAACTCCTCCGCCGTCTCCCCGGGGAAGCCCACGATCACGTCGGAGGTGAGCACCACATGGGGGATGCGCGCCCGCAGGGCGGACACCTTGTCCAGGTACTGCTCCCGGGTGTACCGGCGGTTCATGGCGGACAGCACCCGGCTGCTCCCCGACTGGAAGGGCAGGTGGATCACCGGGGCCGCTTTTTCGCACCGGGCCATCACGTCGAACAGCTTGTCCGTGGCGTCCTTGGGGTGGGAGGTCATGAACCGCAGGAGGAAGTCCCCGGGCAGGCCCGCCGCCGCCTCCAGCAGCCGGGGGAAGTCCCAGCCCCCCTCCAGATCCCTGCCGTAGGAGTTCACGTTCTGGCCCAGGAGGGTGATCTCCTTATACCCCTGCTCCGCCAGCTCTCGGATCTCGGTCAGGATGATCTCCGGCTCCCGGCTGCGCTCCCGGCCCCGGGTGTAGGGCACGATGCAGTAGGAGCAGAAGTTGTTGCAGCCGTACATGATGGACACCCAGGCCTTCAGCTTCCCGGAGCGGTACACCGGGAGGCCCTCGGCGATGGCCCCCTCATCGGGGTCGGTCTCAAACACCCGGCCCCGGCGCAGGTACACCCGGCGGAGAAATTCCGGGAACCGCCAGAGCTGCTGGGGGCCGAACACCAAATCCACGTGGCGGTAGGACTGCCGCAGGCGTTCCGCCACGTGGGGCTCCTGGGCCATGCAGCCGCACAGGGCGATGATCTGGCCGGGGTTGCGGCGTTTGCCGTGGACCAGGGCCCCCACGTTGCCGAATACCCGCTGTTCCGCGTGCTCCCGGATGGCGCAGGTGTTGATGACGATGACGTCCGCGCCCTCCTCGCTGCCGGAGATCTGGTAGCCCATGTCCGCCAGCATTCCCCGGAGCAGCTCGGAGTCGGCCTCGTTCTGCTGGCAGCCGTAGGTGTCCACCCAGGCCTTGGGGGGCGCGGGAAGCCGGACGTTGAGGGCGCGCAGCTGGTTGCAGTATTCCTTTTGCCGCTGAATGTCCTCAGCGGGGATGACGGGTGTGGTTCGTTTCAAGGGGATTCCTCCAGAATTGACTTGGGCAGGGGCCCTGTGATAGAGTTAAGAAAAAAGGGGGTATTTACCATGATGCCAAAGGACGACTGGCGGCGCAGGCGGCAGGAGGACTACCTGACGGGCGTCAGGCTGTACCATGTGCCGTTCACCCCGTTGTCCGAACAGTGGGACCACGGGCATTGTGAATTTTGCTTTGAGAAGTTCTTCCTGCACCCGGATCACCCGGAATGCATTCGGGAAGGCTATTGCACCGCTCCCAGGAATGGGCCGGGGGCTTACTGGATCTGCCCGGACTGCTTCCGGGATTTCCGGGAGGAGTTCAGCTGGACGGTGGATGGGGAGGAAAGTTTGTGAGATAAGCCGGAAAACTTTTGCTTGACAGGGGTGATGCCGCCTGTTCAAGCTGTGTTGAACTTGTGGAAAACTATGTGGAAGCTGTTGAAAACTGTGGAACGGCGGGGGTTTGCGCTGGAGGGCCTTGGGAAAGGAGGACGAATTTTGTCACTTTTTCGGGGCGAAAAACTGGACAAATAAATTATTTTCCCTCTGCCTGACGTGCAAACCAGGCGTCACACCACCCGTCCCACTGCTCCTCCTGCTCCTCATGGGAGAGGAGGGCCATGTCCCGGATGTGGAAGATACCCCGCTTCCGGGCCTCCGCCGCGAAGTCCGCGATCCCTGCCGCCATGTCCTGGTCGGCGGCGCGGAACACCATGGCCCGCCGGATGCCCTTGCGCCACGCGGCATACAGCCGGGTGTGGCCGTCCATAGTGCACAGCGTCCCGTCCGCCAACTCCGTCACGGGAATCACCAGATCGGCGGCGGTGTGGAGGAAGCCGTCCACCGCAGCGCACTTGTCCTCGTCCACCGAGAACTGGGAGGGCTGGAGGGCGTCGATGTCCACCTCCCACCGCTCCACCGGGGGCAGGGACAGCAGCAGCGTCCCGGCTTCGTCATAAAAGTCGGTGATGTGTCCGGCGTAGAAGCGGAAGCCCTCCGCCAGCTCCGCCAGGGCCTCCGGCGTGATGGGCTGGGCGGTTATCACCACCGCCCCCCGGTCCGACACCACCCGGAAGGCCCAGGGCACGCCGTCCGCCAGGAAGGCCCCGTGCTGGTGGAGCACCTCCTGGGGGAAGCGGGGGTCGTCGTAGCCGTTGACGCGTTCTATGTCCATAATCAGGGTTCCCCCCTCTCCAGTCCGTTTTCCTGGATGATTTTGGCGCAGAATTCCTGGATTTCCGACCTTCGTCCCTCCAGGGCTTCCTTATACTCGATGGAGCAGAGCCCCAGGCTCCCCTTGGGCTGGATCTCCAGGTGGCCGTAAAAGTGCTCGATGGTCTCGATAATCCGGCGGCATTCCCCCATGCTGGGGCCGGTGCGCAGGGCGATGGTATAGCCCCGCCTGCCGCCGCCAATGGAGGCGTGGGGCTGGTGGGTATCGCACCAGGGGGTGCAGCGGTCGATGAACGCCTTGAACTGCCCCGGCACGTCCGCCCAGTAGGACGGGGAAACCGAGACAATGACGTCCGCCCACTGGTACTGGCCCATGAGCTGGATCACATCGTCCTCCTGGACACAGCGGGCGGTTTTATGACAGCTTCGGCACCCTTTACAAAACTTGATATGGTAATTGTCAATACAATCGGATCTGATATCAGCTTTTCCGGACAAAAAGGCTTGTACCAGGTTGACAAGCTCCGCGGTCGCGCCGTTTCTTACGGGACTACAGTTGATCAACAGTACATTCATTGTCCGGCTCCTCCGTTGAGCCGCGCCGCCACAACCCGCGCCGCCTTCACGCCGGACGCCCCCGCCTGGGCCAGCCCTCTTGTGACTCCCGCTCCGTCCCCCACGGCGAAGAAGCCGGGGAGGGCGGTCTCCAGCTCGTGGGACAGCTTGATCCGGGCGGAGTAGAACTTCACCTCCGCGCCGTAGAGCAGGGTGTCGTAGTTGGCGGTGCCCGGGGCCAGCTTGTCCAGGGCATAGATCATCTCGATGATGTCGTCCAGCTGCCGCTTGGGCAGGGCCAGGGACAGGTCCCCCGGCACCGCCGCCGTCAGGGTGGGCCGGACGAAGGAGTGGCCCAGCCGGTGCTCGTTGGTGCGGATGCCCGCCGCCAGATCCCCGAACCGCTGGACCAGCACGCCCCCCGCCAGCATATTGGACAGGGACGCGATGTGCTTGCCGTAGCGGTAGGGCTCGTTGAAGGGGGAGGTGAATCGGTTGGACACCAGCAGGGCGAAGTTGGTGTTCTCCGAGCGCAGGGCGGGGTCGGAGTAGGAGTGGCCGTTCACCGTGTTGATGCCCTCCACGTTTTCCGCCACCACGTGGCCGTAGGGGTTCATGCAGAAGGTGCGCACCTGGTCGCCGTACTGCTTGGTGCGGTACACCAGCTTGGACTCGTACACCACGCCGGTGATGTGCTCAAACACGGTGGCGGGCAGCTCCACCCGCACGCCGATGTCCACCTGGTTGTTCAGCAGCTCCAGCCCCAGCCCCTTGCACTGGTTGGCGAACCACTCCGCCCCGGAGCGGCCCGGCCCCGCGATGAGGCAGGGGGCGGTGAACCGCTCGCCCCCCTCGGTGACAAGGGTGTATGCCCCGTCCCCGGCCTGGATCTCCGTCACGGCGGTGTCGAACCGGAAGGTGTGCCTGTCCCGGATGGCCTCGTAGATGCTGGTGAGGATCTTCAGGTTGTTTTCCGTGCCCAGGTGCTTGCACCGGGCCTGGAGCAGGTGCAGGTCGTACTTCAACGCCTCCCGCTCCAGGGCGCGGGCCTCCGGGGTGGCGGTGGAGTAGACCTGGGTGGTGGCCCCGTGGCGTACGTTCAGCGCGTCCACGTAGTCAATCAGCTCCATGACCTCCTTCTGGTCCAGGAAGTCGGTGAGCCAGCCGCCGAAGGCGGTGGTGAAGTTGAACTTGCCGTCGGAGAAGGCCCCCGCGCCCCCGAAGCCGCACATGGTGCCGCACACCCTGCACTGGACGCAGGAGCGGGTCCTGCCCGCCACAATGGGGCACTGGCGGCGGTAGATGTCCGCCCCCTGGTCCACCACCAAAACCTTGGCGGCGGGGCATTTCAGGGCCAGCTCATAGGCGGCGTAGATGCCCGCCTCGCCGGTGCCTAAGATCATCACATCGAAGTTGGTATTCATGGGGGAGGCTCCTCTCCAAATCGTTGGGCGCGCAGCAATACAGCCTACAGTATATCATGAACGCCCCCGCCGCACAAGGGGCAGGTGAAAAGTCTCTGTTCAGATGCATAGGTGAGCAGGATATCACTTCGGCGGTTTCCACAAGGGCGCGTTGACACGGCAGGAACCCTATGCTATGATTGGTTCAACAAAATCGGCAGTTGACGCATGATCATTATATGGTAAAAGCAGATGCTTTTGACAAGGAGCTTCCATGAATTTTAAGGTTATGGCAAAAAACGCCGTAGAATACGCAAAATGCGATGGTATCGTGCTGGATTGGACGAGGGAAAGCGTTCTTTGCGTTGAAAAAATCCTGATAAGATACCGTGCTGAATATTCGGGGCAAAAGGACGCAAGGTGGAAATTGTCAAGCTTTTCGGCCTGCTATGCTACCTATGTGGGAGAGCTTATGCTCAAAAATGGGCTGAAAAAACGCGGCTTTATGTGGAAAACGTTCAGCGGGATAAAGAATTTGCCCGTTCTTAAAAGGGGAGAGGAAGAAATACCGCTTTGGACTGCGGCACGAAAAATTGTATTTGAAAAAGCGGACAGCGGACTTTGTGAGCTTTACGATAAATACCTCCCGCAGTCATGAGAACCTGCATTCACGGCCTGCCGGAAACGGGCAGGTGAAAATTCCACACAGGTGCAAAAAACCGCCCGCCATCCCTGGCGGGCGGTTTGCCGGAACCAGACGCCGTATGTCAAAAAGACGGGCGGAACTGCCGCCGCCCGCCGCTGGACTTTTTCTCCCGCCTGGGATATCATTGGCCCATCACAGGAAAGGAGTGGTTTTCATGAATTTGGGAAGCAGCCTGTCCGCCGCCCGGAAGAAGTCCGGCCTGTCCCAGGAGGCGGTGGCGGAGAAGCTGGGGGTGAGCCGCCAGACCGTCTCCAAGTGGGAGACGGACGAGAGCCTGCCCGACATCCGCCAGTCCAAGCGGCTGGCCCTGCTGTACGGCCTGTCCCTGGACGCCCTCATCGACTTTGACCTGGACGTGGAGGAGATTCAGCGGGCCATCGACCGCACCCCCGACGCGGTGACGGAAAAGGTGGACTGGAACCGCGCCTGGGGGAAGAAGTACCCCATCCTCCTGGCCTACCGGGAGCAGGTGGACGCCGGTCCCTACGCCCAGGGGCTTGCCCAGCTGCTGGACAAGCTCAAACGGGAGCAGGGCTACAGCGAGCTGGACGCCATGCTGGTGCTCAAGGACATCCTGGCCCGGGTGTGGCAGGAGCGGAAGAAGGGCTGACCCCCGCCGTCACAGCAAACGCTCCAGCTGCACGTCGCAGGGCTCCGCCGCCGCGTGGCGGGGGTCGATCTCCTCCGCCTCCACGCAGCCCAGGGCCCAATAGGCCGCCATCACCTCGGCGGCGGAGTGGGCGGAAATGTACAGCTTCTCCGCCCCGGTCTTTTTCGCGTGGGCGCAGGCCATGCGGAACAGCGTTCCCCCCACGCCCCGGCCCCGGAAGGGGGCCGACACGTAGAACAGGGTCAGATCCGCGTACTGCCCCCGGCTGCCCAGCCGCTTGCCGGACAGGGCGGCGAAGCCCGCCACCTCCCCGCTGTGGAACGCCCCGAAGGCCGCGCCCCCGGTGTGCATGGCCGCCAGCACCTCCGCGGCGACGCCCCGGCGTTCCGCCGCCGTCCACGTCTCGATATACTCCACCGGGCGCAGCACCAGCGCGCCGCCCTCCCGCCGCCAGCACTGCTTTACGTGCTGGCGGCGGGTAAATTTGTCCAGCGAGCGGGGGCCGAAGTTTTCCCCGGTGAGGGGGGCGTAAGTAAATTGATCCATGGCTCCTCCTAAGATCCTGTTTTAAATCTGTCATTCCGCCAGATTTGAAACAGGCTCTATGCCCGCTTAAACTGCTTTTCCAGCTGCTTTTTGGTCAGCTCGATGGCCACCGGACGGCCGTGGGGGCAGTATTTCACCTGCCCGCTCATCACCAGCCGGGCGGCCTCCTCCAGCTCCTCCGCCCCGCTGCGCCAGCCGCCCTTGATGGCCGCCTTGCAGGCCATGGTGTGGAGCAGCTCGTCCCGGGCGGCGGCGGGGTCCGCCGTCCCCGCCACCCGCAGGCGGCGGGCCAGTTCGGACAGGGCACCCTCGATGTCCCCGGCCTCCAGGTAGTCCGGCGCGGCCCGCACCGCCAGAGCGTTGGAGCCGAACTCCTCCACCTCGAAGCCGAACCGGGCCAGCAGTCCGGCCTGATCCAGCAGCAGCTGCCGCTCCTCCGGCGGCAGGGAGAGGACGGCGGGTGTCAGAAGCTCCTGCACCATGGGCTGGTAGTCCGCCGCCTTCAGCCGGTCGAAGTTGGCCCGCTCGTGGGCGGCGTGCTTGTCGATGAGCAGGGCCTTGTCCCCCTGCTCCACCACCACGTAGGTGTGGAACAGCTCCCCCCGGACCATCCATGGCTCCTGGGGCGGCTCCGGTTCCGGCTGGGGGGGCTGGACGGGCGTTGCCTCCGGCTCCGTTTTTGGGGCGGGCGGCTCCGGTGTGGCCGCCGCCGGGGCGGGGCTGGACGCCGCCTGCTTCTCTGGGGCGGGGGCAGGCTCCGTCCGTTCCATCGGGACTGGCTCCGGCGGCTTTACCGGGGCGGGCTTGGGCGTTTGATCGGTTTTCGCGGGGGCTGCGCGCTCCGTCCGGGCCGGGGCGGGTTCCTCCGCCTTGGCGGGGACGGGCGGCGGGCCCTCCGGCTCCCCTCCCCTGCCCGGCAGGGGCTCCACCCAGCGGAAGGGGGACGGCTTCTCCCTGGGGGGCGGGGCCTCCTTCCGCGTTGGGGCGGCGGGCGTGAGGGAAGGCTCCGGCTGCGCCCCCGGGGCCAGGGTTCCGCCCAGGGGCCTGAACCGGGATGACGGCATGAACTGGGTGCCGTTCAGCCGCCCCGCCCCGTCGTGGAGGGGCAGGCTGGTCTGGTTGGGGGTGACGGTGTCCGCGGGCCGCGCCCCCGGCAGGGACGCCTGGGGCCGGGTGTGGTCCCGGTCCAGGGCGGAGAGCACCGCGCCGTACACGGCGGTAAACACCGCCTGCTCCCGCTGGAACTTCACCTCGGTCTTGGTGGGGTGGACGTTCACATCCACCTCGCCGGGCTTCACGGTGAGGTGGATCACACAGCCGGGGAACCTGCCCACCAGCTTCTGGTTCTTGTAGGCCTCCTCCACCGCCGCCGTCATGATCCGGCTTTTGATATACCGTCCGTTGACGAAAAAGTGCTGATAGCCCCGGGTGCCCCGGCAGCAGGAGGGCAGGGAGGCGAAGCCCTCCGCGCTCATGCCGTCCCCGCTCCCCTTCACGGGCAGGAAGCCCAGGGCGATGTCCCGGCCCATGACGGCGTAGATCGCGCTTTTGAGCTGCCCGTCCCCCGGCGTCAGCAGCTCCTGCTTCCCGTCCCGCAGGAATTTCACCGACAGCTCCGGGTGGGACAGGGCGGCCCGCTGGACCACGGCGAACACCGCCGCCCCCTCCGCCGCGTCCTTCTTCAGGAACTTCAGCCGGGCGGGGGTGTTGAAGAACAGCTCCCGCACCGTCATGACGGTGCCCCGGGGACAGCCCGCCTCCTCCTGGGAGATTACCTCCCCCGCCGCCGCCGTCAGCCTGGTGCCCAGCTCCGCCTCCTCCGTCCGGGTGAGCAGCTCCACCCGGGCCACGGCGCAGATGGCGGCCAGGGCCTCCCCCCGGAAGCCCAGGGTGCCGATGGCCTCCAGGTCCCGCTCCGCGGCGATTTTGGACGTGGCGTGGCGGAGGAAGGCGGTGGGGGCCTGCTCCGCCGGGATGCCGCAGCCGTCGTCCGTCACCCGGATCAGCGACATCCCCCCGTGGGCGATCTCCACCGTCACGGCGGACGCCCCCGCGTCGATGGCGTTTTCCAGCAGCTCCTTCACCACGCTGGCGGGCCGCTCCACCACCTCCCCGGCGGCGATCAGATCCGCCACATGGGAGGGCAAAACATGAATATCAGGCATATCGTTCCTCCTTGTGGGGGAGCGGCCCGCCACGCCGGGAATCCGGCGTAAATTCGCAGCCGCAGGCGGAGAATTTCCGCAGGCGGAATTC
>ERZ779624.67-NODE-67-length-46361-cov-37.350279_pt1 | contig 46361 bp, 32 predicted proteins | sample MGYA00514190_ERZ779624 | MGnify/ENA primary metagenome ERZ779624 (study PRJEB29562, sample SAMEA4376706) | mouse gut metagenome | isolation source: Cecum | study: EMG produced TPA metagenomics assembly of the A DSS colitis mouse model was used to assess the... | reverse complement strand
CGACTACGAGGATGAGGACTACGAAGACGGCGACTACGAGGATGAGGACTACGAAGACGACGACTACGAAGACGACGACTATGAAGATGGGGACTACGACGATGACGGTTATGAGTATGATGATGACGACGGCTTCGCAGCACGCCTGATGTACTTTATCGGTGAGATGAGCGCCCTGGACGTCGCCGTGGCGCTTCTTGGGATCCTGGTGCTCGCGGGTGCGATTGTAACGGGCGGCATCTATGTCCATGCGAAATCGGTGGAGAAACAGGTGGCGGCTTTTGCCGATATGGGTGAGGAGATAGCGGGTATTTCCGTGATCGGGGAGAGCGGTCTGTTAGCGGCGTCCGAGTCAGCGAAGCTGGGCGGCATGATCGACGTGGAGGAGGAAGAACCGGAGGAGGAGCAGGAAGAGGAAAAAAGGGAGGACGCAAAGGGCGAGGTGGCAGTTGAACTTCGGCTGACATCAATTCTCTCGGATATGAAGGTGAAATTTGTCAATAAGGAGACGGGTAAGCTGATCGGCGGCGTACCCTTTGAAGTGGAGGTTTCCGGACCGAAGAGTTCTCAGTGGAAAGACGACGATAAAGACGGCGTAATCTATCAGAAGGATCTTGCTGCGGGCTCCTACGAGGTTAAGATACTGCCCCTGTCCGGCGCGGCAGCTGAAAAATATAAGCTTCCCGCAAAGAGCAGCAGCGTCAAGGTGACGGACAAGATCGCCTATCAGAAAGTGGATGTGGCGGACGAGGTGAAGACCGAGGCGGAGATCAACGTGGCAAAAGAGGAAGCTACCCATCAGAATAACGTGGTGGAATCCGCGCTGCAGGACACGGTGGAATGGGTAGAGTCCACGAAGACCCCTGTTGGGGAGGAAACGTCGCAGTACGAAAAGGTGCCCATGGAAAATATTGCGGATCCATGGAAGACAGCCGGCGCGTTTCGGAAGATGGTGGAGGAAGGGGAGGAAAATCCTTATGATAACGTGCAGGTATCCATCAATAAGGACAGCCTGACTCTTGAAAAAGGTAAGAGTGATTCGCTGGCGGTATCCGTCAGCAGCAGCCAGGTGGAGTATTCGGTGGAATGGAGCGTTGCGGATCCTTCGGTTGCAACGGTGGATGGCGGCAAGGTTACGGCAGTTGCTGGGGGGAGCACCACGGTTACGGTGCGGGTGGTCGTTGGCAGCATGATTCAGGAGTTTAACTGTCCCGTGACGGTCAATGATGCCGGAAGCGGAGATTCGGACAATCAGGGCAAAGAGGACGACGACAAAGACAAGGACGACGACAAAGACAAGGACGACGATAAGGACAAAGATGACGGGAAAGATAAAGTGATCTATACCAAACTCTCCATAAACGGCGATAAAGAGGTGAAGGCTGGCGGCAAGGTGACTCTGACGGCGGAGACGGATCCAAAAGGCGGCAAGGTTACCTGGAGCAGCGACGACGAAAAGATCGCAAAAGTAAATGAGAAAGGCGAGGTCACGGGCGTTGCCGAGGGCGAGGTGAAGATACGGGCGGTATGCAGGAACCCGGAAGGCACGGATGATATTAAGGAGTCCTTCAAAATAAAGGTGCTGAAAGCGGACGCCGTTATTGATGAAAACACGAAACTGAAGGATAAGGACGGCAATCAGCTTTATTATAAAGACGCGAACGGGGATTATGATGAGGCGACCTATAAGGAGTACGGGAAACGGGACGCCTTCTATAAAAAGGTAAAAGCGTCCTCGGCATATAAATATACAGGCTGGCAGACGATCGACGGGCATGTTTATTTTTACGATAAAAATGGAAACTATGTAACAGGAGACCAGGTCATCCAGGGCGCGAAGTACAGCTTCGGCAGCGACGGAAAGCTTTCGAAGAGCTCGGGAGCCATGGGAATCGACGTTTCCAAGCACAACGGCAATATCGACTGGAACGCAGTGAAAAATTCCGGCGTTTCTTACGTGATTATCCGCTGCGGCTACCGCGGTTACTCTACGGGTGTGCTGGTGGAGGATCCTAAGTTCAGAAGCAATATCAAAGGCGCGAAGGCGGCAGGGCTTAAAGTGGGCGCATATTTCTACAGTCAGGCAGTCAATGAGGTGGAGGCTGTGGAGGAGGCTTCCATGGCGATTGATCTGGTGAAAGGCTATGGTCTGAACTATCCGCTTTTCCTCGATGTGGAGGCAAGCGGCGGCAGGGCGGACGGCATCAGCCGCGAGACCAGAACCGCAGTCTGCAAAACCTTCTGCCAGACCGTGCAGAATTCCGGTATCACGGCGGGTATTTACGCAAATAAGAACTGGTTTACCGAGAAGATCAGTACGGGAAGTCTGACAAGCTATAAGCTGTGGCTCGCACAGTATGCCAGCGCGCCGACCTATACGGCGACCCGGTATGACCTGTGGCAGTATTCATCCAAGGGAAGGGTCAGTGGTATCAGCACCAGTGTGGACATGAACATCAGTTATTTAAACTACTAATAAATCAATAGCCATAAGCGATAAGGAGAAAGGAAAGAGACTATGAAAACCTATCTGGTAACGGGAGGCGCAGGCTTTATCGGCTCCAACTATATTCACTATATGTTTAAAAAGTATGGCGACGCGATTCGCATTATCAATGTGGACGCGCTGACTTACGCCGGCAACCCGGAGAACCTGAAAGAGGTGGAGAAGCGGGACAATTACACCTTTATTAAGGCGGATATCTGCGACAAGGCGGAGATAGAGAAAATTTTCTCGGAAAATGAGATTGACCGGGTCGTTCATTTCGCGGCGGAGAGCCATGTTGACAGGAGCATCAAAAACCCCGAAGTGTTCGTGCAGACTAACGTGTACGGTACGGCGGTGATGTTAAACTGCGCGAAAGCGGCATGGGAGCTGCCGGACGGCAGTTTTAAGGAAGATAAAAGGTTCTTGCATGTGTCCACCGACGAGGTGTACGGGTCTCTCGACGATGACGGCGGATATTTCTATGAGACTACGCCCTATGCGCCGCACAGCCCTTATTCCGCCAGCAAGGCGGGATCGGATATGCTCGTGAAGGCATATATGGATACCTATCATTTCCCGGCGAACATTACGAACTGCTCCAACAATTACGGACCGTACCAGTTCCCGGAAAAGCTCATTCCCCTTATCATCAACAATGCACTGCAGGGTAAGAAACTGCCGGTTTATGGGGATGGGAAAAACGTACGCGACTGGCTTTATGTGGAGGATCACGCGAAGGCAATCGACATGGTGCAGGAGAAGGGGCGCCTTTTTGAGACCTATAATGTGGGCGGTCATAACGAAAAGCAGAATATCGAGATCGTGAAGATTATCATAGAGACGCTTCGGGACATGCTGCCGGAGACGGATGCAAGAAGGGCGCATCTGACGGAAGAACTGATTACCTATGTGGAGGACCGCAAAGGGCACGACAGGCGCTATGCGATTGCGCCGGACAAGATCCGGGCGGAGATCGGCTGGGAGCCGGAGACCATGTTTAAGGAGGGCATCCGACGCACGATCGAGTGGTATTTCGCCAACGAGGACTGGATGAAGAACGTGACAAGCGGCGATTACCAGAAGTATTACGAAGAAATGTATCTGAAGTAACTGTGAGGACATGTAAAGGTTGAGACGTACCAGACAAAATAAGATGTGATATGGGACAATTCGTGTCGGGTGTTATTTTATTTATCATACCGGGATTTATAGCAGCCGTCATGCGAAACGGAGGCGGGAGGAAGAAAAGCAAAGCGCAGATGGCGGCGGATACGCTCTGCTATTCGCTGGTGATTCTGACGATTGTCTCCGGCATGCTGTATGTGTTTTTTGGTGGCGCTGTTTTTTCTCTGCAACATAATTTGAATCTGCTGCTGTATGTCTTCTGGTTTGTGGGGGCATACGGCGTTTCGCTTGTTCTGGGACTGACTGGCGTGCGGAAGTTTTTTGGGGCGGCGTGCCGGCGAAAGCTTCTGCTTGCTTTCACTGCCCTGTGGGTGATCCTGCTTGCCGGGATCGGTTATGACGATTACGCCAGACGGCATATCGTAATTAACGAGGTGTGCGCCCACAATCTGAGCCTTGCGCTGGATGACAGGGGAAGAGGCAGCGATTATATTGAATTGTACAATCCGTCGTTTACGGCGGTATCACTGGATGGATGGTATCTGACGGATCAGGAAGAACTCTTGGAAAATGCGCGTCTGGAGCGGGTGGAGATACGGCCGCGCTCCTGGCTGCTGCTGTTTGCAGACGGCTTTTCCGATTACAGCAGGAATGAAGAGAGCGGGGAAATTTGTTATTATCTTGGATTTCGGTTAAATGAGGCGGGGGAGACGCTGACGCTTGCGGATGAAAGCGGAAATACGGTGGACAGGGTGGAAGTGCCGCCGCTCTCCACGGATATCTCCTTTGTCAGGCAGAAGGACGGGAAAGACGGTTGGTGCGTTGTCAGAAACGGCAGCCCGGGAGAGAGCAATGAAAACCTTGTGCCCTGCGTGCTTCCAACGCTGGAGGCGCCCGCTTTTTCCGTAGAAAGCGGCTTTTACGGGCAGCCCTTTGAACTTGTTGTGTCGGCGGAACAGGGGCAGCGTGTTTATTATACGACAGACGGAAGCGAACCGACGACGGAATCGGCGCTCTACACAGGACCGATTCTGATCGGGGATGGCAGTGACAGGGAAAATATCTATGCCAATATCGGGGGCATTTCACAGGACGGGGACTATCAGCCGGAGGACCGCATTGATAAGGGCACGGTGGTGAAGGCGTTCGCGGCGGACGGGACGGGAGAAGTAAGCGCGACCGCGTCGGCGGTATATTTTGTGGGATTTGATGAAAAAGAGGGATACGAGGGCGTTATGACGCTGTCTGTGACGGCAGATCCGGAGGATTTTTTTTCCGAGGACCGGGGCATCTATATGCTGGGCAGCGATTATCAGGAATGGCTGGTGAATTATCGAAACTACCGAAAACAGGAGGAGTACAGGGAGAAGGGACGTTCCTGGGGCTCCGGGAGCGTGGCATGGCAGTCTTTTATGGCGAACTACACGCATTCCGACAAGACGAAGGAAAGACTGGTCACAGTGGCGCTGTTTGATACGGAAGGGGAACTGCTCGGCGAGGAGAGGATCGGCGTCAGGGTGCGCGGCGGTTCGTCCAGAAACCTCCGGCAGAAGGGATTCAACTTTTATGCCAGGGAGGAGTACGGGGAAGACCCGTTGGGGCTGCGGTCCAAAATGCTCCGCACGTCGGGTTCCATTGACACGAATGTGACCATGCTGCGGGATGTGTTCAATCAGTCGCTGGTGGCTGACAGGGATATCGAGACGCAGCCGGGCGAACCGTGCGCAGTGTTTTTAAACGGGGAATACTGGGGACTCTATAATCTGCAGTCGCGGTTCAGCGCGGGATATTTCGAGGAGAAATACGGGCTTGACAAGGATGAGATCATTGTCGTGAAGCAGGATAACCGGGTATCTGTCGGTCGGGATGAGGATCTGGCTCTGTACGAGGAACTGGTATCGTATGTCAGAGAGGCGGAGATGTCCGATCCGGGAACGTACCGGGAGATTGACAGGCGGATGGACATACAGAGCTTTATCGACCACTACTGCTTTGAAATTTATATAGCCAATACGGACTGGCCTTTAAATAATCTCTGCTGCTGGCGCAGCCGGGAGGAAAGCGGGACGTCAGAATATGAAGACGGCAGATGGCGCTGGGGTGTGTATGATACCGACGAGTCCACGGGCATTTACGAGGAAGGAATGGGCACTTATGCATCCAATCCCTTTACTGAGGAGGCCCATTGGTTCGGAAGCCCTCTGACAACGCCGCTGATGTCCTGTCTGATCAAAAACGAAACATTCCGGCGGCAGTTTTGCCTGACGTTTATGGATATGGCGAATAAAAACTTTGCTTACGGGGACGTTCATGGTAAACTATGTGAGATGGCAGCCGCCTATGCAGCGCCAATGGAGAAGAGCTACCACAGGTTCAACCCCGGAGAATACACCCAGAATACGTTCTGGGAAAATATCGGGGCGATAGACGAGTTTTATGAAAAAAGACCGGATTATGCGGCGCCGTACTTTGCGGAGGCATTGGGGCTTTCCGGGGAGACAGGGGAGGTTGTCCTGCAGACGGAATGTGTGACAGACATGTCGGAAGTGACAACCTTGTCAGAAAGAAACGACGGTTCGACCGAGGCGGATTCGGATGGACAGATGCAGGGCGGCACGATCCGTCTGAACACCATCATTCCCGATCTGGCAAGCGGAGAGTGGCGGGGAAATTATTTTACGGAATATCCGGTGATGGTTACGGCGCTACCCGCCGAAGGGTATCGGTTTGCCGGCTGGCAGGGGACATATGAGTCTGCCGAGGAAACGATCGAGGCGGCAGTGACACGGGAAGGCATCTGCCTGCGGGCGGTGTTTGTGCCGGAGAAGACACAGTAAGGCATGTCAGTGCGGGAGCCTGCTCTGACAGGGAGGTATATATGGTTTGTGTGATTATCTTATTACTGCTTGTACCAGGAATGCTTACCTGGAAGATTGCGGGCGAAAAGGAGATTGCGGACTGGAAAGACGCCTGTCTGGCGGTTGTAAACTGGCTGGTGCATGATCTTGTCATTGCCTGCCTGGTGTACGCGGCATTTTATATTTTGAAGGGCGCGACTACCATAAGCTTTTCCACGGAGTATCTGGGTGAAGAGGTCTATTATTCCGTTTATGATATCGCTTTTGTGTTCCGCTATTCCGCGCTTGCGCTTCTTTCGGCAGCAGGCCTTGGCGTTTTTGAGCGTTTTGTGGGAAAGCTGTTTAAAGGAAAACGATCGCTATGAAGAGGTTTATGCTGCTGCGTTTAATAAACGGGGAAACGACGGGAAAAAGCAGAATGGAAAAATCCGGGAAAAGGGCAGCCTGCGCGGTCTGGGTTCTGTGCGCATCGCTGTTTTTTATGGCATGTGCCGGGGAGGAAACCGCGGCGGAGCAGGCAGGGCAGTCAGAGGACTGGCTGACGGAGAGAGCGAAACAGGACAGGAGAACGAGCCAGGACCGCAGAACACAGCCGCAGGATTCGGAGAAGGTGAAACGAATCAGTCTGGATGACCATGACGGGCGGATGATCCTTACGGAGAGCGGCGATATCTGGCTTTCCGGCAGCCTGGACGGGCAGGTCGTGATCGACGCGGAGGAGGATGAGATGGTGCATCTGTATCTGGCGGGAGTGGAGATCGCCTCATTAAACGGTCCGGCAATTCACATACAGGAAGCGGCGAAGACGATTGTGACACTAGTGTCAGACACGGAAAATGTGCTTTCGGATTCCCCCGATTATACGGGCTGGGAGGAAACGCCGGCATGTCTGTACAGCGCCTGTGATCTGACGATCAACGGCGGCGGCGCGCTGCAGGTGTACGGGTATTATGCGGATGGTATCCGCAGTAAAGACAGAATCAAACTTTTGGACGGCACGTTAGCGGTGCATGCGAAAGGCGACGGGATTCGTGGGAACGACGGCGTCTATATGCAGGAAGCTTTTGTGGATATAGAGAGTGAGAAAAACGGGCTGCGCACGGTAAATCAGGGCGCGGGTGACAGAGGCGTGATAGAGGTAAACGGGGGCACGCTCTCGGTGGTGGCGGGAAAGAACGGCATATGTGCCGCTTCCGACTTGTATTTGTATCGGGGAAAGGGCAGTGTCAAAGCTGTGGAGGAAATGGTGCGGACAGAGGGAACCGCCTATATTGCGGAGAATTTTATAAAATAATGCGGGGTGCCGGACTGTGACAGAGTACAGACATGAATATAAATACCGGATAGACGCCAGGCAGAAAGCGGTACTGCAGCTTCGGGCGCAGGGTGTTCTGGAGCGTGACTCCCATGCGGGCGCGGACGGGGAATATCTGATCCGAAGCCTTTACTTTGACAGCCCGGATGACGACTGCTTTTATGAAAATGAGAATGGCGTCGATCCCCGGGAGAAATACCGCATACGTTTTTACAACTGCGACGCGTCGAGGATCAGTCTGGAGTGCAAGGCGAAAACAAGGGGCATGACGAGAAAAACCGCATGTCCGATTACGCCTGATCAGTGCAGGTGGTTTATGGCGGGAGAGATACCGGAGCCGGAGAGGGACGTTTCCCCGGAACAGGCGGCTATGTTCATGCAGATGCGGCAAAAGAGCCTGCGTCCGGTTGTGATTGTGCAGTACACTCGTATGCCCTTCGTGTGTGATGCGGGCAATGTGCGGGTGACCTTTGATGATGCTATCACTTCTTCCAATGATATTGCCGGGTTTTTGCAGCCGGAGATTCCGCTTCGGAGCGTGCTGGGCACGGGAGAAAGCATTCTGGAGGTCAAGTGGGACGAACTTCTGCCCTCTTATATCAGAGAACAGATAGGGCTTGATTCATTGCAGTGGACGAGCTTTTCCAAATATTATCTATGCCGAAAATATAACAGCTGCGGGGGAGTGAGGGTATGAGCTTTATTGACATTTTTAAGAAATCGTTTCTGGAAGGTTATGCGTCCGTGCGGATCGATGTGGCACAGATCGTGATATGCATGGTGATCACGGTGTTGATTGCCTCCTATATTTTTTTGATTTACAAAACGGTTAACAAAAATGCCTTTTATAACCGCAATTTCAACCTTTCGCTGATTGCGCTTTCCGTGATTACGGCGGCGGTGATTTTGACAATTCAGTCTAACATCGTGATTTCCCTCGGTATGGTGGGCGCGCTGTCCATTGTGAGATTCCGCACCGCCATCAAAGATCCCATGGACCTGGTGTTTCTGTTCTGGTCAATCAGCGTGGGTATTATATGCGGCGCGGGTTTCGCCGTGGTGGCGGTAGTTGCATCAATCGTCATAACTGTGATAATATTATTATTTGACAGGGCGCCTGCCGGTGTGCCGGCGGTGATCCTTCTGGTAAATGCTTCCGACTATAAGACGGAAGGGCGCGTTATGGGGATTGTGGAAAAGCATTGCGGCATGTCCAAGGTGAAAGCGCGGAATCTGACGAAAGATAAGCTGAGTTTGGCGGTAGAGGTCAGAACCGGGGAAGGCGGCAGGCTGGTGGAAGAGCTGATGGAGCTGGAGAGCGTTGTCTCCGCGTCCCTTGTGGATCACGACGGGGAAGTGACATTCTGATAACAGGCTGTCCGGCAGTCGGTATTTTTTAAGGAATAGGAGAAAAGGGATGAAAGGAATAATTTTAGCGGGCGGTTCTGGCACCAGACTCTATCCGCTGACCAAGGCGGTTTCCAAGCAGATTATGCCGATATATGACAAGCCGATGATTTATTATCCGCTGTCCATTCTTATGCTGGCGGGAATCAGGGAGATACTGATTATCTCAACACCAAGGGATCTTCCGGTTTTTCAGGAACTGTTCGGCACGGGAGAACAGCTCGGACTCCGCATGGAGTATGCGGTGCAGGAACAGCCGAGAGGGTTGGCAGACGCTTTTATCATCGGGGCGGACTTTATCGGGACAGACAGCGTGGCGCTGATTCTCGGCGACAATATTTTCTATGGGCAGAGTTTTTCCCGGGTATTGAAAGAGGTGGCGGCAAGAGAGAGCGGCGCGACCATCTTCGGTTATTATGTGAGGGATCCGAGAGAGTACGGCGTGGTGGAATTTGACGAGAACGGCATGGCGCTCTCCATTGAGGAGAAGCCGGAGCATCCGAAGAGCAATTACGCGGTGCCGGGACTGTATTTTTATGACAACGACGTGGTGGAGATCGCAAGGAATGTGAAACCTTCCGCCAGAGGAGAGATAGAGATCACAAGCATCAACAATGAATACCTGCAGAGAGGGACGCTGCGGGTGGAAACCCTTGGACGCGGTTTTGCTTGGCTGGATACGGGAAGTCACGATATGCTGCTCGACGCGGCGGATTTTGTGGCGGCGTTCCAGAAGAGACAGGGACTTTATATTTCCTGCATCGAGGAAATTGCTTACAGGAGAGGATTTATCACAAAAGAGCAGCTTCTCAAGCTGGCGGAGCCGCTTATGAAGACTGCTTACGGACAGTATATAGTAGAGGTTGCAAATGGACTCTAAGCGAATGAGACGGGCGATGGCTGGCATGATCGTCGTATTTTTGACGGTATTTGCGGTGATCGCCATTGTGAATTGGGATACGGTGAAACGTAAGCTCGGTTTTGCCACGGAAGAGCCCGTGCAGGAAGAGGAGCCTGCACAGGAGGAAGCGGGGACGGAGGATGGACAGATAGGTGGCGATCTGTCTGCTTTTCTGCGCGATGAAACTTTTTTCGACCCGGAGGTCAAATTCAAAAGCATCGAATCCTATTCTGGCAGGAACGTGTCCCTGATGATGAGTTCCGTGGCTAAAGATCTTCGGATCATGGTGGTGGACAGTGTGGGACGTCTGGTGACAGGCGCGGATTTTACCGTCACAATTCAGGGGATGGGCGAGTATACCGACAGTGACAGGGACGGCGTGATCTACGTGGACGGGCTGCGCTCCGGCGAGTACAGCGTATCCCTAAATGAAAAAGATGGTTTTCGCGTGCCGAACACTGTCACTACGATACAGGTGCGGCAGGATATTGAGTACCGGGTGCTCGACAATATTGAGTATCTGATGGTGACCGAGGACGATATTGATCCTGAGAAGGAGGATAAGGCGGTCAACGGAGCCGAGGAGGACGCGGACGGCACAGAGAACATGGAACTGCAGTTTGACAACGGCAGCGCAAAACTCGGTATCGACGTGTCCAAGTGGAATCAGGAGATCAACTGGGAGGCAGTAAAGGATGCGGGCGTTGAATTTGCCATTATCCGCTGCGGATACCGTGGCGCGACGACGGGCGCGCTGGTCATTGACCCCAGATACAAAGAGAACATAGAAGGAGCCATCTCGGCAGGTATTCCCGTGGGCGTCTATTTCTTTACGCAGGCGGTGGACGAGATAGAGGCTGTGGAGGAAGCGTCCATGGTGATTCGGCTGATTGAGGATTATGATGTGGATTACCCGGTATTCCTCGACAGTGAGAGCGCCGGAGGCAAAGGGCGTGCCGACGGACTTGACAGCGAGGAGCGCACAAGGGCGCACAGGGCTTTCCTGCAGACCATGGAGTCGGCAGGTTATGAGACGGGCGTATACGCTTCACGCAACTGGCTGAGAGACAGGATAGATATGACAAAACTGTCAGATTATAAGATCTGGCTGGCGGAGTATGCGGATGTGCCCACTTACGACGATTATTACTATCATATGTGGCAGTATACTTCCAAGGGAACGGTGGACGGGATTTCCACGAATGTAGATCTGAATCTGTGCTATATGAATATAGATACTTCGATCAACCACGCCAAAGGCGCCGCAGGGTATTCCGGCGTGGTGAACGGGGATACGGGAAATGTGCCGGTCGCAGAGTGAAAAGAATTTCGGCGAAAGTATGAGGAAAGGAATGAGGGACGATGGGAAAAATAACGGTGGAAACTTGTGAGATTGAGGGCTTGAAGGTGATTACCCCGGCGGTGTTCGGGGATAGCAGGGGCTATTTTATGGAGACCTATCACTATGAGGACTATAAGGCGGCGGGGATTGATCAGGTTTTTGTACAGGATAATCAGTCTTCGTCCGTGAAAGGCGTACTCAGAGGACTGCATTTTCAGATAAACTATCCGCAGGACAAACTGGTGCGGGTAATCGCGGGGGAGGTCTTTGATGTGGCGGTGGATCTGCGCCCGGGTTCGGCAACTTATGGCAAATGGTACGGCGTGAATCTCTCCGCGGAAAATAAGAAACAGTTTTTCATCCCGAAGAATTTTGCCCACGGCTTTCTGGTGTTGTCGGATTATGCGGAGTTTGCCTATAAGTGTACCGATTTTTATCATCCGAATGACGAGGGCGGCATTCTCTGGAGCGACCCCGAGATTGGGATTGAATGGCCCATTCCTGAGGGGATGGAGCTTGTCATGTCCGACAAGGACAGGAAGTGGGAGGGATTTTCAGCATTTACCAATGCGAGAAGTAATTCTAAAGCTTAGCAGCAAAGGCTGCCGCGCAAAGTCAGCAAAGCTGACTTGGAATTACTAAAATCTCGTATCGGAGAATGCCTGCGGCATTCACCGTAGGTATAAGAAAGAAATACTATGGGTGAGAAGAAAAAGGGAGAGAAAAATTTCACAGAGAAAAAAGGGTTTCCTAAGTCCGCAGCGATAGCAACATTCTGGGGGCTTGGTCTGCTTTTGGCGACTGTACTTATTTTGCATCACAATCCGCTTGCCGATCAGGTAACGGAGCAGATGAAGAAGGTCAGCGGCTGTGTGCTGATTGCCTTCACCTGTACCATATTTACAATCTATTACGACAGGATTGTGACGATTCCGGTAGAACTGTTTCAGAGCCGGGGATTAATCTGGAAGCTGGCGAAGAATGACTTCAAAAAGCGTTACGCGGGTTCTTATCTGGGAATGGTGTGGGCGCTGGCGCAGCCTGTGGTGACGGTGCTTATGTACTGGATTGTGTTTGACAAAGTATTTCAGGCGAGGGTGGCGTTTGTGGCTGCGGACGGCGTGGAGCCGCCCTATGTATTGTATCTGATGGCGGGGCTGGTGCCGTGGTTCTATTTTTCGGAGGCGATCTCACAGGGGACGATGGCGCTTGTGGAATATACTTATCTGGTGAAGAAAGTGGTGTTCAACATTAGTATTCTGCCGATTATCAAGGTGGTTGCGGCTACTTTTATCCACGTGTTTTTTGTGGGGATACTGTTGGTGGTTGCGGTTTGCTACGGGTATACGCCCACCATCTATACCGTACAGCTTCTCTACTACAGCCTGTGTCTGGTATTCTTTGTGCTGGCGCTGAGTTACCTGACAAGCGCTCTGGTTGTTTTTATCAGGGATCTGCAGCAGGTGATCAGCATTGCGCTCCAGATCGGCATGTGGGCGACCCCCATTATGTGGAATATCAAAATGCTGCCCAGCGATAACATGAAAACCCTTTTCAAGCTGAATCCGCTTGTCTATATCGTAAACGGCTATCGAAGCGCAATTTTTGAGGAAGAATGGTTTTGGGAGCACTTTTACTCTTCCACATACTTCTGGATCTTTACAATCAGTATGTTCTGTATCGGTACGCTGGTGTTCAGAAGGCTGCGCAGCCATTTTGCGGATGTGCTGTGAGCGAGAAGGAGCGGCACTGGACATCCGGGGGATGTGCGTTTAGCGCAGGCCGAAGTGGAACGAAGACGTAGATTCGAGCTGCGGCAATGCTCATGAATAATATGAGGAAATGAATCATGGAAAATGATATCGCGATCAGGGTTACGGACCTCGAAAAAGTGTATAAGCTCTACGACAAGCCCTCTGACAGGCTCAAGGAGGCGCTGCATATCGGGCGTGGAAAGCACCATACGGAGCACCGTGCCCTAAAGGGCGTCAACATGACCATAAGACAGGGGGAGTGCGTGGGGATCATTGGCACAAACGGTTCCGGGAAATCCACGATTCTAAAAATAATAACAGGCGTTCTTTCACCGACGGCCGGCGAGGTGGAGGTCAACGGGCGTATCTCGGCGCTGCTGGAGCTTGGCGCCGGTTTCAATATGGAATATAACGGCATTGATAATATTTATCTGAACGGCACGATGATCGGCTTTTCCAAAAAGGAGATTGACCAGAAACTGGATGAAATTTTGGCATTTGCTGATATCGGGGACTATGTGTACCAGCCGGCGAAAACCTATTCCAGCGGCATGTTCGTGCGGCTTGCCTTTGCGGTTGCGATCAATATCGACCCGGAGATTCTTATAGTGGACGAAGCGCTTTCGGTGGGCGATGTTTTTTTTCAGGCAAAATGTTACCATAAATTTGAAGAATTTAAGGAGATGGGCAAGACGATTGTGTTTGTCAGCCATGACCTGAGCAGTATCAGCAAATACTGCGACCGTGTGGTGCTTTTAAATCAGGGCATTAAGCTGGGGGAAGGTATGCCCAAGCAGATGATAGACACATACAAGCAGGTGCTTGTGGGGCAGTATACGCCGCCGGAAGCGGAGGGAGAGCGTCTGCTTGACGATGAACAGCTTCGCGCGATGGCGGCGAAAGGTGTGGACGGCAGTAAGCTGAAAGGAAAGGCGGGGACAGACGAAGACAGAGATGGCGGCTGTGCCGAAAACCCGGAGCTTTTGGAGTACGGTTCTAAAAAGGCGCAGATTACGGAATACTATATTACAGATGAGAAGGGGACAAAAACTTCCGCCATTTTAAAGGGTAGTTCCTTTTCCATTCACATGCGCGTGGAGATGACGGAGAGGATTGCCGCACCTATTTTCGCGTTTACGATCAAGAATGTGCGGGGGACGGAGATCACGGGTACTAATACGATGTTTGAGAAGGCTTTTCTGGAGTCTGTGGAAGCCGGGGAAGCGAAGGAAATTACCTTTACGCAGGACATGAACCTGCAGGGTGGCGATTATCTGCTTTCTCTTGGCGTGACCGGGTATGAGGAGGATGATTTCACGGTGTATCACAGGCTGTATGACGTGCTTAACGTGACAGTGATTTCGGATAAGGATACGGTGGGGTTTTATGATATGAACTCGATAGTTGCTGTAAAATAGTGATTCGATAGCAGACGTTATATATAAGCGGACGCTGTGGCAGGCAGATATCCTCTGGTGCCGCGCTTCCGCATGAACCATAAGCGTTATTTTATGAAGGATTGGGTTGGAAAAATAGAATTTTGCGCGGAAAGAATAAATATCTTGCGTTATTTAGCACAAAAGATGGCTGGTAAACGAATGGATTTGCAAAGAACCTGAGTCAGTGATAACAGTTTGGCTTAGAAGATTTAAACAGGCTTTAAAAATCCGAAGCAGCGAAAGAGTGGCTTGGACGGATACGGAAATTTGCAACATGTTGTTATTTTATAAAGAAAATAAAATATCATGCGGTATAAATGTAGTAAATAGGCGGATTTTGGAAATAAGAAAAGAAGAATATGAGAAAAGAGCCGATAGCGCTGTATGGAGAGGGACAGGATATGCCGGAAGACAAAATAGAGAAAATAGGAAAAATAAAATTAGATTTAACAAAATATCCCGGTGAAGACCTGTATTGCGACGGGGAGGTTGAGGATGAACTTCTCGCGATTGCAAGGGACTGTGCGGAAGTGGAGTATCGGAGAATCATCGAGGAGAGGAAGAGCTGGGAGATTTTGTACCACCTTTCACCGCTTCGGGAGAATATCGTGGAGTGGCTGCCTATCAACCGTGCCATGAAGGTGCTGGAAGTCGGCTCGGGCTGTGGCGCGATTACGGGGGCGCTGTCGAGGCGTGCCGGGGAAGTGACCTGTGTGGAACTCTCCAAAAAGAGGAGTATGATTAATGCCTACCGCCATATGGAGGCGGACAACGTGACGATCCATGTGGGGAATTTTCAGGATGTGGAGCCGGATTTGCCGGAAGATTATGATTATATCTGTCTGATCGGCGTCTTTGAGTACGCGCAGGCGTATATTGATTCCGAGACGCCCTACGATGATTTCCTGCGGATTATTGAGAAACATTTGAAACCGGGCGGGCATATCGCCATTGCCATAGAGAATAAGTTCGGACTGAAATACTGGGCAGGGTGCAGGGAAGACCATCTGGGCACATATTTCAGTGGTATTGAGGATTACCCGGAGGGCGGCGTGGTACGCACCTTTACTGCGGATGGGTTGCTTGCGACTGCGAAACGATGCGGTTTTTCGGAAATGCAGATGTATTATCCCTATCCGGACTATAAGTTTATGACGACCCTTTATTCTGACAGAAGGCTTCCGAAGCGGGGGGAATTATCAAATAACATGCGCAATTTTGACCGCGACAGGATACAGCTCTTTGATGAAAAACGTGTTTTTAATACGATTTTGAAAGAAAAAAAGTTCCCGCTCTTTTCAAATTCATATATGCTCCTTCTGGGACCGGCGCTGTCGGAGGAGTATGTGAAGTATTCTAATGACAGAAGGGAAGAATTTCAGATTAAAACTCTGCAGAGAAGCACGGGATTTGGCAGGAGAATAGAAAAACACCCGCTATCAAAAACGGCGTGGAAACATATAGAAGCTACAGCCGCGGCATATGAAAAGCTGACTGAACGGTATGAGGGAAGCCTTCTGGAAGTCAATGAATGTAAATTGGAAAGAATGGCGGATGGCACACCTTATATTTCGATTAAATTTTTGGAAGGAAGGACACTGGAAGAAATACTGGATGAGTGTTTGGAGAAAAATGATCTGGAAGGTTTCCACAGCCTGTTTGAAGAGTATCTGAAACGGATCTCCTGGGGTGAAGAAAAGGAAGTCGCGGATTATGACTTGATATTCGCGAATTTGTTGATTTCACAAGAAAGTAACATACGTGATGGAAAAGATGCGCAAAGCGGGAAATTCAATATCGATTGTTATTTAGATGAAAAAAAATGGGGATTGATTGACTGCGAATGGACTTTTGACAGGACTGTTGAAACGAGGGAAATTGCATTTCGCGCGCTCTACTGTTATCTGTTGGAAGACGAAAAGAGAAACTGCTTAAATCCAGATTTAATAATGGACAAGCTGAAAATCGGGCCGGCAGAAGCGGAACAGTACCGCAGGCAGGAGATGAAGTTTCAGAAATATGTGACGGGAAAACGGCTTTCCATGGCGGAGATCAGAGAGGCGATTGATCAGCCTGTTTACACGCTGACAGATTTCTGTGAGGGGCTGAGAAGTAAATCTTCAAACAACCGCATACAGATCTATGAGGACACGGGGAAGGGATTCCTTGAGGAACAGTCCTTTTTCCCGGAGGAGGATGGGGAACAGGTGCTGCGCACCGGAGAAAGTACAGTGGAACTTTCCGTTTGCATTCCGAGAGGAAGAAGCGCGGTGCGGATTGATCCGGGAAGCCATTCCTGTGTTATTTATATCAGGCGGATCAGCTGGAACGGCGCGGAGATTCCGCTGAAAGGGAAACAGCTTCAGATGAATGGGTTTAAGATCGGGGAGGACACCTATGCTTTTCCCACGGATGATCCTAATATTACGCTTTCTCTCTGGGGGCTGCCCTCCGAGGAGGAAAATCATCTGGAGGCGGTCATGGAGGTGACCGCGATGCCGGCGGAAACCATGAAACACTTGCAGAAAAGGGGATTGTTTAACTGATGAGCATAGGAAAAAACCGCTTCGACTGGGTGGCGTATTATATGGCGGTATACGAGGAGGAGCGAAAAAGGAATACCCAGATGGCAGGGCGCATTGCGGATGCGGAAAGACGGCAGGCGGATCTGCAGGATAATTTGAACCGCATTTGTTCCAATCCACTATACCGGATGTCGGCGAAAGCTTCGGCTCCAATGCGGGGCATGGTAAGAAAGATAAAGGGAACGCCGGTTTCGGAGGAAAGCCTGTCGAAGATTCGGGTTTCGGAGGAGAAAAACCATGCTTACGAAGAGACGCTCCGAAAGCAGTCGAATCCTTATCAGCAGTGGATTGCAGAATGTGAAAATAAAAATACGGACGTTATGGATTCCGCCGAGCCAATTGTGGTGCAGGGGTTTCGGGAAATTGCCGTGCCCGGGACGGATGTCCGCATTCTGACTTATGGCGACGGACTTCTTGCCCCCCATGTGTTTTCTGCGGTGCGGTCTTTCTTTGCCCAGAACAGCGCGTGTCTGCTGGCTTATGCGGATGAAGATTTTTATTGGGAGGACCTGACGAAGCGGATGGAGCCGTGGTTTAAGCCGGCATACTCCCCGGATACCCTTCTTGCATTCCAGTACTGGGGGCATTTTGTGGCGGTCCGGGTCGGTGTGCTTGACAGTATGAGCTATCGGATGGTGAGCATGAAGGATCCCGACCTTGGATTCTATGAGCTGTGTCTGCGTCTGGAGGAGAAGATCGAGGAGCTTTCGGCGGGGAATTTTAAGAGAAGACAGGCGGCGATCGGGCATCTCGATTCTATCCTCTATCACAGGAGTTATTGCCCCGCGGAGGGGGAGATGACCGGGGTAAAGCAGGATGCCTCTGTGGAAGAACGGTTTTCTGTGGTGCGGAAGCAGCTGAAAAAGGAGCTTGCCGAAGGTCGTTTCCTGACGGGCGCGTCTTCCAAATATGTGACGCTCAAGGAAGATATGCTGCTGCGCAGGGGTGGTCGCGGTGTGCTTAAGCAGGGCGCTGATCCGGATATCTATCATCTGATCTATGACACTTCTGTTTCCGGCAGGGAGCGGTGCACCCGGTCGGGCAGTGAAAATACGGCGATTGCGCCCCACCGCGTAGTTTCCGTGATTATTCTGTCGAAAGACCATCCCGGGGTCCTGGAGAAGTGCCTACGTTCTTTTAAGGAAAAAACGCGGTACCGTTTTTATGAATGGATTGTGGTGGACAATGGCAGCAGCGAAGAAAACAGGGAAAAGATGGAGACGCTGCAGAGAACATATGGTTTTACTTATGTTTATGAACCGATGCCGTTTAATTTTTCAAAGATGTGCAATCTGGGTGAAAGGAAGGCGAAGGGCGATCTGATTCTTCTGATGAACGATGACATAGAAATTATAGAGGGAAGCTGGCTGGAACGTATGGCAGGACAGGCGCTTCTGCCCCATGTGGGAGCCGTCGGGGCGAAGCTGTGGTATGCGGGTACGGAAAACATCCAGCATGCAGGTGTCACCAATCTGAAAATCGGTCCTTCCCATAAACTGGTTACTTTCCCCGACGAGGAGGATTACTATTTCGGCAGAAACCGGGTTACCTACAATGTGGCGGCGGTGACGGGCGCCTGCCTGATGGTATTGCGGAAAAAATATGAGAAAGTGGGAGGCATGGACGAGAGTCTGCCGGTTGCCTACAACGATGTGGATCTCTGTTTTAAGCTGTTGGAGGCAGGCTATGTCAACGTGCAGAGAAATGATGCGGTTCTCTATCACCATGAGTCCTTAAGCCGTGGTCTGGACGAGCAGAATGACGGAAAGTGGGAAAGGCTCCTCGCGGAGAAGGAGGCGCTTTATGAACGGCATCCGCAGCTTCGGGGCGAAGATCCCTTTTACCATAAGGATTTGATTGATAATGCTTCCAATTACATGTGTAATTATAAGTACCCACATGAGGATCATCTCTGTGTGCAGGAAGCGTCGTTTTTGCCAAAACATCTCCTGCGCAAACTGCTGAAAAAGGCAGGGCGGGATGTATTGCGGCTCACGGTGGATCTCGCCGGACCGCAGCATAAGATACTTTCCGATGAGCCGGATATCCTGTGGATTATGGGATGGAACTATATTCCCGGCGTGGATAACGCGGCGTTCGGGCGGAAAGTGATTTTGCAAAGAACCGACGGCGCAGGCTATCTGGCAGCTCCGAAGGACTGGCACAGGGCGGATGTGGAGGCAATCCTGCCGCATGAAAAAAACGTCGGGCTTGCGGGATTTGTTCTGCGTCTGCGGCGGGAAGAGCTGTCGCAGGGAGAATACCGTGTTGGTATGCTCGTGGAGACGGAAGCATCAAGCGGGACTGAACCGGGGATGGGCTTTGTGGCATGGTCCGAGAGCACGCTGACGGTTTAAAAACGCGAAAAGTACTTCCATGGAAAGGAACGATATGGATAAAAAAGGGATGACGGAGACGGAGGCGCTCCGCTTTTATAAGGAGGCATATCTGGGAGAGAAAAGCCGGGGACGCGCGCTCACGAAAAAGCTTTCGGAGGCGCAGTATAACAAGGCGCAGACGGAGGGTAAACTGGATGGTATCAAGGGAAGTTTTCTCTGGCGCGTGTCCAAGCCGCTCCGCATGCTCTTTCACAAGATTGTCCGGGTGAAGGAACGTCTCGGCTATTACGGGAGCCTTAAGGAGATTGTCCGCAAGCTGAACGCTAAGATGATTGAACGGCAGGCAAGGTCGCAGCACGGGTCGGCAAGCTTCCCGGAGATTGAGGAGGCGGCGAGACAGCGCCTCTATAAGTTTGACAGGGAGGTCAAATTCAGTATCCTTATGCCGCTTTACAATACGCCGGAGAAGTTTCTGCGGCAGGCAATAGAGTCCGTCATGGGCCAGACTTACGAGGGCTGGGAGCTGTGTCTGGCGGATGGCTCGGATGAAGAGCACGCTTATGTGGAGCAGATCTGCCGGGAATACATGGAGAAGGATAAGCAGTATCTTCGTCCAAGCAGCAGTCTCTACTGCCGGATCGTGTATAAGAAACTGGCGAAAAACGAGGGTATTTCCGGCAATACCAACGCATGCCTGTCCATGTCTTCGGGAAATTACATCGCGCTTTTTGACCATGACGACGTGCTGCATCCGAGCGTTCTTTATGAGTATATGAAAGTGATCTGCGAAAAAGGCGCGGACTATATCTACTGTGACGAGGCGACGTTCAAAGGCAGCGGAACCATAGATGACATGATTACCCTGCATTTCAAGCCGGATTACGCGCCGGACAATCTGCGGGCAAACAACTATATCTGCCATTTCAGCGCTTTTGCGAGACGCCTTCTGGACGGGACGGAGCTGTTCCGCTCCGAGTTTGACGGCAGTCAGGACCACGACATGATCCTGCGGCTTACCGCCCGCGCAAAGTGTGTGGTGCATGTTCCGAAATTGTTGTATTACTGGCGTTCCCATGCGGGCAGCGTGGCTTCCGACATCAGCGCGAAGAGTTATGCCATTGAGGCGGCGAAAGGGGCGGTGGCGTCTCATCTGAAAGCGTTGGGCTTTAAAAATTTTGAGATTACGTCCACGAAGGCATTTGAGACGATTTTCCAGATCAAATACGAGATTCTGGGAAATCCGAAAGTATCCATTATCATCCCGAATAAAGACCACCTTGAGGATCTGATGCGCTGCCTTTCTTCTATATTAGAACGCAGTACGTACGACAATTATGAAATTATCGTGGTGGAGAATAACAGTGTTTCTGAGGAAATCTTTATATATTACAAGCAGATACAGGAAAACCATGCCATCAGGGTCATCCATTACGAGGGAGACTTTAACTACTCGAGAATCAATAATTTCGGGGTCTCTCAGGCAAAGGGTGAATATGTGCTGCTTTTGAATAATGACACCAGTGTCATAACGCCGGATTGGATCGAGGAGATGCTGATGTATGCGCAGCGAAAGGATGTGGGCGCGGTCGGTGCAAAGCTCTACTATGAGGACAGAACCATCCAGCATGCCGGTGTGGTTCTGGGGCTTGGAGCGCATCGGACGGCGGGGCACAGCCATTACCGTGTTGACCATCAGAATCTCGGCTATATGGGGAGGCTCTGCTATGCCCAGAACGTGATGGCTGTGACGGGTGCCTGTCTGATGATGAGAAAAGCATTGTACGAGGAGCTTGGCGGGCTCGATGTGAGGTTTACTGTGGCTTTGAATGACGTGGATCTGTGCGTCCGCGCGTGGAAGACGGGACGGGTGAACGTGTTTACACCTTTTGCGGAGCTGTATCATTATGAGTCGGCTTCCCGCGGGACGGATCTGGTGGGAGAGAACGCCGGACGCTACGAGAAGGAGGCGGCACTGTTCAGAGAGCGGTGGAAGGAGCTGCTGGCGAAGGGTGATCCCTATTACAATCCGAATTTTTCGCTGGACCGCAGCGATTTCGCGCTGAAAATTCTGAAAACAAGGAGCTAAAACGGAAATGGGAAATACCTTGACCGAATCATCCGATTTTACTATAATCTTTTTAGGAAGAAGCGAATCCGAAAGGGGGAATAAAGGTGGAGGTTACTGATATGACTGAAAAAGAAATGCAGAGTGTGAAAATGTCTACGCTTTATGAGTTGAGACTACTGTTTACACAGGGGGATAAAAAAGAGTATACAACAGATGAGATTGTGGAACTTCTGGATAAGATTGCGGTGGCGAAAGATCAGAAATAAGCAGGATTTGCACGAAAACAGCACTTGTTATAATTAATACAATGTATAAAGGAGGGTTTCAAAATGGGTTACAAAGAGCAGTTTGAGTTTTGGCTGGAGGATTCTTACTTTGACGAGGCGACCAAGCAGGAGCTTCTGGCGATCAGGAATGACGAGAAGGAAATTGAGGATCGCTTTTACAAGGAGCTGGCATTCGGTACAGGCGGGCTTCGCGGGGTGATCGGCGCGGGCACGAACCGTATGAACATCTACACGGTGCGCAAAGCGACGCAGGGTCTGGCAAACTACATAAAGAAACAGGGCGGCGAGGAGAAGGGCGTGGCGATTGCCTACGATTCCAGAAGAATGTCTCCCGAGTTTGCGGATGAGGCGGCTCTGTGCCTTGCGGCGAACGGCATCAAGGCGTATGTGTTTGACGCGCTTCGCCCTACGCCCGAGTTATCCTTCGCGCTCAGAGAACTTGGCTGTATCTCGGGTATCGTGATCACGGCGAGCCACAATCCGCCGGAGTATAACGGTTACAAGTGCTATTGGGAGGACGGCGCGCAGGTGACGGCGCCCAAGGATAAGGAGATTATCACGGAGGTCAACAATGTGACCGATTACCATACCGTGAAGACCATGGACAAGGAAGAGGCGAAGAAGGCTGGTCTCTATGTGGTCATCGGCAAGGAGATCGACGACAAGTACATGGCGGAACTGAAAAAGCAGATCATCCATCCCGAAGTGATCGCGGAGATGGCGGAGGACATGAAGATTGTTTACTCTCCCTTTAACGGTACGGGCAATGTGCCTGTAAGGCGGATTCTTTCCGAGCTTGGCTTCAAGAACGTATACGTGGTGCCCGAGCAGGAGATGCCCGATCCCGACTTTACGACGTTAGATTACCCCAACCCGGAAGACCCCAAGGCATTCACCCTCGCGCTTAAACTGGCGAAGGAGAAAAATGCCGATATCGTGCTGGCGACCGATCCCGATGCCGACAGACTCGGCATCTACGCGCTGGATACCAAGTCCGGCGAATATGTGCCTTTCACGGGTAACATGTCCGGTATGCTCGTTGCGGAATACATCCTGCGTGAGCGGACAGCGACAGGAAAAATGCCAGAGAACCCCGCTCTGGTGACCACGATTGTGACCACCAATATGGCGCGCGCGATCGCGGAGGATTATAAGGTACGGTTTATCGAGGTGCTGACAGGCTTTAAGTTTATCGGCGAGCAGATCAAACTCTTTGAGCAGACCGGCTCCAACAACTATGTGTTCGGTCTGGAGGAGAGCTACGGCTGTCTGGCAGGCACACACGCGAGGGATAAGGACGCGATCGTGGCGGTAATGTGTCTGTGCGAGATGGCGGCATGGTGCAAGAAGAACGGCAGGACTGTCTGGGATCAGATGATCAACCTTTATGAGAAGTATGGGTACTATAAAGAGAGCCAGTATTCCATCACCAAGAAAGGCATTGAAGGCGCGAAGGAGATCGAGGATCTGATGAACAAGCTGCGCCAGAATCCGCCGAAGAGTTTCGGTGAACTTACAGTGAAGGAGTTCAGGGACTACGATACAGGAAAGACGCTGAATCTGGAGACAGGTGAGACGGGAGAAACCGGGCTGCCGCAGTCGAACGTGCTCTATTTCGATCTGACGAACGACTCCTGGTGCTGTGCAAGACCTTCCGGCACGGAGCCGAAGATCAAATTCTACATGGGCGTGAAGGGCACGAGCCTGGAGGACGCGCAGGCGAAGCTTGACAGGCTGACCGAGGAAGTAAAAAAGAATATTTAAGAAAAAAGCCGCCCCGGCATGTAAGTGCGGGGCGGCTTACCTTATATGCCACACGCCCGCGAAAGGGATATTGCGGCTTACAGCGACATGCGGGCGGCGCGGCGGGCAGGGATAAGCTTCCCCGCCCGATTGAAAAACAGGGAGAACCGTAATGGGAAATCGGATACTGAGAATCGACAATGTGAGAAAAACCGTAAATTATCTGAAAAAGAACGGGCTGGCGGGTACGTTCTATGCGGCGGCGGAGCGCGTGCAGGAGGAAAAAAAGGCGGATTACCGTTATCAGTCCCCCAGTGCGGAGACGCTTGCTAAACAGAGGGAAGAGACGGCGGATTATCCGTATCTGTTCAGCATTGTTGTGCCGGCTTATGAGACGAAGGAGGCGTACCTGCGGGAAATGATCGCCTCTGTGCAGGCACAGAGCTATGCCCGGTGGGAACTGGTAATCGTAGATGCGAGCGCGGGCGACGCCGTGGAGCGGACGGTGCGGCACATGATTCACGAGTCCGGGGATCTGCGGATACGCTACAGCCGTCTTTCCGAGAACATAGGCATTGCCGGGAATACCAATGCGGGGATTGATCTGGCGGGGGGAGATTACATTGCGCTTCTCGACCATGATGATTTCATAACACCTGATGCGTTATATGAGATGGCGGTTTTGGTGCATCGGGGCAGGCAGGAGGGATGCCCTCCGGCGCTTTTATATTCCGACGAGGACAAGTACGACGAGGGCTTGAAAACCTTTGTGTTTCCTAATAAAAAGAGAGAATTTAATCTGGATTTAATATTATCAAACAACTATATTTGTCACTTTATGGCAGTGGAAGCGGGGCTGATGAAGCGGCTGAAACTCAGGGCGGACTATGACGGCGCACAGGATTACGATCTGGTGCTGCGGGTGGTGGACAGCCTTTGGGCGGCGGGCGCTCGCGCCCCGCAGACCGCATGCATCTGTCATATTCCGAAAGTGCTCTATCACTGGCGCTCCCACAGGGATTCCACGGCGCTTAATACAGGGAGCAAAACCTATGCCTACAAGGCGGGGCGGCGGGCGCTCGCGGACTTCTGCGCCGGACGCGGTTTCAAGGCGGAGGTGGAGCACAGCCTGCATCTGGGGTTTTATCGAATTGCCTATGAGCCGGATCTGCTGGGTGCAAGGCGGGATGTGGGCATGACGGGTGGACGGATTCTGGACGGAAAAAACCGTATTTTTGCGGGCGGTTGCGACGAGGAGGGACGCTGTCTCTTTGAGGGACTGCCGGCGCGGTTTACAGGGGGAAGCACACATCTGGCAGCGCTGATTCAGGACTGCGCCGCGGTGGATATCCGCTGTATGAGGATGAGAGAGGAATTACAGCCGCTATTTTATGAGATTACCGGGCTGCCCTATCGGGAGAAGAGTCTCACGGTGAGAGAAGGAAAGGAAAAGCGGGAAATCCGCATTGCGGATGTGTCGGGGCTTACCTGTGACGAGGCGGGATATCGGAAGCTGAGCATGGCGCTTGGGGAGGCGGTGCGCAGGGAAGGGTATCTGGTCGTGTGGGATCCCGGCATTACAATCCGATTAAGGGTCTGCTTATGATGGGGAAGGAAAGAATGCTGCAAAAAACAAAGAAGGACGGAGTACTCTCGACGATTATTATTCCGAATTATAATGGGATTAAATATATAGAGAATTGCCTTAAATCACTGGCAGACGAGCCTGCCTGTGTGGCAGTGGTGGATAATGGGTCTGTGGATGGGAGCAAGGAACTTGTGCAGGAAAAATTTCCGCATGTGCAGTTGATTTCTCTGGATAGGAACTACGGCTTCTGCGGGGCGGTGAACCGGGGGATTGCGGAGAGCGGCGGAGATAAAACGCCATACGTTATTTTGTTGAACAATGACACGGTCGTGGAATCCGGATTTGTCCGCGCGCTGGAAAAGGCGCTTGACGGGGACAAAAAAGTTTTTTCCGGGTCGGCGAGGATGGTGAATATGCACCGCCCGGAGGTGATTGACGACGCGGGGGACTATTACTGCGCGCTGGGCTGGGCTTTCGCTGCGGGAAAGGACAAGCCGGCGGCGGACTACGGGCGGTCACGGGAAGTTTTCAGCGCCTGCGGGGGCGCCTGCATATATCGCCGGCGTATTCTTGAGAAGATCGGTCTGCTGGACGAGAACCACTTCGCGTATCTGGAGGATGTGGATATCGGCTACCGTGCCAGAATATACGGCTATCGCAGCCTTTACGTGCCGGAGGCGGTGGTGCGCCATGCGGGAAGCGGCGTTTCGGGTTCCCGCCACAACGACTTTAAGGTGAAACTCTCTGCAAGAAACAATATTTATCTTATTTATAAGAATATGCCGCCTGTGCAGGTCCTCTTGAATCTTCCCTTTCTGCTTGCGGGCTTTCTGGTCAAAACGCTCTTCTTTCTGAAAAAGGGGCTGGTCAAAAGCTGGCTGCTGGGAACGGCGGAGGGGCTGCGTCTCGCCTGCTCGGAGAAAGGCAGGGCAGAGCGGGTGCGCTTTGTACGGTCGCGATTTCCCGCCTACGTGAGGATTCAGTGGGAGCTGTGGCGGAACATGTGGTACCGAATCAGCCTGTAAATTGCATTTTTGCCCAGACCCTGGAGGAGGCCGTGCCGAAATCAATGAATGACAGGGAGACAGTGGGAACTGTATACAAATAGTAAAGGGCAGTTAAATACGCAGGAAAAGAGAAGCGCACGGGAGAAATATATGAACAGGGAACTGGAACAGATCGTAGCCGAAGTGAATAAGGTTGTGAAGGGCAAGGACCGGGTGATCCGCAAGGCGCTTGCCGCGATCCTTGCGGGCGGGCATGTGCTGCTCGAGGATATACCGGGCGTCGGCAAGACCACGCTGGCAATGGCTATGGGAAGAGCCATGGAGCTTTCCTGCAAGAGAATGCAGTTTACGCCCGATGTGCTGCCGAGCGATATCGTCGGTTTTACCATGTACAACAGCGCGACAGGGGAATTTGAATATAAGAAAGGTGCGGTGTTTTGCAACCTTTTTCTTGCGGACGAGCTGAACCGCACTTCTTCCAAGACACAGTCTGCACTGCTGGAGGTGATGGAGGAAGCAAAAGTCACAGTGGACGGTGTTTCCTATCCGCTCTCTCCCCCGTTTACGGTCATAGCGACGGAGAACCCCTTTGGCTCGTCAGGCACGCAGCTCTTGCCGGAATCCCAGCTTGACCGTTTTATGGTATGCCTCAGTATGGGATATCCTTCCCATGGAGCCGCAATGGATATCCTGAAAGGGAGTGTAGGGCGGAGCCTGGACCGGGTAGGCAGTGTGATTACAGTGAGCCGTCTGATGGAACTGCGTGCACAGACGGAAACGCTGTATGCAGACGACAGAATTCATGAGTATATTGTCAATCTGACGGAGGAGACGAGAAGGGAGCCGCTCATTGCGCTTGGGGTCAGTCCGCGCGGCAGTATTGCCCTCCTTAAGATGGCAAGGGCAATGGCGGTAATGAGGGGCGGGGACTATGTCGTTCCGGAAGATGTTCTCAGTGTGATAGATGACGTGTGGAGACATCGCATTCGGCTGAACGCCCGCGCAAGAGCCGAGGGACTGGACGCATCGAAGGTGATTTTGAGGATTACGGAAAGGATACATGCAGTTTAATGGATAAACGGCTGCGGTTAAATGCAGAAGGAACAATAGGTTTTTTCGCGGTATCTGTCATTACTTTTTGGATGTGGCGCTTTTTTAGAAGTTATTTTCTGTTTGTGGCGATACTATTGATGATAGCGGGTGGTATTATATCTGCGGTCTGCCTGTGGGCTGTCCAGGAAAAAATACAGGCGGAGATTGTGCTGCCTTCTCACCGCATGGGGAAAAACGCGGATGTTCCGGTTGATATCCGCCTGACCAATCCCCTGCGTCTTGCCGGGTTTGCGATTGACGTAACATATCGCTGTGAAAATCTTTTTACGGGGAGCGTGGAGAAGAAAAGAGAAAAATTGTGGGCGTCTCCCGGCAAAGGGGAAAAACTTCACCGCCTGTTAAACAGCCGCCATGCGGGCAGGCTTAAGGTAAGCGTGGAAGAATGCCGGGTTTATGACTTCCTGCATATCTTTTATCTGGCATATCGTGAGATGGGAGACGCGGAAATACTGGCTTGTCCCGCTTTTTCGGATGGAGAAGGTGAGGTAGAACCCTGTTCGTACATAGAAGGGTTTCCTGGAGAGAACGAGAGCCGAAAGCGGGGGGTGGAGTTCAATCCCGATTATGAGATCAGAGAGTATTCGGCAGGTGATGAGTTAAAAAATATCCATTGGAAATTGTCGGCGAAACAGGGCGAAATGATGGTGCGGGAGCGTCTGTCCGCCGGAAGGGAAAAGATTAATGTGCTTCTGCCTCTGGGAGATAATCTGGATGAAAACGACGCGCTGGTGGAGTCTCTGTACAGCATGTGCAGACTTTTGCTTTTCAGGGAATACCCGATCCAGTTATTCTGGCAGGGCGTAAATGAGGAACTTTGCAGTCGTTATATCGTGGAATCGGGTGAACTTGAGAATGCGCTGGGAGAGATTCTGAGCACAGACGGAAGACATGTTCCCGGTTCCGCGGAGGAGCAGATGGCTGCAGAGCATCCCTCGGAGAGCTGCATATTGGTTAAAACAGGGGTATTTAGGGGTGTGTATATATCGTGTCAGCAGGAAAGCAGACGGCTGGATTTTTGAGTTTATTCAGTCGTAAACAGGAAAAAACAAATACGGCGGATATTTCCCTTGTAAAGACGCAGGGCAGCGATAAATATGATTTTTTGGCGGCGCTTACAAGGACGATCCTGCTGTTTCTGCTTGTCTATGGGTCAGTCGGCGGATTTCTTGCCGCATTCAGGATCAAGTTTCATTCAGGTTTCTGTATGCTTACGCTTTTGGCGCTCGCTTTTGTGCTGAGCGCGATTGATGAGACGAAGAAAAAATGGCTGATCAATCTTACAAGCCTGCTTGTTTTCCTTCTGTATTTTTATATTGCGGTCACAAATTACTGGGCGATAAATAATGGATACTATTATATACTCAATCGCATTTTTGATGTGGCAAGGGAGTATTTTGATGTGTCAGCGGGTATGGAATATGCCCTGACGGTTGAGGACGGGTATATGGCGGTAACGACTTTCGCCATATTTCTGGGTATGGTAGGAATCATCCTGATGAATATACAGCTGCATAACAAATGTACGCTTTTCAGGGTTATACTTTTGACATTGACGCCGCATGTCATTCCGATGTATTTTGAGTGTTCGCCGCCTCTGCTGTATATGATTTTCATGTTGACCGGATATGCTGCTGTAACGGTGCTTTTTTACGGCAGGGGACATATCACAAGGCAGATACGCTATATTCTGCCCATAACGGCGGCGGTAGTCATATTGATTGTGTGGACGGTGGCGTTTCTTATACCCGAGCAGAGATATACCCGCATAGTGCCGCAAAGTGCAGCGAAGGAGGCATCTGGAAAGGGTATGGAGAGTTTTGCCCGGTACGGCATGCAGGCTCTGTTCCCGCGGGATATCGCGGAATCGGGGATAAGCGGTGGTAAGCTGAGCAAAGGTTCAGCCGTCATGCCAGGCTATGAGACGGCGCTGATTGTCCGGTATACGCCATACAGTTTTGAACCCGTATATCTAAAGGCTTTTACGGGAGTGGATTATATCGGGACTTCGTGGACGGAGGCGGCAATGGAGTTGCCGGAGGACGGTAACATGGAGATGTCCCTGTACAGCAGGCAGCGCCGGTTCGAGGAGGGCGGCGGTGCAGCGGAGCAGGGCATGGGGATCATGGAGGTGGAGAGAACCGGGGCGGGAGATGACTTTGAGTACAGACCGTATTACACCGATTACCGTAATATAGAAGAAAAGGGCGATACGTTCACTTATCACTATTATCCCGATAATGGGAGGACGGCGATGCTGTTTGACAAAGAGCCGTATGCAAGGTATCTGGATGTGCCGGAAAGCTGCGGGGACGCGGCCCGTCACATATGTGAAGAAGCCGGTTTCGCAGGAACGGAAGAGGAAATTGTGCAACAGGTCGCGGCGTATTTTGACGAGAACTATAATTATACGTTAAGACCCGGATTTTATTATGGAAGTCCCGATTATATATCACATTTTCTGTTGGAGAGCCGGAAAGGATACTGTTCGCATTTTGCGTCGGCGGCAGTCATGCTTTTCAGGCAGATGGGCATTCCGGCGCGTTATGTGGAGGGATATGCGTTTTCGTATGCGGCTGTCGTCGAGAACGGCGAGCTGGTGGAAGGAGCGGATTATGATGACTATTATACGGGCTTTTCAGAGATAGGGGAGACGGCGCTCATCCAGATAGAGATTCCGGAAGCGTACGCCCACGCATGGGTGGAAATATATGACAGAGAGAGGGGCTGGATCGCTGTGGACCCAACACCATCTTCCGCAGAGGAGGAAACGACCTCCTTCTGGGATGTGTTCATGGGGAGCCAGGGCGGGGAAACAGAGCGCGTGCTGGGGGAGGATGTTATCGGTGAATACATTGAAAATGCATTGGGAATCTTGATATATGCGCTGATTGCCGTTTTCCTCATTGCAGCCATCTTATTTACTGTAGTCAGGATCATCAGAAAGGAAAGAGAGAAGCGTCTGTCCGGCAGGGAGCGCGTGATACTGGAATATGGAAGGCTGCAGAGAGCGGCGGCCAGGAAAAACAGGTGTTTTTTGACACAACGCACCCTGAAGGAGCAGGTTGCGTGGATGAGGGAGAACTGCGGCATGGAGATCGGAGAGGAGCAGGAAAAAGCGCTTTGTCAGGCGTTTTTTGCAGAGAAAATCATGTACGATTGCGATAAACTCTGCGGGGAACTGAAAAACAGCCTGCGGTCGTCGGATTGTGGCGGTTGTTTTTTTCGGCGGTTTATTGTAAAATAAGAATAATTATGGCTATGGTAAGCATGATACTGCATATGGATAAAATGTGATAAAAACGTATAGAGCATAGACTGATTATGATAAAAGATAACCAGAAGTATTTCAACAGGCTGCACGTAGTGCTGGATGCCGTGATTGTGGCGGCATCCTATATGCTGGCATGGTATCTGAAGTTTGCCAGCCCCTTTGTAGACACCGACCCCAACGTCGGTGTTCTTCCCACGCAGACTTATTTTGAGATGCTCTATTTTATCATACCGGGCTATCTTATTTTGTATTACGCCTTTAATCTCTACACACCCAAGCGGGCGACCGTTCACCGCTATGAGATTTTGAATATCTTTCAGGCAAACACTGTGGGCATGATAGTGCTGATGGCGGGTTGGTACATGGTTGCGCAAATCCACTTCTCCCGTACCATGATGGCGATGTTTTACGTGATCAATATTGTTCTGACCACGCTGGGGCGCTCCCTCATCCGCATCCTGTTGCAGTATATTCGCGAAAAAGGTTATAATCTGAAATATATCCTGCTGGTGGGGTATTCCCGCGCCACGGAGGAGTATATCAAGCGCATCAACGCCAATCCTCAGTGGGGTTATGTGGTGCGCGGCATTCTGGATGACCATGTGCCCGCCGGTACGCTCTACAAGGGCGTGAAGGTGGTGGGGTCGATTGAAAATCTTCTTTATATTCTCCCCGAAAACAAACTGGACGAGATAGCGATTACCCTGTCTTTGAAGGATTATGACAATCTGGAGCATATTGTGGATCTGTGTGAAAAATCCGGCGTACATACGAAATTTATCCCGGATTACAACAGCTTGTTCCCGAGCCGCCCTTACACCGAAGACCTGATGGGGCTGCCGGTTATCAATATCCGTTATGTGCCGCTGACCAACACATTGAACTGGTGGATGAAGCGGATCGTAGATATTCTGGTTTCACTGATCGGGCTGGTAGTGGCGTCGCCCGTTATGCTGGTTTCCGCCATCGCCGTAGGCTGTACCTCCAGAGGTCCGGTGATCTTTAAGCAGGAGCGTATCGGTCTGCACAATAAGCCTTTCCGCATGTACAAATTCCGTACCATGGAGGTACAGAAGCCGTCCGCGGAGAAAAAGGGATGGACGACGAAAGATGATCCCCGCGTCACGAAGGTAGGTAAATTTTTGAGAAGGACGAGTATAGACGAGCTGCCCCAGCTTTTCAATATTTTAAAGGGAGACATGAGCGTGGTTGGTCCCAGACCTGAAAGACCGCAGTTTGTGGATCAGTTTAAGGAGGAAATTCCCCGCTACATGGTCAAGCATCAGGTCAGGCCGGGGCTTACGGGCTGGGCGCAGATCAACGGCTACCGCGGCGATACGTCTATTAAAAGGAGGATAGAGTTCGACATTTTTTACATTGAGAACTGGACGATGTCTTTTGACATCAAGATTATGTTTCTCACGATTTTCAGGGGATTTATCAATAAAAATGCTTATTAGAAGAGATACTAAAATCTTAAGAATTATGAAAGACTTTCGGAAGAAAGTGAGAATGATATTGCAATTATATCAAGATGTAGTATAATCTTATAAGAATGTCCACTAAAGCTTGCTTTTTTGGACAATATATGACAAAATGAAAAAACGGACTTTAGGAATTTAGATGAGAGACTGAGGGAGTACAGAAAATGGCTAAGAGATATGTGGACGATTATGATGAGGACGAAGTAAGACCCAGGAAGAAGTCTTCCGGCAGGAAGGGCTCCGGGAAAAAGAAATCCGGAAAGAAGGCGCAGGCGAAGAAACAGCGCAGGAGGATTATTCTTTTTATTGTAGAAATCATTATTTTGATTATAGCGGTTATGGTGCTCTATATGGTTCTTGCAGGTACAGGAACCGGCAAGGTGGAGCTGAAGGAGAAGGATATCATCATCAACGAGACCGTACAGGAGGCGGAGGAAACGACGATGAAGGGGTATCGGAACATAGCCCTCTTCGGTGTGGATTCCACCACGGGGGCGCTGACGAAGAATACCCGAAGCGATACGATTATGATCGCCTCCATCAATCAGGACACGGGGGACTGTAAGCTGGTTTCCGTATACCGTGATACCTACCTGAATTTGAGCAACGATTCGTATAATAAGTGTAATGCGGCGTATGCCAAGGGCGGTCCCGAGCAGGCGATCAATATGCTGAACATGAACCTGGATATGAATATCACGGATTTTGTGACGGTGGGTTTTGCCGGACTGACGGATGCGATCGATGCGCTGGGCGGCGTAGATATTGAGGTGGATGAGTCAGAGATCAGTCACCTGAACAACTATCAGCTCTGTATCGCGGAGGATTTGAAGAGAGAGTACACTCCGGTGACGGAGACCGGGCGTCAGCGTCTGGACGGTTTACAGGCGACAGGTTACTGCAGGATCCGTTACACGGCGGGAGACGATTTCAAGCGTGCAGAGAGACAGCGGGAGGTACTTTCCGCGGTAGCTGATCAAGCGAAGAAGGCGTCGCTGCCGAAGCTGACTGAGACGGCAAACTCCGTGTTTGAAGAGGTGTATACATCTTTGGATTTGTCGGAGATTGTTGATATGCTGGGTGATGTGGGAGCGTACAATATCACGGCGACTGACGGTTTCCCGCAGGAAGATATGCGTGTTACTGGCACCATCGGATCAAAGGGCTCCTGCGTCATTCCGACCAGTCTGGAAGACAATGTAAAATGGCTGCATAAGTTCCTGTTTGACGCGGACAATTATGAGCCGTCCGAGACAGTGAAACAATGCAGTGAGAAAATCTATGAAGAAACAAACGGATACTTAACGAAGTAAAAGCAAAGGGGCTTGTCTTGCAAGCCCCTTCAATGTGTGTATAAAAGCAGCATTTCGAGTCTGCTTATTCGCAGTGCAGAGTCAGAAAGCGGAGGAACAGCGAGTGGAGACAGTGGACGTGATTATTCCCGTCTACAAGCCTGATAGCGGGTTTTTGACGATGATAGAAAAACTGCAGGCGCAGACAGTGCCTGTTAACCGAATTATTCTGATGAATACGGAGCAGAAATATCTGGACAGACTGTTTTACGGTACTACCCTGGAAAGAGAGAATCATAATATAACAGTGAAGCACTTGTCAAAGAGGGAGTTTGACCATGGGCGGACGAGAAACCAGGGTGTGAAGCTCTCAGACGCTGAAGTATTTGTGATGATGACGCAGGATGCCATGCCTGCGGACGGGTATGTGGTGGAGCGGCTGCTGGAGAGTCTGCGGGGAGATAGGATAGCGGCGGCGTATGCCAGACAGCTTCCATGTCAGGACAGCAGCGAGGCGGAGCGGTACACAAGGCAGTTTAATTATCCGGAGCAGCCTCGTGTAAAGACGAAGGCGGATCTTCCTGAGCTGGGCATCAAAACCTTTTTTTGCTCCAATGTCTGTGCGGCATACAGGAGAGATGTCTTTGATCAACTGGGCGGCTTTGTGAATCGGGCGATCTTTAACGAAGATATGCTCTATGCCGCCAAGGCGGTGGAGGCTGGCTATGGAATTGCTTACGCGGCACAGGCAAAGGTGTACCATTCCCACAATTACACATACAGTCAGCAGTTCAGGCGCAATTTTGACCTCGGTGTCTCTCAGGCGGATCACCCGGAGGTATTTGCCGCCTATCCTTCCGAGTCAGAAGGTATACGTCTGGTGAAACGCACGGTGGCGCACCTGAAAAAGAAGGGGATGCGTGGTAAAATACCGGGTGTTATCATACAGAGCGGCTTTAAGTACATGGGGTATCTGATGGGAAAGCGGTATCGGCGGCTGCCGGGGCGTCTGGTGGTGGCGTTTTCTTCTAACAAAGAGTATTGGAGGTAAGGTGAAATGTGCGGAATCGTAGGTTATATCGGAACTAAGCAGGCGGCGCCCATTATTCTGGACGGTCTGTCCAAATTGGAATACCGCGGGTATGACTCGGCGGGAATGGCTATTTACGACGGAAACGGGAAGATCAATATCACGAAGTCGGTGGGGCGGCTTAAGATTCTGGAAAATATCACACGGGGCGGGGAGACTATGCCGGGAGTCTGCGGCATTGGGCATACCCGCTGGGCGACCCACGGCGTGCCGAGCAACACCAATGCGCACCCACATTTTAATGAGGCGGAGACGATTACCGTGGTACATAACGGTATCATTGAGAATTATCTGCAGCTCAGAAAAATGCTGACCGACCGGGGATACCATTTTGTGTCGGAGACGGATACGGAAGTTCTGGCGCATCTGCTGGATTATTATTATAAGGGCAATCCCCTGGAGGCAGTGACGAAAGTGCTTCACCGTGTGGAGGGTTCCTACGCGCTCGGTATTCTTTTTGCCGACTGTCCCGATCAGATTTTTGCGGCGAGAAAGGATTCGCCCCTGATTGTAGGGCAGAATGAGGACGGCTGCTTTATCGCTTCGGATGTGCCGGCAATTCTGAAATATACACGTAAAGTGTATTACGTGGATAACCAGGAAGTGGTGCGTCTGCGGGCGGATCATATGCATTTTTACACGGTAGACGAGGAGGAAACCACAAAGGAACCCGCCTTTATCGAATGGGATGCCAGTGCGGCTGAGAAGGCGGGGTATGAGCACTTCATGTTAAAGGAGATGTACGAGCAGCCGAAGACTGTGACGGATACGCTCCTTCCCCGCATCAAGGATAGCGATATCGTCATCGAGGAGCTCAACATGACCGACGATGAGATCCGCGCGGTGAATAAGATCCATATTGTGGCGTGCGGATCCGCTTATCACGCGGGCGTCACAGGGAAATATGTGATTGAGGGGCTGGCGCGCATTCCCGTGGAGGTGGACCTCGCTTCCGAGTTCCGCTACCGCGATCCGATTTTGGAGGAGGGCGCGATGGTGATCGTGATCAGCCAGTCCGGCGAGACGGCAGATACACTGGCGGCGCTCAGGGAGTCCAAGAAGAGAGGCTTCCAGGTGCTCGGTATCGTCAATGTGGTGGGAAGTTCTATTGCAAGGGAGTCTGACAATGTCATGTATACCTGGGCAGGACCCGAAATTGCGGTGGCGACCACAAAGGCTTACAGTGCCCAGCTGGTCGCGCTCTACCTGCTGGCGATCAAGTTCGGCAGAGCACGGGGAAAAATTGACGATGCGGCATATGCGTCCATTTTGGGCGACCTTCGGTGTCTGCCGGATCAGATCGAACTCCTTTTGAACAATAAAAACAAGATCCAGAGATTCGCGAACCGTTATATCGGCGCGAAGGACGTGTTCTTTATCGGCAGGGGGATCGACTATGCGATCTCGCTGGAGGGGTCTCTGAAGCTGAAGGAGATTTCCTACATTCATTCCGAGGCATATGCGGCGGGCGAGCTGAAACATGGCACGATCTCACTGATTGAGGAAGGCACACTCGTCGCGGCGGTGTCCACCCAGCCTTCGCTCTACGCGAAGACCATCAGCAATATGGTGGAAGTGAAGGCGAGAGGCGCCTTTGTGCTGGCGGTGACCTGTGAGGAGAACAAGGAGATCGAGAAGGCGGCGGACTATGTGATTTACATTCCGGAGACGAATCCATATTTTGCCAATTCACTGGCGATCATACCGCTGCAGCTTTTCGGGTATTATGTGGCTGTCGGCAAAGGATGCGATGTGGATAAGCCGAGGAATCTGGCAAAGTCGGTGACCGTAGAATAGTGTGAGAAGTAATTCTAATCACTCGCAGCAAAGGCTGCTTCGCGAAGAACTACTATGTTTCACACAGGAGAATGCCTGAAATACGGCATTCTCCGCATGGACAAAATCACACTTTTATAATAAAATAAACACAATTTGAACACAACTGGCAGATATACTGAGGACATAATCGAGAGGCGGCATAGTAAACCAAATCGCCGCCGGGCGACAGTTTTTATGGAAAGGAGCGAGATTATGTACGACAACAACAATTATCCAAACGATTATTCCAATCATACGGGTTCGGAACAGAATGGGCTGCAGACGGGGAATGCGTCTGAGCAGAGGGGGATCGGTTATCGGTCTTACCAGAATACAGGAAATCAGGCGGGCAGCGGCGCATACGGGCAGAATGCGGGACAGAGTTCCTACGGGGCAAATGTCGGGCAGAGCGCTTACGGAGGCGGCAGCGCCTATCAGGGAAGCGCCGGGAATTACCATTATGGGAATACTTATCCTAACGGTTATGCCCAGATGGAGCAGAAGAAGGAAAAGAAACACAGGGAGAAAAAGCCGGGCAGTGGATATTTTAAGAAAGCCCTTGTGGCGGTGTCCCTGGGACTGTTCTTCGGGCTTTTCGCGGGAATCGGGCTGTACGCGGTAGATGCCGTTACGGGTATGTCGGATAAGGATAAAGAGGTTTTGGAGGAGACGGAAACTTCTCCGGTGGCAGAGGCCGATACAGAGATTCAGGCGCCGACGGATGTGCCTACAATTAAGCAGTCAGATTCCGCAACGATGGTGGTTACGGATGTAACCGAAGTAGTAAAGAATGTGATGCCCTCTATCGTGGCGGTGAATAACCATTATACGGAGACGATGTCCTGGTTTGGGCAGTCAATGAACAGCGAGGCAGATGCCAGCGGTTCGGGCATTATCGTGGGACTGAACGATTCGGAGCTTCTGATTGTGACCAATTATCATGTGGTGGCGGACACCGATAAGCTTACGGTGCAGTTTAACGAGGGCAGCGAGGCGGAAGCGCTTATCAAGGGGCAGGATTCCAAGATGGATCTGGCGGTTATCGCGGTGCCGGTGACAGAACTGTCAGATTCTACGCTGGAGGCAATAGAAGTTGCTACGCTGGGCGATTCTGATGCGCTGGAAGTGGGAGAACCTGCCATCGCGATCGGCAATTCCCTCGGATACGGGCAGTCCGTCACGACAGGCGTGATCAGCGCGCTTGACAGGAGCATCAGCCTTTCCGCAAGCAACGGTTACGGCGGGGACAACGTGGAGGGAACCTTTATCCAGACGGATGCGGCGATCAATCCTGGCAATTCCGGCGGCGCGCTCTTAAATATAAAAGGCGAGGTAATCGGTATCAATTCCAACAAGATCGGCGGCAGTGCCGTGGAGGGGATGGGCTATGCGATCCCCATTTCCTCGGCAAGTCCGATTATTGCGGAGCTGATGCTCAACGAGACTAAGAGCAAGGTTGCCGAGGAAGAAAGAGGATATCTGGGCATTTCCGGTATCAGTGTGACACAGGAGGTTTCGCAGGCTTACGGTATGCCTGAGGGCGTGTATATTGCGCAGGTTTATCCCGACACGGCGGCAGAGGCAGCAGGGCTTAAACAGGGCGATATCATCACTAAGTTTGGCGGCAATACGATCAGGTCCATGGATGAACTGCAGAAGGAACTGGAGTTTTATGCCAAAGGAGATATTGTGGAGGTCAAGGTGATGACCATGACCGTTGCCGGATACGAGGAAGTGACGAAACAGCTGACGCTTGGCAATAAAGTGAGCGAATAAATAAAGGGAATATAGCGGAGACGAGAATCCCCGGCAGGATGGTATCATGAGGATACGGACTGCCGGGAATTGTCTTTCGGAAAGGAAATTCAAGTATAGATAATCCGATATTCGTATGCTATACTATGGGCAGACCAATGCACGCGGGTGAATGGAGGGAAGATAAGAAGTATGGACGATCATAGAGACGATAAATACGAAGAGACGGAGTTGGAGAAGAAGGGCTCCGGGACAGAAGAAAAGAAAAGCGACGATTCCGGCAGCGATTACGAGGATGTCTGCTTTATCTGCCGCAGACCGGAGAGCAAAGCGGGAAAGATGTTCCGTCTTCCCAATCATATCTGCGTCTGCGACGACTGTATGCACAAGACGATGGATACAGTCAGCCAGTTTGACTATCAGGGGCTTTTGAACAACCCCAATATGGGTAATGGGGGGAATGGGCAGGGCTTTCCGAATATCAGCTTTGTAAATCTGGCTGACTTGCAGGGAGACGGCGGCATTCCCAACAAACAGAAGCCGAAGAAAAAGAAAAAGGAAAAGGCGGCGGAGATTGACATCAGGGATATTATGCCGCCCCACAAGATCAAACAGAAGCTGGACGAGTATGTGGTCGGGCAGGAGCACGCCAAGAAAGTCATGTCCGTGGCGGTTTATAACCATTATAAGAGAGTGGCGACAGGCACCATGGACGAGATTGAGATAGAAAAGTCCAACATGCTGATGATCGGGCCTACGGGCTGCGGCAAGACTTATCTGGTGAAAACGCTGGCGAAACTTCTGGACGTGCCGCTGGCGATTGCGGACGCTACGTCACTGACCGAGGCGGGCTATATCGGCGACGATATCGAGAGCGTGGTGTCAAAGCTCCTCGCGGCGGCGGACAATGACGTGGAGCGGGCGGAGCGCGGAATTATTTTTATTGATGAGATTGATAAGATCGCCAAGAAAAAGAATACCAACTCCCGGGATGTGAGCGGTGAATCTGTACAGCAGGGAATGCTTAAACTTTTGGAGGGTGCGGAGGTGGAGGTGCCTGTGGGCGCCAATTCCAAAAATGCCATGGTTCCCCTCGCCACAGTGAATACGAGAAACATCCTTTTCATCTGCGGCGGCGCGTTCCCCGATCTGGACGAGATCATCAAGCAGAGACTGAACAAAAAGACGTCCATCGGCTACAGTGCGGAGCTGAAAGACAAGTACGATAAGGAGAAAAACATCCTGAGCCGGGTGACGGTGGAAGATATCAGGAAATTTGGCATGATTCCGGAGTTTATCGGTCGCCTGCCGGTGATCTTCACGCTGGAAGGTTTAAGCCGTGACATGATGGTGCAGATCCTGAAGGAGCCGAGAAACGCCATTTTGAAGCAGTATCAGAAACTTCTCGAACTGGATGAGGTGGAGCTGCTCTTCAACGAAGGGGCGCTGGAGGCGATTGCCGATAAGGCGATGGAGAAGGAAACCGGGGCGAGGGCGCTGCGCGCCATCATCGAGGAGTTTATGCTGGACATCATGTATGAGGTGCCCAAGGACGACAACATAGGACGGGTGACTATCACCAGAGAATATATTGAGGGAAACGGCGGACCGATTATTGACATCCGCAGCAGGAGCGCGGAGCACCCGGACCGTCTGAAAGTGGTGCAGGAGCCGACGGGAAAATAGAAAATGGAAAAGCAGGATAAAAAACTATGACGGGCAGTCTCAGCCTGTCATGGTTTTTTGCGCGTATAAGCAGAGTCATAAGGATTCCGAAAGATTGACCAATTTTCTACGATTCTCCGATGAAGGAGTACAGAGGGCAGCCGATTTATAAGATTACAGAAAATTTTTGCAGCGGATTTCACGTTCTGTATGCAGGACGGGAAGGAGGGCGGCTTTATCAACGGTGAAGTGACGAGGAAGGGGTACGACAAAGGGAAAGCCGTCAGGAGAGTCTGCGATTACCTTCACATTCCGCTCGCTGTGCACGGTGTCCGCGCAATGATTATGGGGGCGCGGTATACGCTTACGGTTGTGTGCGGTATCTATCACATGTATAATGTAATTGAGGCGGGGATGCTGTCGGCGGTGGAAAAAGTGATTACTATTGAAAATAACTGAGAAGGAAGGAGAGGGATATGAAACAGGGGAAAAATAAGAAAAGGGAAGAGGAGATTTTTCTGGGCAGACTGTCAAGGCATCACGATGAACTTCACTGGCTTTATATGGAGCTGTACGAAAATGATTCCATGTTTGCCGAGCTGTGCGACCGTATGAGGACATTCTTTCTGGAGCGGAACGCGCTTCTGAAAAACCGCGATTTTGACAGGGAACAGGCTCCGGGCTGGTATAAGAAAAACGATATGCTTGGAATGATGTTTTACATTGATAACTTTGCCGGAAATATGAAGGGCGTGGAATCCAGGCTGGATTATCTTGAGAAGTGCAATGTCAATTACATTCATCTGATGCCGTTTTTAGATACGACGGAGGGGCGGTCCGACGGGGGATATGCGGTGTCGGATTTCAGAAAGGTGCAGGAAAAGCTCGGGTCCATGGCAGATCTTGAGAGCCTGACGGCGGCATGCCATAAAAAGGGAATCAATGTCTGCATGGATTTTGTTATGAACCATACGTCCGAGGATCATGAATGGGCGAAGAAAGCCCGTCAGGGGGACGGCGAGTACATGAGCAGGTACTTTTTCTTTGACAATGGCAGGGAGCCGGAGCTTTACGAGCGGACCGTGCCGCAGGTGTTCCCCACAACCGCTCCGGGCAACTTTACATGGCTGGAGGATGCCGGACATTATGTGATGACCACGTTTTACCCTTATCAGTGGGATCTGAATTATAAAAATCCGAGGGTGTTCAACGAAATGATGTACAATTTCCTGTATCTGGCAAACAGGGGGATTGATATTATCCGCATCGATGCGGTGCCTTATATCTGGAAAGAGCTGAATACCTCCTGCCGCAATCTGCCAAAAGTACATACGATTGTGCGCATGATGCGCATGATCAGTGAGATCGTCTGTCCGGGTGTTCTTCTGTTGGGGGAGGTCGTAATGGAGCCAGAGAAAGTGGTGCCCTACTTCGGGACGGTGGAGAAGCCGGAGTGCCATATGCTTTACAATGTGACCACTATGGCGACTACCTGGCACACGGTGGCGACAAGGGATACAGGGCTGCTGAAAAAACAGCTTGCCATTGTGAATGCCCTGCCAAAGGAGTATGTGTTCCTAAATTATCTCCGCTGCCATGACGATATAGGCTGGGGATTGGATTACGGTACATTACATGCGGACGGTTTCGAGGAGCGGAGCCATAAACAGTATCTGAACGATTATTTTCAGGGGTATGCAGGGAACAGCAGCAGCCGCGGCGAGCTCTACAATGCCGACCCGGTGACAGGGGATGCCCGGTTCTGCGGGACCACGGCGTCGATGTGCGGTGTGGAAACGGCGGGCTTCGAGCAGGACGGCGAGGCAATGGAGAAGGCGGTCAGACTGGTGCTGATGCTCCATGCGTATATGTTTATGCAGTCCGGCATCCCTGTGCTGTACAGTGGTGATGAAATCGGGCAGGTCAACGACTATTCCTATAAGGAAGATCCCAACAAGGCGGTTGATTCCCGTTACCTTCACAGAGGAGCCATGAAGTGGGAGCTGGCAAAAAATATACAGGATGCGGATACGGTGGAAGGGAAAATTTTTCAGGGTCTTGACAGGCTTGAAAAGATCCGCAAAGCGGAAAAGGCTTTTGTGACGGAGGCGGACGCGTGGGTCGTCGAGACATTGGATCAGGCCGTATTGGGAATGGGCAGATATTACGATGGCGAAAAGCTGATCGGACTGTTTAATTTCAGCGAGTATGACAGGGTGGCACGGATTTGCGAAAACGATGAGGATTATGAGGATCTGCTTTCGGGAAAAGAGATAAAAACGGCAGAGGTGAGGATACCCGCTTACGGCTTCTGCTACTTGAAAAGGATGTGATGGGATGGACATAGCGGAGATCGCGAAGCTTGCCGGGGTGTCGAGAGCCGCCGTGCCGCGCTATCTTAATAACGGCTATATTTCCGGGAAAAGCGGGAGGCAATCCGAAAGGCGGTAGAGGAAACGGGCTACCGCCCTTCCGTGCAGGAGCAGACGCTCAGCCGCTCTTTTAAAACGGTAGCGGGACTGGCTGCCCCTGCATAAGATAATGTAAGGAGCAGCGGGTGGAAGGGGCATATAAATAGCCTGTGCTATTTATATGGATAGGAAGGCTTGACCTGCAAAGAAATGATTTTGTCGGATGAATTTATGGATCTGATCGCGGATTACGACGCGATCGAACAGATTTTGGAAGATGTGGATATAGAATACTGCTATCATGCAGTGGACGCCGGATACGGTGTGGCGACCGTGAGACGCAGTCAGGTTGCTCCTATATCCATAGGATATTATGGGTATTCGACGATCCCCAAGCTGTACGGGCTGATGCAGGCGGGAGAGCAGGTTTTCGACGCTTCCCCTCTGGCGGCGATGGGCAATATCCGAATACAGAACCCGCCGCTTGCCTTACAGGGGAGCGGCGTTATTATGGGCTTTGTCGATACGGGAATCAATTATCGGGAGGACGCGTTCCGCAGGGATGACGGGAGCACCCGCATCCTGTCCATCTGGGATCAGACCATTCAGACAGGGGAGCCGCCCGAGGGATTTCTGTATGGAACGGAATATCGCAGGGAAGATATTGACAGGGCGCTTGCCGCATCAGAACCGGAGTCGGTTGTGCCGAGTACCGACAGCAACGGGCATGGCACGAAGATGGCTTCCGCGGCGGCGGGCAGCCTTTTGAATCAGGGACTGACCTTCCGGGGGGCAGCGCCCCTCGCGGATATCGCGGTGGTGAAGCTGAAGGAGGCAAAGGCTTATCTGCGGGAATATTATCTGATTGACGACAGCGCCGTGGCATATCAGGAAAATGATATTATGGAGGCTGTGAAATACTTGCAGCAGATGGCAGTGGCTTTCAGCAGACCGGTGGTGATTGTGATAGGGCTTGGTACAAATATGGGCAGCCATGACGGGACTTCCGCCCTGGATACCTATCTGAATATCGTGGCGGGGCGAAGAAGCAGGGCTGTTGTTGTGGGCGGCGGCAATGAGGGGGATAAGGAACATCATTACGAAAATTTTATGCCCAGCAATGTGGAGATCCGTGTTGCGGGACAGATGAAGGGATTCTGTGCGGAAATCTGGGGAAGTCTGCCCGACGTTTATTCGGTTTCGATCCGCTCGCCCGGCGGGGAGGTTTCGCCCGTTATTGATTTTCGGAACGGAATGGACAGGAATATTTCCTTTATTTTTGAAAGAACCCGCATACGGGTGGGGATTGCCCTGGTGGAGAAAGATTCCGGCGACCCGCTGATCTTTCTGCGTTTTCAGGATCCGACACCGGGAATATGGACGGTGTCGCTGACGGCCTCTGTGCGGAAACAAAGCGGCGACGGACGCTACCATATGTGGCTGCCGATTGAGGCGTTTCTGGAGGACAGCGTCACATTTTTACAGCCGAGTCCCGATGTGACATTGACGGAGCCGGCTAATGCGTCCGAGGTAATCACAATTTCCACATACGACAGCTATACGGACAGCTGGTATGCGCCCTCCGGCAGGGGATTTACCAGAAACGGCAGCATTAAGCCGGATCTTGCGGCTCCGGGGGTGGGCGTGCATACCGCGCTGGGAGAGACGGACGGTTCCTGCATGGCGGCTGCGCTGTCTGCGGGCTGTGTGGCGCAGTTTCTGGAGTGGGCTGTCGTTGACGGCAACGCTTTTGCGGTGGACAGCCGGGGGACGAAAAGCTTTCTGATTCAGGGGGCGGATCGGTCGGGGAATATCCGCTATCCCGACAGACAGTGGGGATACGGACGGATTAATATCAACGGGACGTTTGAGACGCTGGCGAGGCTGTGAGGAATGTTTTGCTGGTGGTATTTTATACCTGTGTCACAAATAGGCAGTGTGGTGCGAAGCAGGCGGTGAAACGCCTGCTTTTGATATTTTGTGGCTGGGCAGACAGCTGATAGGAACAAAAGAACGCGGAGGAAGAAATTTAATGTGAACTTTATTGTAAAGACAGGCGTTTTTTTTGTATAATTAAAGTGTGGCAGGAACAGGATATATCATATCTTATGTCACAGATTTTTAGAAATCGGGGTGGTAAGGTGTCGGACGATACAAAACAGACGCAGGAAGTTTAGGCAAAGCGTACCGCAAAAAACAGTGTGTTTTTAGACCTTTTTCAAGAAAAAAAGAATTTGCTGAAACTGTATAAAACATTACACCCAGAGGATACAGACGCAACAGAGGACACACTGGATATTGTAACGATAGACAATGTTTTGACAGATAATCTCTATAACGATTTGGGCATAATGGTGGGTAACAACAGATTGCTTTTGTTGTTGGAAGCGCAATCAAGTTGGACGGTAAATATTTTAACCAGAATACTGTTGTATTTAGCACAGAGTTATCATGAATATTTTGAAAGGACATCACAAAGCCTGTATAAGAGTACAAAGGTCAAAATGCCTAAGCCGGAATTATATATCATCTACACAGGCAATAGGGGCAGAAAACCCGATACAATATCGCTGTCCAAAGAATTTTTTGACGGTGCAGATATAGATATTGAGGTAAAAGCAAAGGTCATCTATGAGAGCGAGACAGAGGATATTATCAATCAATATATTATTATCTGTAAAGTTTTTGATGAACAAAGAAAGCTGTATGGAATGACAGAGCAGACAGTTAGAGAAACAATCCGTATTTGCAAGGATAGGAACGTCTTAAAAGAATATCTGATGAACAGAGAAATGGAGTTAGTGACGATTATGATGAGTTTATTCAATGATGAGCAGATAATGAAAACATATTGGAAAGATATGGAAAATACTCTTACTGATAAGATTACTCACGATAAAGACAGAGAAATAGCCGAAAGATTGATAAGACGACCTATTTATTCGAGGTACATTTTTCTTCTACGAGTACTCAAAGCGTAGCGGATAAGTTAAAACGTGTCATTCTCCACGACTTAGAGCATGGGAAACAAGTGCCTGTTGTGAACGGAAACATGGATGAAACCGCCATTGTAACCTATTCTCCAAAATACAGGGCTTACCAGAAGAGGATCCGGGAACAGCAGATATCACGTGCCATAAAATGATCGAACAGCCCGGGAGGAAACACAAAGGCAAAAATCAAAATGATCCTGCCCGTTTTATAAAAACCACAAATGTGACAAATGATGGAGAAACCGCAGAAAAGAAAGTCTGTGAGCTTGATCTTGACAGGATCAGGGATGAGGAAAAGTATGACGGCTTTTATGCTGTCATTACAAACCTCGAAGGCAATATAGACGGGATTTTAAAAATCAACAGGCAGCGTTGGGAGATTGAAGAAAACTTTCGGATCATGAAAACAGATTTTGAAGCACGTTCCTGTCTATGTCAGGTGGGAAGACCGCATCAGGGCACATTTCCTTACCTGTTATATCAGCCTGCTTGTGTACCGCCTGCTTGAGAAAAAAATCGGGAATAACTGTACCTGTAACGAGATTCTAAGTACACTCCGTTCCATGCAGGTAACACTTTTGTCAAAAGAAAGCGGCTATATCCCTTCTTACAGGAGAACAGACCTGACGGATGATTTACACAAGGCATTTGGCTTTCATACGGATTATGAATTTATTTCAAAATCAGCCATGCGGAGCATCATAAAAAGCACTAAAACAGAAGAAGTAAAAAAATAGCACAAATCGTTTCCAAAGAAAAAGTGGCTGCAGACCGCATAATTACTGGATCTGTAGCCGCTTTTTGCCTTCACAAGTGTCAAACTCGGGATTATAACACAAAATGGGAAAGAAAAACGGGAAAGTTGCTACAAAAGTGGAAATTCGGGTACAAAATTTGAATGCCACTTGCAAAAGGTGAAACTTGGTTACAAAACGGGAACCTCGGTTTACAATCGACCTTTGAGATCTGCTGAAGTGTGAATATGTCCATTTTCTGCAGTATCGGCTCATTTTCTGTTACACATCTTGAATAATAAATATTGTTTGTTATACTTGTAACGGAAACAGATTGCTGTGATTGCAAGGATAAAATTTATTCATGTGATAATATTTTTGCAATTACATCTTCTGTAATCTAAATATACATGTAAAGGAGAGAAACACAATGCTGTATATAAATTATTTGACACCGTATGGAATGTATGAAGGAATGTAAATAAAATG
>ERZ779624.66-NODE-66-length-47179-cov-13.119833_pt1 | contig 47179 bp, 60 predicted proteins | sample MGYA00514190_ERZ779624 | MGnify/ENA primary metagenome ERZ779624 (study PRJEB29562, sample SAMEA4376706) | mouse gut metagenome | isolation source: Cecum | study: EMG produced TPA metagenomics assembly of the A DSS colitis mouse model was used to assess the... | reverse complement strand
TGCCGTTGAGGAGAGAACTTTTTGACGCGAAAAAGAGGGGATGGGCCATCCTCTCACCGCGCCGCGGTCTCTCTCCTCAGGCTGACTGCATTATAACGCCGCCCCGAGCCAAAGTCAATAGTCCAAGCCCAATTGTAACATACGTGTAACATACCCCGGAAGTTGCCTAAAAAAGTGCAAAGCAGAGGAAAATAACCAAAAGACGAATCAAAACGAAGATTTTGCAAGATGCAGGATTCGCGCTCCGCGCCTCTGCGGAACATATATAATATAAGGTATCGTTGCCCATCTGTCAACCCGCGTCCGCCCCATGAGGGGATAAAATCTCCTATTTTCGCCCATGAGGGGGCAAAACCTCCTATCATTCGACCCGCCGAAGTTGCACGGGGCCTCCCGCCGCCTGTCCGGGCGGGGGGTGGGGCGGCGCAAAAATAAAAATCAAGATTTCACACTTTTGTAACACTTCTCCACGAACTTTTGTAACGAAACTCGATTATTCTAATACTTGCAAGAGACATCCTTTCTTTTTCATTCTATCCTCCATTCCTCAGGGCCGGGGCGGAAACGCTCCGGCCCGCTTTTTATTTTCTGTCCGAAAGAGGATGGCCCATCCCATCGCCACCGAACCCGCGCGAAAAGTTCACATCCTCCGGCAAAAATCAACAAGGAGGAAACAAAACCAATGAGAAATCTGAAAAAGTTTCTCGCGCTGGTCCTGGCGATGATGATGACCCTGAGCCTCATGGTCACCGTCAACGCCGCCACGCCCACCGACTTCTCCGATGGCGACAAGATCACCGACGCCTACAAGGAAGCGGTTGACGTCCTGTCCGCCCTGAAGGTTGTCAAGGGCGATGATCGCGGCTTCCGGCCCGGCGAGACCATCACCCGCGCCGAGGTTTCGGCCATCCTGTACCGCATCGTCACCGGCGATGTGGACGACAAGAACGCCGAGCTGTACAAGGGCGCGAACTACTTCACCGACGTCACCGCCGACCGGTGGTACGACGGCTACGTGAACTACTGCGCCAACAACGGCCTGGTGCTGGGTGTGGGCGGCGGCAAGTTCAACCCCAACGCCCCCGTTACCGGCTATGAGGCCCTGGTGATGATTCTCCGGGCCATCGGCTTCAACAACCCCAAGGAGTTCTCCAGCGGCGACTGGAGGCTGAAGGCTTCCGGCTATGGCCGCCGCCTGGGCATCACCAACAACATCGCCGAGGCCCGCCTGGCCGGCGCGGCCACCCGTGAGATGGTTGCCGAGATCATGTTCCAGGGCCTTGAGGTTCCCACCAGGAAGTACACCATCCTCAACGACTATGAGAAAATCGAGTTTGGCAGGAACGACGATGGGAGCATCCGCTATGAGGATCTGCTGCTGCGCGTCTTCGGCATCGGCGGCAAGTCCCTCACCCCCGTGCGCGACAACTACGGCAACCCCTCCGTCCGGTGGTATTACTGGGTCGGCGGCGGCACCGCCATCACGATCCCCGTTGATCCCGTTGACACCTTCTACACCGCCATGGACGAGTGCACCGTGGTGGAGAAGCTGAACGAGGGCAAGGACATCAACGTCACCAACGAGTTCCTGAATGGCCGCGCCGTGGAGCGCACCAACACCAACTCCAAGGGCGAGATCATCGGCACCCGCAAGCTGGACGCCCTGCACACCACCAATGATTTCGTGGGTGCTCAGGGCCGCAAGACCATGGTTTACAACTACACCATCAAGGCTTACGGTTACTCCAACACCTACTGGGATATCGTCTACATCGACACCTACCTGGGCGAGGTGAAGGCCAAGACCCCCGCCACCCTGGACACCAACGGCCACACGATGCACAAGGCCACCCTGTCCATCGAGGTGGGTGCCTATGACGGCAGCAATGCTGCTCATCCCTACGCCATGCTGACCAGCGACAAGAACTTCGACGACTACAATGTCGGCGACGTTCTCCTGCTGAACACCTGGAGCCCCAGCTTCAAGAACACCGTTGTCAAGACCGATCTGAAGGCCGAGGATAACAACGGAGATGAGCAGGTTATCCGGCTCGACTGGACTGGCCTGGATGACGCGCTGACCGTGGCCCGCCTGACCACCAAGGCTTCCGCTCAGCCGGCCATGACGAACATTCTCGCCGCTGGTGTGGGGAATGTGAAGGTTGAAATGAAGGACGCCAACGGTGACTATCAGCCTGCGCCTGCGGCCAGTGTGGCGTTCGAGTTCTCCTACGCAGGCACCGCCTATCCCGCGGGCTCGTATAAGGTGACCATGACTGACGACGGCGTGGGAACCATCACCTATGATCCGGACACTCCCTTCGCCGCTGCCGACACCATCCCCCACGCCACCCACGACTTCGACACCGACAAGTTCGAGATCGTCAGCAAGGCCACTGAAAAGACCGTGACCATCAGCGGCACCACCGGCGCGGCTAATGACAAGACCGGCATCTATGTCGGCAATGAGACCATCATGGCCAACGTGGTGTACCATATGCACCAGCACACCTCCACCGCTGACGCCGTGGCGGCCAACAACAGCACTCCCACCACTGCCGCTGACTTCTACAACAGGATCGTCAACGAGCAGATCGGCAAGACCTACAGGCTGTGGCTGGATGGCCAGGGCAACATCCTGGGCATGAAGCCCGCCGTCGCCGCCGGCGTGGGCGTGGTTCTGAGCGTGGAAGGCGTCCGGGTCGCCAGCGGCCAGTACGCCCTGGAGGCCACCCTCCTGATGGAGGACGAGAGCACCCTGACCGCTATGTTCCTGGATGATGGCACTGCTGGCTCCCTGCACCAGTTCTTCAACAGTGCGACTGATGCGGAGGACAACTACGCTGATGGTACCGATGTTCTGAATTCTCTGAAGTTTGCCAAGAACGCCCTGGTGGAGATCGAGCCCTACACCAAGTACGGCAAGACCTTCTATCAGGTGAAGGCTGGCGACGCCGCTTACACCGCCGCTAAGCCCGGCACTACGGTGACCGACGGCACTAACAACACCGTTCACACCGGCGTGACCAACACTCTCACCGGCGCTGCTACCCACCGCGTGAATGGCGACACCGTGTTCTTCGTGGCCTACAAGGACTTCCAGTACAACTGGGGCACCGGTAACACCGGCGGCAACGACGACATCATCTGGAAGGTCATCCGCGACTTCCGCGACATTCCCACCATCAATGGCGAGGCTACTGACAAGATTGTTATGCAGACCCTGGATGAGACTGACAATGTAGCCAAGTATGCCGCCATTACTTCCGAGGACTTTACCGGCGCAAATGTGTACGACATGACCGGCAAGACCCCCGTGGCCGTGGATGACAGCTACCTGATCATCAAGCCCATCGGCACCTACGCCCGGTACTCCGAGTACGCTGTCATGCACAACGGCGTGGAGGAGACCCTGAAGGTCGCCAACCTGAACGGCGGCGTGAACACCAACGTGGAGATCGCTCTGGCCTCCGGCCAGCTGGTCACCGTGAGTGGCTGGAACATGGAGAACGCCGCTATCAATGTGGACTTCGTCGCCACCAGCAACGTGGTGAAGGATCCCATCACCGTGTCCTATGACAACGCTGGCGTGCTGACCATCAAGCAGAATGCTAAGCAGTCCGCTGGTGCTACCGGTGGTGTTGCTAACGCGGACACCACCGTGGCCGCTGACACCTACATGACCATGGCCAAGGACGTCAAGGTTATGATCGTCAACCGCGACCGGAACGAAGTGTACGAGGGCACCACTGGCAGCATCGCGCAGTACGCGAGCTACACCGGCGGCCACGCCTTCGCGTGGGAGCTGGATGCCAACGGCTACATCAGCACCCTGTACATCCTCGACTAATTCCCCTTTCCGCGCAGAAAGAACCCCCCGGCTTACGCCGGGGGGTCTTTTTTGCCGGGAATCAGAATTTTATGCCGAGCAGGAGCGCGCCGGAGCCAACGGGATGGTTGTTGCCGGTGAGGGCGATGGTATGGATGTCCGCCCACGGGATCAGGATGCTGCCGCCCGTTGTTGCCGGGGTCATACTGCCGCCACTGCTCTCCGGGGAACGGAAGCTCTCGCTCTTAACGACCACCCTGTCCCCAATCGGCACAAACCAGAGCAGGCCAAGCGAATACAGATTGCGGCGGTCTCCCTCGGAATAAAGCACCGCCACCGAACCCGTCCCATTGATATTCATGAAGCAGGTTCCGCTGTCATTTTTCCGGTAAAGCAGCATGAACAGCGCATCGTACTTCGTCAGATCCGCCCCGGACAGGTCAAGGGAAATGGGGCCGTTGGCTTCGGTGAGTTCCACCTTTCCCAGCCTGAACAGGTGCTGTTCCCCGGCGATTCCGGCCACCAGCCGGTCAAGGACCTGCGTGTTTTCGTTCAGCGGCAGGGGCGAGATGGGGTCGTCCATTTCGATCAGGTTCAGCTTATAGTGTTCGGTTTGTTGCATAGCTTCTATCATCTCCTTCGCCGCTGGTTAGAAGCGGCGGGAAATTGTACGTTCCGGGGCAACTTTGGCGGCGCGGGCGGCTGGTGCTTGACAAATCCCCGCCGCGCGGCTATAATAATAAAGGAGTCCCGTAGCCCGTTTACCCGGGCAAGCGGTTTGGCTCTAATGGATTAGTTGTCAAAAATCATGACAACCGTCACTTGCCAGAGTGGCGGTTGTCGCTTGACAAATCCTCGCCGTACGGCTATAATAATAGAGGAGTCCCGTGCTCGTTTACCCGGGCAAGCGGTTTGGCTCAAACAAAGTTTAGAACTGTTGTGCTAAGCACAAGACAGCCGTCACTTGGCCGAGTGGCGGTTGTCGCTTTTTACCCGCACCGTTACGGTAAAACCGAAAACGTGGAACGTCAAGGTAATAGGCATCTGCTCACCCCCTTTCGGGTTAGAACAGCCAAACCGCCTGCCGTCGCCGGGTTCCCTCGCACGGAACCCCTCCCCTTTATTCTACACGATACGCCCAAAAAAGTCAACGTTGCACGCAAAAAGCCCCCTGCCGACTGGCAGAGGGCTTTTCTTTTGCCGCTGGGGAAGCGGAGCTTACACCAGCTGGATAATCGCCATCTCGGCGGCGTCGCCGCGGCGGGGGCCAAGCTTCAGCACCCGGGTGTAGCCGCCGTTGCGGTCGGCGTACTTGGGGCCGATCTGGTCGAACAGCTTCTTGGCCACGTCCTCCTTGGTGACGTAGGCCAGCACCTGGCGGTAGGCGGCCAGGTTGTTCTTCTTGGCCAGGGTGATCATCTTCTCGGCGATGGGGGCGACCTCCTTGGCCCGGGAGTAGGTGGTCTTGATCTGCCCGTTCTCCAGCAGGTAGGTGGTCATGGCGCGCAGCATGGCGCGACGCTGGTCGCTGGTGCGGCCCAGCTTACGGTTCTTAGCCATAGGTTAGCACTCCTTCGGCCCCGCTTGGCGGGGTGTCTAAATTCGTTCTGACGCCCGCAGAGCGCGGGTTCATACAGGGAGGAACGTTACATACCCCTGTACCGTCTTATAAATTCTCGTCGCTGGCCAGGGACAGGCCCATCATCGCCAGCTTGTTGATGACTTCCTCCAGGGACTTGCGGCCCAGGTTGCGCACCTTCATCATCTCGTCCTCGGTCTTGGAGATGAGGTCCTCCACGGTGTTGATATTGGCCCGCTTCAGGCAGTTGAAGGAGCGCACGGACAGATCCAGCTCCTCAATGGTAAGCTCCAGCACCTTGTCGCGCTGGGCCTCGGCCTTCTCCACCACGGTGGCCTTGGAGCCCATGGTTTCGGACAAATCGGTGAACAGGGTAAAGTGATCCACCAGAATTCGGGCACCCAGGGAGACGGCGTCCCGGGCAGAAATCGTGCCGTTGGTCCAGACCTCCAGCGTCAGCTTATCGTAGTCTGTGGCGTCGCCCACGCGGGTGTTCTCCACGAAGTAGTTCACCTTGCGCACGGGGGTATACACCGAGTCCACGGGGATGACGCCGATGATAGTCTGGGCGGGCTTGTTCCGGTCCGCGGTGACGTAGCCCCGGCCCTGGGACAGGGTAAGCTCCATGTTGAGCGTGGCCTCGGGGCCCAGGGTGGCGATGTGGTGCTCCGGGTTCAGGATCTCCACGTCGCTGTCGGTTTTGATGTCCCCCGCGGTGACGTCGCCCTCGCCGGCGGCCTCGATGTAGACCGTTTTCACACCCTCGCTGTACAGCTTGGCGATGATGCCCTTGATGTTGAGGACAATCTCCGTCACATCCTCCTTCACCCCGGGGATGACGGAGAACTCATGCTGCACACCGGCAATTTTGACGGTGGTGACCGCCGTGCCGGGCAGCGAGGACAGCAGGATGCGGCGCAGGGAGTTGCCGATGGTGGTGCCGTAGCCCCGCTCCAGCGGCTCGACCACGTATTTCCCGTAGGAATCGTCGCCCACATTCTCGATACATTCGATACGCGGCTTCTGGATTTCTACCATATCGTGTGTTACCCTCCTTTTACAGTGGCGTGTGTTGCCGGGAATCGCTCGGTAGGGTCGTTGTACGGCGGGGTGCCCGCCGCCCCGAAGAACGGCGGGAAACCCCGGAATACCGACAAATTGACGGCATTACTTGGAGTACAACTCCACGATGAGGTTGACAGCAACTTCGAAGTCGATATCGTCCCGGGCGGGCATGGCAACGACCTTGCCCTCCAGCGGCGCGTTCTTCGCCTTCTCCAGCCACTTGGGGGCGGCCACGAACCGATCGTCCTCCACCATCTTCTTGAACTTGGCGGAGGAACGGCTCTTTTCCCGCACAGCAATGACCTCGCCGGGCTTCACCAGGTAGGAGGGGATGTTCACCCGCTTGCCGTTGACGGTGAAGTGGCCGTGGTTCACCAGCTGACGGGCCTCCCGCCGGGTGGCGGCCAGGCCCAGGCGGAACACCACGTTGTCCAGCCGACGCTCCAGCAGAGTCATCAGCTCGTCGCCGGTGTTGCCCTTCATGCGGGCGGCCTTCTCGTAGTAGGCGCGGAACTGCTTCTCCAGCACTCCGTAGACAAACTTGACCTTCTGCTTCTCGGTGAGCTGGAGCGCGTACTCGCTCTTTTTGGGGCGACGCTGGGGGCCGGGGTTCCGGTTGGACTCCTTGTTCACGCCCATGACGGCGGGGGAGATCCCCAGCGTACGGCAGCGTTTCAGGTAGGGCTGCATATTCTTAGCCATATCGGTTTTCCTCCTTCCAGATCAGACGCGGCGACGCTTGGGGGGACGGCAGCCGTTGTGGGGCACGGGGGTCACGTCCTTGATGAGGGTGACCTCCAGACCCACGGCCTGCAATGCCCGGATAGCGGCCTCGCGCCCTTGGCCGGGACCCTTGACGTACACCTCGACGCTCTTGAGGCCGCACTGGTCGATGGCGGCGTTGGCGGCGGTCTCGGCGGCGGTCTGGGCGGCGTAGGGGGTGGACTTCCGGGAGCCCCGGAAGCCCATCTCGCCGGAGGAGGCCCAGGACAGGGCGTTGCCCTGCATATCGGTGACGGTGATCATGGTGTTGTTGAAGGAGGAGCGGATATGCACCTGACCCTTCTCTACGTTCTTGCGCTCGCGGCGACGCTTGATAGTTTTCTTATTAGCAGCCATGTTGAATATCCCTCCTTACTTCTTCTTGTTGGCGACGGTGCGCTTGGGACCTTTGCGGGTACGCGCGTTGGTCTTAGAACGCTGGCCGCGCACAGGAAGGCCCTTGCGATGGCGGACGCCGCGGTAGCAGCCGATCTCGGTCAGTCGCTTGATGTCCATCGCCACGTTGCGGCGCAGGTCGCCCTCCACGGTGTACTCGTGGCCGATGATCTCGCGCAGCTTGGCCTCCTCGGCGTCGGTGAGATCCTTCACGCGGGTATCGGGGTTGATGCCCGCCTTCTCCAGGATCTTGCTCGCGCTGGTGCGGCCGATGCCATAAATATAGGTGAGTCCGATCTCGACTCGCTTCTCCTTCGGCAGATCAATGCCGGCAATACGTGCCATACTCTATGTCCCTCCTTTAACCTTGTCTCTGCTTGTGCTTGGGGTTCTCGCAAATGACCATGACTTTGCCCTTGCGCTTGATGATCTTGCACTTCTCGCACATGGGCTTGACAGACGGTCTGACTTTCATATCGTTTAACCTCCTGTTAATGCCTTGAATGGCCCCGGCGGGGTAGAAGCAAGGTTCCATGCTCTCCGCCGGTCGTGGATGCTTCGTAGGGGCGCACATTGTGCGCCCGTTCTGACGTGCTCCCTCTGGGGAACCGGGCGCACAATGTGCGCCCCTACACGCCGGGTCTTACTTCGATCTCCAGGTGATCCGGCCCCGGGTCAGGTCGTAGGGCGACATCTGAACCGTGACCTTGTCGCCGGGGAGAATACGGATGAAGTTCATCCGCAGCTTCCCGGAAATGTGTGCCAGGATAATGTGTCCATTTCCAATATCCACGTTGAACGTGGTGTTAGGCAGGGCCTCGGTGACGACGCCCTCCAACTCGATCATGTCGTCTTTTGCCAAAGCGTCATACCTCCAGTTGATCTCGGAACGCGGCCAGCGCCCTTCTCAGTTCCTTGTCGCTCAGGGCCTCGCCCTGCTTCAGCTTTTGAATGGCGGGGTGGTCGAACCCACCGGTGAGCAGCTTCACGTGATGGAAAGCCTTGACCTTGGGGCGGGCGGCCCTCCTCCGCTTGCCGTCGGCAAGCAGCAGGCGTCTCCCCTCCTGGACAATTCCCATCACGCAGAACAGCCCGCCCTTGTCCCGCCCGGCCTGGGCGCGGACGATCCAGCCGGTATAATCGGGCATCGTGCTGCTCATAAATAGGCCCCGTCCTCGGTGACGGTGGTGATCTCCGGCCCGTCCTCCGTGATCAGGATGGTGTTTTCGTAATGGGCCGCCAGGGAGCCGTCCACCGTCACGGTGGTCCAGCCGTCCTTCAGCACCTTCACGTGCCAGTCCCCCGCGCACACCATAGGCTCCACCGCCACGGTCATACCCGGCTGGAGCCGGGCACCGTGCCCGGCGGGGCCGAAGTTGGGCACCTCCGGGGCCTCGTGGAGCTTTACCCCCACGCCGTGGCCCACAAAGTCCCGCACCACCGAATAGCCGTGCTTCTCCACGTAGCTCTGAACCGCGTGGGAGATGTCGGATACCCGCTGGCCCGCCCGGGCGAACTGGAAGCCCTCCCAAAAGCTCTGACGGGTCACATCCATGAGCCGCTGGGCCTCGGGAGACACCGCCCCGCAGGGATAGGTGGCGGCGCAGTCGCCGTGGAAGCCCTCAAAGTGTGCCCCCACGTCGATGCTCACAATGTCCCCCTCCTTCAGCACAATCCGCCTGGAGGGGATGCCGTGAATCACCACCTCGTTCACCGAGATGCAGGCCGAACCGGAAAAGCCTCCGTACCCCAGGAAGGACGGCTCCGCCCCCTGGCTCCGGATGAATTTGCGTACCGCGTCGTCAATCTCCCCGGTGGTAACGCCGGGGCGCACCATGCCGCCCGCCAGCGACCGGGCCTGGGCGGTGATCCGTCCGGCCCTGCGCATGGCCTCCTGCTCCCGGGGGGACTTCAGCGTGATCAGCTCCATGGTCAGACACCCAGGACGGCGGCGATGGCCTTGGCCGTATCCTCAATAGTGGGCTGGTTCTCCACCGACTTGAGGACGCCCCGCTGGGCGTAGAACTCCTTGAGCGGTTCGGTCTGGGCGTGGTACACCTTCAGACGGTCCAGCACGGTCTCCGGCTTGTCGTCGTCCCGCTGGACCAGCTTGCCGCCGCAGGCGTCGCAAACGCCCTCCGTCTTGGGGGGCGCGGCCTCCACGTGATACGTGGCTCCGCAGGCAGTGCAGGCCCGCCGGCCGGACATACGCCGCTGGATCTCCTCGTCGGCGACCTCAATGTCCAGCACGCAGTCGAAACGGATGCCGCTGGCCTCCAAGGCCTCGGCCTGGGCGATGGTGCGGGGCACGCCGTCCAGGATATAGCCCTTCCGACAGTCCTCCTCGCCCAGCCGCTCCGCGATGATGCCGATGATCACCTCGTCGGGCACCAGCTTGCCCGCGTCCATGTAGCTCTTGGCCTGGAGTCCCACGGGCGTGCCGTTTTTCACGGCAGCCCGCAGGATGTTCCCTGTGGAAATGGTGGGGATGCCCAGCCGCTCACTGAAGATGGCGGCCTGGGTCCCCTTACCGGCGCCGGGTGCGCCGAGCATAATGAGTTTCATGTCAGTCACCCCTGGGCTCACTCAAGGAAGCCCTTGTAGTGGCGCATCATGAGCTGGGCCTCCAGGGCCTTCACGGTCTCCAGGGCCACGCCCACCACGATGATGACGGAGGTGCCGCCGATGCCCAGGCTGCTGCCCGCGCTGCTGCCAAAGGCACCCATGATGTTGCCCACCACGGTGGGCAGCAGGGCCACCACGCCCAGGTAAATCGCGCCGAACATGGTCAGCCGGGAAATGACCTTGCTGAGGAAGTCGCTGGTGGGCTTGCCCGGACGGAAGCCGGGGATGAACCCGCCGTTCTTCTTCAGGTTGTTGGCCACCTCAACGGGGTTGAACTGGATGGTGTTGTAGAAATAGCTGAACAGGACGATCAGCAGGCAGTACACAACACTGTACACCAGCCCCGTGGGGGAGAAGATCTTCTCGAACGCCGTCCAGCCCGCGCCTTTGTTGGGGATGAACATCCCGATGGTGGCGGGAATGGAGGCGATGGCCTGGGCGAAGATGATGGGCAGCACGCCGGACATATTCACCTTGATGGGGATATGGCTGGACTGGCCGCCGTACATCTTCCGGCCCACCACCCGCTTGGCGTACTGCACGGGGATGCGCCGTTCGGCGTCGGTGATGAACACGATGAACGCCACCAGCAAGAGCATACCGATGATCACAAAGGGGACGAACACCGGGTGCATCACGATGGCCGTTTTGGGATCCGCATTGGCCATCCAGGCCCTGACGCCGTTGTAGATGGTGGACACCATGCCGGGGCCGCGGGCCACGATACCGGCAAACAGGATGATGGAGATGCCGTTTCCGATGCCGAACTCGGTGATCTGCTCACCCAGCCACATCAGGAAGGCGGAGCCGGCCACAAAGGCGGCGATGATAACGAAGGCCGCCCAGATGTTGTCGGTGGTCAGCAGCGTTCCGCCGCCGGTGCCAACCCGCAGGAAGGTGTAGAAGCCGAACGCCTGGATGATGGCGATGGCCACGGTGGCGTACCGGGTGATGGCCTCCAGCTTCTTCTTGCCTTCCTCGCCGCCCTCCTTCTGGAGACGCTCCAGGGCGGGGATGGCGATAGTCAGCAGCTGGATGATGATGGAGCTGTTGATATAGGGCTGGATGCTGAGGGCAAACACCGTAGCCTGGGCGAAGGCGTCGCCGCTCATCACGTTCAGCAGGCCGAAGATGGTGCCCGACTGGGACTGGATATAGTCGCTCAGGGTCTCGGTGTCGATGAAGGGCACCGGGATGGCGGAGCCAACCCGGAAGATCAGCAGGGCGAACACCGTAAACAGGATCTTACCCCGCAGCTCCGGCACCTTCCAGGCGTTTTTGATGGTCTGAATCATGCTCAGATCACCTCCGCCGTACCGCCCGCCTTTTCGATCTTCTCTTTGGCCGAGGCGGAGAAAGCGGACGCCCGGACGGTGAGCTTCTTGGTCAGCTCCCCGTTGCCGAGGATCTTGACGCCGTACTCACACTTGGAAGTAATACCCTTTTCCAGCAGGTCGCAAACATTCACCACCGCGCCGTCCTCGAACTTGTTCAGGGCGGAGACGTTGATGGCCTCCAGACGCTTGGCGAAAATGTTGTGGAAGCCCCGCTTGGGCAGGCGGCGGGCCAGAGGCATCTGGCCGCCCTCAAAGCCCACGCGGACGCCGCCGCCGGAACGGGCCCACTGGCCCTTGTGGCCCCGGCCGGCGGTCTTGCCGTTGCCGGAGCCGGCGCCCCGGCCCTTGCGGTAGGCCTTGGTGTTGGAGCCGGGGGCGGGGGAAAGTTCATGCAGATTCATCTCGTGCGCCTCCTCGTTAGTTTTCCTCGGTCACCTGGAGCAGGTAGCCGATGTGGGCGATCTTGCCCCGGGTAGCCTCGTTGTCGGGCTGCACGGTGGTGTCGCCGATCTTACGCAGGCCCAGGGCCTCGGCGGTGGCCTTATGCTTGGCCAGGCGGCCGTTCAGGCTCTTGACGAGCTTGATGTTGATAGTCTTAGCCATTGTCGTGAGCCTCCTTACCCTAAGATTTCTTCCACGCTCTTGCCGCGGATCTTGGCGACCTGGGCGGGACTGCGCAGGGACTTGAGCCCCTCCATGGTGGCGGCCACCACGTTCTGGGGGTTGTTGGTGCGCAGGCACTTGGCGCGGATGTCGGACACGCCCGCGGCCTCCATCACCGCGCGCACGGGGCCGCCGGCGATGATGCCGGTACCCTTGCTGGCGGGCTTGAGGAGGACACGGCCTGCGCCGAACTCGCCGATGACCTCGTGGGGGATGGTGGTGCCGGACAGGGTGACGTTCACCATGTTCTTCTTGGCGTCCTCGATGCCCTTGCGGATGGCCTCGGCCACTTCGGCGGCCTTGCCCAGGCCGTAGCCCACCCGGCCCTTCTCGTCGCCGACGACCATCAGCGCGGAGAACTTGGCCACGCGGCCGCCCTTCACGGTCTTGGAGACCCGGTTCAGATATACCAGCTTCTCCACAAACTCCTTGGGTTCTCTTTCAAAACGAGCCATACTTTTTTCCTCCTCCCTTAGAACTGCAGGCCGCCCTCGCGGGCACCCTCGGCCAGAGCCTTCACGCGGCCATGGTACAGGTAGCCGCCGCGGTCGAACACCACAGCTTCAATGCCCTTGTCCTTGGCGCGCTGGGCGACGGCCTCGCCCACCTTCTTGGCGGCTTCGCAGTTGCTGCCGGAGCCCTCGAAGCCCTTCTCCAGGGAAGAAGCGGACACCAGGGTGACGCCCTTGGTATCGTCGATGATCTGGGCATAGATGTTGGTGCCGCTGCGGAACACGTTCAGACGGGGACGCTCGGGGGTGCCGGACACCTTTCCGCGAACGCGCTTATGGCGGTGCAGACGCTGAGCCTTGGTATTGGGACGGTTAATCATAATCGGCACACCTCCTTCTTATTTCTTCACGCCGGTCTTGCCAACCTTGCGGCGGATGACCTCGTCGGAATACTTGATTCCCTTGCCCTTGTAAGGCTCGGGGGGACGCTTTTCGCGGACATTGGCCGCGAACTGGCCCACCAGCTGCTTGTCGAAGCCGGAGACCACGATCTGGTTCGCGCTGGGGGTCTCCACGGTGAGGCCCTGGGGAACCTCCATGATCACCTGATGGGAGAAGCCCAGGTTCATCACCAGCTTGCCGCCCTCCATGGCGACGCGGAAGCCCACGCCGTTCACGTCCAGGGTCTTTTTGAAGCCGTCGGTGACGCCCACCACCATGTTGTGCAGCAGGGTGCGGGTCAGGCCATGCAGGGAGCGGTTCTCCTTCAAATCGTTGGGACGGGTGACGTGCACCTCCGCGCCCTCCTGCTTGATGATCATGTTGGGATGGAACTGCTGGGTGAGGGTGCCCTTGGGGCCCTTCACGGTGACAACATTGTTGTCCTCAATTTTGATCTCCACGCCGGCGGGGACGGCGATAGGAGCTCTGCCAATTCTCGACATTCCTATAACCCTCCTTACCAGACGAATGCCAGGACTTCGCCGCCGACATGGGCCTCCCGGGCCTTCTTGTCGGTCATGACGCCCTTGGACGTGGACACGATGGCGATGCCCAGGCCGCGCAGCACCCGGGGCAGCTCGTCGGCCCCGGCGTAGACCCGCAGGCCGGGCTTGGACACCCGCTTCAGGCCGGTGATGACCTTCTCCTTGCCGGGCTGGACATACTTCAGCGTGATGCGGATGACGCCCTGGGTCCCGTCGTTGATGGTCTGGAAGTTCTTGATATAACCCTCGTCCAGCAGGATCTGGGCGATGGCCTTCTTCATGTTGGACGCCGGGATGTCCACGGTGTCATGCTTGGCCTTGTTCGCGTTGCGGATGCGGGTGAGCATATCCGCAATGGGATCGGTGATTTGCATGAGATGTTACCTCCTATTAAGATTACCGGAGCTGTCACGCTCCGCCGCGCCGCAAGGTCCGCTCAACCGCAGCCGCCCTGCTGGGCTCCGCTTTGGCGGGAATGCGATACGGCTCGCGCGCCTGTCTCGGTACAGACGGAAAGGTATCGAAGGTTAGGCATCCTCCCCCGACCTGTTGTCCGCCTTTTCCCTCGCTGGGGGTCTCTTAATCCGGCACTGTTCGACAATGCCTTATAACAGGCCCATAGGCGGGAGTATCAAACTCCCGCCTTTGGGCGAGTTACCTAAATTACCAGGACGCCTTCTTGACGCCGGGGATCTCCCCCTTGTACGCCAGCTCCCGGAAGCAGATACGGCACACGCCGTAGTTGCGCAGGTAGCCGTGGGGGCGGCCGCAGATCTTGCAGCGGTTGTAGCGGCGGCTGGAGAACTTGGGCTCAGCCTGCTGCTTGTTGATCATGGATTTCTTGGCCATAGCTTGTTCCCTTCCTCTCTCAGCCGTTTTCGGTGTGGAACGGGGCACCCAGGAGCGTCAGCAGCTCCTTGGCCTCCTCGTCGGTTTTGGCGGTGGTGCAGATGACCACATCCATGCCCCGGATCTTGTCGATCTTGTCGTACTCGATCTCGGGGAAGATCAGCTGCTCCTTCAGGCCCAGGGCGTAGTTGCCCCGGCCGTCAAAGGCGTTGGGGTTGATGCCCCGGAAGTCACGGACGCGGGGCAGGGCCACGTTGAACAGGCGGTCCATGAACTCCCACATCTTGTCCTGGCGCAGGGTGACCTTCGCGCCGATGGGCATACCCTCGCGGAGCTTGAAGTTGGCCACGGACTTCTTGGCCTTGGTGATGACGGGCTTCTGGCCGGTGATGGCCGCCAGATCCCGCACCACGCTGTCCAGCACCTTGGCGTTGTCCCGGGCCTCGCCGCAGCCGCAGTTCACCACGATCTTGTCGATCCGGGGAATCTGCATCACGGACTTATAGCCGAACTTCTGCATCAGGGCGGGAGCCACGTCGGCCTGATACTTCGCCTTCAGGTTAGGCGCATTTTTCTCTGCCATGTTCTGCTCCTCCTCCCTTAAATCTCGGCACCGCAGTGCTTGCACACGCGGGTCTTCTTGCCGCCCTCCACCTTGTGGGCGGGACGGGTGGGCTTATTGCACTTGGGGCACACAGTCATGACCTTGCAGGCATAGATGGGGGTCTCCTTGGAGACAATGCCGCCCTCCTGCCCCTGCTGGCGGGGCTTCTGGTGCTTCTGGGCCACGTTGACCTTCTCCACGATGACCTTGCCGCCCTTGGGGTCCACGGACAGAACCTTGCCCTGCTTGCCCTTGTCCTTGCCGGACAGGACCAGCACAGTGTCGTTCTTCTTCACGTTCATACTCATACCTCGCTCCCCCCTTACAGCACTTCGGGAGCCAGAGACAGGATCTTCATGTAATCCTTGTCGCGCAGCTCGCGGGCCACCGGGCCAAAGATGCGGGTGCCCCGGGGATTCTTGTCGTCGCGGATGAGGACGGCGGCGTTGTCGTCAAAGCGGACGTAGCTGCCGTCGGCGCGGCGCACGCCCCGGGCGGAGCGGACGATGACGGCCTTGACCACCTCGCCCTTCTTCACCTGGCCGCCGGGAGCGGCCTTCCGCACGGAGGCCACCACCACGTCGCCGATGTTGCCGAAGCGGCGGCGGGAGCCGCCCAGCACGCGGATCGTCTTGATCTCTTTGGCGCCGGTATTATCGGCCACCTTCAGATAGCTTTCTTCTTGGATCATACTGGCACCTCCTTTTACTTCGCCTTCTCGAGGATTTCAACCACGCGCCAACGCTTGTCCTTGGACAGGGGGCGGGTCTCCATCACGCGGACGCGGTCGCCCACGCCGCACTGGTTGTTCTCGTCGTGGGCCTTCAGCTTGTAGGTCCGCTTGACGATCTTCTTATACAGAGGGTGGGCCACGCGGTCGGCGATGGCGACCACAACGGTCTTATCCATCTTATCCGAAACCACCAGGCCGACTCTGGTCTTACGAGACGAGGTCCTTGCTTCACTCATCTTTTCCTACCTCCTTATCGGCCCTGCTGCTCACGCAGGATGGTCTTGACGCGGGCGATGTCCTTCTTGACCTCCGCGATGCGGATGGGGTTGTCGAGCTGATTGGTGGCGTGCTGAAGACGGAGGTTAAACAGGTCCTTCTTCAGCTCCACCAGCTTGGCGTCCAGCTCGGCCGCGCTCATCTTGCGAACTTCCACTGCCTTCATCTTCATTCACCACCCTTCTCCTCAGTCTCTTTCTTCACGATCTTGCACTTGATGGGCAGCTTGTGGCTGGCCAGGCGCAGGGCCTCCCGGGCGGTCTCCTCGGAAATGCCGGCGATCTCGAACATGACGCGGCCGGGCTTGACCACGGCCACCCACCCCTCGGGCGCGCCCTTACCGGAACCCATACGGGTGCCCAGGGCCTTCTTGGTGATGGGCTTGTCGGGGAAAACCTTGATCCAGACCTTGCCGCCGCGCTTGGTGTGGCGGGTCATGGCCACACGGGCGGCCTCGATCTGGTTGCCGGTGATCCAGGCGGGCTCCATGGCCTGCAGGCCCCACTCGCCGTAGGACACCTTGTTGCCGCGGGTGGCGGTGCCGGTCATGCGGCCGCGCTGCACGCGGCGGTACTTTACTCTCTTAGGCAGCAGCATTACTGGGCGCCTCCTTCCTTGGGAGCAGAGGGACGCGGGCCATTGTTGGGCCGGGGTCCGTTATTGGGGCGGGGCGCGCCGCCCTGGCGGTTGAAGCCACCGGGACGCCGGTCGCCGCCCTGGCGGTTGAAGCCGCCCCTGCGGTCGCCGTCGCGGCGGCGGGGCCGCTGCTCGCGCTCCTTGTAGTTCTTGGTGTCGATGGTGCGGGGGGTGGTGCGCAGGGTCTGGGTGAGCACCTCGCCCTTGTAGATCCACACCTTCACGCCCAGGCGGCCGTAGGTGGTGGCCGCCTCGGCGAAGCCGTACTCGATGTCGGCCCGGATGGTCTGCAGGGGGATGGTGCCGTCGTGGTAGTGCTCGGTGCGGGCGATCTCCGCGCCGTTCAGACGGCCGGACACCTGGACCTTGATGCCCAGCGCGCCCATGCGCATGGCGCGGCCCATGGCGTTCTTCATGGCCCGGCGGAAGGCGATGCGCTTCTCCAGCTGCTGGGCGATGTTCTCCGCCACCAGCTGGGCGTTGGTGTCCACGTTCTTGACCTCAACGATGTTGAGGGCCACGGGCTTGCCCAGCTTCTTCTCCAGCTCCTGGCGGAGCTTCTCGATGTCCTCGCCGCCCTTGCCGATGACCATGCCGGGGCGGGCGCAGTGGACGTAGATGCGGATCTTGGCGTTGTCGCGCTCGATCTCGATCTTGGGCACGCCGGCGGCGTACAGCTTCTTCTTCAGCTCCTTGCGGAGGTTGTAGTCCTCAACCAGGAGGTCGCCCACTTTTTCGTCACGGGCATACCAGCGGGAGTCCCAGTCCTTGATAACGCCCACGCGCAGGCCGTGGGGATTCACTTTCTGTCCCATTTACTCTCGACCTCCTTCTCAGCGTTCCTTGACCACGATGGTCATATGGGAAGTGCGCTTCATGATGTGGTGGGCGCGGCCCTTGGACACGGGGCGGAACCGCTTGATAATGGGCCCGGGGCAGGCAAAGGCCTCGGCCACGTACAGCTTCTCGGGGTCCATGCCGTGGTTGTTCTCCGCGTTGGCGGCGGCGGCGTGCACCAGCTTGGCCAGGGGGTCGGAGGCGGCCTTGGGAATCAGGGCCAGGATGGCCTCGGCGTCCTTGACGCTCTTGCCGCGGATCTGGTCGCACACGATGCTGACCTTGCGGGGAGAGATACGGATGTATCTCACTGTCGCTTTCGCTTCCATTGTCTCTCTCCTCCCTTACTTGCCGGTCTTGCTGCCCGCGTGGCCCTTGAAGGTGCGGGTGGGGGCGAACTCGCCCAGCTTGTGGCCCACCATGTCCTCGGTGACATAGACGGGCACGTGCTTGCGGCCGTCATGGACGGCAATGGTGTGGCCCACGAAGGAGGGGAAGATGGTGGAGGCGCGGCTCCAGGTCTTGAGGACCTTCTTCTCGTTCTTCTTGTTCATCTCGTCCACGCGCTTCAGCAGCTCGGGAGCGCAAAACGGGCCCTTCTTGATACTTCTGCTCATCTGTTACACTCCCTCCTTACTTACCGTTGCGGCGGCGGACAATGAACTTATCCGTGCGGTTCTTCTTCTTGCGGGTCTTGTAACCCAGGGCGGGCTTGCCCCACGGGGTCACAGGGCCGGGACGGCCCACCGGGCTCTTGCCCTCGCCGCCGCCGTGGGGATGGTCGTTGGGGTTCATCACGGAGCCGCGGACGGTGGGCCGCCAGCCCATGTGACGCTTCCGGCCGGCCTTACCGATGTGGATGTTGGCCCAGTCGGTGTTGCCCACCTGGCCGATGGTGGCCATGCAGTTCTCCCGCACCAGCCGGACCTCGCCGGAGGGCAGGCGCACCTGGGCCATGCCGTTCTCCTTAGCCATGAGCTGGGCGGCGGTTCCGGCGGAGCGCACCAGCTGCGCGCCCTTGCCGGGGTACAGCTCGATGCAGTGGATGGTCTCGCCCACGGGGATGTCGGCGATGGGCATGGCGTTGCCGGGCAGGATGTCCGCGCCGGAGCCGGTCATGATGATGTGCCCCGCCTTCAGGCCCACGGGGGCCAGGATATACCGCTTCTCGCCGTCCTCATACTGGAGCAGGGCGATGTTGGCGGAACGGTTGGGGTCGTACTGGAGGTTAATCACAGTGGCCTTGCCCGTCTTGTCCCGCTTGAAGTCGATGACGCGGTACTTCTTCTTGTTGCCGCCGCCGCGGTGGCGGACGGTGATCCGGCCGTAGCTGTTGCGGCCGGCGTGCTTCTTCAGGCTCTCCAGCAGCGAACGCTCCGGCTTGGCCTTCTTGTCGATGCCCTCGAAGGCGGACACGGTCATGTGGCGGCGGGAGGGCGTCGTGGGCTTATAAGTCTTGATAGCCATTCTTCAATCTCCTCCTTACACCATGCCTTCGAAGAACTCGATGGACTTGGAATCGGCGGTCAGGGTGACCATCGCCTTTTTCCAGCTGGGGCGGCGTCCCGCGGGATAGCGGCCCATGCGCTTGGCCTTGCCCTGCATATTCAGGGTGTTGACCTTGGCCACCTTCACGCCGAAGATCTCCTCGCAGGCTTTGGCGATCTCGATCTTGTTGGCGTCCTTGGCCACCTCGAAGGTGTACTTCTTCTCGGCGGCGGCGGCCATGGACTGCTCGGTGATGATGGGACGCTTGATGATGTCGTATGCGGTTTTCATCAGGCGAACACCTCCTCGATGGCGGCCAGCGCGGCCTGGTCGATGATGACCTGGTTGGCGTTGACGATATCGTAGACGTTAATCAGGTTGGCGGGGCTTGTCACCACGCCGGGGATGTTCCGGGCGGACTTCACCACGTTGGGGCAGGCGGTGACCACCACGGCCTTCTTGGACTCCACCGCGTTGAGGAAGCCCTGGAAGGTCTTGGTCTTGATCTCGCCCATCTCCAGCTTGTCAACCACCAGCACGCTGCCGGAGGCGGCCTTGGCGGACAGGGCGGACTTCAGGGCCAGACGCTTCACCTTCTTATTCAAGGTGTAGCGGTAGCTGCGGGGCTTGGGGGCGAACACGATGCCGCCGTGGGTCCACTGGGGGGCCCGGGTGGAGCCCTGGCGGGCGTGGCCGGTGCCCTTCTGACGCCAGGGCTTCCTGCCGCCGCCGGACACTTCCGCGCGGGTCAGGCTGCTCTGGGTGCCCTGGCGGCAGTTGGCCAGGTGGTTCTTGACCACGTCGTGCACCACGGACTGGTTGGGCTCGATGCCGAAGACGGCCTCGGAGAGCTCGACCTCGCCGATCTGCTTACCGGCCATATCATAAAGGTTCGCTTTAGGCATTTGTCATTCTCTCCTTTCTCACTTGTTACGCGCAGAGGCCTTCTGCGGGTTGACACGGGCGGACTGCTTCTGGGGATTGACGCGCCCGCTGCCCTCGGCAGCCTGCTTCACAGCAATCTTCTTGGTGCTGGTGCGCAGGGCGACCACGCCGCCCCGGGGGCCGGGCACCGCGCCGCGCACAGCGATGACGCCCAGCTCCTCGTCCACCTGCACCACGTCCAGGTTGATCACGGTGACCTGCTCGTTGCCCATCTGGCCCGCGCCGTTGTGCCCCTTGAAGATCCGGGAGGGGTCGGTGCTGGAGCCCATGGAGCCGGAGTGGCGGTGGACCGGGCCGCCGCCGTGGGACTTCTTCTGCACGTGGCCGCCGCAGCGTTTCACCGCGCCCTGGTAGCCATGGCCCTTGCTGATGCCGGTGATGTCCACCCGGTCGCCGGGGGCGAACACGGTGGCGGTGAGCTGGTCGCCCACGTTCAGCTCGTCGGCCTTGTCCAGCTTGAACTCCTTGAGCACCCGCAGGCACTTGCCGGCCTTCTTGCTGTGGCCCGCCTCGGGCTTGGACAGCTTCTTCTCCGGGACTTCTTCAAATCCCAGCTGGACGGCGGCATAGCCGTCCTTCTCCACGGTCTTCTTCTGCACCACGGTGCAGGGGCCCGCCTGAATGACGGTGACCGGGATGACCTTACCGGCTTCGTCGAAGATCTGGGTCATACCCACCTTCTTGCCGATGATGGCCTTTTCCATGTGTATTCCTCCTTATAAGGTTATTGGTTGAAAAACGTGGGCATTGGGCTCCCATTGGTTTTTCAACATGACCCGCCCACCTCAATCACGCGGTGGGCTGCGGTACTGACTTCGTCAAAGCAAAGTCCGCTCCGCTTCGCTTCCGCCTGCGGCGAAAGCTGCGCTGCGCTCCCTTGCTTTTCCTCTCCAAACCGAACCCGCTTCGCTGGGCTTCGGTTTGGGGCGCGGCTGCGCCGCGCTCATTTCTTAGTGAGATTACAGCTTGATCTCGATATCCACACCGGCGGGAAGCTCGAGGGACATCAACGCCTCCACGGTCTTGGGGGAGGGCTTGATCACGTCGATGAGCCGCTTGTGGGTGCGGCGTTCGAACTGCTCCCGGGAATCCTTGTTCACGTGGACGGACCGCAGGATGGTGACGATCTCCTTCTTGGTGGGCAGGGGGATGGGGCCGGACACCTCCGCGCCGCTGCGCTTGGCGGTGTCCACGATCTTCTCGGCCGCCTGGTCGATGAGCTGGTGGTCATAGGCCTTCAGCCGGATGCGGATCATTTCTTTCTGAGCTGCCATGTGTTTTCCTCCTTGACATACGAAGTTGACGGTAAGGCTGTCCTTGCTTCGTACGGTGAGCGATTCCGTCCACGTTTCCGTGCGTATCACTCCCCGGCATGAATAAAACCGGCGCAAAGCAGGCCGGTTCTACCCACCCAGGGCGATATACGCCGTGGAAGGGATCTCTCAGCCGCCCGATTATACGGACATACTCCGCGGAAGTTACCTCGCAGGGCGAGCAATCTCCCGCATCATCGCAGTGTGCCCTTTGACAGGCACTGGGCCATTATACAACAGCTCCACCGGGAAAGTCAAGCAAATTTTCAAGAAAATCCAAAGACTTTTCACGATTTTCCGCCCTTCCCTGGAATGCCGCCTGTGCAACATCACGAAGGGCCTCCCGCCGTTGGCGGGAGGCCCCCATTTTAATAGGCCACGCCCCAGTAAACCATCTTCGCGGCAGGCTTTCCGCAGCAGGCGCACACGTCCCCCAGCTTCTCCTGCTGGAAGGGGATGCACCGGGAGGACACCCCCGCCTCCTCCTTCATCTTCAGCTCGCACTCCAGATCGCCGCACCACATGGTCTTGGCGAAGCCGCCCCGGGAGGCCATCTTCTCCTTGACCTCCTCCAGGGTGGCGCAGGGGTAGGTGTTCTCCTCCAGGTTCTTCTTGGCCTTGGCGTACAGTCCGGCGTGGATGTCCTCCAGCATATTCGCCACGGTGTCCTCGATGCCGTCCAGGGGCACGAAGGACTTCTCCCCGGAGTCCCGGCGCACCAGCACGCACTGGCCCTTCTCCATGTCCTTGGGGCCAAGCTCCAGCCGCAGGGGCACGCCCTTCATCTCGTACTCCGCGAACTTCCAGCCGGGGGAGTTGTCGGAGGCGTCCATCTTCACCCGGAAGCCCGCCTTTTGCAGCCGTTCCATCACGGCCTCGTTGGCGGCAATGACGCCCTCCTTGTGCTGGGCCACCGGGATAACGATCACCTGGACGGGGGCCACCTTGGGGGGCAGCACCAACCCGTTGTTGTCGCCGTGTACCATAATAATACCCGCGATCATCCGGGTGGACACGCCCCAGCTCGTCTGGAAGGGGTGGTGAAGCTGGTTGTCCTTCCCGGTGAAGGTGATGTCAAACGCCTTGGCGAACCCGTCCCCGAAGTAGTGGCTGGTGCCCCCCTGCAGGGCCTTCCGGTCGTGCATCATGCACTCCACGGTGTAGGTGGCCTCCGCGCCGGAGAACTTCTCCTTGTCCGTCTTGCGCCCCTTCACCACCGGGATGGCCAGCACCTTCTCATAGAAATCGGCGTAGATGTTAAACATCCGCTCCGTCTCCTCAACGGCCTCCTGGGCGGTGGCGTGCATGGTGTGGCCCTCCTGCCAGAGGAACTCCCGGTGGCGCAGGAAGGGCCGGGAGGTCTTTTCCCAGCGCAGCACGGAGGTCCACTGGTTATACAGCTTGGGCAGATCCCGGTGGGAGTGGATGATGTTGGCGTAGTGCTCACAGAACAGGGTCTCGGAGGTGGGCCGGATGCAGTAACGCTCCTCCAGCTTGTCCACGCCGCCATAGGTCACCCAGGCGCACTCGGGGGCGAAGCCCTCCACGTGGTCCTTCTCCTTTTGCAGCAGGGACTCCGGGATCAGCATGGGCAGGTACACATTTTCGTGTCCCGTCTGTTTGAACTCCCTGTCCAGAATCCCCTGGATGTTCTCCCAGATGGCATAGCCGTAGGGCCGGTAGATAAACATCCCCTTGATGCTGGAATAGTCGATCAGCTCCGCCTTCCTGCACACGTCGGTGTACCACTGGGCGAAGTCCGCGTCCATATCGGTGATCTGGCTCACCTGCTTGTTTTTGTCCTGTGCCATGTCCTCTCCATCCTTTGTCATACAAGTGTCTGATACAGCGGTTGTTCTCCATATTGTATTGCCAAACCGCCCAAAAGTCAAGAGGCAAGCCCCGGAGGGCACAAGCCGCAAGAGAACGCCCCCGGCCTCCGCACAGGCCGGGGGACGCCCCCTCGCTTCAATTAACCCGGGTTCAGCCCAGGGGAAAATAGTCCTCCCCCACATAGATCCCCTGGATGCCGTCCACATCCACCGGCTGGCGGAAGTTCCACACCAGCACCTTCCGTTCGGTTTCCGTGCCATACGCGCCGTAATTGCCCTGGCCGCCCTCCCAGGGGGCCTCCGCCAGCGTGCCGTCCGACAGCCTGACGCTGACATTGGTGCCCGCAAACCTGCGCCACGCTCCATCGCCCTTGAAGATCACGGACAGGCCCAGGCTGGATATCCGTACCTCCTCCGCCCCCAGCGCAGAGGCCAGCTCCCCGTCCAGGGTAAGGCTGGGCATGGGCTTCACGTCCACCGGGAAGTACACGCCGCCGCTGTTCTCCCAAATCGTTCGGTACGCGGCCTTTGGCCCGCCCGACAGGCTGAACAGCTTCACCTCCGCGCCCGACAGATCGTCCGCCATCACCTGCCCCCAGCTGGTGACAGCCAGCAGGGCGGTTTTGGTCTCCGGGTCATAATCCAGGCAGATGCCGCTGGTGGTGCCGCCCCCCGAGCCTTCGCTATTCCCCATGTCCTTTATGGGCACGTCCACCAAGCCGAACGCGCCGCCAAGGACATTTCGCTCCAGCTTGCTCAGACGGTCGCCCTCCAGCTCCCGGGCCTCCACATAGGCCCGGACGGTGAAATCGTCCGCCAGGGCGGACACCACCCGGAACTCAATTCCGTCGATCACGTAAGCCTCGCCCTCCTGCCCCTGGGCGTAGGGCGCGAAGCCCCCCAACGCCTCCGCCAGCATCCCCCGCAGCTCCGGGGAGGCGGCAAACGCCGTGCACAGCAGGGCCGCGCAGAGGGCCGCCGCGATCAGAACCGTTTTCACCGCGCCCAGGCCCCGCCGCTTTTCTCTGGGGGGCAGGCCGTCCAGCGTCTCCCGCACCCGCTCGTCAAATCCATTGGGCACCATCATTTCCTCCTTTTTTGCCATTGCCTTCAGCATTTCGTCAAATTGTTCCATATCCGCCCTCCTGACCTTGAAGCAGCTCCTTCAGCTGCTTTCGGGCTCTCGCCAGCCTGGATTTCACCGTCCCCGCCGGGACGCCCAGGCACTTGGCGATCTGACCCACCGGCATCTCCTCATAGTAGAACAGCACCACCGCCGCCCGCCGCTCCGGGGGCAGGGCGGACACCGCCTCCCACAGCCCGTCGTAGCGCACCGGCTCCGGGGCCGCGGGCTCCGGGGCCAGCCCGTCCAGGGGCACCACCCGCCCCTGCCGCCGCCGCAGGGCATAGGCGCAGTTCACCGCGATCCTCACCAGCCAAGGCCCCACGGCCTCCCGGTCCCGCAGCTTGTCCAGCGACTGCCACGCCTGCAAAATCGCCTGGGACACCGCGTCCTCCGCGTCCGCCCCGCTGTCCAGCACCGAGCGGGCCGCCCGGTACATCCGGCGGCTGTGCCGGGTGACGGCGTCGGCAAACTCGTCCCGCGTCCATTCCATGCCTCTCATCTCCTTGTGGGTCTGTCTTTGTCCGGACACTCCTTAGACGCGGGGGAAGTCAAAAAGGTTCCCGCCGCCCCAAAAAATTTTGTGAAAATCGTTTTTGCAATTTTTCACTCCCGGACTTGCAAAATTGCCGCCCGTGGTGTAGAATACACTATCGCGTGAAAGCGTGACTTTCAATGAGAAAGGATGCTGACGGTATGTCTATGAAAAACGCTTATCTCCTGTCCGTGCTGGAGGATCTCAAGAAGAAGAACGCCCACGAGCCGGAGTTCCTCCAGGCCGCGGAGGAGGTTCTGGAGTCCCTGGAGCCCGTGGTGGAGGCCGACCCCCGCTACGAGCAGCAGAACATCATCGGCCGCATCGTAGAGCCCGAGCGGGTGGTGATGTTCCGGGTGCCCTGGGTGGACGACAGCGGCAGGGTGCAGGTAAACCGGGGCTACCGGGTGCAGTTCAATTCCGCCATCGGCCCCTACAAGGGCGGCCTGCGCTTTCACCCCTCCGTCAACCTGTCCGTCATCAAATTCCTGGGCTTTGAGCAGATCTTCAAGAACTCCCTCACCACCCTGCCCATGGGCGGCGGCAAGGGCGGCTGCGACTTCGACCCCAAGGGCAAGAGCGACGGCGAGGTCATGCGGTTCTGCCAGTCCTTCATGACGGAATTGCAGCGTCACATCGGCCCGGACACCGACGTGCCCGCCGGGGACATCGGCGTGGGTGCCCGGGAGGTGGGCTTCCTGTTCGGCCAGTACAAGAAGATCCGGAACGAGTTCACCGGCGTCCTCACCGGAAAGGGCCTGAGCTACGGCGGCTCCCTGGCCCGCACCGAGGCCACCGGCTTCGGCCTGTGCTACTTCGCCGACGCCTGCCTGCGGGACAACGGCCAGTCCTTCCAGGGCAAGCGGGTGGTGGTCTCCGGCTCCGGCAACGTGGCCATCTACGCCAATCAGAAGGTGAACCAGCTGGGGGGCAGGGTCGTGGCCATGTCCGACTCCAACGGCTATATTGTGGACGAAAACGGCATTGATTACAAGATCATCAAGGAGATCAAGGAGGTCAAGCGGGCCCGGATCAAGACGTACCTGGACTACGTCCCCTCCGCCAAGTACGTGGAGGGCTGCTCTGGTATCTGGACCGTGCCCTGCGACATCGCCCTGCCCTGCGCCACCCAGAACGAGATCGATGGCGCGTCCGCCCAGGCCCTCATCGCCAACGGCTGCAAGGGCGTATTCGAGGGGGCCAATATGCCCTCCACCCCCCAGGCCATCGCCGCCTATCAGGAGGCGGGCATCTTCTTCGGCCCCGCCAAGGCCGCCAACGCCGGGGGCGTGGCCACCTCCGGCCTGGAGATGAGCCAGAACTCCGAGCGGCTGAGCTGGACCTTCGACGAGGTGGACGCCAAGCTGAAGGGCATCATGGAGGGCATCTACGCCGCCTGCGCCGCCGCCGCGGAGCAGTTCGGCATGAAGGGGAACCTCCAGGCGGGGGCCAACATCGCCGGGTTCCTCAAGGTGGCGGACGCCATGCTGTGGCAGGGCGTCTGCTGAAGCGGGCCCATGCAGGCTCGTATCTGAAAGCAGGAGGAAGCCCTCCGCGATCATGGATCGCGGGGGGCTTCCTGTCCATCCTCCGGCGCGTTATAATGCGCCCGCACCGCCGGGGGCAGCTCGTCATACCGCACCTCGGCCCAGGTCATCACGCCCCGCCCGGGCCGCACGGTCAGGCAGAGAAATGCGCCCTCCCGCAGCTCCCGGGACGCGCCGAAGGTGATATCCTTCTGCCCGCCGTTCTCATCATAGCTGGGCAAAGTGTAGGAAAACTCCATCCCGCCGTTTCCGGACAGGTCCACCGCCCCCTGCCCCCCGTGCCGGGAGATCCTGGTGTTGTCCACCTGGGTATAGTAGGACGCGTCCCGGAAGCCGGAGAAGAAGATGGTCCAGCAGAGGATGGCCCCCGCGATCACCACGGCGGCGGCGCCCAGCCAGAGAAGCCCTGTTTTTTTCATTGTCATGTCCTCCAATCGCGGCATTGTTGGGATGGGCTTTCCCCACCCCACGCCTTCCATTGTACCGCGCGGGGGTCAAGGCTTCGTAAAGCACAGCTTAAGATAGTTTGAAGAAGCCCCCCGCGATCCCTGATCGCGGGGGGCTTCCTTTTTTATAAATCCGCCAGGTTGAGTGCAAACTCAAACCGTTCCACCCCGTCCTCCCCTTCCCCCCGGGCCAGCAGCTCGTCCCCCCGGGCGGCGGTGTCCACCCAGATGGCCTCCCCCGCCCGGCACTCGTTCACATAGCCGATTTGCAGGGAGCGGACGAACTTCCCCTTCCCCAGCTCCTCCAGGTGCAGGCTGTCGCAGGCGAAGTCGGCGTAATGGACATTGTTCACGTGGCCGTTGATGTCGGTGTCGGAGTAGCGCAGATCCCGGCGCGTCCGCCTGTCAAACACCTCCGGCATGGGGATGCGCCGCAGCTTCACGGACTTGTTCCGCTCTCCCCCGTCGGTGCCCCGGAACTCCGCCAGATCCTTCATGCGGAACAGCTTCCGGCTGTCCACGTCCGCCATCACCCAAACGGTGGTGCCCTGTCCGATGGGCTTCCCCTCCCGGAATAGATCAAAATCACGGTAGGAGGACGCGCCGGACGCCCCCCGGTGCCAGGTTTTCACATCGAGCAGGTCGTTCCACCGGATGGGCCCGTCCAGCTCCAGCCAGCTCCGGGTGACCATCCACAGGCAGTTGTACTTGCGCCGGATCTCCGGGCCGGACGCCCCCAGCTCCAACGCCGCCTGGGTGGCGGCCTCCTGCAAAATGCCCAGCAGGGCCGACGGGCGGCACTGGTTGAACAGATCCACGTCCCGGGAGTCCACCCGGAACCGGGTTTCATAGCATACGCTCATGGTCTACGCCTTCTTTCCGGGAATGGTGACGGTATACCGGGCGCACAGGCCGTCCAGATCGTCCGGGCAGGCGGCGGGCAGCCGCAGGGCCGCCCCGCAGGCGGCGCACACCAGATCCACCGCCGCGTACCCCACCTTCACGCCGTAGTCCCTGGAGCCGCACCCGCAGGACACGCCGCCCCGCTGGGCGATGTCCCGCAGCTCCTCCAGCACCTCGGACATCACCGCGCCGTTGAGGAAGGAGCCCCGGCTCTCCGCCGCGTCGTCCTCCCGCAGCTTGTCCACCGCCTGCTCCAGCTTTTCCATGGCCTGATACACCGGGCCCTCCTCCCCGATACAGCAGATGCCCAGCCCCGACTGGGGGCAGGACAGGGCCAGCAGCCTCTGCCCCACCAGGGCCTCGTTGGAGCACACGGCGGTGTGGTCCCGGGCGCACAGCAGGCAGGGCACGGTGATCTCGCACCGGTCCCCCAGCTGGGCAATGCGCAGCTCCGACTTGCCGCAGGGGCAGGGCAGGACGCTGTCCCCGGCGCACAGCTGGAAGGGGGTGCGCCGGACGATGACGGACTGGCCGCAGACGGGGCAGACGCGGCCGATCAAGCGGGCTTCTTCAGGCATACGGATTCCTCCTCAAAGGGCCTGTATTCACCGGCAAAGACGCTGTCGGGGCGAGGGATTTTTTCGCCGGACACGGCGTTTATGAATACAGGTTCAAAGGTTTCAAGGGGTATTATACCACCATTCTCCCCCCTTTTCCAGAGACAAAGCACCCACGTTGTCATATTTTTTCCCACGCATGAAGCCCTGTTTTTCGGGCACACTAACGCCAAACCACGCCAAAGGAGTCACACCCATGGAAAACACAAAGCTGGGGCGGCAGACCTTCCAGCCCGGTCAGCCCCCCGTGATCATCGGCTTCGGCTCCGCCGCCGGGAACAAGGAGAGCTCCGGCCCCCTGGGGCGGCACTTCGACCACACCTGCAAGGACGACAAGTTCGGCGCGAAAACCTGGGAGCAGGCGGAGTCCGCCATGCAGGGCCTGGCCCTGGACGCGGCTTTGAAGCGGGCGGGCCTGCACACGCCCGACCTGGATCTCATGCTGGCGGGGGACCTGCTCAACCAGTGCATCGGCTCCGGGTACGCCGCCCGGGCCGCCGATGTGCCCTTCCTGGGGCTGTACGGGGCCTGCTCCACCATGGGGGAGAGCCTTGCCCTGGCCTCCCTCCTGCTCAGCGGCGGGTACGGAACCTATGCCGCCGCCGTCACCTCCTCCCACTTCTGCTCCGCCGAGCGGCAGTACCGCACGCCCCTGGAATACGGCTCCCAGCGCACCCCCACCGCCCAGTGGACCGCCACCGCCGCCGGGGCGGTGATCGTCACCAGCCAAATGCGGCCCGGCCCCCGGGTGGCCCGGGTGACCATCGGCCGGGTGAAGGACAAGGGCATTAAGGACGCCAACAACATGGGGGCGGCCATGGCCCCCGCCGCCTACGAGACGCTGAAGGCCCACTTTGAGGACACGGGCCTCGCCCCGGACTACTACGACCTGATCCTCACCGGGGATCTGGGCAAGCTGGGCCACGAGATCGTCACCGACCTGTTCGACCGGGACGGGGTGAAGCTGAACAACTACAACGACTGCGGCCTGATTCTCTTTGACCGGGAGGAGCAGGACGTACACGCCGGGGCCTCCGGCTGCGGGTGCTCGGCGTCGGTGCTGTGCGGGTACGTGCTGCCGGGGCTGCTGGCGGGGCGGTGGCGGCGGATTCTGTTCTGCCCCACCGGCGCGCTCCACTCCCCCACCGCCACCATGCAGGGGGAGTCCATCCCCGGCGTGTGCCACGCGCTGGCCCTGGAAGGAGGGAAATGAATGGAATACCTGAAGGCGTTTCTGGTGGGCGGCCTGTTCTGCGTCGTCGGCCAGATCCTCATCGACAAAACCAAGCTCACCCCCGCCCGGATCTTGGTGGCCTACGTGGTGGCCGGGGTGATTCTGGGGGCCGTGGGGGTCTACAAGCCCCTGGCGGAGTGGGCCGGGGCGGGGGCCACGGTGCCCCTCACCGGCTTCGGCTACCTGCTGGCCAAGGGCGTCCGGGAGGCGGTGGCCGAGAAGGGCCTGCTGGGTGCCCTCACCGGGGGCGCGGCCTCCGCCGCCGGGGGAATCACCGCCGCCATCTTCTTAGGGGTCGTGGTGGCCCTGATCTTCAAACCCAAACCCAAAGGGTAATGTAGGGGCGCACATTGTGCGCCCGCACAACCCAACCACGCGCGCCCGCGCAAACGGATTTCCCCCGATTTTTTGCCATTTCCCCTTGACACCCATTCCGGCTGTGCTATAATAAAAACGTCAACTGAACAACCCCTTATCAAGAGTGGTGGAGGGACCGGCCCGAGGAAGCCACGGCAACCTGCTTTGCAAGGTGCCAAGTCCGGCGGAAACGCGAGATGAGGAAAGATCTGGAGCCTCCAGCCCCCCGCCGTTTCCCGGCGGGGGGCTTTTTCAACCCTCATTTCCCTGTCAAAGAAAGGAGAACACACATTATGGCAAAACGTTTATTCACCTCTGAGTCCGTCACCGAGGGCCACCCCGACAAGGTGTGCGACCAGATCTCCGACGCCATCCTGGACGCCATCATCGAGAAGGACCCCTCCGCCCGGGTGGCCTGCGAGACCGCCGTGTCCACCGGGCTCGTCCACATCATGGGCGAGATCACCACCTCCTGCTATGTGGACATTCCCAAGATCGCCCGCCAGGTGGTGAAGGACATCGGCTATGTGAACGGGCAGGGCGGCTTTGACGGCGACTCCTGCGCCGTCATCGCCAACATCGACGAGCAGTCCCCCGACATCGCGTTGGGCGTGGACAAGGCCCTGGAGGCCAAGGAGGGCCATCTGGACGACGGCCTGGACAACGGCGCGGGGGACCAGGGCATGATGTTCGGCTACGCCTGCACCGAGACGGAGGAGCTGATGCCCCTGGCCATCGCCCTGTCCCACAAGCTGGCCCTGCGGCTGGCCCAGGTCCGCAAGGAGGGGCTGGTGGACTACCTCCGGCCCGACGGCAAGAGCCAGGTCACCGTGGAGTACGGCGAGGACGGCAAGCCCGTCCGGGTGGACACGGTGGTGCTGTCCACCCAGCACGCCGCCGAGGCCAGCCTGGAGCAGATCCGGGCGGACATGATCGAGCTGGTGGTGAAGCCCAGCATACCCGCCGCCCTGCTGGACGAAAACACCCGCATCCTGGTGAACCCCACCGGGCGGTTCGTGGTGGGCGGGCCCCAGGGGGACTCCGGCCTCACCGGGCGGAAGATCATCGTGGATACTTACGGCGGCAGCGCGCCCCACGGCGGCGGGGCCTTCTCCGGCAAGGACCCCACCAAGGTGGACCGCTCCGCCGCCTACGCCGCCCGCTGGGTGGCCAAAAACATCGTGGCGGCGGGTCTGGCGGACAAGTGCCAGGTGCAGCTGGCCTACGCCATCGGCGTGGCCAGGCCCGTATCCGTCCGGGTGGACACCTTCGGCACCGGCACCGTCTCCGACGAGGCACTGGAGGCCGCCGTGGACAAGGTGTTCGACCTGCGGCCCACCGCCATCATCAACCGTCTGGACCTGCGCCGTCCCATCTACCGCCAGACCGCGGCCTACGGCCACTTCGGCCGGCTGGATCTGGATCTCCCCTGGGAGAAAACCGACATGACCGGGGCCATCAAAGCCGCCCTGTAACCCAGCCCAAGTGAAACCGCCGCCGATCCAGCCATCGGCGGCGGTTTTTTTACGCCAGCCCCAGCAGACGCGCCGCCGCGGCAGTCACAAAGCACAGCCCCAGCCCCAGCAGGGTGGGGATTACCACCGAAGCCGCCGTCCACTTCACGCTGCCCGTCTCCTTATAAATAGTCAGGCAGGTGGTGGAGCAGGGCCAGTGGAACAGGGAGAACAGCATGGCGCATACCGCCGTCACCCACGTCCACCCGTGCTGGGTGAGCAGCGCGCCCAACGCCGCCAGATCCTCAAACTCCACCAGGCTCCCCTCCGCCAGGTACGCCATGAGCATCACGGGCAGGACGATCTCGTTGGCGGGCCAGCCCAGGAGGAAGGCCATCAGGATCACCCCGTCCAGCCCGAACAGCCGGGCGAAGGGGTCCAGAAACCCGGTGCAGCGGGCCAGCAGGGACACGTCCCCCACCGTCACGTTCGCCATCACCCAGATCAAGGCCCCGGCGGGAGCCGCCACCGACACCGCCCGCCCCAGCACAAACAGGGTGCGGTCCAGCAGGGAGCGGACGATGACCTGCCCCACCCGGGGCTTCCGGAACGGGGGCAGCTCCAGGGCGAAGGAGGAGGGCGCGCCCCGCAGCACCGTGGCGGACAGCAGGCGGGAGCAGGCCAGCGTCCCCGCCGCCCCCAGGGCCAGCGTGCCCAAGAGCAGGGCCGCCCCCTCCAGCGAGGCCAGCAGTCCGGCCCGCCCGCCCACGAAAAAGATGGTGATCAGGGCGATGAGGGTGGGAAATTTCCCGTTGCAGGGCACCAGGGAGGCGGTGAGTATGGCGATGAGCCGCTCCCTGGGGCTGTCGATGATCCGGCAGCCCGTGACTCCGCAGGCGTTGCAGCCCAGGGACATACACATGGTCAGGCACTGCTTGCCGCAGGTCCTGGCCTTCTGGAAGGCGTGGTCCATCACAAAGGCCACCCGGGGCAGGTAGCCCAGGTCCTCCAGCAGGGTGAACAGGGGGAAGAAGATGGCCATGGGCGGCAGCATCACCGCCACCACCCAGGCGGTGACCCGGTACACCCCGTCCAGCAGCAGGCCCCGCAGCCACTCCGGCGCGGCGGACAGCCAGCCCTCCAGCACCGCGCCCAGCCGGGCGAACAGCTCCGTCAGCAGGGCGGAGGGCAGGTTGGCCCCCGCCACCGTCAGCCACACCACCGCCCCCAACAGCAGCAGCATCAGGGGGATGCCCGTGGCCTTGGAGGTAAGTAACCGGTCCAGCCGCCGCTGGCGGCGCAGGCGGTCCGCCGCCTGACTGCGTACCACCTGGGCGGCGTACCGCTCCGCCAGGGTGACCCGCTCGCCGGGGGGACGCTCCGGCTGGGCGGCGGGGGCGTCCTCCCCCACCAGCCGGGCGATCGCCTCCTTCAGATCGTCCAGGCCGTCCTGTCTGGCCCCGGCGGTGCCCACCACCGGCACCCCCAGCCGCCGGGACAGGGCGGGCAGGTCCACCTCTATCCCCAGCCGCTTCGCCTCGTCCATCAGGTTGACGCATACCAGCACCTTCCCCGTCAGCTCCAGCACCTGGAGGACGAGGATCAGGTTGCGCTCCAGGCAGGTGGCGTCGCACACCACCACCACCCCGTCCGCCTGGCCGCTCTCGATGTAGTCCCGGGCCACCGCCTCCTCCTGGGAGTGGGCCGCCAGGGAATAGGTCCCGGGCAGGTCGATGAGCTGGTACTCCCGGCCCCCGCAGCTGTACTCCCCCCGGGCGGTGGCCACGGTTTTCCCCGCCCAGTTCCCCGTGTGCTGCCGCAGTCCGGTCAGCGCGTTGAACAGGGTGGACTTGCCCACGTTTGGATTGCCCGCCAACGCCACCCGGTTCATGTGGCCGCCGCCCCCACGGGCTGTCCCTGGGCCCTGCGCTCCAGGGTAATCCCCTCCGCGTCCGTCCGCCGCAGGGCGATGAGCGCGCCCCGGATCAGGTAGGCGCAGGGGTCCCCCGCGGGACTTTTCAGCACGCAGGTCACCCGGGTGCCCCGCACCAGCCCCAGGTCGGTGAGCCGCCGGTCCATGGCCGGCCCCGCGTTCACTTCGGTAACATACGCGCTCTCCCCCTCCGGGAGGGCGGATAGGCACAACGTCTCATACATATTGCTCACAGCTCCTTTCCGGCGCGGGCCGTCCCCGCGGACCGCCCGCAAGCTATCCTATGGCGGGCCGCGCCGGGGAGTGCCCCCCTTCGACGGGAAAGCCGCCCGAACCGGGGCGGATGGCTTGACATTCCGCCGGGAATCCTTATATAATGAGGCAAAACCCGGGGCGGCGGGCCGTTTTTTCAATCTGCCCCCGGAAAGAAGGGAGATGCGCCTATGACAGGCCGCACACGCCCCCGGGAGGGGGAGGACTGGCTGATCCGCACGCTGTTTGCCCTGTTTCTGCTGGCGGGGGCGGCGGTCCGCCTCTGGCGGTTCGGGTCCGTGCCGGAGGGACTGAACCAGGACGAGGCCTTTGCCGGCTACGAGGCGTGGTGCCTGCTCACCACGGGCCGGGACTCCCTCGGCCACTCCCTCCCGGTGTACCTCACCGCCTGGGGCAGCGGCATGAACGCTCTGGAGAGCTATCTCATGCTCCCCTTCCTGGCCCTCTTTGGGCGGACGGCCCTGGCGGTGCGCCTGCCCCAGCTCATCGTGGGCCTGCTGTCCCTGCCCGCCGCCTACGGCGTGGGCAAGCGGGCGGCGGGCCGCTGGGCGGGCCTGTGCGGAATGCTCCTGCTGGCGGTGTGCCCGTGGCACGTGATGCTGTCCCGGTGGGGGCTGGAGTCCAACCTGGCCCCCGGCTTCCTGCTGTTCGGACTGTATTTCTTCCTGCGGGGCATGGAGGACAGCCGCTGGCTCCTGCCCTCCGCCCTGATGTACGGGCTGGCCCTGTACTGCTACGCCACCCTTTGGCCCTTCGTCCCCCTGATCCTGCTGCTCCAGGCGGGGTATGCCCTGTGGTGCGGGCGGCTCCGCCTCCGGGGGCGGGAGGGGCTTTGGACCTGGCTGTCGGCGGGGGTGCTGCTGGCCCTGGCCCTGCCGCTGATGCTGTTCCTGCTGGTAAACTGGGGGGTGCTGCCGGAGCTGCGCCTCGGCCCCTTCACCGTCCCCCGGCTGGTGGTGATGCGGGGCGGCGAGTTCTCCCTGTCCCGCATCCCCGCCCGGGCCGCCAGACTGCTGGACCTCCTCCGGCAGCAGGGGGACGGCCTGCCCTGGAACGGTACGGAGCGGTTCGGCCTGTTCTACTACGGCACCCTGCCCCTGGCCCTGGCGGGGCTGGCCTGGACTGTCCGGGAGGCATGGGAGGGGCTGTCCCTCCGGCAGATCCGCCCCGCCGCCCTCCTGCTGATCCAGCTCGCGGCGGGCCTGCTCCAGGGCCTCACCATCGACGCCAACGTGAACCGGGTGAACAGCCTGTGGATTCCGGTGGTCCTGCTGGCGGGGCTGGGGGCGTGGGTGCTGTGCGGCAGGCTGGATCCCCGGACGCTGGCGGTCCCTCTCCTGATCTATGCGGCCCTGTTTGTCCGGTTTGCCGGGTATTATTTCACAGACTACGCCCAGGAGACCCGGTCCCACTTTGGCGCGGGGCTTGAGCAGGCGGTGGACGCGGCCCTCTCCCGCCCGGGGGAGATCCGGGTGGACCGGGGGGCCAACTACGCCCGGGTGCTGTTCTACAGCGGGCAGGAGCCGGAGGAGTACCGGGACACAGTGCGCTATACCAACTACCCCAGCCCCTTCCTGGACGTGGAGGGCTTCGGACGGTTCCGGTTTCTCACCGGGCCGGAGGAGCCGGACCGGGCCTGCGTCTATGTGGTGGAGCAGGGGCCCCGGGCGGAGACGCTCCGGGACGCGGGGTTCGCCGTGGAGAATTTCGATTGCTGGGCCGTGGCGTACTGGGACTGACGGCGCGAAGCAAGGCCCCGGAGGATCTCCTCCGGGGCCTCAGCGTGTGAAAAAGGTCTTTTCGTTCCGTTTCTTAATCCTCGCGGACGCAGAAGTCCCCCGCCGCCCGGCGGGGGACTTCCTTTAGAACCTGTATTCACAACCTCAAACGCCGTCTGGCCGGGTCTTTTTCCGCCATGCCGCGTTGAATTTTCTTGCAATACACAAAGTATTCCGGCGAAAATTCGCCTTGCCTGATGGAAAAATCCCTCGGCCAGACGGCATCCTCGGCTGTGAATACAGGTTCTTAATCCTCGTGAATGTGGATATGGTTGTTGATATGGTCGGCGCAGTAACAGTAGTACCCGTCGCACTTGGAGCAGTACCGGAACTCCATATTGGGATTGTCCTGATCCGTGATCCCGCACACCGCGCACTTGTGGAGGTAGCCCCCCGTCTCCTGGGCCTTTTTCTGGGCCTGCCTCTGAGCCCTCTTGAAGTTGATCACCTGGGGGTCCGCCCTGCGGCGGGCGAAGCCCAGCTTCATCGACCAGAAGGGCCAGGTGAAGATGAAGTAGTTGATAAAGCTGGGCAGGACGTACAGCAGGATCAGCGGCCCGAACTGCACCGCCTCCAGCAGGATCAAAACCACGTCCAACAGGGCCAGCCACTTCATCTTGATAGGCACCACAAGCATAAACAGCACCTGCATCTCGCTGTACATGGTGGCGATGACCAGGAAGAAGGACAGGTGGATGTAATAGATGCTGGTGCCCCCCAGCAGCAGCCCGCCCGCAATGGACAGCAGCACCCCGCACAGGTAGAACAGGCTGAATTTCGCCGTGCCCCACTCCCGCTCCAGCATCTGGCCCGTCCAAAACACCACGTAACAGCCCAGCAGGGTGTAGAAGGGGTTGCCCAGCCCGGAGGGGAGGAGGATAAAGGTCACCAGCCGCCAGATCTCACCGCCAAGGATGCCGCTCCGGCTGAAGGCCAGTACACCGGGGAGCATCCGCATCGGCGGCAGCAGGTAGAGTATGCCCACCGCCACCTGGGCGATGGCGATATACATGGCCAGGTTAGGGATGCCGAACCGGGGATGCCTGGAGCAGAACTTGTCGATGGGACCGTAGTGGTTGTTTCGGTATAGCAAAGGGAAGCCCTCCTTTTCGGGACGTTCAAACCATTATAGCCCCGTCCTCCGGAAAAGTAATCAATAAACTGTTAAATTATTCCGCGTACAGCCGGACGATGTTCAGCAGGATGTCCACCACGGTGTCCATTTCCTCCGCGCAGGCCAGCTCCAGGGGGCCGTGGAAGTTATACCCCCCGGTGCCCAGGTTGGGGCAGGGCAGGCCCATAAAGCTGAGCCGCGCCCCATCGGTGCCGCCCCGGATGGCCTCGGCGGCGGGGGTGAGGCCCGCCATTTCCGCCGCTTTGTTGGCGTTGTCAATAAGGTGGGCGCAGTCCGCCAGCTTCTCCTTCATATTATAGTAGCTGTCCGTCAGGGTCACCTGGATCTGGGCGGCGGGGTGGGCGGCCTGCACCTGGGCGGCGGCCCGCTCCAGCAGGGCCTTTTTGACGGTGAACTCCCCCTTGTCGTGATCCCGGACGATATACTCCATCCGGCAGGCGGCGGCGGTGCCGTTCAGCCCGTCCAGGTGGAAAAAGCCCTGGTAGCCCTCGGTTTTGCCGGGGACGGCGTCCGGCGGCAGGAGGGCGTTGAGCTCCTGGGCGATCAGCAGGGCGTTCTCCATGATCCCCTTGGCCGCGCCGGGGTGGACGGACACGCCGGTGATGTCCACCACCGCGGAGGCGGCGTTGAAGTTCTCGTAGGCAATGACGCCGGGGGCGGAGCCGTCCACGGTGTAGGCATACTCTGCCCCGAAAGCGGCCACGTCGAAGTGATCGGGGCCCTCGCCGATCTCCTCGTCGGGGGTGAAGGCCACGCACAGCCGCCCGTGGGGGATACGCTCCGCCATCAGCCGCTCGCACAGGGTCATGATCTCGGCGATCCCCGCCTTGTCGTCCGCGCCCAGCAGGGTGGAGCCGTCGGCGGTAATGACGGTTTTCCCCTGGAACCGGGACAGCCAGGGGAAGTCCGCCGCCCGGATCACCCGGCCCTCCTTGGGCAGGACGATGTCGCCGCCGCCGTAATTCTCATGGACGATGGGGTTCACGTTCTTCCCGGAAAAGGCGGGGGCGGTGTCCAGGTGGGCCAGCAGACCCAGGGCGGGGACGTGCTCCAGCCCGGTGGTTGCGGGCAGCCAGGCGGTGACGGTGCAGAACTCGTTGACGGAGGGGTTTTCCAGCCCCAGCTCCTTCAGCTCGTCCACCAGCAGGCGGGCCAGCTCCCACTGGCCGGGGGTGGAGGGGGTGGTCCCCGTCTCTGGGGAGGACTGGGTGTCGACCCTCACATACTTCAGCAGGCGTTCACAGGCTCTCATAAAAAGCATCTCCCTTTCGGTAAAAGATTACAGCATCACGGGATTTGTCGTCCACTCCAGCCCGCAGGGGCCGGGGGTTTCCCGGCACAGCTGGTACAGGTCGGTGCACCGGGCCTCCAGCTCCAGCAGGGGGACGCCCCTGCCGTGGGCGGGCTTGGTGATCACCGGGAGGGCCGCCCTGGTTTTCATCTCCCGCAGCAGGGCGCGGCCCTGTCCGGCCGCCCCCAGCACCCGGAGATAGGGCGGGCGGTCCGGCCTGTCCGCCGCTCTCAGCCCCAGCGCGGCCCACAGCGCGGCCCGCCGTATCCGGGCGTGGGCGTACCGCTTGGTTTTCGCCAGCCCGTAGACCTCCTCCAGCGTCCTCCCCTGCCGGACGGCCCGGTAGATCCGCCGGGACAGCCCCTCCCCGCAGTCGGGCAGGGCGGCGAAGTCCTCCTCGTCCATGGCCCGCAGGACGGCCAGCATCCATCGCTCCCCGTAAACCAGGCCGGCGGGGTTGTCCGCCGGAACCCGCCCGGACAGCACCTCCCCCCGCAGGAAGGAGGCGGAGGGATAGTCCGGATGGCCCCCGCCGTCATGCCCCGCCCCCGCCCGCCGGACGGTGACGGGCCGGATGCCGCCGCCCAGGGCGTTCAACGCCCGGAGATACTCCACGCCCAGATTGTTGTTGGGACAGGCCAGAAGGCCCGCCAGCTCCGGCCCCAGCAGCTCCTCCGCCGCCCGCTGGCGGCACAGGGCGAAGGGCGCACCCTCCTCCAAAAACCGCCGCAGCGCGTCCGGGTAGCGGGGGCTGTCCAGGCAGTCCGCCACCTGCCGGAGCCTGTCCGCCTCCCCGCACTCGCTGCCGAAGGACAGGCAGGTCACCACGCCGGACGCCGCCAGAAGCTCCACCGCCCCCCGGGCGAAGGACTCCGCCGAGGACACCGCCCAAGGGGTGGGCAGCTCCAGCACCAGATCCACGCCGCCCTCCAGGGCCGCCCGGGTCCGGGTCCACTTGTCCAGCACGGCGCACTCCCCCCGCTGGACCCAGTTCCCGCTCATCACCGCCACCACGGCGCACCCGCCCAGCCGCCGCCGGGTTTCCGCGATATGGAAGGCGTGCCCCCCGTGGAAGGGGTTATACTCCGCCACAATGCCCGCAGCCTCCACGGCCCGCCCTCCCCTCCCCCGGACAGGCCGGGTTGTCTCTTTTTGGTAAAACCGAGAAAAATACTTGCGATATCCGGGCCATCGTAGTATAATATGTCCGGTATGGGGGGCGGGTCCGCCCGTCCCGGCTTCGCCGCCCTGGGGTATTATACCCCCAAAGGCAGGGCGAAGTAAAGCAAAACCGCATAATTCCGCAAAGAGAGAGGGTTGTGCGGAACGGTTCTGACCGTAATCATTTTTGGGGCCCCTGAGATCGCCCCGGAACAAAGGAGTGCGGAACATGAAAGTTCTGGTAATCAACGCCGGCAGCTCGTCCCTGAAGTACCAGCTGCTGGACACCGACACCCAGGCGGTGCTGGCCAAGGGCCTGTGCGAGCGCATCGGCATCGACGGCAAATTCACCTATAAGGCCCCCGGCAGGGAGACCATCGACGCCAAGGACGTGGCCATGCCCACCCATTCTGAGGCCATCCAGGCCGTGCTGGACGCCCTGGTGGACCCCGCCAACGGCGTAGTCGGCTCCATGAAGGAGATCCAGGCGGTGGGCCACCGGGTGGTCCACGGCGGCGAGACCTTCGCCTCCTCCGTGAAGATCGACGGCAAGGTGATGGCCGCCCTGGAGGAGTGCATCCCCCTGGCCCCCCTCCACAACCCCGCCAACATCACCGGCATCAAGGCGTGTTCCGCCGTCATGGGCCCGGACGTGCCCCAGGTGGCCGTGTTCGACACCGCCTTCCACCAGACCATGCCCCCCGTGGCCTATACCTACGCCCTGCCCTATGAGTACTACGAGAAGGACAAGGTCCGCCGCTACGGCTTCCACGGCACCAGCCACAAGTACGTCACCCAGCGGGCGGCGGATATGCTGGGCAAGCCCATCGAGTCCTTGAAGCTCATCTCCTGCCACCTGGGCAACGGCTCGTCCATCGCCGCCGTCTTCCACGGCAAGAGCGTGGACACCTCCATGGGCTTCACCCCCCTGGCGGGCCTGCCCATGGGCACCCGCTCCGGCGATCTGGACGCGGGCATCCTGGAGTTCCTGATGAACAAGTACGGCATGGACATCAAGGAGATGCTCAACGTGCTGAACAAGAAGTCGGGCGTGCAGGGCGTGTCCGGCGTGTCCTCCGACTTCCGGGATCTGGGCTCCGCCGCCGAGCAGGGCAACACCCGGGCCGCCCTGGCCCTGGATATGTTCAGCTACGGCGTGAAGAAGTACATCGGCGCGTACGCCGCCGCCATGGGCGGGGTGGACGCCATCATCTTCACCGCCGGCGTGGGTGAGAACGACGCCCAGCAGCGGCTGAGCATCGCCGGCCACCTGGAGTTCATGGGCGTGAAGATGGACGCCGACGCCAACAATGTCCGAGGCAAGGAGGCCATCATCTCCGCCATCGACTCCAAGGTGAAGGTGCTGCTCATCCCCACCAACGAGGAATTGATGATCGCGCTGGATACGGCGGAGCTGGCATAAGCTCCCGGGCCGCGGCCCGCTAGGACGCAGGTTCTGTATAGGACGCTCTGCGGGGCCCGATGAGTCATCGGGCCCCGCTTCTTAAGACGTTTCACGCAGCAGCATCGCCCCGCGGGGGGGGATATCACAAAAGGATGGAGGTGCCGGCATGGCAGACGCAAAAGTATACCGGCTGGGGACGCTCGCCCTGGCCGACGTGGCCCGGGAGCTGGAGGATTACCTTCGTTTCCAGAAAAATATGGAGACAGAGGGTGTGGCCCAGGCGGAAAACATCTACTTCATCCAGGCCCGCCAAACCGACGGCTGGAAAAAGTTTGCCGGGATGGACAAGGCCGTCCAGGTCAAGCTCACCACACACGAGGACTATCTGACGGTGGACATCGGCGCGGGCCGGTGGGTGGACAAGCTGGGCGCGGCCACCGTGGGCTATCTGGTGTTCGCGCCGCTGATGATCACCGCCGCCATCGGTGCCATCGGGCAGGATAAGCTGCCTCAGGAGATTTTCAGCTTTGTGGAGCGGCTCACTATGCTGCATGGACAGCCCGCCATGGACATCATGGAGATGAGCCCCGGCGCGGCTTCCGTGTGCGCCGCCTGCGGCGGCCCCCTCCCCGCCTCGGCCAGGTTCTGCCCTGGCTGCGGCGCGCCGGTACGGGCCAGGCGCACCTGTCCCGGCTGCGGTGCCGAGGTAGGCACGGGCGCGCGGTTCTGCGCGGATTGCGGGGCAAAATTGAGCTGACGTTTTTTACGGATTGCGGGCGCGGAAGGCCAGGTACCCCTCCAAAATCAGGGACGCCGCCACCGCGTCCACGTTCTTTTTGTGGGCCTTCTCCCGCTTCCCGGCGGCGTGGAGGATCTGGTGGGCCTCGATGGTGGTGCGCCGCTCGTCCCACAGGCGGACGGGCATACCCGCCCGCTCCTCCACCAGGGCGGCGAAGGCCCGGTACAGCTCCGCCCTGGGGCCTTCGGTGCCGTCCATGTTCCGGGGGAAGCCCAGCACCAGCTCCTCCGCCTGCCGCTCCGCCGCGATCCGGGCGATCTCCGCCGCCGCCCGCGCCGGGTCCCGGCTGGGGATCACCGTGGTATACCCCGCCAGCAGTCCGGCGGCGTCGGACACCGCCACCCCCGTCCGGGCGTCGCCGTAGTCGATGGCCATCACGCGCATTTGACTTCCTCCTTCAAACAGGCGGAGACCGTCCGCCTCCTGTCCCCCGGCCCCGCCGCAAAAGGAAGCGAGCCGTCTGCCGGGGCAGGCGGCTCATGGCGCGGGGGCGCGGCTTCCACGGGGCCGCCGTCCGGGTTTTATCCGCTCCATTATAGGCCCCGCCGCTGGTTCCGTCAAGGATTTGCGAAAAAAACTTGCAATCCGCCCCCGGATATGGTATCATAGCATACACTTGTGCGGGCACACCGCCCATCCCAATGACAACCCTCAACTGAAAGGATATGAGTCACATGACTACCCCCCAGATCGTCCTGTCCGTCATCTACTTCCTCGTGGCCCTGGCCCTGGTGGCCATCGTCATGCTCCAGTCCGGCAAGAGCGCGGGCCTGTCCGGTGCCATCGCCGGCGGCGCGGACACCTTCCTGTCCAAGAACAAGGCCAAGTCCGCCGACGCCCGGCTGGCCCGCATGACCAAATGGGTGGCGGTGGTCTTCATGCTCCTCACCCTGATCCTCTGCCTGCTGTAACAACCGCGAAAAATGCCGCCCGGAGGAACCTCCTCCGGGCGGTATTTTTTGGTGCTTACGCGTCCAGCTTATCCATCATTTCCACGGCAATCTTCAACGCCTGCTCCACGCTGGCGTTCCCCCTGGGATCGAAGCGGTTGCCGCCCATCCCGTTGATGATCCCTTTGGAGCTCATGAAGGCCACGGCGTCCATGGCCCAGGAGCCGATCTTGTCGTTGTCGGTGAAGGTGGTGGAGGCCCCCTTGGGAATCTCGCCGCCCACTATCTCATACACCCGGGAGAGCATCAACGCCGCGTCCTGGCGGCTCACCAGCTGGTCGGGGCCGAAGGTCTTGGCGGTGGTGGAATTGCCCTCCACAATGCCCAGCTCATAGGCTCCCAGGATGTATTTGAAGTTGGGGGTGCTCTCGTCCACATCCACGAAGGGACTTTCAACAGGACGGGTGAAATCATTCGTATTCGCCATCGCGCCGTACAGGTACATGGCGAGCGTTGCGAACTCCCCGCGGGTAATGCTTCCCGTCAGGTCGCAATTATGACTCTGCGCCACGTCCATAGAGTACACGCCCTTCTCGATCGCGGTGTTCACCGGCTCCACGGCCCAGCCGCTGATCGCATCGCCAAAGTCAGAAAAGAACACACCCTGAGACTCCAGCGACTTGACCACCCCTGCCTGGGCCGCCTTGCCCGTGAGAAGGAACGCGAAATAGTTTTCCTGCTCCTCATCCCAGAACAGCACCAAAGTGTTCGCGCCAAACTCCTCTACCAGATAGTCGGTGGTGAGGGTGCGGTAGGCCGGAATAATGTTCAAGTACGGCGCGAGGAAGTTCGCCCCAGTCCCCCAGTCAAAGGCGTTGAAGTAAACCTCGGTATCGGTATCGGTCAGCGGCCCTGCTGTGGACACAGGAACAACCTCGGTGCTGACATACCCGCCATCTTCGTCATAGGTGTTTTTCCCCAGACGCTCGTCAAAAATCCCGTCGCCATCCGGGTCCGAGTACACCCAGATTTTCTCCAGGAAGTGATTGCCGGGGCCCGCGGCCAGAGTGACGCCCAGGGGCAGCTCGACGACATTTTTGATAGAGACCGTCTCATCGGCCTCGCCCTTAACGATTGTATCGTCGTCCTCGTACCCCCACTCCCGCACCTGGAAGGTGTGGGGCTTTGTCAGGGCCCCCACGTTGGTCACGCCCACCCAGATGCTGTCATCCTTATTGATGTCAGCCAGGGTATCCGCCTTCCCCGCCGCGAACGCCGGGGTGCACAGCAGGCCAAACACCATGGCGGCGGCCAGCAGCGCGCTGAACAGTTTCTTCCTCATCATACTTTGTGCTCCTCTCGTGCGATTGTGCTCCCGCCATCCGCGCCATGCCTGTTCCAGAGCCTATCAGCAGTTTCATTAGAAACTGCTGAGCCCCATGGGGCTCATGAGCACGTCCCGCGGTGCTAAAACAGATTGTAGCACAGCGGAGAGTGCCGCGCAAGATGTTTTTGTGCATTCCGCCTCACTTTTTCTCCCGCCTTTCCCGCACATTTTATGCCTTAAAAACGCCTTGAATTTTCGCTAAAAATCAATCTAACCGCTATTGTTGTGCTATGACTGCCTGCAAAGGGGGCTGGGCCAATGAAGGACAAAATCTACCTCACCATCCGGATGAACCGGGAGCTTCACGACAAATTCCAGTCGGTGGCGGCCTACGAGGGCCGCTCCATGAGCCGTCAGATCCTCTACCTGATGAACCAGTGCGTGCTGGAGTTTGAGAAGAAAAACGGCCCCATCGACCCCCTGCCCGGGGACGGCGGACAGTGAAGCTGCTCACCGCCCTCCTGGGGCTGCTCTACCCGCCCAAGTGCCCCTTCTGCGGCCAGGTGCTGGAGCGGGGCGAGGCGGGTATGTGCGCCCTGTGCCAGGGGGATCTGCCCTGGACGGACGGCCCGGGCGGGCCGATGGCGGGCTGCGACGCCTGCCTGTCCCCGCTGTGGTACCGGGATGGGGTGCGGGAGGGCGTCCACCGCTACAAGTTCAACGGCGGCGCGGCCCACGCCGCCCTGTTCGGGGAGCTGATGGCCCAGTGCCTGTCCGACCGCTGGGACGGCGGGGTGGATCTGGTCACCTGGGCACCCCTCCACCCGAAACGGAAAAAGCGGCGGGGCTACGATCAGGCGGAGCTGCTGGCCCGCCGGGTGGGGGAAGCTGCCGCCCTGCCCGTAGCCCCGACCCTGGAGAAGATCCGGGCCGCCGGGGAGCAGTCCCGCCTGCAATCGGAGGAGGACCGCCGCGCCAACATCGCCGGGGCCTACCGGGCCCTGCCAGGGCTGGATCTGGCCGGAAAGCGGGTGGTTCTGGTGGACGACGTGGTGACCACCGGCTCCACTTTAGGCGAGTGCGCCGCCTGCCTGCGGTCCGCCGGGGCGGAGGCCGTGGTGGGCCTGACGCTGGCCCGGGCCCGCCGGTAGGGGCAGGGCGATGTGTGCCGGTGGCACACGTCCATCGCCGACCATGTAGGGGAGGGGCTTGCCCCTCCCTCCTTGAAGGGTCAGAGACCCTTTCCCACGGGAGGGGCAAGCCCCTCCCCTACAGCCCACGGAAAGACAGCATATTTGACACATTTGAAGAAAGCAAGGGAATTGACATGGGAGAGATTATCCTGCTCAAGCAGGGCGAAATGGTATTGAAGGGCCTGAACCGCCGGGGCTTTGAGGAAAAGCTCATGGGCAACGCCAAGCGGCGGCTGAAGAAATACGGCCAGTTCAAGGTATACACCCGCCAGTCCACCACCTACGTGGAGCCGCTGGACGAGGGGGCGGACTTCGAAGGAGCCTGGGAGGCCATGACCAAGCTGTTCGGGGCGGTGGGCCTGTGCCGGGCCAGGGCCTGCCCCAAGGACAAGGACGCCATCGTCCAGTGCGCCGCCGCCTACCTGGGGGACAAGCTGTCCGCCGCCCGCTCCTTCAAGGTGGAGAGCAAGCGGGCGGACAAGTCCTTCCCCATGACCTCCATCCAGCTGTCCCAGTACGTGGGGGGCGAGCTTCACGACCGCTTCCCCCACCTGACGGCGGATATGCACCGCCCGGAGCTCACCGTCCACGTGGAGGTCCGGGACTTCGACGCCTACGTCCACGCCGACCCGGAGCCGGGGGCGGGGGGCCTGCCCGTGGGCATGGGGGGCAGGGCCCTGTCCCTGCTGTCCGGCGGCATCGACTCCCCGGTGGCCTCCTGGATGATCGCCAAGCGGGGGGTGATCGTGGACATGATCCACTACTACTCCTACCCCTACACCTCCCCGGAGGCCAAGGAGAAGGTGCTGGAGCTGGCCCGCCTGCTGGTGCCCTACACGGGCAAGCAGTGCGTCCACGTGGTGCCCTTTACCAAGATCCAGGAGGAGCTGCGCCGCTCCTGCCCAGAGGAGCTGTTCACCATCCTCATGCGGCGGTTCATGATGCGCATCGCCTGCCGGGTGGCCGAGAAAAACGGTATCCACGCCCTGGTGACGGGGGAGTCGGTGGGCCAGGTGGCCAGCCAGACCCTGGACGCCATGGTGTGCACCGATGCGGTATGCACCCTCCCCGTCCTGCGCCCCCTGGTGGGGATGGACAAGGAGGAGATCGTCCGGGTGTCCCGGAAAATCGGCACCTTCGAGACCTCCATCCTCCCCTACGAGGACTGCTGCACCGTGTTCACGCCCAAGCACCCCCGCACCAAGCCCAAGCCCGAGGAGCTGGACGAGGCGGAGCAGGCCCTGGACGTGGAGGCCATGGTGGCGGACGCGGTGGCGGGTATTGAGCGGATCATGCTGGATCTGTGAAAAAACAGGGCCGCGCAACCCAAACGTTACATTTGGAAACGGGAAAACGCTGTTCAAACGGTCTGGATCTGCTATGCTGAGGGCATCAACGGGGAATGCGCCCCGGTCTTATGAGGTGAGGCAAAATGAGTTTAGGAAACAAGCTGGCGGACGCCCGGCGGGCCAAGAACCTGACCCAGGAGCAGCTGGCGGAGAAACTGGAAGTCACCCGGCAGGCGGTGAGCCGCTGGGAGTCGGGGGCCGCCTGGCCGGAGACGGACAAGCTGGTCCGCATGGCCCAGATCCTGGAGGTGAGCTGCGACTACCTCCTCCAGGACGGGGTGGACGAGAAGGGGAACCCGGTAAAGGCCCCGGTGACCCGCCTGCTGAAGCAGGCCCAGGGGAAGCGGGTGAAGCTCACCTTCTACGAGGACGACAGCGGTATGCCCGCGTTTCACGAGTGGTGCGTCATCCAGGACTTCGACGGGGCCTGGGCCAACGTGGAGGTGGTGGTGAACCAGAAGAAGCCCCAGAAGAACGAGGTGCGGCTCATCCCCCTGTCCGCCATCAGCACCATCACCTTCCTCAAGGACGGGGAGGCGGCCCGCCGCTCCCCCCTGGAGCTGAGCTGAGGAGGGGCGGATCATGGAATACTTTGGGATGTTCGCCTTTATCGGGATCATTTTCCTGTATGAAAAGGTGCGGCGGCTGGAGCGGATTCTCCGGGACAACGGCATCCGCCCCGGCGGGACGGCGGGCCTGGGGGACCAGGTGCGCAAGCAGGTGGGCAAAACCGTGGAGCTCACCCTGGAGACCAGCGACGGAGACATCACGGGGAAGCAGTGCAGAATCCTGGACGCAGACGAGGACTGGGCCCTTGTCCTGGCCGGCGAGGGCAAAAAGAAGGAGTGCGAAAAGCTGATCCGCCTGGACAGCGTGAAACAGATCAAGGTGAAATAGCTGCAAGCCTTCCCCCCACAGGGGGGAAGGTGCCCCGCAGGGGCGGATGAGGGGGCGGAGCTCCGGCGCGCCCTTTCTCCAATTTGGGCCGCAAGTGCGCCCCCGTTCGCACCCTCATCCGTCACCGCCTGCGGCGGTGCCACCTTCCCCCTGAAAGGGGGAAGGCTTTTGTGTGTTGGAAAGGAGTACCCTAATGAGCGATACTTGGTTGGAAGTGACCCTCCCCGTCCCGGCGGACAAATTGGACGGCGTATGCGCCGTCCTTACCGCCAACGGCATGACCGGGCTGGTGGTGGAGGAGGAGGGCGATTTCCTCCGCTTTTTG
>ERZ779624.65-NODE-65-length-47192-cov-8.128943_pt1 | contig 47192 bp, 39 predicted proteins | sample MGYA00514190_ERZ779624 | MGnify/ENA primary metagenome ERZ779624 (study PRJEB29562, sample SAMEA4376706) | mouse gut metagenome | isolation source: Cecum | study: EMG produced TPA metagenomics assembly of the A DSS colitis mouse model was used to assess the microbial... | reverse complement strand
CGCTGATAAAGATATCGCCAAAGGGCGTGTGTCCCGAGTCGGAAGGACGGAAACGACTTTATGCCGATTTATGCCTATGATCCCCGTCTGGTGAAGGTGGAGGATACTTATTATGTGATCTGGTGCCAGGATTTTTACGGCGCGTCCATCGGCATGGCGAAGACCACAGACTTTCAGACCTTTACCCGTCTGGAAAATCCCTTCCTGCCCTTCAACCGCAACGCAGTGCTGTTTCCCAGAAAGATCAACGGTAATTTCATGCTCTTAAGCCGTCCTTCCGACTCGGGACACACGCCCTTTGGCGATATCTTTATCAGCGAAAGCCCCGATCTGGTGTACTGGGGAAAGCACAGACATGTGATGGGCCGCGGGAACGCATGGTGGGAGTCCTTAAAAATCGGCGGCGGCGCAGCGCCCATTGAGACCACAGAGGGCTGGCTTCTGTTCTACCACGGCGTGAGCGGAACCTGCAACGGATACGTCTATTCCATCGGCGGGGCGATCCTTGACCTGGAAAATCCCTCCAAGGTGCTATACCGCTGTGAGAATTTCCTGCTGACACCCGAAGAGTGGTACGAGGAGAGAGGCTTTGTGCCCAACGTTACCTTCCCCTGTGCCACCATTCACGACTCCGAGAGCGGAAAGATTGCCGTTTATTACGGGTGTGCGGACAGCTATGTGGGCCTTGCCTTCACAAAACTGGATGAGATTGTGGCATACATCAAAGAGCACAGCGTGACCAACGAAAACGACAGAGAGATCGGAAAGAGATAAGGCCGGAACCATTAAGAAGGCTGCTGTAATACAATTTTGTCTTGCAGCAGCCTTGTCTTTGAGAGGCGGGTGCAATGATAATGGAAAACAGGAGTTTAGCGAAGGCGCGGAAACTGTCAAAGGAGGTTACGGAACAGCTGCTTGGCAAAATAATTCCCTTCTGGAGGAGCCTGCGGGACGACAGATGGGGCGGCTGGTACGGATATGTTTCCTATGAGCTTGAGACAGACAGGGACGCGGTGAAGGGATGCATCCTGAACAGCCGGATCACCTGGTTTTTTGCCAGTGTTTACCGATACATCCGGGATGGACTGATCACCCGGGAGCAGTGTCTTGCCCACGGCTTTACCGATGAGGATATCCGACGGGAAGCGGAGCACGGCTGGAATTTTTTGAGAGAGCGCTGTCTGGATCGAAAAAACGGAGGGATTTACTGGTCTCTGCGCGCGGACGGCACACCGGAGGACACCACCAAACACACTTACAATCAGGCGTTTGCCATCTACGCGCTCTGTGCCTGTCATGAGGCGCTTGGCGGGGATGAGGCGTTGAAGCTCGCCCTGGAGCTGTTTGCGCTCATTGAGGAAAAGTGCACGGACGAAAAGGGATACCTGGAGGCATTTACCGTTGATTTTTCTCCGGAGTCCAACGAAAAGCTGTCGGAAAACGGAGTTCTGGCCGCCAGAACCATGAACACTCTGCTCCATGTGTTTGAGGCCTATACCCAGCTCTACAAAGTATCCGGGAACGGGAGAGTGAGGGAATGTCTGTGCCGGATCCTGGATATCTTCCGGGAGAAGGTCTACAATCCCCGGCTGCACCGACAGGAAGTGTTTTTCGATGAAAACTACCGTTCGCTGCTCGACCTGCACTCCTACGGACATGACATTGAGACGGCCTGGCTCATGGATCTGGGGCTTTGGGTGCTGAATGACCCGGCGCGTACGGAAGCATGCAGCGCCGTCACAGAGGAGCTGACGGAACAGATTTTGCGGACGGCCTTTGACGGACATTCCCTGGCCAATGAATGCGACCGGGGCGAAGTAAATGTTCACCGTGTCTGGTGGGTACAGGCGGAGGCCGTGGTAGGCTTTTTCAACGGCTGGCAGAAGAACCCGGAAAGAGTGGACTATCTGGAGACGGCACTTGCGCTTTGGGAATTCATCCAAAGGTATGTGGTGGATGAGAGAGAGGGCTCCGAGTGGTTCTGGGAGGTGGACGAAAAGGGGAATCCCTTCCCCGGCAGACCCGTTGCGGAGCCGTGGAAGTGCCCCTATCACAATGGCCGCATGTGCCTTGAGATCATCAAAAGAGCAGGGCAGGCCGCAGAGGAAATGGGCGGAGACATACGCGCCTGTGCAGTAACAGACCGGGACAGGGAGGATTGCTATGGGAAGAATACATGAGAAATATTATGAGCTTTCGGCACAGCAGGAGCGGTTCCTGAAGAGAAAGAATGTGAAAAACGGAACCTTTTACAACGGTATTTATGACCGTTATGAATATCCTGTGCTGACCAGGCAGCATATTCCGCTGACCTGGCAATATGATCTGAACCGGGAGACCAATCCCTTTTTCATGGAACGGCTGGGCGTCAACGCGGTGATGAATTCCGGGGCGCTTTACTTAAACGGAAAATACTATCTGGTGGCCCGCATCGAAGGAAATGACAGGAAATCCTTCTTCGGCATTGCGGAAAGCGACAGCGGCGTGGATGGATTCCGGTTCCGGGATTACCCCATTCTCTTTGAGGACACCTGTCCGGAGGAGACCAATGTCTATGACATGCGCCTTACGCAGCACGAGGACGGATATATTTACGGGGTGTTCTGTTCCGAGAGCAAGGACAGATCCGTCAGCGATCTCTCCGCCGCGGTGGCCGCTGCCGGAATTGTGCGCACAAAGGATCTGGAGCACTGGGAGCGGCTGGAAAATCTGACCACCCTGCGTTCTCCCCAGCAGCGGAACGTGGTGCTCCACCCGGAGTTTGTGGACGGAAAATACGCCTTCTACACCCGGCCCATGGATGATTTCATTGAGACGGGAAGCGGAGGCGGTATCGGCTTCGGCCTCTGTGAAGACATCACCCACGCAGTGATCGACCAGGAGAAAATGACCAGTCTGCGCAGATATCACACCATCACCGAGGCAAAAAACGGAGCGGGGGCGGTGCCCATCAAAACAGACCTGGGCTGGATCCACATTGCCCACGGCGTGCGCAATACGGCTGCGGGACTGCGCTATGTGATCTACGCCTTTGCCACGGATCTGAAGGACCCTTCCAGGGTTATCGCAGAGCCCTCCGGCCTGCTGATCGGGCCCAGAGGAGAAGAGCGCATTGGGGATGTGTCCAATGTGGTGTTTACCAACGGCGCGGTGGTCAATGAGAGGGAAGAGGTCTTTTTGTATTACGCCTCCTCCGACACCCGGATGCATGTGGCCGTCACCACCCTTGACCGGCTGAAGGATTATGTATTCCAAACCCCTTCGGACCCGGGACGGAGCGTGGAGTGCGTGGCACAGCGCTGTGACCTGATCCGTGGGAATCTGGAGCTTTTAAAGTCGGAAGAAAAGTAGAGACACATGGCCGGAAAACGTAGAACAGGGCTTCGGAAGGCAGGGGCGGAAGCCGCCGGAGAAAGGAAAGACAGGGAGGTATGCAGATGAAGATCGCACCGGATCACGGGCTGTTGCAGTACAGCGGCAGAATCGACTTTGACGACAGGAAGGCGCCGGTTTTCGCCTTTGCCGGAAGCTGGATCAAAATCAGATTCAGAGGAAGCGGGCTCTCGGTGGAACTTGCCAACCACAGAAGCTATGCCTCCAATTACCTGGGTTACATTCTGGACGGAGAGCAGAGAAAGTTTCTTCTTGCCCAGGACGGGGAAAGACACAGCTATCTCCTTGGAAAGCGGCTTCCGGAGGGGGAGCATGAGCTGCTTTTGTTCAAGCGCATGGATGCCTGCCACTTTTTTACTTTTTACGGGTTTGAGCTGGAGGACGGAGAGATTCTTCCCCCTTCGGAAAAGCCATCAAGAAGGATAGAGGTATTCGGGGACAGTGTCTCCTGCGGGGAGGTATCCGAGGCCCTGAATCATGTGGGGAAGGAGGATCCGATCCACGACGGGGAATTTTCCAACAGCTGGTACTCCTATTCCTGGATGACCGCCAGACTGCTGGATGCGGAGCTGCATATCACGGCCCAGGGCGGAGCGGCGCTTTTGGACGGCACCGGATGGTTCCGGGGACCGGACTATATCGGCATGGAATCCATTTACGACAAAATAGAGTACAATCCGGAAATCTGTCCTGTCAAAAGGTGGGATTTCGGCAGCTGGCAGCCTCATGTGGCGGTGATCGCCGTGGGGCAGAACGATGCAAACCCGGAAAACCACATGGCACTGGATCCTTCCGGCGAGAAAGCGAAAAACTGGAAAAGGCGTTATCGGGAGTGGATAGAACAACTGATGCGTCTTTACCCCCGGGCACACTTTGTGCTGACCACCACGATTTTGAACCATGATGCCGCATGGGATACGGCTGTAGCCGGAGTCTGTGAGGAAATCGCAAGCCCCAGGGTACATCATTTTCTTTATGCCCAAAACGGCTGCGGCACGCCGGGGCATATCAGAGTTCCCGAGGCGGCAGCGATGGCGGAGGAACTGAGCACTTATCTTAATTCGTTAGGAGATATCTGGAATGAATCGGAAATATAACGGACTTTTACAATCGGATTATGAGTCCGCCGTGACCAACCGGGGCAATCTGGCCCGGATAAAGGAACTGTTCGGGCGGGCACGGCGCGGCGAACGGCTGACGCTGGGATTTCTGGGAGGCTCCATCACCCAGGGATTCTGTGCTTCCCGGCCGGAGCTCTGTTATGCAGGACGTGTATACGACTGGTGGAAAACAGCCTTTCCCCAGGCGGAATTTGTTTTCCGGAATGCGGGAATCGGTGCAACCAACTCCCAGTTCGGCTGTGCCAGGGCAGAGAGTGATCTGCTGGCGTACCGGCCGGACTTTATCGTTGTGGAATATGCGGTAAATGACGCTTCGGATCAGCACTGTATGGAAACCTATGAGGGACTTGTCCGCAGGCTTTATACGGACAGCAAAAAGCCTGCCCTTCTTCTGGTACATAATATGCGCTACGACGACGGCGCAAGCGCGGAACGGGTACACGGCAGAGTGGCCAGATATTACGATCTGCCGGCGGTCAGTATGCGGAGCAGCATTTATCAGGCGCTTCTGGAGGGCCGTCTGGAGAATGAGACGGTGACGCCGGATGAACTGCATCCAAGCGATACCGGACATGAGCTGGTGGCATCCGTGATCACCTATTTTCTGGAAAGAGTTCTGGCGGAGGCAGATTGCAAGGAGCCGGAGGCAGTGTGGAGGGAACAGCCGCTGACCCAAAACGCCTACGAGCATTCCCGCCGCCATCAGAATGACAACTGCACTCCTGTGCTGAAGGGCTTTGCGGCAGATCCCAGTGAACAGGAGAAGATCACGGACATTTTCAAAAAGGGCTGGACTGCCTCGGAAAAAGGAGCTTCCATCCGCTTTGAGGTGGCGGGGAGCTGTATTGGCGTGCAGTACCGGAAGACCATACAGCTTCCCGCCCCGGTGGCGGAGCTGATCCTGGACGGCGACGAGGACAAACCTTTTCGTCTGGACGCCAATTTCGACCAGACCTGGGGTGACAAGCTGGAGCTGGATACGATTCTGGAACACGGGGAAGACAGGGTACACAGTGTGGAAATCCGCCTGACAGAGACACATCCGGGGGATAAGCTTCCCTTTTACCTGGTCTCTGTCATATCCGGCTGAACAAAAGGGCACATGGGAATTCGGTGAGTATAAAGGAGGTAAGGGAAAATGGAAGAGCAGCTTATTTTTTTAAATCCGGTGTTTACGCATAATATCTGGGGAGGCAGCCGTCTGCACGACGAGTTCGGTTACCCTGTGGAGGGGACGGATATCGGTGAATGCTGGGGAATTTCGGCCCATCCCAGCGGGGAGGGATGTGTGCGGGACGGAAAATATGCGGGAAAAAAGCTTTCCGCGCTCTGGGAGGAGCATCCCGAGTTATTCGGAAACGTGGATTACGACCGGTTTCCGCTTCTGGTCAAAATCATTGACGCAAGAGAGGATCTGAGCATCCAGGTGCATCCGGATGACGCCTATGCCGGACAGCATGAAAACGGTTCTCTGGGAAAGACGGAATGCTGGTATGTGCTGGACTGTCCCGAGGGAGCATCCCTTGTCATCGGCCATAATGCCAAAACCAGGGATGAGCTTTCCGATATGATCCACCAGGGGCGCTGGCAGGAGTTCATCCGGGAAGTTCCGGTGAAAAAGGGGGATTTTATCCAGATTGACCCGGGTACTGTCCACGCCATCAAGGGGGGACTTCTGATTCTGGAGACCCAGCAGAGCAGCGATATCACCTATCGTGTCTACGACTATGACAGGCTTTCCGACGGAAAGCCCAGACAGCTCCACATACGGCAGAGCATCGACGTGATCACGGTTCCCGCAAAGTCCCCGCAGGACAGTGTGAAGTCCGCGGCCGATCTGCCGGAAAACCACATCCACGAGCTTTACCGGTGCAGCTGTTACCGTGTGGCAAAGGTAACTGTGAGCAGCGCCATGGGCTTTGTGGTGGATGCGCCGTTTATGCTGGCTACAGTTGTGGCCGGAGAGGGGATCTTTAACGGAAGGGCGGTTAAAAAGGGCGATCATTTCCTGATTCCAAACGGGGTGCGCCAGGCAGAGCTGTCGGGAAGGATGGAGCTGATCCTTTCTAATATCTGACCCCTTTTTTGCAAAAACCTCTGGATTTTTTGTCGTAAATGTGAGAGAATAGCTGGTGAATGATATTATTTTATCAATGAACAGTTGAGTAAATAATACTTACATAATCGAAAGGAGATTTCACATGATCTATTCAAAGGAAGTTGAAGAAATGTGCACAGTCGCTCAGGGTGTGCATCATGGGTGTGCGCCTATCCCTGAAGAAGCAAAGTGGGTTCAGGCAAAGAAGGTAGAAGACATTTCCGGCCTGACACACGGCGTGGGCTGGTGTGCTCCTCAGCAGGGTGCATGTAAGCTGACCTTGAACGTGAAAGAAGGTATCATTCAGGAGGCGCTGGTAGAGACCATCGGCTGCTCCGGCATGACCCATTCCGCAGCCATGGCTGCGGAGATCCTGCCCGGTCTGACCGTTATGGAGGCGCTGAATACCGACCTTGTGTGCGACGCTATCAACACCGCCATGAGAGAGCTGTTCCTGCAGATCGTTTACGGACGTACCCAGAGTGCCTTCTCCGAGGAAGGTCTGCCCATCGGCGCAGGACTTGAGGATCTCGGCAAGGGTCTGAGAAGCCAGGTAGGAACCATGTACGGCACCCTGAAGAAGGGCCCCCGCTATCTGGAGATGGCAGAGGGTTATGTGACCGGCATTGCGCTTGACAAGGATGATCAGATCATCGGTTATGAGTTTGTAAGCCTTGGAAAGATGACCGACTTCATCAAGAAGGGTGACGATCCCAACACGGCGTATGAGAAGGCTAAGGGACAGTATGGCCGCGTTGCAGACGCCGTAAAGATCATCGATCCCAGAAAAGAGTGAGAATAGATAAAGGAGGACAGGAAAAATGGCTTTATTTGAATCATATGAAAGACGTATTGATAAAATCAACGCTGTGCTGAACAGCTATGGTATCTCCTCTATCGAAGAAGCTGAGAAGATCACCAAGGACGCAGGCCTTGACGTATACGAGCAGGTAAAGAAGATCCAGCCCATCTGTTTCGAGAACGCCTGCTGGGCATACATTGTCGGCGCTGCCATCGCCATCAAAAAGGATTGCCGCAAGGCTGCAGACGCTGCCGCAGCCATCGGAGAGGGCCTTCAGGCATTCTGTATCCCCGGCTCCGTTGCAGATACGCGTAAGGTTGGTCTGGGACACGGCAATCTGGGCAAGATGCTGCTGGAGGAGGAGACCGACTGCTTCTGCTTCCTGGCAGGACATGAGTCCTTTGCCGCAGCTGAGGGCGCTATCGGTATTGCGGAGAAGGCCAACAAGGTTCGTCAGAAGCCTCTGCGCGTAATTCTGAACGGTCTGGGAAAAGACGCTGCAAAGATCATTTCCCGCATCAACGGATTTACCTTTGTGGAGACCGAGTACGATCCCTACACCAACACCGTGAAAGAGATCGAGAGAATCCCTTACTCTGAGGGTCTTCGTGCAAAGGTGAACTGCTACGGCGCAAACAGCGTTCCCGAGGGCGTTGCCATCATGTGGAAGGAGAATGTGGACGTATCCATCACCGGCAACTCCACCAACCCCACCAGATTCCAGCATCCCGTTGCAGGCACCTATAAGAAGGAGAGAAACGAAGCCGGCAAGAAGTACTTCTCCGTTGCCTCCGGCGGCGGCACCGGACGTACCCTGCATCCCGACAACATGGCTGCAGGTCCTGCATCCTACGGCTTCACCGACACCCTTGGACGTATGCACTCCGACGCGCAGTTCGCAGGTTCTTCCTCCGTTCCCGCGCATGTGGAGATGATGGGACTCATCGGTATGGGCAACAACCCCATGGTGGGCGCTACCGTGGCTGTGGCGGTGCTCATCGAGGAAGCGGCGAAGGAAGGGAAGTTCTAAGAAATCCAGTAAAATCAAGGGCTATCGTTGACACAAGTTGTCAGCGATAGCCTTGAATTTTGCCACATAATAGACAGGTAATAGACAAAGCTTGATGACATACATCACCCCTTTAGTTTCATGAATATAGACATAGAAATCTTTCCATTCATTCTATCATAAAGCCGTTAATCGAAAACCGTATGAAAGAAGCAGCTGCGCTCCAATCCAAATACCTTTTCAATGATGCAAATTGGATGAATATATCTTAAAACTGATTGTCGGGCATTTAATCGAAGATATTACTGAAAAAGTGTACACTCACAGAACCATAGAACAGCTTAGAAATGAAGTCGAAAAATAACAAAATAGTCATAGCCACGCAAATAATGACGTGATATAGTGCCTATATGGGAAAGCCATAGAGCAAAGGCGGCTTCTACCCTCCTTTACCGGAGGGGCAACCCTCCAGACGAGAGAAAGGAGGGCGATGCCAATGATTACATATTCTGATTTGATTCAGACAGGTATCTTCATTGTAGCCCTGATTGGATTGTGTTACACAATCTTTCAGGGAAAAAAGAAATAGCCGCCACTATTCGCAGTAGTGACGGCTGACCCGGCTTCTGGCTGGGGAAGTTAATTACTATTGTAGGGTAGAGCCGCTTCTATGGCTTTTCCCTACGTCTAATATACCACGTCTGGCAGCAGGATTCAAGAAAAAAATCAAAATCGTTTGTGTTCTAAATTGTTTTAAACCTTCAGACGGGACAGCCGCCATTCATGGGAAAAGTAGTTGTACCGCAGCCGGAAGGTTTTCCGGGAGCCGCCGACCCGGGCAGCGCAGGAAAAATTGGCTCCTGTCCGGTTTCTGTCCTGATCCTCAAACAATACGCTGTCAATTTCAACGGTAATGATTTCATCGTTTCTGTCACGGAATCGGAATCTCATCGGTGTGATCCTTCCGTTGGTGTCCGTACAGAAGATCATCTGAACCGGGATATCAACGCACAAAATGCTTTCCATAAAAAACCTCCTCTCTGAAATATCCGATGTGAAGCCACAGGTTTATTTTATTGTGCAAACATACGTTTGTAAACAGGTATTATGTGGAAGCCGGACACAGACTGCCGTGAGAAGAGAAATAAAATTGCCCGCAGCAACGAAAAACCCTTGAATTTCCCGGTCAATTGTATTACACTGAAGATAGAAAAGGAAAAATATGTATGCGCCCGGAGAGGAATTCCCTCTTATGGAGCGGGCAGGGAGGTAGAATATGAGAGTAGCTTCCATAGGCAATACTTATCCTGTATATAGTACTTCGCGTTACGGTCAGAATTCCATGTATGGAAAGATAGCCGGCGGAAAAAGGATCAACAGGGCATCTGACGACGCGGCAGGGCTTGCCATCGCACAGAAGATTCTGAAAGAAAACAAAGGATTGGATGCAGGCGCTTCCAACATCCGTGACGGAATCGGCGTGGCTAATGTGGCGGACGGGGCAATGGATACCATGACCGATTCCCTGCAGAGGATCAGGGAGCTTGGCATTCAGGCATCCAACGGCCTGTACAGCGATTCCGACAGGAAAATGATCCAGAGTGAGGTAAACCAGCTGCTTCAGGATGTACAGCGCACGGCAGTGGGGACAAAGTTCAATGAAATGTCTCTGCTGAACGGCAGCATGGCGGACATGAATATCGCAGCCAATGCGGACGGAACCGGGTTGAAGATCGGAATGGAGAATGTGACGCTGCAGTCTTTGGGGATCAACGGCTTTGATGTGACAAAGAACTTTGATCTTTCCGCCATCGACGACGCAATCAGCAAAGTCAGCGCGGCCAGAGGAAAGATGGGGGCCGTCACCAATTCTATGGAGCATGCCTACAACAGCAACCGGGAGACCTCGTTGAACCTGACTGCTTCCAGAAGCCGTATCGAGGATTTGGATATTCCCAAGGCTGTCTCGGAAAAGCAGAAAAATAAGCTGCTTCAGGATTACCGCATGGGTATGATGCGCAAAAAGATGCAGGATGATTCTTCGGTTCTGAGAATTTTCGGCATGTAAGTTTTGATGTGTTTTTACAGAATGGAAACGGAAACAGGGTGTGCGCCCCAGCGTGCATTTCAAAAGGGTCATGGCAGTTTGCCATGGCCTTTTTTGTCCTGTTATTCATAAAATCTTAATCATTATTTGGAAAAATTGCGGGATTTTATTTGGAAGGCATGTTATCATATTTACAATATGTTTATGGTGGGGAATGGAGAACAGCCCCTCGGCCATAATTGTGGAAGGGAGAAGATTATGCGAAGACGAATTGCGGCAATGGCGCTCCTGCTTTTGTGTGCGTTCTGCCTGTTGGCGGGAGGGAGCAAAAATGTGGCCTGTGCCCAGCCCTCTGAGGATGCATTTTCCGGCGACATAAGGATGCTGAAGCAGGACGAGGACAGATACGTCATGCAGGTGACAGTGGAAAACAAAGGAGAAGATTTTTCCGGTACGGTACAGACCATTTTTTCCGGGACAGGTGTTGGCAACACCGCCTATAATGTGGAAATGACACTTCCCGCTCAGGGAAAAAAACAATATACCATCACAATAACCGAGCGGACGGCGGATACCATACGCGGCCTGTGTACTCTGAACTTTCTGGACGAGGACGGAAACCTGCTCCAGACGATTTCCCTGAAAAATGTGTTTGGGAAAACGGCAGGAATATCCGTGGGAATTCTGTCCGATCACTATTCCGGGCTGACCTACCTGGATGCGGGAGGCATGGACTTTTCCATCCAGCAGCTGTATGCGCCGCTGACGCTTGTGGAACTGAACCGGGACAATCTGAAAAGTCTTCTGGACGGTCTTTATTTTCTGGTGATTGATGAATTTAACGTATCCTCACTGGAGGAAGACAGTATTCAGGCGATTCAGGAATGGGTGAAGAGCGGCGGCTGGCTCCTGGTGGGAACAGGCGAATATGCAGAACAGACCCTTTCCGGGTTTGACAAGGATTTTCTTGATGTGGAGGTGTTGAGCATCAGCCAGCCCGGAACAGAAAATATCGCATCGGAAAATGCGGAGAGATACGGATATTACGGCAGTTATTTGGGGCAGGATGTGGATTTTACCCGGATGGCCGTGGCGGAATTATATGGTGACAAGAAAAATGGCATGTTCTATGAAAGCCCGGAAAATCCGGCTCTCTGCGGCACCGTGGAGGAAGGCGCCGTCTCAATTTTCTATGTCTCCCTGGGGGAGGAGGAGCTGCAGAAGCTTACCACCTATGAAGTGCAGTATATGCTTGAGGAAACCATGTACCGTTCCGGCAGCTACCGAACCTATGGCGGATATTCGGAGATGGATTACGCGGGACAGAAGGCGCTTGCCTTTATCGATCATCAGAACACAGGTATGGACTTTACGCTGCTGGAGGTATTGATCGGAGTTTATGTGATACTGGCCGGGCCTGTTCTGTACCTGATTCTGCGCAAATGTAAAAAGAGCGAATGGTACTGGATCGGTGCACCTGTGCTTGGGCTGGGGTTCATTGCAGGAGTGTTTTTCCTGGGGCAGGGCGCAGGGGTAAATGAGACCAGAGTGTATTCCGTCACGGCCCAGCAGACAGACGGCAGCCGGAAAGACACCTATTTCCTGGCCTATCACTCCGGACTGGATCCCTGGGAAGTGGTGTTGGATGAGAGCTACGATGTGGCAGGACCCGGATGGACATGGTATAACCGGAGATACAATACCAACCTGGTGGATTATTCTTTCATTGTCAGCGATCACGGCGACAGACTGTCCATGGGCATAAAGCCTCAGGAGAATTTTGAAAACGGGTTTCTTCATGCAGGCGGAAAGGCCGTGAGCCGGGGTAACATTTCCGTCTCGGGGCTTTCCGGCTCCGGCGTGGGGGGAAACTTCAGCGGAACCGTCACCAACGAGACGGATCTTGACATGGCCTATCTGGCAGTGTGGTTCAACTCCTATCTCAGAGTATTTTCAGACGTAAAAGCAGGGGAGACCATCGACCTGAAGCAGGCAGCCAAGGACGGAAGATGTGTATATGAGAACAGCCAGGAGCTTTTTGAGGACAATGTGCTTTACCGCATGCTCTCTCTGTATGGCACCCGCTCCAATGTCAGCTATGAGGAGGATACCATGGCTGCGCTGATTATCGGCCTGGGGCTTGCGGCAGAGCATCAGCCTCCGCTGGGAAATTACGCCGTGCTCACAGGCGTGGTGAAAGACTATGACAGGGCCGTTTCGGACAAGTGCAGCGAGATGGCTTACGGATGCTTTTACTCATATGCTGATATAGGGGGTGAGCCAAATGCTGCAAATTAATCATCTGAACAAAAGTTACGGAAAATTTCAGGCGGTCAAAGACCTGACGCTCCATATTCCCAAGGGAGATCTGTTTGGGTTTGTAGGTCCCAACGGAGCCGGCAAGACCACTACCATCCGCATGGTGTGCGGGCTGATGCCGCCAGGCTCCGGAAGTATTGTCATAAACGGTGTGGACGCGCTGTCCCACCGGCGGGAGATCAAGAAGCAGATCGGCTATGTGCCTGACTTTTTCGGTGTGTATGACAACCTGAAGGTCAAAGAATATATGGACTTTTACGGTTCCATGTACCGTATGAGCTCCAGGGAGACCGCCCGGATTTCCGACGACCTGCTGGAGCTGGTGAACCTTTCGGATAAGAAGGAGGTCTTTGTGGATACGCTCTCCAGAGGAATGAAGCAGCGTCTCTGCGTGGCAAGGGCGCTGATCCACAATCCGGCGCTGCTGGTTCTGGACGAACCGAATTCCGGCCTGGATCCCAGGGCGCGGGTGGAGATGAAGGAGCTTCTGCAGAATCTGAGGAGCATGGGCAAGACCATCGTAATCAGCTCCCATATTCTCTCCGAGCTTTCCGAGATGTGCAACAGCATCGGCATTATGGATCACGGCAGCCTGGTGGCATCAGGCCGCATAGAGGATGTGATGGAAGGCGTGTTCGGCGGCAACCGGCTGGTCATCACCCTGGAGGAAGGACGTGAGACGGCGGTTCGGATTGCCAGCGAGTACGCGGGAGTAAAGGTGGAATCGGTGGGAGAGCATGAGCTGAAACTGTCCCACAATATGTCAAAGCAGGAGATTGCGAAGCTGATCGGCGCGATGATAGCGCAGGATGTGGTGGTGACCGGCTTCCACAAGCAGGAGGGGAGTCTGGAGACATTGTTCATGCGTGTCACGGGCGACGACGAGGCGCAGAAGGGAGAAGGAAAAAATGTGGCTGAATCCGATTGTTAAAAAAGATGTGCGGGTACAGTCCCGCAGCATGAAGATCTGCTGGGGGGTGTTTGCCTATGAACTGATACTGGCGCTGGTATTTTTTCTTGCCATGGTGGTGATTCAGCAAAACAGCCGATATTCCACAAATAATATCTACAGTTCCATGGTCTGGCTCTATCCGGTGCTTGCCATAACACAGATTGTGATTCTGGGCGTGGTGGTGCCTGTGCGGACGGCCTCCTCCATATCGGGGGAGAAGGAACGCCAAACCTTTGATATCATGATGACAACCAACATGACACCCTTTTCCATCATCATTGGAAAGGTGATGACTGCCATCGTACAGAGCATGCTCTTTGTGTTTGCCAGCATGCCGATTATGGCGCTTTCCTTTATCATCGGGGGGATGTCCTGGAGCTATCTGTTCTGGTTTCTGGGGATTGCGCTGCTGGCGTCCTTTTTCTCTGCCAGCATCGGTATTCTCTGCTCCTCCCTCTGTAAGAAGAGCATCAGTGCGGTCATTATGACCTACGGCATTTATCTGCTCTTTTTCCTGGGCACCTTTCTCCCCTTTCTGGTGTATCAGATCAGGAGGGAGAGTATGCTGTATTCCTCAAACTACACCACATTCAGCACCCAGGCCTACTCCTACGGGGAAAACTGGCTTTTGTTTCTGCTGGTGAACCCGGCGGTGTATCTGGCGGAATTTTTCGGACGGATCATGGCGGGCCAGTCGATTATGAATTCCTGTGTCGATCTGACCGGAACCTACAAGACGGCGGGACCGATCCGTTTTGTGGCTACGGGCAATCGCTGGCTGATCTTTTCCACGATCCTTCTGCTGGCAGTTTCCCTTCTGTTTTTGTGGATTGCCTCCAGACGCATTAATCCGGTGGGAAAACATGCCGGAAAGCATGTGAGGAAAAAGAAGGATTGAGAGGATATTTATGGACGCGAAAGAATACCTGATCAGGCAGATGAAAAGCTGCAGGAAAAAAATGAATCTGGCCAGACTGGCAGATTACAGCGTCCTGTTTACCGCCTTCGGCGGTATCGGGGGGATTCTCTGTGAGCTGGCATCCCTTTTTCTTCCGTTCTATTATGCTCATGCGGCCGCCTTGCTGTGCTTTGCAGCAGGTCTTCTGGCCGGAGGCTGTTATGCCGTGTACCGGCGGGCGGATATGAAACAGGCGGCGAAGAGACTGGACTCCTTCGGGCTGAAGGAACGCATGATTACGGCGTTGGAACAGATGGGGCAGGAGGATGAATTTTCCAGGCTCCAGCGGGAGGATGCCCTCCGGCATTATGAAGGACGAAGGGAGCAGATCCGCATTCCCCTTCTTCCGGACAAACGGCATCTTCTGGCATTGTTTTTGTCGGTGGCGGCAGCTGTGGCGCTGGGTGTGCTTCCTTCTCCTGTGCGGGAGCAGGCGCAGCTGCGGCATGAGGTACAGGAGCAGGCAAAGGAGGAGCTGGAAGAGTTGGAGGAACTTCTGGAGGCACTGGAGGGAGTGGATCCGGAGACCCTGACAGAGGAGCAGAGGCTTCGCCTGGAGGCGCTCTCGGAGGCGCTTAAACTGTCCGGGGAAGAGCTTGCCGAGACAGATTCCTGGCAGGGGCTGGATGCGGCAATGGAAAGACTGGACTACAAATATAACCAGGCGGCGAAAAGCCTGGAACAGCTTGCGGCACAGTTGAGCGACCCTGCCTTAGCGGGAGTGGCCTCTGCGGAGGCACTGGCAAAGGCGGCGGCAAACGAAGGCGGACAGCAGACGGCCTCCGCCGGAAATGCCTCCGCGGGTGCTTCCGGAAACAATGACGATAAAGAAGGCAGTGGAAGCGGAAACGGCGACGGGAACGGAAGCAATGGCGGCAATGGCGACGGAGAAGGCGATGGGAACGAAAGTGGTGACGGCAATGGCGGCGGAAGCGGCGATGGGAACGGAAGCGGCGACGGCAATGGCGGTGGAAGCGGCGATGGGAACGGAAGCGGTGACGGCAACGGGAATGGCGACGGCAATGGCAATGGCGGCGGAACCGGAAGCGGAAACGGCCGGGGAACCGGAAGCAGCTCCACCCCCCATGACTATGTGAGCATCCCAAACGATATCGGTGACGATCCGTCCCTGACCGGAGAAAAGACGGGAGATGAAAACTCCGATTACTACCGCCAGCAGAACGGTCTGGCCTGGGAGGGACAGCATGTGGATTACAATTCCGTCATCGGACAGTATACGGACAATGCCTACGAGGGAATTGCAAACGGCAGGTATCCAAGCGGTATGGAGTCCGTGATACGGGATTATTTTGAGAAACTGAACAAGTAGGTAAAAGGAGAACACAATGTCAGAGTTAGAAGTTTGTCAGCAGAAGATCAGAGAATGTGAGGAGGAGATCGGAAAGGGGATTATCGGGCAGAAGAACGTCATCCGGCAGGTCATGCTCGCGCTTCTCTCCGGGGGAAACGTGCTTCTGGAGGGTATGCCGGGCCTTGGCAAGACCATGCTGGTGCGCACGGTCAGCCAGGTGTTCCTGCTGACCTTCAAGCGGATTCAGTTCACGCCGGACCTGATGCCCAGCGATGTGACGGGAACCAACATCATGGTGAAGGAGGAGGGCAGAAGCAGCTTCCGGTTTGAGAAGGGTCCTGTCTTTGCCAATCTGGTGTTGGCGGACGAGATCAACCGTGCTACCCCAAAAACCCAGTCGGCCCTTCTGGAGGCCATGCAGGAGCACACCGTGACGGTGGGCAGCGAGAGCCATCGGTTGGAGGAACCGTTTTTTGTGCTGGCAACCCAGAATCCCATTGAGCAGGAGGGAACCTATCCTCTGCCGGAGGCACAGCTGGACCGGTTTCTGTTCAAAATACTGGTGCCGTTCCCGGACAAGGAGGAGCTGCGCGGCATTGTAGGTCTCACGGAGAGCCAGGAGCCCCCGCAGATCCACGGACTGATGAACGGGGAAGAGCTTCTGGAGGCCAGAAAACTGATTTCCAAAATCCCGGTGGCGGATGCAGTCATGGACTACATTCTGGAGCTTGTCATGGCCACCCACGAGGAAAATCCTTATATCCGGGAAGGAGCAAGCCCCCGGGCGGCCCAGGCCATGATCCGGGCGTCGAAGGCCAGGGCCTTTCTGGAGGGACGTCTGAACGTATCCTTTGAGGACGTACAGACGGTGGCCTTCCCGGTGCTGCGGCACAGGGTGCTGCTTAGCTTTGACGCGATCTCCGAGGGCATCACGGAGGATGCTGTAATCGGAAAGCTCATAGAGGAAAAGGGAAAGAATCTGTATGCTTGACAGGAAGATTTATGATAAGCTGGGACGGCTTGCGCTTGGCATGTCACACAAAAGTAATCTGAATATGTCCGGCAGCCGGAAATCGGTGCAGAAGGGGTCCTCCGCGGAATTTTCCGATTTCCGGGAGTATATGCAAGGGGATGATCTGCGGCGCATGGACTGGAACGCGTACGCAAGGCTGGATAAGCTGTATATCCGGGAGTATCTGGAGGAGAAGGAAGCGGTGGTATCCGTGCTCATCGATACAAGCGCCTCCATGGACTACGGGGCCCGCAGCAAGGCAGAGCTGGCGGTGGATCTGGCGGCGGTGGTGAGCTTTCTGGCCCTGAACAATATGGATCGTCTGATGCTCTACGATATGAAGGATATGAACCGTCCGCTTTCTGTGGGAGGCGGAAAAAATGCCTTCCCCAGGGCGCTTCACTGGCTGGAACGGCTGACGTTCTCCGGGGAGACTGACATGCTTTCCGCGGCTGCGGGAATAAAACGCCGGGGCCCGGGTGTGACGGTGATCATCAGCGACTTCCTGCATCCGGGTATGCTGGAGGAGACGGAGGTCACAAAAAAACAGGCGGGAGAGCAGACGGCTCTGCCGGGACGTAAGGGTTATGAAAAGCTGCTTCAGTATCTGCAGTATTGTAAGCAGCGTCCTGTGATTCTGCACACTCTGGCGGAGGAGGAGCTTCGCATCACGTTGACAGGCGCGCTGAACCTCATTGACGCAGAGACAGACGCATCCCTGCGGCTGACGGTGGACGCCAGGGCAGTGGAGAGCTATGAGAAGGAACTGAACCGGCTGACGGAGCGCATGAAGAGAGGCTGTGCCGCCGGGCGGGGCACCTATGTGCTCTGCGGCACCGGGCGGGAAAGGGAACAGCTGGTATTTCAGGATTTAAGGGTGATTTATGATATTTGAGAGCTTATGGCCGCTGGCACTGCTTTCCGCGATACCGGTGGTGATTATTTTATATCTGTTAAAACCCAGGGGAAAGGACTACAGGATATCCTCGAATCTGCTCTGGGATAAGTTGTTCCGGAATATGCAGTCCAAGACTTTTCTGGAGAAATTTATCCACAATCTGCTGATGTATCTTCAAATCCTGATTCTTGTGGTATTGATTCTGGCGCTGATGTCGCCGTACCTGAACCGGGAGGGCAGAAGCAGGGGAAATGTGATCCTTGTGTTTGACACCAGCGGAAGCATGCAGCATGATGCGGGAGAGGGCAGAACTCGCCTGGAGGAGGCCCTGGCAGAGGCCAGGGATATCATTGCGTCCTCGGAGGAGACTGCCTTTTCCGTGGTGACCTGCGACTGCACGGGCGCCAGTCTGCTTGCGGTGGGCGTAAGGGATAAGGCCAGCCTTTCTGAGACGCTGGACAGTATTGTGTGCTGTGACGGGGAAGGCAGCCTGCAGGCTGCGGAGAGCATTGTGGAGACACTGCGGGGAGCGGAAGAGACCGGGGAGGACGGCAAGGGAGCGGAGGTGATCGTCTTTACGGACGGCATCGGTGCATCCTATGCCATGAGCTTTTCCGATTATTTTGATGCCCGCGTGTATGTGATGGGGGAAGCCGTAGATAACGTTTCAAACAACTTCCTCTCCTATGTGGATGCAGACGCCGGGACGGACGAAAAGAAGGCGGAAGCCTCCCCTGTTCCGGAGAATGAGCCGGGAGAACGGACTGTGGTCTGCGCCTCCGGCATCACAAATTACGGCGACGCCCAGGCCTCCATGGAAGTCAGCCTGTATGAAGGGGAAAGACTGGTTGAGATCCGACAGCTGACCCTGGAAGCCGGGGAGACCAGGCTCTGCTTCTTTGATGAGTTTTCGTGGCGTGGAGAGCCCCTGCGCAGCGAGATCGGATCGGTGCGTTTCGCCGGAAAAAAAGAGGGTGATTCCCTTGCGGCGGACAATGTGGCCTATGCGATTCCGGAACAGACCAGCAGCCTGGATGCAGTTCTCATCGGAAATGGCAACACCTATATTGAGAAGGCTTATCAGGCGGCCACAGGACAGAGTCTGCCCAGGGCTGAGACGACAGCCGGACTGCAGGAGGAGCAGGTGATCCGCATTTACGATGCGGGAACGGAGCCGGAGGCAGGCGACCTGGCCGACGGATTGATGTTCGGCGGCGGAAATGCGGTAAGCACGGCCACAAAGGTACTTCTGACTGTCAGTTCCTGTGATCTGACCGCCGGATTGTCCGCTTTTTCCATCGGTGTCAACGAAACCGCAGTCTATGAGATACCGGACTGGGGCACCGGTTTTCTCTGGGCCGGAGAGCAGTGCGCAGGTTACTACGGGGAGCAGAACGGCAAAAAGACGGTGGTGGTGGGCTTCGACCTTCGAGAGTCCGACTTCCCGCTGAAAGCGGAGTTTCCCGTATTTTTATCCAATGTTCTTCATTATCTGGGGGATACCTCCCTTTTGGCCAATCATGTTTACGCGGTGGGAGACCGGGTGGTCTTTCATCCCCAGGCAGATTTTGACGTGAACACGCTGCAGGCAGAGACCGGTCAGGCGGGACTGTACCAGGTGAGCGCCGGGGAGAAAACGGAGCACTATGTGGTGCGGTTTGCCGCGGAAAGCCAGTCCGACGGCCGGATTACGGCTTCGGGAACTTCCGATACGGACGTTTCAGGAAGCGGGCTTGTCAAAAGACAGTTCCGCAATGTGCTGCTGGTATTGGCGTTGCTTTTGATGGCGGCAGAATGGATCCTTTATGTGCGGCAAAGCCGCAGTAAAAGCTGGTTTTACAGGACGGTGCGGGCCGTATGCGCCCTGCTTGTGCTGCTGGCGGTGCTGGGATTGTCGGTAAACAGACATGACGGCGCGCAGACCACAGTTTTTCTGGTGGATATCTCCAACAGCAACGAGCAGAATCTGACGGCCATGGAGGACTGCCTGAACCGGGCAATCGAGAAGATGCCCCAGGGAAACCAGTATGCCATTGTCACCTTCGGAAAAAATTCCGTGATTGATCAGTTCCTGACCGGTGAAAACCGGTTTACCCGGATCATGTCCCTTCCGGACAAGACGGCCACAAATTTTGAGGAGGCCATGTCCCGGGCGCTGGCAATGATTCCGTCGGGATCACCGGGGCGCATTGTCCTGCTCACCGACGGCAGGCAGACGAAGGGGGAGCTTGCGAATACGGCGTCCGCGCTGGTTTCCAGACAGACCGAGCTGCTGGCAGTCCTGTACGATGTGACCCAGGGACAGGACGCCTATGTGGAAAACGTGGAGCTGCCCAGCTATCTGTATCAGGGCGACGCCTACAATATGACGGTGACGGTGGAAAGCAACTATGAGACGGACGCACAGATTCAGATCTGGATGGGAAGTATTCTGACAGCCGGCTATGACGTTCATCTCAACCGGGGAACCAATCAGTTCCGGTTCCGTCAGGAGGTCAGGGGAGAAAGCGTGGAGAGCTTTGAAGTCAGGGTGGCTGCTCCCGGAGATACCTGCCGGGAAAACGACAGCTACCACGCGTATTCGGTGGTGGATTCTCTGCCCAAAATTCTCCTGGTGTCCGGCTTGAACGAGGACAGCAGCCGCTTTGAGGAGCTGCTTCGCAGCGCCGGCTGCAACTACAGCGCAGTGTCGGCCATCAACGCTCCCTCCACCCTGGATAAAATGCTGGAATTTAAGAGTATCATCCTGGAAAACGTGTATCTGTCGGATCTTCCGGAGGGCTTTCTGGCCTCCGTTGAGACCTATGTGAAGGATTACGGCTGCGGTCTTGTGTGCTGCGGCGGCAGAGAAAGCTTTGCGCTGGGCGGCTACAAGGAGAGCGTTTTGGAGACGGTGCTGCCGGTGGATATGCAGCTGCGGGGTGTGAACGAAGCGCCGGCCATGGCCATGGTTATGGTGATCGATCATTCCGGAAGTATGGGTGTTGATGCCGGGGGCGGGGCCACCAACCTTGATCTGGCAATCACCGCCGCCAAGACCGCCGTGGATCAGCTGCGGAGCACGGATTATGTGGGGGTACTTTCCTTTGACAACAGATACAGCTGGGCGGTGGAGCCCACGGAGTTGTCCGACGACCAGGAATCGATCAAAACACAGATCGAGACCATCTCGGAGGGCGGGGGAACCACCATACAGCCTGCGCTGTGGGCGGCTTTGGAAGGGATTTCGGACTGCGACGCGGATATCCGTCATGTCATTCTTCTGACGGACGGTCAGGGAGAAAGCGACGACTATCGCAGTATTGTGGCCGCCTACACGGGTGCCGGTGTCACCTTGTCTACGGTGGCCGTGGGAGAAGGCTCCGACGCGGGGCTTCTGGAGAAGCTGGCGGAAGACTGCCGCGGCAGGTTTTATTATTCCGACATGGCCTCCGAGATTCCGAAAATATTTGCACAGGAGGTGTTTTTAAGCGGGGATACCTATCTGCAGAACGGAGAGTTTACCCTGGCGGTAAACGGCGGCCACGAGATTACAAGAGGCCTTTTTGAGGACGGCTGGCCCCTTTTGTACGGCTATGTCAGCGCCACTCCGAAAAATACCGCCAGCGTGCTTTTGGCATCGGATAAGGACGATCCGGTGCTCACGGTGATGCAGTACGGTTTAGGACATACGGTGGCATGGAATACGGATGTGACAAACCAATGGACGGCCGGCTACGCAGGAAAAAGCGACTATGTGCAGCTCTGGAAGCGCATGATAGACTACAGCGCGGGCAATGCCGCCATCGGTGAGGACTCCGTGGATGTAGTCACAGCCGGCGGAGCTACGGATATCGTCTATCAGACCCTGGATTACGGAGAACAGACCGGGGTGGAGGCGGTGTATACGGATCCGGAGGGGAATACCCGGACGGAGAAGCTGCACGCCACGGCTCCCGGGCGCTACGAGGCCAGGCTGGACACCGATCTGACGGGAATTTACAATCTCAGCGTCCGCAGGATTGACGACGGCGCCATTTCCAACGCGGTTACTACCGCGGCTGCGGTACAGTATTCCGACGAATACAAATTCGATGTGGGAACCGGAGCGTTTACACAGTTTGTAGACCGCTACGGCAGACTGGCAGACCCAGAGGAAAATTTCTGGCAGAAGCAAAAGAGTACTGCGAAGGAACGTTACCAGCTCACAAAGTGGCTGATTCTGCTGGCAATTGTGTGGTTTGTGGCAGACATCGCACTGCGCAGGTTCCATTTTCTGCCTCAGGACACCAGGCTGTACCGGGCAGTGCGAAACAGACTGCAAAGCAGGGCGGCTGCAGGGGCAGGCGGCGGGATGCCGCAGCCTTCTGTGATACACGGGAACAGTCCGGGTGAAACTGACTGGAACCGGCAGCCCCGGGAAGAGGAGACTCCTGCCCGGGAGTGCCCGGATGAAAAAGCAAAAAGCGCGGAAGGACAAAAAAAGCCCAAAAAGCAGAAAAAACAAAAGAATCAGCAGGAGAATGTAACGCTGGATACTTCGGCGCTGCTGAAGAAAAAAGATCAGAGGAATCAGTAAGGACGGGAAAACCGGCAGGCAGTCTTCCTGTGTTAACCCAGAAAATACGGGACATAAAATCAAGTTGCATTTGCCAGGGGGATATGTTACTATTATGGAAATAAATTCTTTAAACTGACAGCAGAAAGAGGAGAATATCATGGACGGACAGAACAATCAGCAGAACAACTATCAGGACTATACGAACATTCAGTATCAGGCGCCCCCTCAGCAAAGCGGACCCTCCGGCCCCAACGGCCTTCAGATCGCTTCCCTTGTGATCGGCATCATCGGCATTCCCGCATGCTGCTGTTACGGAGTGACCGGAATTATCTTCGGTGTCATCGGTATGATTCTGGCAATCGTGGGCAACGGAAAAAACAAGGGCTCAGGCGTGGGCATCGGCGGCCTGGTGTGTTCCATTCTCGCTCTGCTGTTCGGTATTATTGCAACGATCTACTATGCGCTTATCATCCAGGGAATGCTTGGCGGCGGCCCCTTTGCCGAAATGCTTGAAAACATGGGATACAGTCTCCAGTTTATAAAGCTGTAAGAGGAAAGATGGAAGAAAAAAGATGTCTGGAGGATCAACTGTTCCGGATTGGGCTGGCAGCGCTGCCTTTTGGGGCGGCGCTGGTTTTTTTGTACCTGTATCTGAATGAAAAACAGCTGTTGCCCGGTTTTTGTGTTTTTTCGGTTCTGTTCGGCGCGTACTGTCCCGGCTGCGGCGGAACCAGAGCGTTTCTGGCGCTTTTCCAGGGCAGGCTGCTCCTTTCCTTCTGGTATCATCCCCTGGTGCCCTACGGGGCAATACTCTACACAGGATTCATGTTCACCCACGGCCTGCACAGACTGGGTGTAAAGGGAATCCGCGGCTGGAGATTTCACAACTGGTATCTCTGGGCGGGGGCGGGAATCCTGGTCCTGAACTTTCTGGTAAAAAATATTTTAAGGCTTGGATTTGGAATTCTTCTATGAGACGAGAACCGGATCCGATACAGGAATCCACAAAAAACAGGGGAGCAGTCAAACGGATGACGGCTCCCCTGTTCGTATGATCCCTCCTGCTTCTCAGCGGCGGCTTATTGTGTCAGATCCACATCCTCCGGGGTCTTACCGTGGAGGAAGGAAATAATGATCTGAATCCGCTTGTAGGCCCGGTTATAATTTCCCTGCGCATACTCCGCAATGCTTTCGTCGTAGGAATTGTCGCCGTAGGCCTCATGAAAGCTTTCCACCGCAGTGGACATATAGTCCCCTGCTTCCTTTGCGGTGTCCTCCAGATAGTCAAATTCATCCGGAAAATCCAGCTTTGCAAAGGACTGAAATACCAGATCCAGCTCGTCCAGACAGTTTAAAAGCTCCTCTACCGCGTCGTCGGAATCAGGATCAATATTGTTGATGGAAGTGTCTATTTCCGAGACCTTCGTACAGAAATCGTCTATGCTCTTCCGAAAGCGGATCATCTCGGGATCCTCGCCGCAGGCGGTCAGCAGAAAAACCATGAATACGGCGGTCAGAAGCATGCAAACCTTGCTTTTCAACTTGTAACTCCTCCGATTGGCAAATCTTTTGTATCACATTCATTAAATCTATCATATTTTCTGTCTTTAAGCAATAGAAAATGGTTAAATCCTCCCCTTTACGATCAATTCAGGTCTGTGGTATTATTTTAGATAAGTTTTCACCCAAAGAGGAGCAATTATGACATTTGAAGAATTTCAAAAGCTTTCAACGGAATATCTGTATCTGGACGGGGCCACCGGCTCCAATCTGGTAAAGGCCGGCATGCCCGCGGGCGTCTGCCCGGAGCAGTGGATTCTGGAGCACAGGGAGGTTTTGCTCAAGCTGCAGAAGCAATATGTGGAAGCCGGCGCGGACATTCTCTATGCGCCCACCTTTACCGCAAACCGAATCAAACTTGCCGAATACGGCTTACAGGACGAACTGCAGGACATGGTGCGCAGGCTGACGGAAATTTCCAGGGAGGCGGCTTCCTGTGCCGGGCGGTTCGTCTATGTGGCAGGAGATCTCACCATGACCGGGGCCCAGCTGAAGCCGATGGGAGACATGGAACCGGAGGAGCTGATTTCCGTTTACAAGGAGCAGATTCTGGCCCTGTGCGGGGCGGGCGTGGATCTGCTGGCAGTAGAAACCATGATGAGCCTGGGGGAAGCCAGGGCGGCGCTGATTGCCGCAAAGGAGGTATGTGATCTTCCGGTGATGGTGACCATGACCTTTGAGGGGGACGGAAGGACGCTTTACGGCACGGATGCGGAGACGGCGGCGGTGGTTCTGGAGAGCCTTGGCGCCTGCGCCATAGGAGTCAACTGTTCCGCAGGTCCTGCCCGGATGCGGGAGATTGTCTCCGCCATGGCAGGGGCCACAAAACTCCCCATTGTCGCAAAGCCAAATGCGGGCCTTCCCTTTCTGGACGAGCAGGGCCGGACATGCTACGATTTGGATGCGGCGGAATTTGCGAAGGAGATGAAACAGCTGGCGGAGGCCGGAGCCACCGTTCTGGGAGGCTGCTGCGGCACAACGCCGGAACACATCAGGAAGCTTCGGGATACCTTCGGCAGGAAGATTTCCTGTCAGGTTACAAGGCGGCAGCCGGGTGTCCGGTACTTGTCCTCGGAGCGCAGGACGGTTCGCTTTGAGCTGGACGGCGGCTTTCTGATCATAGGAGAACGAATCAACCCCACCGGAAAAAAACTGCTGCAGAGTCAGCTGCGGGAGGGTGTAACCGACAGGGTATTGCAGTTTGCGGAGGAACAGGAGCAGGACGGAGCGTCTGTCCTGGACGTCAATATGGGCATGAGCGGTATCGACGAGAAGGCCATGATGCTGCGTGCGGTGGAGGAGATCAGCGGTGTCACCAGCCTGCCCCTCTCCCTGGATTCCAGCCATGTGGAAGTGCTGGAGGCCGCGCTGAGAGCATATCCGGGCCGGGCCCTGGTCAATTCCGTCTCCATGGAGACGGAGAAGCTGCAAAAACTGCTTCCCCTTGTGAAAAAGTACGGGGCAATGTTTATTCTGCTTCCCCTTTCCGACAGGGGACTGCCGGAGAGCATGGCGGAAAAGATTTCCATTATAGAAGCCATTTATGAGAGGGCAAAAGCGCTTGGCCTGAAGCAGGAGGATATTGTGGTGGACGGCCTAGTAACCACCGTCGGAGCCAACAGGCAGGCGGCGCTGGAGACTCTGGAGACCATCCGATACTGCCGGGAACGGGGATTTGCAACGGTCTGCGGATTGTCGAATATTTCCTTCGGTATGCCGGAGAGAAGCTATGTGAACGCAGCCTTTCTGACGATGGCCATTCGGGAGGGACTTACCATGGCCATCGCAAATCCCTCCCAGGATCTTCTCACCGGCTGTGCCCTGGCCACGGATCTGCTTCTGGCGAAGGAGGCTTCCGATATCCGGTATATTGAAGCCGTGGGCGCAGCGGCAGAGAGACGACAGCAAAAGGAAACAAACCGGCAAAAGCCGGAAGCTCCGGCCAAAGCGGCTTTCCATCCGGAAGGAACGGACAGCCCCTGCCGGCAGGCGCTGAAAAATGCCGTTCTGAAGGGCAACCGGCGGGGCATTGCGCAGCTCACCCGGCAGGCCCTGTCCCAGGGGGAGGAACCGGACATACTCCTGAATCAGGTGCTGCTTCCGGCCATCAACCAGGTGGGAGAGCTGTTCGACAGCGGCGTTTACTTTCTGCCCCAGCTCATCGGCAGCGCGGAGGCCATGAAAAATTCCATTGAAGTGCTGGAACCCCTTCTGGGCAGGGAAAGCGATGCAGCGGAAATGCAGACGGTGGTCATCGCCACGGTGGAGGGCGATATTCACGACATCGGAAAAAATCTGGTGGCCCTGATGTTAAAGAACCACGGTTTCCGGGTCATCGACCTGGGCAAGGATGTGCCGGCCGAAGAGATTATCCGGGCGGCAAAGGAAAACAATGCCGGGATCATCGCCCTTTCAGCCCTGATGACCACTACCATGCAGCGAATGCGGGAGGTCATCGAATGCGCCCGCAGGGAGAGGCTCGCCGCAAAGATCATGATAGGAGGCGCCGTCATCACAAGGGAATACGCCGATGAAATCGGCGCGGACGGCTATTCCAGGGATGCCGCGGAGGCGGTGAGAGTCGCAAAACGGCTTGTGGAGCCGGATGCAGAAAAAATATCCAAGGAGGAATCTAAATGACAGGAGCAGATGCCATTATCAAATGCCTTGAGGCAGAGGAAGTGACCACCGTTTTCGGCTACCCGGGAGTAGCCATCTGTCCTTTCTATAACAGCATACTGGAATCAGACATCCGCACCGTTCTGATCCGCACGGAACAGAATGCCGCCCATGCGGCCAGCGGCATGGCCAGGATGACGGGCAGGCCCGGCGTCTGCGCCGTGACAAGCGGTCCCGGAGCCACCAATGTGATCACGGGAATCGCCACTGCCTTTGCGGACAGCATTCCCCTGATCTGTATCACCGGGCAGGTAAACAGCGAACTTCTTGGCAGCGATGTGTTTCAGGAGGCGGATATCACGGGAGCCGTGGAATCCTTTGTCAAGTACAGCTATCTGATCAAGAATGTAAACGATATCCCCAGAATTTTCCGGGAGGCCTTTCACATTGCCAACACCGGGAGAAAGGGGCCTGTGCTCATTGATATTCCCATCGACATCCAGAATGCGGCCATCAGCAAATTCCGGTATCCCGAGGAGGTCTCTCTGCGCACCTACAAGCCCACGGTGAAGGGACATGCCGTGCAGATCAAAAAGGTGATCCGGGAGCTGGAGAAAGCCAGGCGGCCCATCATCTGCGCGGGGGGCGGCGTCCTTTTGAGCGAGGCTCAGGAGCAGCTGCGGGGATTTGCGGAAAAGCACGGGATACCGGTGGTTTCCACCATGATGGGAATCGGTGTGATGCCCACGGAACATCCCCTGTATTTCGGCATGGTGGGAAACAACGGAAAGCCCTGTGCCAACCGCGCCATGAACGAATCCGACCTGCTGATTATGGTAGGGGCCCGGGTTGCGGACCGTGCCGTCAGCCAGCCGGATCTGATCACAAGGGACAAGGTGCTGGTACATATCGACGTGGATCCGGCGGAGATCGGCAAAAACGCGGGTCCCACCATTCCTCTGGTGGGCGATGCGAAACATATTTTTCAGGATTTTGCAAAGGAAGAGTTCAGCTGCAGCTGTGAAGACTGGCGCAGGACGCTGGAGGAATACCGCAGAACCATGGTGCCGAAGCGAACCCCCAATCCGGACTTTGTGGATCCGGCAGTCTTTATCTCAAAGCTTTCCCATGCCATGGAGGCAGACGGAGTCTATGTGGCGGATGTGGGGCAGAACCAGATCTGGTCCTGCGGCTATGCCAGCATAAAAGAGGGAAAATTCCTGACCTCCGGCGGCATGGGCACCATGGGTTATTCCATTCCGGCAGCCATGGGCGCAAAGCTTGCGGCTCCGCAGAAGCAGGTGGTTGCGGTCTGCGGGGACGGCTCCTTCCAGATGTCCATGATGGAGCTTGCCACCATGTGCCAGCATCAGATTCCGGTAAAGATCGTGGTGCTGAAGAACAATTATCTGGGAATGGTGCGGGAATACCAGCATTACACCTACAAAGACAATTATTCCGTGGTGGATCTGTCCGGCAGTCCGGATCTGGAAAAGCTTTCCGCCGCCTACGGAATCCCCTTTCTGCGGCTTGAAAACATGGAGGGCTGCGACGAGGCCATCCGCACCTTTCTGCAGGAGGACGACTCCATGCTGCTGGAATGCCTCATTGATCCCATGGATCTGGTAAAAGGGTAAGGGAAACCACTTTCAAACGTAAATCAGGAGGACGTACCATGAAACTGAAAAAAAGAATTTATTCTGTCCTGGTGGAAAACCGTTCCGGCGTTCTCTGTAAGGTGGCGGGACTTTTCTCCAGACGATGCTTCAATATCGACAGCCTTGCGGTGGGGGAGACAGACGATTCGGAGGTCTCCTGTATGACCATTGTCAGCAGCGGGGACGAGCGTACCATCGAACAGATCGAAAAACAGCTGAACAAAAAGCTGGATGTGATCAAGGTGAAAACCTTTGCCGAACAACAGTGTATCACAAGAGAGCTGATGCTGATCAAGATCAAATACAACAAAAACAACCGCCGCGAGATCATGGAGCTCTGTGAGATCATGAAGGTGGATATCGTGGATATGTCAAAGCATTTCATGATGCTGCAGATCTGCGATACACCGGAGCGGGTAAAGCTTCTGATCAACATGCTGCAGACCATCAGCATCGTTGAGGTGGCAAGGACCGGAACACTGGCGCTTGCCAAGTGCGCCGAAAACGACGAGTCGAAGTAACGTTTTAAAGCATTAAAGGACTAAATTGTTTTTGTTGACATTCCGGCGGGAAGTTGCTATATTAAAGTGTAAGCCGAAGCGGAAGGGCACCGTTTCGGTAGTGTAAACCGCAAAATTTTCGATGAGAGAGGTGCTTTCATGCAGAAAAAAGTTTTTCAGCTGCTGGCTGACAATACATCCGGTGTCCTGAGCCGCATTTCGGGCCTGTTTTCCAGGCGCGGCTACAATATTGAGAGCATAACTGCAGGCGAGACCACAAAGTCCGGTCTGACCAGGATCACCATTGTGACGTCGGGGGACGACGAGGTGCTGGAGCAGATCGAAAAGCAGGTGGCCAAGCTGGTGGATATCCATGACATCCAGGAATTGAAGCCGGAGGCCAGCGTGTACCGCGAACTGATTCTGATCAAGGTGCGGGCGGCGCTGGAGCAGAGACAGGGGATCATTGCCGTGGCGGACAGCTTTCGGGCAAAGATCATTGACTTTGCTTCCGAAAGTCTGATGATAGAGCTCACGGGGGATCAGCAGAAGATCGAGGCATTTATCGGACTGATGCAGGATTACGGGATTCTGGAGCTGGCGAGGACGGGAATTGCCGGGCTGGGAAGAGGAACGGACCACATCATCTACAGCGAGCAGTAGGAAACGGAAACGTTAGCTCCAGGGTTAACCTGTCAGTTATAAATTATGTCAAATCGACAAATGGAGGAGAAAAAAATGGCAAAAATTTTTTATCAGGAGGATTGCAGCCTTTCCCTTCTGGAGGGAAAGACCATTGCGATCATCGGCTACGGCAGCCAGGGACATGCCCATGCGCTGAATCTGAAGGATTCCGGCTGTCATGTAATCATTGGACTTTACGAGGGCTCCAGATCCTGGGACAAGGCGGTGAAGCAGGGATTTGAGGTATACACTGCGGCAGAAGCGGCAAAGAAGGCCGATATCATCATGATTCTGATCAACGACGAGAAGCAGGCCGACCTGTATAAAAACGATATCGAGCCCAATCTGGAGGCCGGCAACATGCTTATGTTTGCTCACGGCTTCAATATTCATTTCGGCTGCATCGTGCCTCCCGCAGATGTGGACGTGACCATGATCGCGCCCAAGGGCCCCGGACATACCGTGAGAAGCGAATACCAGGAGGGCAAGGGTGTTCCCTGCCTGATCGCCGTGGAGCAGGACGCAACCGGCAAGGCACAGGATCTGGCTCTCGCTTATGCCCTGGGAATCGGCGGCGCAAGGGCAGGCGTTCTGGAGACTACCTTCCGCACCGAGACGGAGACCGATCTGTTCGGTGAGCAGGCCGTGCTCTGCGGCGGTGTCTGCGCGCTGATGCAGGCAGGCTTTGAGACCCTGGTAGAGGCAGGATATGACGAGAGAAACGCATATTTTGAGTGTATCCACGAGATGAAGCTGATCGTTGACCTGATCTATCAGAGCGGTTTTGCAGGAATGAGATATTCCATCTCCAACACAGCCGAATACGGCGATTATATCACCGGTCCCAAGCTTGTGACGGAAGAGACCAAGAAGACCATGAAGAAGATCTTAAGTGATATACAGGACGGAACCTTTGCCAAGGAATTCCTTCTGGATATGTCTCCTGCCGGAAAGCAGGTTCACTTCAAGGCCATGAGAAAGCTGGCCTCCGAGCATGCTTCCGAGAAGGTGGGCCAGGAGATCAGAAAGCTTTACAGCTGGAACAACGAGGAAGACAAGCTGATCAACAACTAAGGAAATATGATATCATAAATGCTTTTCAGACAGACAGCGGGAGTCAGATCTCCCGTCTGTCTGTTTTTTGTTTAAATCCTTCTTCTCTGTTTTCTTAAAGTCTCTTTAGAATTTCTTTGTTTTTTTCTGGCGTCTCCCTTCAGGTTTGCGATTTATAGTATGTTTAACAAAGGAACAAGGGAGGAAATACCATGGATCTTGCAGCACTTACACTTTATTTTACAAAATATGGCGCCATTGCCATTTTCATTATCGTCTTTCTGGAATACCTGAATCTGCCCGGATTTCCGGCAGGAATCATAATGCCCCTGGCAGGCATTATGGCAGCCAGGGGAAACATTCACTTTTTCTGGGTTATGGTCATCACGGTGGCTGCGGGACTTCTGGGCAGCCTGATGCTGTACGCGGTGGGAAGAAAGGGCGGAGACGTCTTTCTCAGAGCTTATATCAGACGGTTTCCAAAGCAGAAGGAGGCGCTGGAAAAAAATCTGGAGTGGGTGCGCCGCAAGGGGTCCATGGGCGTGTTCCTGGGAAAGCTTCTTCCCATGATCCGAACCATTGTATCTATCCCCGCCGGGGTAATCCGAATGGATCTGGGAAAATATGTAATCAGCTCCACCTGCGGCATCTTCCTCTGGAATTTCGTGTTTGTGGGCGCAGGTTATGTGCTGGGAGATCAGGTGTTTCAGCTGTTTGGGCTGGCTTAAAAAATACTGCGGAAAGGTATGGTTTTGATGATGAGAATCGCATTGATGACAAACAATTATAAACCGGTTATGGGCGGAGTGCCGATCTCCATTGAGAGACTGACAAAAGGACTTGAGGCCATGGGCCATCAGGTAACTGTCTTTGCGCCTACCTACAGCGAGCAGAAGGAGGAAGAAAATGTCTTCCGCTATGCCACGCTTCTGCATCGTTTTATCGGGGGGATTGTGATACCGAATCCCTTCGACCGGCGGATTGAAAAGGAATTTCGGGAGAAGCATTTTGATGTCATCCATGTGCACCATCCCATGCTGGTGGGGCGCACCGCTGCATATCTCTCCCGAAAATATCACATTCCCATGGTGTTTACCTACCACACCAGATATGAAAAGTATGTGGAATGTTATACCAAAGGACTGCTCCGGGTGGAAAAACTGATGCCCTTTTATCTTCATCCCTTTCTGAAGCGCTGCAGCTTTGTCTTTGCGCCAACGGAAGGCATCCGCACTTACCTGACGGATACCCTGGGCATGGAGCAGGAGCGAACCGGCGTTTTGCCCACCGGCATTGAAGAACGCAATTTCCATGTGACGGAAGAGGAGAAGGAGAAAATCCGCAGCAGATACCATGCGCAGGGAATGCCTCTGTTTCTCACCGTATCCAGAATGGGGCCGGAAAAGAACGTGGGGTTTCTGATAAACTGTCTTGCGGAATTTAAGAAAAGGTTTCAAAAACCCTTCCGTATGCTGATGGTGGGGGACGGCGGCCACAGGGCAGAGTATGAGAAGCTTTGTGAAAGGCTTGACCTGAAGGATGAAGTGATCTTTACGGGATCCCTGCCCAATGAAGAGACGGCGGCCTATTTTGCGGCGGCGGATGCCTTTCTCTTTGCCTCGAAAACGGAGACCCAGGGCATTGTGGTATTGGAGGCCTTTGCCGGAGGTACGCCGGTTCTGGCGGTTCGGGCATCCGGTGTGGAGGATCTTGTGACCAGCGGAGTCAACGGTATATTGACCGAAGAAGACAGTCTGGAATACGCCGAAATGCTGGAGTGCTTCTGCGGCGGAGAAATTGACCGGGCCGGTATGGCCGAAAATGCCCTTCAGACAGGATTGCGGTACAGAGAAGAAGCAGTTGCGCTCAAGGCGCTGCACGTCTATAATGAAGTGGTGAACGAGTCGCACATGGTTTCTCTGACGGCACGCACAGTAAAAATATAAATCTGAGGGGTTTGACAGCATGAATCTGACTTACAAAATTTTGGTGGTAGAGGACGACAAGGATATCAGGGAAGGTATTGAAATATACCTGCGCAATCAGGGCTACGAGGTGTTCCAGGCGGCAAACGGGCAGGAGGGACTGAAGGTAATCGAACAGCAGGAGCTGCATCTTGCCATTGTGGATATCATGATGCCCGTCATGGACGGCGTGACCATGTTGATGAAGCTGCGGGCCATGGAACGGGAATTTCCGGTGATCATGCTTTCCGCAAAATCCGAGGAAGTGGATAAGATCATGGGATTGAACATGGGGGCCGACGATTATGTGACAAAGCCCTTTACGCCCCTGGAGCTTTTAGCCAGAGTGAACTCTCATCTGCGGCGTTATTCCAAGTATCTGGCCGCCCTGAGCGAGGAAGGCCCGGAGGATCATATCTTTACCATCGGCGGTCTTGAGCTGAATGAAGACACCGTGGAGGTTTCAGTGGACGGGGAACCGGTGAAGCTGACCCCCATGGAGTTTAAGATCGTGCAGCTGCTCATCAAAAACCCGGGCAGGGTCTTTTCCGCGGACGAGATCTACGAGCGGGTCTGGAATGAAAAGGCAGTAAATACGGACACCATCATGGTTCATGTGCGCAACATCCGTGAAAAGATCGAGATCGACCCCAAAAATCCAAAATATCTGAAGGTGGTCTGGGGCGTCGGTTACAAAATTGACAGGCAATAGCCGGCAAAAGCAGAAATTGCCGAAGCCGGCGGAAGGGAAAGTCAGAGGAAAAGGAATAACCATGGCCATATTACGGAAAAAGAATCTTCCTGAAAGAAGTGAAAACATGCAGCCCGGGGGATCCGGAAACCCGCGGTTTTTCGCCCCCTGGGTACTCTGGGGACTGGCGGTATGCTGTATGGGTTCGGTGGTCTTCAGCTGCTTTTACGACGTCTTCCGCACCCGTGCCAGGGAATGGGAGAAAGGCCAGCTGGAAGAGAACGATAACATTTCCTGGCTCTATCAGAGCAGTTATGTACTTTACCGGGATCTCTACAACCTGCAGAATGAGACTCAGACGAATTACGATGAACTCTACCTGGTGCCGGACGAGGGCTGTGAGTGGGCCGTAGACAGGGAACTGCTGACCAGAGTCCGGGACGAGGCATACGATTTGGATCCCTGGACTGAGGATCCGGAAGATCCGGAGGGTATTGGGACGGACGGGGAAGAATCCGCTTCAGGGAGCGCCGAAATCAATGTGGAGAGCGCGGAAAGCCTGATCTCGGAGCTGGAAAACATGGAAGGCTATTTCCTCAATCTGGAGGGAAATTTCAAAGTCTTAAACAACATTTATGACTATGTCATCCGGGATGATGTCACGGGAAGGTATGTGACCAATATGTCGGAGCAGGACACCGAAAGGCTTCTGGCGGATCTTGCTTCCTACAATCGCTATTTTCTTCTGTCCTTCCGCTTTGACGCTGCGGGAAACGTGTTTGTGGGTGAGGTGAAGAGCGAGGACGCGGAGCAGATCCGCAAGACCGCCAACGAGGTAATCCGGGAAAATACGCTGACCTCCCTGATCAGTAACAATCTGTACCATTTCAGCGAATACGGGAAAGTGGCGGGGCCAAAAAACTGTACCGTGGTTTTTGCCGCCTCTGAGGATCGGCTGATGAGCAGGACGGAAGGGTTGTTTGTACATTCCAACGGATATTTTTCCGAATCCGGTTCCTACGATCTGTATTTTTCCGCCCGGATGGATCAGAATGCCTATCTCAACGCCGGAGTAGGAAACGCTCTGTTTCTGTGTATGTGCGGCTTTGCCCTGCTGGCGCTTCTTCTGCCGGTATACGGAGAGACAAAGCCGTGGAACGACACCAGACTTTGTTCCCTGCCCTTTGAATTCCTGTTCGGGATTGGCTTGACCCTCTTTGCCTCCGGCAGCCTGGCAGTGAACCATGTGGTGTCCGTAGCCGGCGGAAAAGCGGCGGACACCATTGTGAAGGCCGGCCTGCTTTCGCCGGGAGGAGCCTCCGTACTGGTGGCTGTCTACAACGTGGCAGTCCTGACCCTGTTCTTTTTCTGCTGCTGGTATCTGGGTGTCTGCGCCAAAGCGGTCACGGAGAGAGGCGTCTGGAAGTACATCAGGCAGCGAAGCCTGGTCTACCGGTTTTTCCCCTTTATCAAAAGAAAGGTGCTGGGGATCTACCATGCGGTGTCTCACCTGGATCTGACGAAGGAGGCCCACGGAACGATTCTGAAGCTGTTGATCATAAATGCCATCGTGCTGTTTATCATCTGCAGTCTCTGGTTCGGCGGATTTCTGGTGACGGTGATTTATTCCGCCCTGCTGTATCTGATCCTGAGAAAGTATATCAGTGACCTTCAGAAGAAATACCGCCTGCTTCTGAAGGCAACCAATGAGATGGCGGAGGGAAATCTGAATGTAACCATCGAGGAGGATCTGGGTGTGTTCGAGCCCTTCAAACCCCAGATTATCAGAATCCAGAACGGCTTCCGCAGAGCCGTGGACGAGGAGGTAAAGAGTCAGAAAATGAAGGCCGAACTGATCACAAATGTTTCCCACGACTTAAAGACGCCTCTTACGGCTATCATAACCTATGTGAATTTGCTGAAGGAGGACGGTATTTCGGAGCAGCAGAGAAAAGAATACCTGAATGTGCTGGAAAAGAAGTCCCTGCGTCTGAAGGTGCTGATTGAGGATCTGTTCGAGGTCAGCAAGGCAAATTCCCAGAATATCACGCTGAATCTCACGGAGGTGGATATCATGAGCCTGTTAAAGCAGGTCTCCTTCGAGATGTCTGACCGCTGGGAGGAGCAGTGTCTGGATGTGAGAATGAATCTCACGGAGGAGAAGGTACTGCTCTCCCTGGACAGCCAGAAGACCTACCGGATCTACGAGAACCTTTTCGGAAATATTGCCAAGTATGCTCTGCCGGGGACGAGAGTCTATGTGAACGGCTTCCGCATCGACGACACCGTGGTGATCACCCTGAAAAATATTTCCGCCCAGGAAATCACTGTGGCCTCCTCCGAGCTGACGGAACGTTTTGTCCGGGGCGATGCCTCCAGAAATACGGAAGGCTCGGGACTGGGCCTTGCCATCGCAAAAAGTTTTACAGAGCTGCAGGGCGGAGAACTGTCCCTGGAGGTGGACGGGGATCTGTTCAAGGCCACTACCGTCTGGAAGCTCCACAACGTAACGGCAAAATAAATCAAGAACTTATATTTGAAGTATACGCTTATCTATGCTAAGATTGTCTTTAGAACATAAAGGAAAGGCATGGTGGAGCGTATGGAAGCGAAGAAAAAGATTTCACCGGGGATGACGATGACCCAGAAGATTCTTGCCGCGGCGGCAGGTCTTGACAGGGTGGAAGCCGGACAGCTGATCGAGGCGGATCTCGATCTGGTTCTGGGCAATGATATCACCAGCCCGGTTGCCATTCGGGAAATGGAAAAATTTACGGCCGGAGGGGTGTTTGACAAGGATAAGATCGCTCTGGTTCCGGATCATTTTGTCCCCAATAAAGATATCAAGTCTGCGGAGCACTGCAAATGTGTGAGAGAGTTTGCACGCAGGAACGAGATCACCAACTACTTTGAAGTGGGAGAGATGGGAATCGAACATGCGCTTCTTCCGGAAAAGGGACTGACCGTGGCCGGAGACGTGATCATCGGCGCCGATTCCCACACCTGCACCTACGGCGCGCTGGGAGCATTTTCCACCGGCGTCGGAAGCACGGACATGGCTGCCGGAATGGCTACCGGCAAGGCATGGTTCAAGGTGCCCGCCGCCATCCGGTTCCGGCTCACGGGCAGCCTTCCGAAGTATGTCAGCGGCAAGGATGTGATCCTTCACATCATCGGCATGATCGGCGTGGACGGCGCACTGTACAAGTCCATGGAATTCGTGGGCGACGGAATTGCCTCGCTCTCCATGGACGACCGTTTTACCATCGCCAACATGGCCATTGAAGCCGGCGGCAAAAACGGAATTTTCCCGGTGGATGCCCTGGCGGAGCAATACATGAAGGAGCATTCCAAACGGCCTTATAAAATCTATGAGGCGGATGAGGATGCGGTTTATGACCAGGAATATACCATTGATTTAAGCGCACTCCGGCCTACGGTGGCCTTCCCCCATCTGCCGGAAAACACGCATACTGTGGACGAGATCCGCGAGATGGACCAGATTAAGATCGACCAGGTGGTCATCGGTTCCTGTACCAACGGGCGGCTGGACGACTTAAGGATCGCGGCGGAGATTCTGAAGGGCCGGCATGTGGCCAATGGGATGAGATGCATTGTGATACCTGCCACACAGGCCATCTACCTGCAGGCGATGGAAGAGGGACTGTTAAAAACCTTTATCCAGGCGGGAGCCATTGTCAGCACACCTACCTGCGGACCCTGCCTCGGCGGGTATATGGGCATTCTGGCGGAGGGTGAGAGATGTGTTTCCACCACCAACCGTAACTTTGTGGGGAGGATGGGACACGTTTCCTCCGAAATCTATCTGGCAAGTCCCGCCGTTGCGGCGGCCAGTGCGGTCACGGGTGTGATTTCCGATCCCGCAGAGATAAACTGAGGAGGTGTCATCATGAAAAAAGCAAAAGGTACTGTCTTTAAATACGGCGATAATGTGGATACGGACGTGATCATTCCTGCAAGGTATCTGAATTCCTCCGACCCGGCAGAGCTTGCGCTCCACTGCATGGAGGATATTGACAGGGAGTTTATCGGAAAGGTGAAGCAGGGAGATCTGATTGTCGCAGAGAAGAATTTCGGCTGCGGCTCATCCAGGGAACACGCGCCCATCGCCATCAAGGCGGCGGGGGTGAGCTGTGTCATCGCGGAGACCTTTGCCAGGATCTTTTACCGCAACGCCATCAATATCGGTCTGCCGATCATCGAGTGTCCGGAGGCCAGCAGAGGCATTGAGGCGGGAGACGAGGTTGAGGTTGACTTTGATACCGGAATCATCACCAATGTGACCAGGGGCACTTCCTTCCAGGGGCAGGCCTTTCCGGAGTTCATGCAGAAGATCATCGCTTCTGAAGGGCTGATTAATTACATTAACAGTAAGTGACAATGGACCTGCGGGGCAGCCGCAGGTCTTGTTCTGCTGTGAGGATTTTGACCTTACATCTTTCGGCAGATGTGGAAAGAACGAGTGAAAAAAATGAGTGCAGATGGCAATGCAAAAAAATATGAAATTGATATGTGTAACGGTCCGCTTCTGGGAAAGATCCTGATCTTTTATCTTCCCCTGATGCTTTCGGGTATTCTGCAGCTTCTGTTCAACGCGGCGGACATTGTGGTGGTGGGAAGATTTGCCGGCAATGAGGCCCTGGCTGCGGTGGGCTCCACCAGCTCCCTGACCAACCTGCTTGTGAATCTGTTCATCGGCCTGTCCGTGGGCGCCAATGTGCTGGTGGCCAGGTTTTACGGCGGAGGAAAAAGCAACGAACTGAAAGAAATGGTTCAGACGGCAATTGCCACCTCCGTGATCGGCGGCATTCTGCTGATCTTTGTGGGCTTTTTCGCCTCAAAGCCGGCGCTTGCGCTGATGGGTACTCCGGAGGATGTCATCGCCCATTCCGTTCTCTACATGCGCATTTATTTTATGGGTATGCCGTTTATGATGGCCTATAACTTCGGAGCGGCGGTGCTTAGAGCGGTGGGAGATACCAGACGTCCTCTCTATTACCTGCTCCTTGCGGGCGTAGCCAACGTGCTGCTGAACCTGTTGTTCGTCATCACCTTTTCCATGGGAGTGGCCGGGGTTGCCGCGGCTACGGTAATCTCCCAGGCGATCTCGGCGGCACTGATCCTGCGCTGTCTGATCAAAACGGACAGTGTCTACCGGCTGGAGTTAAAAGGGCTGAAAATCAAGCCGGACAAACTGAAAAAAATGATTCAGATCGGGATTCCCGCGGGGCTGCAGGGGTCTCTGTTTTCCATTTCCAACGTGCTGATTCAGTCCTCGGTGAACAGCTTCGGCTCCGTGGCCATGGCCGGAAACACCGCAGGCAGCAACATCGAGGGCTTTGTCTACACTGCCATGAACGCCTTCCATCAGGCATCCACCAGCTTCAGCGGCCAGAACACCGGAGCCAGAAAATACAAAAGAGTGGGCAGGGTTCTCTTTCTCTGTGAAGCGCTGGTCATCGGAGTGGGACTGCTCATGGGCAGCGGAGCATATCTTTTTGCCGGAACGCTGCTGAAGCTGTACACCCCGGACGCGGAGGTCATCCGCTACGGCGTCCTGCGCATGTCCTACATCTGTGTGCCCTATTTCCTCTGCGGCATGATGGATGTGATCGTGGGCGTTCTGAGGGGAATGGGCTATTCCGTCATGCCCATGCTGGTATCCCTGACGGGAGCCTGTCTGTTCCGGGTGGTGTGGATCTACACGGTCTTTCAGCAGTACCGCACCCTGCAATGTCTGTACCTGTCCTACCCCATCAGCTGGGGCCTGACTTTTGCGGTGCACCTGATCTGCTTCTTTGTGGTCTATGGACGGGTGCGGAAAAAAGAAGCTTGAAACATACGTTCGCATGTGCTATACTGTACCGGACTGCCAAGAAAGGACAAGCTTATGATTGCATATGTTAACGGAATTCTGGATGATATTGCAGGTGATAACGCCGTGGTGGATGTAGGCGGCGTGGGCTATAATGTAAAGATCTCCGCGGATACGGCCTCCCGGCTTCCGGGCACGGGAGAGCCGGTCAGGCTTTACACCTACACCTGTGTCAGGGAAGACGCATTTCAGCTCTACGGCTTTCTGAACAGGGGAGACCTGGAAATCTTCAAAAAGCTGATTACGGTGAACGGCATCGGCCCCAAGGGGGGGCTGGCAATCCTTTCCGTCATGAGGGCGGACGACCTGCGGTATGCCATTCTGTCCGGGGATGCCAAGGCTATTGCCAGGGCGCCCGGGATCGGAGCAAAGACGGCACAGAGAGTTATCCTGGATCTGAAGGACAAGCTTTCCTTCGACGACGAAATGATCGGCAGAGAGGTTGCCGCCACGGCGGCGGAAAACGATTTAAAGGGAGATACGCCCCAGAAGAAAGAGGCCATCGAGGCATTGATGTCTCTGGGCTACACCCAGTCGGAGAGTGCCAGGGCCGTCAACGCCATCGAGGGCATTGAGGAGATGGACTCCGGCGCAGTGCTGAAGGCCGCATTGAAGAAGATGTTCTGAAACGAAAAAGTTTACCCGGAAGGAAGCAGCTATGCCCAGAAGAATGATTGAGACGAACGTGACGGAGGAGGATGTCAGGATAGAAGGCAGTCTCCGCCCGCAGACGCTTGACGATTACATCGGCCAGTCCAAGGTAAAGGAAAACCTGAAAATATATATTGAGGCGGCAAAGCAGCGGAAGGACGCCCTGGACCATGTATTGTTTTACGGCCCGCCCGGCCTGGGAAAAACGACTCTGGCAGGCATCATCGCAAACGAGATGGGGGTTCACCTGAAGGTGACCAGCGGACCCGCCATAGAAAAGCCCGGGGAGATGGCGGCAATCCTCAACAATCTGGAGGAAGGCGATCTGCTCTTTGTGGATGAAATACACCGCCTCAACCGTCAGGTGGAGGAGGTGCTTTACCCGGCCATGGAGGACTACTGTATTGATATCATGATCGGGAAGGGCTCCACCGCCCGCTCGGTGCGGCTGGAGCTGCCGGGCTTTACGCTGGTGGGCGCCACCACCCGGGCGGGGCTTTTGACCGCTCCGCTGCGGGACCGGTTCGGCATGATCTATCACATGGAATTTTATACCGTGGAGGAACTGCAGACCATCATCATGCACTCTGCCGGAAAGCTGGGCGTGGAGACGGAGCCGGGGGGCGCGCTGGAGATGGCCCGCAGAAGCCGGGGTACTCCCAGACTTGCCAACCGCATCCTGAAGAGAGTGCGGGATTTTGCGCAGGTGAAATATGACGGGGTGATCACGGAGGAGGTGGCCCATACCGCGCTGGATCTGATGGATGTGGATAAGCTGGGACTGGATCACATCGACCGCAATATCCTGCTCACCATGATCCGGAAATTCGAGGGCGGCCCCGTGGGTCTGGATACCCTGGCCGCCGCCATCGGGGAGGATTCGGGAACCATCGAGGATGTGTATGAGCCCTATCTGATTAAAAACGGTTTTCTCAACCGCACTCCCAGGGGAAGGGTGGTCACGGACCTCGCATACCGTCATCTGGGAATTGTTCGGTAGCCCCCCGGCGGCACGGCCCCGGGATTTGCCGATTTTTCTGCTTGCCTGTGAGGGAATAATGATATATAATACTTTTATTCATGACATATACCAGCGAAACGGCCATCTGACATAAAGGGGTGCAAAAATGTCTTCAAAAACGGATACGGAAGTGATCATAGGCGGCAAGGTTTTTACCCTGAGCGGCTATGAGAGTGAGGAATACCTGCAGAGAGTTGCCTCGTACATCAACAATAAAATCAACGAATACAACAAGGTGGACAGCTTCCGAAGACAGCCCATGGATACCCAGGGGGTATTGCTTCAGCTGAATATTGCCGATGATTATTTCAAGGCAAAAAAGCAGATCTCCATTCTGGAGGAGGAGCTTCAGTCAAAGGAAAAGGAAATGTATGATCTGAAGCATGAACTGATCTCCGCACAGATCAAGCTGGAGACCTCGGAAGAGCAGGTCAGATCTCTGCAGCAGGATCTGAATGAAAACGCAAAGAATATTGTGCGATTGGAAACAGAGTTAAAGAAAAAATAAAGGTCGGCTGTCCGCAGGGACAGCTTTTCTTTTGCATGTAGGTATCAATATGGAAAACAGGAAAAAACCGGAGCTTCTGGCTCCGGCAGGCAGCCCGGCCGCCTTTTACGGCGCCGTCCACGCAGGCGCAGACGCCGTTTATCTGGCGGGCAGCCGCTTCGGCGCAAGAGCCTATGCGGAAAATTTTACCACAGAACAGCTTGTGGAATGCATCCGCTACGGGCATCTGCTGGGAAGAAAAATTTATCTCACGGTAAACACGCTGTTGAAGGAACAGGAGCTGGAGGATCTGTGCGATTATATACAGCCCTTTTATGAGGCAGGACTGGATGCTGTCATCGTTCAGGATTTCGGCGTTCTGCGCCGTCTGCGGGAGACTTTTCCCGGCCTTGGACTCCATGCCAGCACCCAGATGACTCTCTGCAGCAGCTACGGCGCGGAGCTTCTGCGCAGTATGGGAGCCAGCCGCATTGTTCCCGCAAGGGAGCTCAGCCTCAGAGAATTGCGGGAAATCCGGCAAAAGACCGGTCTGGAGCTGGAGACCTTTATCCACGGCGCCATGTGTTACTGTTATTCCGGTCAGTGTCTGTTCAGCAGCATCCTGGGCGGGCGAAGCGGAAACAGAGGAAGGTGTGCCCAGCCCTGCAGGCTTCCCTACTCCGTAGAGACAGGCAAAAAACAGACCAGGGAAGGATATTATCTGAGCCTGAAGGATCTGTGTACCATCGACCACATTCCGGCGCTTACGGCGGCGGGCATCGATTCCTTCAAGATTGAGGGAAGAATGAAAAAACCCGAGTACGCCGCCGGAGTTACCTCATTGTACAAAAAATATATTGACAGCTGGCTGAAACTGCAGGCCGAGTATGGAGAGGACGAAGCCGGGAAATATTATCATGTGGAGCAGGAGGACAAGGACAGACTGAGCAGGCTCTACATGCGCAGCGAGATCCATGACGGCTATTACAATAAACACAACGGAAGAGACATGGTGACGCTCTCCAGTCCGGCCTACAGCGGCAGCGACGACAGACTGCTGGAGGAGCTGAACGCCCGCTTTCTCTCGCAGCCCCAACGGCTTCCCGTCCGCATGGACGCCTCTTTTCTGAAGGGAGAGCAGGCACGGCTCACCCTGAGTATCGGAGAACTGTCTGTCACTGCGAAAGGCGGCAGAGTGGAAGAGGCCTTGCGGCAGCCTGTTACAAAGGAAGATCTTCACAGACGGCTGGAAAGGCTGGGAGACAGCGCCTTTCTTGCGGAAGAGATAACTATTGCCGTAAGTCCCGATGCCTTTTATCCGCTGGGACAGATCAACGAACTGCGCAGACAGGCTGTCCTGCAGCTGGAGGAAGCCATTCTGGCCCACAGAGGATATCCCCTGGGGAAAGCGGTCTCTGGGCCGACTCCGGAAGGCGGATCAAATCTGCCGGAACCCCGCCGGGAACCGGCGGCACAAAAAGACACGCCCCAACCTGACAAAGCCGGAGGCTTCCGGGTGCTGGTCACCACCGTGGAACAGCTGGAAGAACTGGTTTGCCGGACAGAACGGTATCCGGAGCAGGCGCCTTCTTACGTCTATGTGGAGGGGGATCTGCCGGAGTCCGGCGGCGAAGAAGTTTCCGTCCTCTGCGAAAGGCTGGCAAGGCACTGCCCCCTGTTCATCGCCCTGCCCCGCATCCTGCGGGAGACGGACAATGCTTATCTGGAACGGCTTACCGCCATGGCAAAAGAGAGCGGAGTCTTTTCCGGCTTTCTGATCCGCTCCGCAGACGGGCTGGGATTTCTGCGCGGCAGAGAAAAGGAAAATCGGTTTCACCTGCATCTGGACGCCGGAGTATACGCCTGGAACAGCCAGGCCGTCCTGGAACTGGGGGAGGGGATAGACAGCCTGTGTCTTCCCTTTGAGCTGAAGCTGGGAGAGCAGCGGCAGCTTCTGGAGCAGGTGAGCCGGGTCAGGGAGACACAGTCCGGTGAGAACGTCTTCTCCGGTGTCTTTGAGAAGGTGGTCTACGGCAGGCTTCCCATGATGGTGACGGCCAACTGTATCCTTCGCACCGCGGAGGGCTGTACCAGGGAAAGCGGAATAACAATGTTACGAGACCGCCTGGGGAAGGAGTTTCCGGTGGCGCGAAACTGCAGGCATTGCATGAACGTCATCTATAACTGCGTTCCCCTCTCCCTGCACGGGCAGCTGGCAAAGTGGGAGAAGCTGGCTCTGCTCCGCCTGGATTTTACCGTGGAGGGAAGGGATGAGACCGCCAGGATCCTGGATGCCTTCCTGGGCGGAAGCGGAAACTGGCCCCGGGAATACACCACAGGCCACGAAAAGCGGGGTGTAGAGTGAGAGAAATGTCATATTTTGGGCATTTCTCCGTTGAATAAAGAAGGAAAGAAGAATGCAGGAATATATTACGGAGCTTTCCAGGTATGGGATCGCTGCAGTTATGCTGATCTATACCGTCACAGGCTTTGCCGCCTTTTTTTCCGGACGGGAGAACGGCCGCGGCATCTATCGCTTTCAGTGCGCCCTGATCTTTCTGCTGCAGCTGATCTGTTTTACGGATCTTGCGGTGGTGAGCAGGGACTATCAGTATGTTTTTTTCTATCTCTTTGTACAGATTTTTCTGCTGGCAGCCACAGTCATGGTTCCCATGATCTATGAAACCGCAAACCGGCTTCTGCTGAATAACATGTGTATGCTGTTGGGCATGGGACTGTGTATCATCTCAAGGATCTCCTTCCGCAAGGCCTTGAAGCAGTATATCATTGCCCTGGTGGCACTGGCTCTCTCCCTGACGATTCCATATCTGCTGAACAGAATCCGTTTTCTGAAAAAGCTTACCTGGTATTACGCGGCGGCAGGCATTCTGCTCCTCGCCGGGGTTCTGCTTCTGGGACAGGTGACCAACGGCTCAAAGATCCGGGTTACGCTTTTTGATACGATTACCTTTCAGCCATCTGAGTTCGTAAAAATATTGTTTCTGTTCTTTCTGGCCGGGGCACTCTGGGAAAAGAGAACCATCCGGAGGGTGGCTGTCACGGCGGCTGTGGCCGGGGCCCATGTGCTTGTTCTGGTGTTCTCCCGGGATCTGGGCAGCGCGCTGGTGTTTTTTGTGGGTTATGTGTTTGTGGTGTTCGCGGCCACGGGAAACGCCCTGTATCTGCTGGCGGGAGCTTCCGGCGGAAGCGCTGCGGCCTGGGTGGCTTACCGGTTCTTTCCTCATGTGCAGGAGCGGGTGCTGGCCTGGCAGGAGCCCTGGAATTACCTGAGCAATGAGAGCTGGGCCGTGACCCAGTCTCTCTTTGCCATGGGAAGCGGAAGCTGGTTTGGCATGGGACTTTTGAGCGGAAGACCGCAGACAATCCCCTATGTGGAACAGGATTTCATTTTTTCCGCCCTGTGCGAGGAGCTTGGCGTGGTGGTGGGCGTGTGCCTGATTTTTGTCACGCTGAACTGCTTTCTGCTCCTCTGCGGCATGGCAGCCCGAATCCGGGACCGGTTTTATCAGCTGATCGTATTCGGCGCCGGCATCATGTACTGCTTTCAGACATTTCTCACTGTGGGAGGCGGTATGAACCTGATTCCTCTGACCGGTGTGACGCTGCCTTTTTTAAGCTATGGCGGCAGCTCCTGCATGACCACCATGCTCCTGTTTTTCATCATTCAGGGAATCTACATCAGAATGCAGCAGGAGGGAGGTGAAAGGCATGCCGACAGAGCAGAAGGATAAAGAAACGTCCGAAAACAAAAAAGGAAAACGGATCGGATGTCTTGACACCAGAAAGGCCGTTCTAGCCAGCGGAGGGCTCTTTGCCGCGCTGTTTCTCTTCATGGCGGGCTTTCTCGTATATTTTGTGGCCACCAATGAGCAGGATATGGTGAACAACAGTTACAACTCCAGACAACAGGTGCTTCTTTCCCGGAATTACCGCGGCACGATCTATTCCCGGGACGGGCAGGTTCTGGCAGAGACCGTGACGGACGCCGCACAGAATGAGACAAGGGTATATCCCTTCGGAAAGCTCTTTGCCCATGTGGTGGGATATTCCACAAAAGGACGGACGGGGGTGGAGGCCCAGTCCAATTATTATCTGATCAATACCAACATTTCCCTCAGCAGCAAGGCGGCAAACGATATGGCAGGCGTAAAGAACCCGGGGGACAATGTCTACACGACTCTGGACGTCCGGCTACAGGAGGTTGCGGACAGCCAGCTGGATATCTACAGGGGCGCAGTGGTGGTGACGGAGGTTTCCACGGGCAGGATCCTGGCAATGGTCTCACACCCCGGATTTGACCCAAACCAGCTGTCTCAGATCTGGGATTCCCTGCTTTCGGACGACGACAGCTCCGTGCTGGTCAACCGGGCTGCCCAGGGACTGTATCCCCCCGGCTCCACCTTCAAGCTTGTGACGGCGCTGGAATATATCCGGGAGAATGGGGAAGAGGCTCTGGATTATCAGTTTTCCTGTCCCGGCTATTTTCAGCACGGGGAACAACGCATCCACTGTTATCATTCCATCAGCCATGGGGAAGTGGATTTCACCCTGGCCATGGCGAAGTCCTGCAATTCTGCCTTTGCCGAGATCGGCATGGGACTTGACCGCAGCGCCTTCTCCAAAACGCTGGAGACACTTTTGTTCGGCAGGGAACTCCCGCTGACCATGAGCCATGCCCAGAGCCCCACAGCCGTCTCGGAGGAAATGTCCGACAGCGAAATGATGCAGGTATCCATCGGGCAGGGGAAAACACAGATCACCCCCATCCATCTGAATATGATCACCTGCGCCATCGCCAACGACGGTATTCTGATGAAACCCTTTGTGGTGGAGCGCGTGGAGACCGCCGAGGGCAGACAGGTAAAGAGCTTTGCACCCCAGGAGTACGGACGGCTGATGAGCGAGGAAGAGGCCGGTTTGCTGCAGGAGCTGATGACTGCAGTGGTGGAAGAGGGGACGGCCACAAAGCTTTCCGGGCGGGAATACACGGCGGCGGGAAAGACCGGTTCCGCAGAGTACGGCACAAAAAAAGGAACCAGCCACGCATGGTTTACCGGCTTTGCACCTGTGGAGAATCCGGAGATCTGCGTCACCATAATCGTGGAGGGAGCGGGGAGCGGAGGCGATTACGCGGTTCCCATTGCCCGCAGGATTTTTGACGCTTATTTCAGCGATCAATAAACTCCCTTTGGGGAATGAGATACACTCTTTTTTATCAGATAGGAAAGCTATTGATACGGGGATTTGATTGAATGATTGCGATTGACTTTGGAAATCTTAGCTTTAATGCACAGGCTTCAGAACAGAATATTATATTTGTTGCAGCCCCTAAAAAAGTATACTCGTCAATGGATGCCTTTATAACGGAGGCTTTACATTTTTTGGAATCAGACCAGCGGTTCTGCGATAACTGGATTGAGATGTATAAAAATCGTACTAACTTACCTGCCTCTGCTGATGATATAGCATGGATGGAATCACGTTTGAAAGAGATGAATCAGCGTGTAGATATTTTATATGGGCCAATAATCACAGCAGTAAATGTTATCCCGCCTAAATGGAATGATGTCACTTTATGTCTGGAAACTATTGACGAATATATTTTATTTTTATGGGGTACGTCAGTATAAGTTTCCGCAACAGATAAAAACCTGTTGCGCTTCCGGGGCGATTGGACTATACTGTTTTTAGTTGGACAGACACACACACCAGTCAGGAGGAATTGCAATTATAGAAGCAACAAGCTGTGGCGGTGTGGTTATTTTTCGAGGTAAGATTCTTGTATTGTATAAGAATTATAAGAACAAATACGAGGGTTGGGTTTTGCCGAAGGGAACTGTGGAGGAGGGAGAGGAATATAAGGAGACGGCTCTGCGTGAGGTAAAGGAAGAGACTGGCGTTTCGGCTTCCATTATCAAATATATTG
>ERZ779624.64-NODE-64-length-47285-cov-10.621448_pt1 | contig 47285 bp, 52 predicted proteins | sample MGYA00514190_ERZ779624 | MGnify/ENA primary metagenome ERZ779624 (study PRJEB29562, sample SAMEA4376706) | mouse gut metagenome | isolation source: Cecum | study: EMG produced TPA metagenomics assembly of the A DSS colitis mouse model was used to assess the... | reverse complement strand
AGTACATCTGGATGAAGCGGCGGTAGCAGTCCCAGGCCCAGCGGGGGTTGCCGGATTTCTCAGACAGCACCGCCACCACGTCCTCATTGAGGCCCAGGTTCAGGATCGTGTCCATCATACCGGGCATGGAGGCCCGCGCGCCGGAACGGACGGACACCAGCAGGGGGTTCTCCTTATCGCCGAACTTCTTGCCGGTGATGGACTCCAGCTTGTCGATATACTCCATGATCTCCGCCTGGATGTCATCACCGATTTTGCGCTCGTCGTCGTAGTAGCGGGTGCAGGCCTCGGTGGTGATGGTGAAGCCCTGGGGGACGGGCAGGCCGATGTTGGTCATCTCGGCCAGGTTGGCCCCCTTGCCGCCCAGAAGCTCCCGCATATTTGCGTTGCCCTCTGAGAACAGATAGACGTACTTATGATCCATTGCGACATACCTCCAAAAATGATCTTCAAGTGTAAATGATAAGCTCCCTGCAAATCGCTCTACTATTTTAAACAGGGTATCCGGGATTGTCAAGTAAAAAACGGCCAGAATTTTCATGTTTTTCCCCAGAAAGCTGTGTCATTGGCCCACAATTCCATCATCTGGGGATTCTCGTTTCGGGAGCGGCCCGCCCCTCGAAAATGTGAGAAATCACAAGAATTTGGTTTGTGAGGCGTTCGAACCTGATTTTTGAGCTGAAATTTTGCGCCGGAGCAGAAATTGATTGACAAAAACGGCCTTTATGATATACTGAACCCATATTTGAGAGAGAAAACGGCAGTCCGGTCCGGGGCGTTTCCCCCGGCGGGGCCGCTCAGGAAAGGGGAAGCCAACATGGGCTATACGAAAGAGGACATCATCCGCATCGTGCGGGAGGAGGACGTCAAGTTCATCCGGATGCAGTTCACCGACATTTTCGGTCAGCTGAAAAACGTGGCCATCACCGCCTCCCAGGTGGAGCGGGCGGTGAACAACGAGATCATGCTGGACGGCTCCTCCATCGAGGGCTTTGTCCGCATCAACGAGTCCGACCAGTACCTCTATCCCGATCTGGACAGCTTCGTGATCTTCCCCTGGGAGCCCCAGCACGCCAAGGTGGCGCGGCTGATCTGCGACGTGCACAACCCGGACGGCTCCTCCTTTGTGGGCGATCCCCGGGGCGTGCTGGAGCGCGTCCTGGAGCGGGCGAAGGTCATGGGCTACGACACCTTCAACGTAGGCCCGGAGGCGGAATTTTTCCTGTTCCAGACCGACGAGGACGGCAAGCCCACCACCAAAACCAACGACGAGGCGGGCTACTTCGACCTGGGCCCCCTGGATCACGGCGAACCCACCCGGCGGCGGATCTGTCTGGCCCTGGAGCAGATGGGCTATGAGATCGAGGCGTCCCACCATGAGGTGGCCCCCGGCCAGCACGAGATCGACTTCAAATACGCCCCCGCCCTGGAGTGCGCCGACAAGATCATGACCTTCAAGCTGGCGGTGAAAACCATTGCCCAGCGGGACAACCTCCACGCCACCTTCATGCCCAAGCCCATCTACGGCCTTGCCGGAAACGGAATGCACACCAATATGTCCCTGTACAAGAACGGCAAAAACGCATTCTTTGACGAGAAAGGGGAGAAGGGCCTGTCCCGGGAGTGCTATGCCTTCATCGCGGGCATTCTCCGCCACATGAAGGGGATGGCGGCCATCACCAACCCCCTGGTGAACTCCTACAAGCGGCTGGTCCCCGGCTTTGAGGCCCCCTGCTACATGGCCTGGTCCGCCTCCAACCGCTCCACCCTCATCCGCATTCCCGCCAGCCGGGGCCAGGGCACCCGGGTAGAACTGCGCTGCCCCGACCCGGCCTGCAACCCCTATCTGTCCCTGGCCGTCTGCCTGGCCGCGGGACTGGACGGCATTGCTCACAATATGACCCCGCCCCCCGAGGTGACGGAGAACATCTTCACCATGACCCCCGCCACCCGGAAACGCCGGGGCATTGAGGCCCTGCCCGGTTCCCTGGAGGAGGCCCTCAACGCCATGAAGAAGGACAAGCTGGTGATGGCCGCCCTGGGCCAGCACGTGTCCAGCCAGTACATCGCCGGCAAGGAGGCGGAGTGGCACGAATACTGCACCCGCGTGTCCTCCTGGGAGCGGGACAAGTACATCATCAACTACTGATCCCGGCATAGCGGGACAATCCAAGCGCATACGCTTCCCTGTAAGGAGGGGAGCGTATGCGCTTTACCAAAATGCACGGCCTGGGCAACGACTATATTTTCCTCAACTGCCTGGAGGGGATGCCGGAGGACCCGGGCGCGCTGTCCCGCCGCCTGTCCCACCGCCACTTCGGCGTGGGCGGGGACGGGATCATCTGCGTCTGCCCGTCCCGGCGGGCAGATTTCCGGATGCGGATGTTCAACGCCGACGGCTCCGAGGGGGCCATGTGCGGCAACGGCATCCGCTGCTTCGGCAAATACGTCTATGACAAGCGGCTGACGGACCGGGCCCACCTCACCATCGAGACGGCGGCGGGGGATCGGGAGCTGGCCCTGCTCATCGGCTGCGGCACGGTGACCGGGGCGGTGGTGGGCATGGGCATCCCGGAGCTTGGACAGCCTGTGGCAATTACTGTCAAGGGAATCCCCCGTACAGTTTATCCGGTATCTATGGGCAATCCCCATGGGGTGGTGGAGGTGGACGATCCCGCCGCCCTGGACCTGGGGGAGCTTGGCCCTCTGGTGGAGTGCCACCCCGCCTTTCCCAACCGGGTGAACGCCGAGTTTGTCCGGGTGCTGAACCGCCGGGAGCTGGAAATGCGGGTCTGGGAGCGGGGGAGCGGCGAGACCATGGCCTGCGGCACCGGGGCCTGCGCCTCGACAGCGGCCATGGCGTCCCAGGGGAAGCTGAACCGGGAGGCGGTGATCCATCTGGCGGGGGGAGATCTCGCCGTCCGCTGGGACGAAAAAACCGGCCATATGTTCATGACCGGGCCTGCCGTTACCGTGTTTGATGGCGAAACTGCCGATTGACCGGGATGTTTTTCCTGTGGTACAATGATTTAACCAGATAAAGTAAGGAGTGGTCGCCATGGCCCGCGTCAACCAGAATTTCAAAAAGCTCCCCGGAGGATACCTGTTCCCGGAAATCGGCCGCCGGGTGCGGGCCTTTTCCGCCCAGAACCCGCCCCTGCCCCTGATCCGGCTGGGCATCGGCGACGTGACTCTGCCCCTGGCCCCCGCGGTGGTGGACGCCATGGTGAAGGCGTCCAAGGAGATGGGGGTGAAGGAGACCTTCCGGGGCTACTGCGAGGAGACCTGTTGCGCCTACGACTTCCTCCGCTTCGCCATCCGGGACGACTACAAGGCCCGGGGCGTGGACATCGCCGACGACGAGATCTTCGTATCCGACGGGGCCAAGACCGACTGCGGCAGCATTGGCGACATTTTCTCGGTGGATAACGTGGTGGCGGTGTGCGATCCGGTTTACCCCGTCTACGTGGACACCAACGCCATGGCGGGCCGGGCGGGGGACTACGACGGGGAGAAGTGGACGGAGCTGGTCTACCTGCCCTGCACCGCGGAAAACGGCTTTTTCCCCGAGCTGCCCACGGGTAAGGTGCCCGACCTGATCTATATCTGCTCCCCCAACAACCCCACCGGCACGGCGGCGACCAAGGAGCAGCTCAGGGTGTGGGTGGACTACGCCAACGCCCACGGCAGCGTGATCCTGTTCGACTCTGCCTACGAGGCGTTTATCCGGGAGGAGGGCGTCCCCCACAGCATCTTTGAGGTGGAGGGGGCTAAAACCTGCGCCATCGAGTTCCGCTCCTTCTCCAAGTCCGCCGGGTTTACGGGCAACCGCTGTGCCTACACCGTGATTCCCAAGGCCCTGGAGCGGGACGGCGTGTCCCTCAACGCCCTGTGGAACCGCCGCCAGGGGAGCAAATTCAACGGCGTGCCCTACGTGATCCAGCGGGCGGCGGAGGCGGCCCTGTCCCCGGAGGGCAAGGCCCAGACCAGGGAGGCCATCGACTACTATTTGAATAACGCCAAGGTGATCCGGGACGGCTTGACTGCGGCGGGCCTGACGGTGTACGGCGGGTGGAATGCCCCCTACCTGTGGGTGAAAACCCCCAGCGACACTCCGTCCTGGGACTTCTTCGACGTACTGCTGAAGAAGGCCTGCGTGGTCACCACCCCCGGCGCGGGCTTTGGCCCCAGCGGGGAGGGCTATGTCCGGGTCACCGCCTTCGGCGACGCGGACGCCACCCAGGAGGCAGTCCGGCGTATCGTGTCCGTTCTGTAACCATTCAACCAGAGAAATCCGGTCCGGCAGGGCAGGGGAAAGCAATTTCCCTTGTCACTGCCGGGCCGGATTTTTTATGCCCGGACGGGCCGGGAACCGCCTGTCCGCAAAAATTTTCCGTCCCCGGGAATATCGCGGGGCACGTCCACATAGAAATGGGGTAACAAGTGAGGCGGTGACACAATGGACAAGCGATATCCCTGGGAGCAGGGGCTGGCGGTACTGCCGGAGCACCTGCGGACAGGTCTGCGGACACTGGGCCTGGACAGGCTCTCCCGGCTGGAAGAGGCGCGCCTGCGCCGAGGCTTCCCCATGACGGCCCTTCTGCCGGAGGGGGAACTTGACACGGACACGCCCCCCATCGGCGAGGAGGACCTGCGCCAGGTGTTGGAGAACGCCACCCAGTCCTCCGCCCACACGGCGTTGGACCGGGTGCGGCAGGGCTTCGTCACCCTCCGTGGCGGGCACCGGGTGGGCTTATGCGGCTCGGTGGTGCGGCGGGACGGGCAGATCGTCACCCTGCGGGAGCTGTCCTCCCTGTCCATCCGGGTGGCCCGCCCGGTGGCGGGACAGGCCCGGACGCTGCTGCCCCAGCTCATGGAGCACGGGGCCTTCGCCAGCACCCTGATCCTGGCCCCGCCGGGGGCGGGCAAGACCACCCTACTGCGGGAGCTGGTGCGGGGCCTGTCCGACGGGGACGGGGTTCCGCCCCTGCGGGTGGGGGTGGCGGACGAGCGCGGGGAGATCGCCGCCCTGTGGCGGGGGGAGCCCCAGCTCTACGTGGGCCGCCGCACCGACGTGCTGGACGGCTGCTCCAAGGCGGAGGGGCTGTCCATCCTCATCCGGGGGATGAATCCCCAGGCGGTGGCGGTGGACGAGATCACCGACCCCGCCGACGTGCGGGCGGTGACGGAGGCGGCGGGCTGCGGCGCGGCCCTGTTGGCCACCGCCCACGGCAGGGGGCCGGAGGATCTGCGGCGCAGGCCGGTATACCGCGCCCTGCTGTCGGCGGGGGTGTTCCGGCGGCTGGTGGTGCTGGACCGCCGGGACGGACAGCGGACGGCCCGGGTGGAGGCCCTGCCGTGATCCGGCTGGCGGGGGCGTGCCTGCTGATGGCGGGGTGCGGCGCGCTGGGCCTGGGGGCGGTGGGCCGTCTGGACGGACGGGTGCGGGATCTCCGGGAGCTGTCGGCGGGGCTGGACACCCTCCAGCGGGAGCTGGGCTGGCGGCTGGCCCCTCTGCCCAACGCCCTGGAGACGGCGGCGGAGGGCGTCCACGGCCGGGCCGCCCGGTTTTTCGCCTTCTGTGCCCAGGGCGCGGGGCGGCTGGACGGCTCGCCCTTCCAAACCCTCTGGCGGGCGGGGCTGGCGCAGTGCCCCCTGTGCCTGGACCGGGAGGACCGGACGCTGCTGGAGCAGCTCGGCCCGGTGCTGGGCCGCTACGACGGGGACAGCCAGCGGCAGGCGTTGGAGCGCGTCCTGGCGGAGCTGTCCCGGCGGCGGGAGCGGGCGGAGGAGGATCGGCGGCGGCTGGGCCGGGTATACGGTGTGCTGGGGGTGACGGCGGGGCTGTTCCTGGCGATCCTTCTGATATGAACCAAGAACCTGTGTTCACCGCCTCAAACACTGTGCGGACGGACCTTTTTCCGCCATACTGCGCGGAAAAATCCCCCGCCCGCCCGGTATCCCCGGCGATGAATACAGGTTCCAAGGAGGAGTCAATTTGAACGTGGATCTGATTTTCAAAATTGCGGCCATCGGCATTCTGGTATCGGTGCTCAACCAGGTGCTGACCCGCTCGGGCCGGGACGAGATGGCCACCATGACCACCTTGGTGGCATTGGTTGTGGTGCTGATGATCGTGGTGCAGGAGATCAGCGACCTGTTCGACCTGGTGAAGAACCTGTTCGGGCTGTGAGCGGCATTGTCAAGGTAGGGGCGGCGGCCATTGCCGCGGCGGTGTGCGCGGTGGTGGTGCGCAAGCAGGCCCCGGAGCTTGCGCTGACACTGGCGGCCTGCGCCGGGGCGGTGATCCTGCTGTACTGCTCCGGGGCCCTCCGGGCGGTGGTGGAACTGATGGACAAGCTGATGGAGGCCGGGGGCCTGTCCCCCCAGGTGGCGGGCCCGGTGGTCAAGACGGCGGGGGTGGCCATCGTCACGCGGCTGTCCGCCGACTTCTGCAAGGACGCGGGGGAGGGCGGGCTGGCCTCGGCGGTGGAGCTGGCGGGGACGGTTTTGGCCCTGTCGGCGGTACTGCCGCTGATGACGGCGGTGGTGGAGACCCTGACGGGGCTGATCTGAGGGGGGGCGGCGGGATGAGAGGAAGGCTGGCGTTCGCGCTGCTGCCCCTGGTGCTGTCCCTGCTGTGCCTTCCCGCCTGGGCGGGAACCGTCCGGGAGGAGGACTTCGGCGTCAGCGAGGTAGAGCGGTCGGCGGCGGAGCAGGGGGGCACGGCGGAATACGGCGCGGCCCTGGACGACGGGCTGGCGGAGCTGGTGGACACCGGAACCCGGGAGCTGGCGGGCATCGTCCGGCGGGCGGTGCGCTCGTCCGTCCTGATTCTGCTCATCCTGCTGTTCTGCGGGCTGGCGGAGACGGTGCAGGAGGGGGCGGGGGGATCGCCTTCCCGCTCGGTGTCCCTGGCGGGGACGCTGGCGGTGACGGCGGTGGCGGTGGCGGACGTGAACGCCCTGCTGGGTATGGGCACGGGGGCCATCGCCCGGATGACCTCCTTCGCCAACGTGCTTCTGCCCACGGCGGCGGCGTTGACGGCGGCTACCGGGGCCGTCACCGGGGCGGCGGCCCGGCAGCTGGCGGCGGCTCTCTTTTCCGATCTGCTGGTGAACCTGATCCACGGCCTGCTGGTGCCCCTGCTGTATGGCTACATCGCCGCCTCGGCGGCCCAGGCGGCGGTGGGGGAGAACCGGCTGAAGCGGCTGGCGGATCTGCTGAAATGGACGGTGACCACGGTGTTGACGGTGGTGACCATGGCCTTTGTGGGCTATCTGACGGCCAGCGGCGTGGTGGCCGGGACGGCGGACGCCGCCACAGTGAAGGCCGCCAAGTTCGCCATATCCGGGGCCATCCCGGTGGTGGGTGGCATCCTGTCCGACGCGGCGGAGACGGTGCTGGCCTCGGCAGGAATTCTGAAGGGAACGGTGGGGGTGTTCGGCATGGTGACCATCCTGGGGATCTGCCTGATTCCCCTGCTACAGCTTGCGGTCCACTACCTGGCCTACAAGCTGACGGCGGCGTTGGCCTCCGCCCTGGGGGACGGCCCGGTGTGCGGCCTGGTGGACCGCCTGGGGGGCGCGTTCGGGCTGGTGCTGGGCATGACGGGGGCCTGCTGCCTGCTGCTGCTCATCGCGCTGGTGTCCTGCGTGTCGGTGGCCGCCCTATGACGGCCCTGCGGCAGTGGCTGCTGGGGGTGGCCTGCACCGCCCTGATGCTGGCGGCGGCGGAGGGGCTGGCCCCCAAGGGCAGCGTGAAAAAGGTGTGCCGTCTGGCGGGAGGGCTGGCCCTGGTGCTGGCGGCGGCAGGCCCGCTGCTCCAGGTGGACAGCGGGCTGATCGCCCGGGCGGCGGAGGAGTACCGGGCCGCCTCCCGGAGTTGCGAGACGGAGCTGGCGGAAAAAAACAATTTGCTCTACCAAACCATCATAGAGGACAGAACCGCCGCATATATTGTGGACAAGGCGGAGGAATTAGGCATCCTCTGTCAGGCGGAGGTGACCTGTTCCAATGACGAAAACGGCGTGCCCTGCCCCTGGGAGGTCACCGCCCGGGGCGTCTGGACGGAGGAGAAGCGGGCCGCGGTGGGCCGTCTCCTGGAGGACGATCTGGGGATTCCCCCACAGCGGCAGCACTTTGAGGAGGAACTGCCATGAAGCTCCAGTGGAAGCCCTCGGAGGGGGGCCTGTGGAAGCTGCTGGACCAGTACAAATATGTGCTGATCGTCATCGCCGCGGGCATTCTGCTGCTGCTGTGGCCTACGGGGGACGGGAAGCGGCAGGCGGCGGACGGCATCCTCCCGGAGCCGCAGGAGGACTTCGACCTGGAGGCGTTGGAGGAAAAGCTGTCCCGCACCCTGTCCCAGGTGGAGGGGGCGGGGCAGGTGACGGTGACCCTCACGGTGAAAAGCGGCATGGAGCGGGTGCTGGCCTCCGACCGCACCACCTCCGTCACCGACCGGGGCAGCAGCGTGGAGGAGGAGACGGTGCTGACAGGCTCCGGCGGCAGCCAGGAGGTGGTGCTGTTGTCCCGGCGGTATCCTACCTTCCAAGGGGCGTTGGTGGTGTGCCAGGGCGGGGACGATCCCGCCATCCGCCTGCTGATGACCCAGGCGGTGTCCGCGCTCACCGGGCTGGGAGCGGACCGGGTGACGGTGTGCAAGGGCGCGGGGTAGATTCTACATCCTATATCTTGCAAAATTTGAAGTGGAGGGCAGAGCAATGAGTGTTTGGAAACGCAACGCGGTGGTGGTGGCCATCGTCCTGTTCGTGGGGGCGGCGGTGTACCTGAACTGGTCGTACAGCAAGGAGGCGGCGGACGGCGGCAAGGACGGCGAGGGCGGTAAGCTGCTGGGCCAGACCACCCTGGTGAACGGGGAGAACGATGGCAAGGGCGGCACGGGCAAAAACGACGGCAAGGACGGGGACCCCAAGGCCAGCGCGAGTCCCAGCGCGGCCCCCACCGGGGAGCCGGGGGGCGCGGTGTCCACGGGCTACTTCGCCTCGGCGCGGCTGAACCGCCAGCAGGCCCGGGACAGCGCGCTGGAGCTGCTCCAGAAGGCCGCCGCGGATGAAAACGCCCAGCAGACCGTGCTGGACGAGGCCAACGCCTCCATCCAGGCCATGGCCGCCCTCACCCTGTCGGAGGCCAATGTGGAGAACCTGGTCACCGCCAAGGGCTATGGGGACTGCGTGTGCTTCATCAACGAGAACAGTGCCAGCGTGGTGGTGTCCTCCACCGCCGACGGGCTGAATGAGACGGACATCGCCAAGATCGCGGAGATTGTCATGGAGGAGACGGGGCTTACCCCCTCCAAGGTAACGATCATTGAGGCGGAGCCGTGAGAAAGCCCGGAGCCGGAAAAATCGGGATTGTAATTTGGCCGCCGGGGTGATATAATACCTCCAACCTGAAAAAAGGAGCGTGAGGCGTTATGGCCGAAGGCAGGGAATATATCTCCCACGAGAGCGAGCTGGGCAGCGTCAGCATTTCCGAGGAGGTGCTGGCTGTCATCGCCGCCGCCGCCGCGGTGGAGGTGGAGGGCGTGAGCTGTCTGGGCTCCGGCCTGAGCAGCGATGTCACCGCCACCGCCAACCGCAAGGCGTTGACCAAGGGCGTGCGGCTGTGGGTGGAGGAGGAGAAGGTGACGGTAGAGCTGTCCATCCTGGTGCGGTACGGCTACGTCGTCACCGATGTGGCCCGGGCGGTGCAGGACGCGGTGTTCAGCGCGGTGGAAAACACCAGCGGGCTGGGCGTGGCCTGCGTCAATGTGGCGGTCGTGGGCGTGACCTTCCAGAAATAACGGGGTGCTTCCCCGAAGCCGGGCCGGTTCGGCCCGGCTTTTTCACGCTTTTTTCCAGGAGCGGAAAAAAGGGGTTTTCTTTTTCCCGTCCGGCGTGTATAATAGGTTGGATAAACAATAATGGAGTTTTGTGCCCATAGAGAGAAAACCGGCGGGTTTGCCGGGAAAGGATGAGGTTCCCATGAACAGAAGCACCGCCCGCGAGATCGCCGTCCACCTCACCTTCGCGCTGGCCTTTTCCAGCGAAAGCGCGGAGGATCTGCTGGCCCGGGAGCTGACCCCGGATCGTTTTGCCCTGCGGGCCAAGGACGAGCCGCTGTACGCCGAATTTCCCGGGGAAGGGGAGCTGGCCTACGTCACCCGGCTGGCCCGGGGGGTGGGCGGCCACGGGGCCGAGCTGGACGGCTACATCGAGAAGTACGCCAAGGGGTGGCGGTTCTCCCGGATCGACCGGGTGGCCTCCGCCATCATGCGGGTGACCATGTACGAGATCCTGTATATGCCAGACGTGCCCAACAAGGTGGCCATCAACGAGGCGGTGGAGATCGCCAAGAAGTACCTGGACGACGACGTGGTGAAGTTTATCAACGGCATCCTGGGCTCCTTTGTGCGCGCCGAGCTGCCCGAGCAGGAGTGAACGCCATGGGAACACAGTGCCTGGGCTTTGACACCAGCAATTACACCACCTCCGCCGCGGTGTTCGGCGGCGGGACGGCGGAGAACCGGGGCAGGCTGCTGACGGTGCCCGAGGGGGCCTTGGGCCTGCGGCAGAGCGACGCCCTGTTCCAGCACGTGAAGCGGCTGCACCTGATGGTGGAGCAGCTGCGCTCCGAGGGGGCCGTCGGGCAGATCGCCGCGGTGGGGGCCTCCACCCGGCCCCGGGAGGCGGAGGGCTCCTATATGCCCTGCTTCCTGGTGGGGGAGGGGGAGGGCCGCGCCCTGGCGGCGGCGGTGGGAGTGCCCTTCTATCCCTGCTCCCACCAGCAGGGCCACGTGGCGGCGGCGGCCTGGTCGGCGGGCCGGGAGGATCTCCTGGACAAGCCCCATCTGGCATGGCACCTGTCCGGCGGCACCACCGAGCTTCTGCGGGTGGAGCCGGAGGGCCACACCGTCCGGGCGGAGGTGATCGGCGGCACCAGCGACATCTCCGCGGGCCAGCTGGTGGACCGGGCGGGGCTGCTGCTGGGCCTGCCCTTCCCGGCGGGCAAGGCGTTGGACGGGCTGTACCCCGAGGCGGACGGCGCGGGCTTCTTCCGGGTGAAGCTGAACGGCCTGACCTTCTCCCTGTCCGGCATGGAGAACAAGGTGAAGGAGCTGGCGGAGAAGGGCGAAAAGCCCGCCAATGTGGCCCGGTTTACCATTGACACCATCATGGACGTGCTGCTTCGGGCCACCCGGGAGGCCCAGAGGAAGTGGCCGGGGCTTCCGGTGCTCTGCTCCGGCGGGGTAGCCTCCAACCGTCAGATCCGGGCCTCCCTGGAGCGGGCCTGCGGCGCGGTGTTCGCCCAGCCCCAGTACGCCACCGACAACGCCCTGGGGGTGGCCATCCTGGCCCACCGGGCATTGGAACGGGGGATACCGGGATGAGGCTTGCCAATCTGCCCGTCTACACCGTGTCCCAGGTGAACGGCTACGTGAAGGGGCTGATGGACGGGGACGAGCTGCTCACCGGACTGCTGGTGCGGGGGGAGATCTCCAATTATAAACGCTACCCCTCGGGGCACCACTACTTTTCGCTGAAGGACGAGGAGGGGGCCCTGCGGTGCGTTATGTTCCGGGGGGAGGCGGCCCGCCTGCGCTTCCGCCCGGAAAACGGGATGCGGGTGGTGGCCTTCGGCCGGGTGTCGGTGTACCCCCGGGACGGGGCCTACCAGCTCTACTGCCAGGAGCTGATGCAGGACGGCCGGGGCGCGCTGGACGAGGCGTTCGAGCGGCTCCGCCGCCGCCTGGAGGCGGAGGGCCTGTTCGACGAGGCCAACAAGCAGCCCCTGCCGGAGTACCCGGGAAAGATCGCCCTGGTCACCTCCCCGGCGGGGGCGGCGGTGCGGGATATGCTGCGGATTTTAGGGGCGCGCTGGCCCCTGGCGGAGGTGCTGGTGGCCCCCGTCCGGGTGCAGGGGGCGGAGGCGGCGGAGGAGATCGCCGCCGCCATCCACCGTCTGAACAACCGGGCGGACATCGACCTGATCATCACCGGGCGGGGCGGCGGCTCCATGGAGGACCTGTGGGCCTTTAATGAGGAGGCGGTGGCCCGTGCCATTGCCGTCTCCAACATCCCGGTGATCTCCGCCGTGGGCCACGAGCCGGACGTGACCATCGCGGACTACGCGGCGGATCTGCGGGCGGCCACCCCCTCCAACGGGGCGGAGCTGGCGGTGCCCGATCAGACGGAGGAGCGGGAGCGGCTGGCTCAGCTGAACCATCGGCTGGCCCGGGCCTTGCGCGTCCGGTTGGAGGGTGCCCGCCTGGAATTGAAAAGGCTGAAAAGCAGCAGAGCTTTACAGAACGGCAAGGCCCCCATTCAGGATCGGCGGCTGGCGGTGGACGCCCTGCGCCGCCGGATGGGGCTGGCACTGGGCCACGACGCGGAGAAAGCGCGGCAGCGGCTGGATGCCCAGCGGGGCCGTCTGCCCCTGGCGTTGAAGCACCGCACGGCGGAGCAGCGGGGGCGGCTGGGCCGCCTGTCCGCGGGGCTGGACGCATTGAGCCCGCTGAAGGTGCTGGGCCGGGGCTACGCCATCGCCCGGAGGGGGGAGGACGTGGTGTCGTCCATCGCCCAGGCGGAGCCGGGGGATAAACTGGAGGTGTTGGTGTCCGATGGGACGCTGAACTGTGTGATCGAGGGGAAGGAGGAGAGGACATGGCGGTGAAAAAGCCGTCCTTCGAGCAGGCCATGGGCCGCTTGGAGGAGATTGTGGGACTGCTGGAACGGGGCGAGTGCGGCCTGGACCAGTCCCTGAAGCTGTTCGAGGAGGGGGCCAAGCTGGCGGGCCAGTGCGAGGATCTGCTGGACAAGGCGGAGCAGAAGGTGAGCCTCCTGCTGTCCGGCGGGGAGGAAGTGCCCTTCGAGGAGGAGGACGGGTGATGGACTACCGGGCGGAATATGAGGCTGCGCTGTCCCTGGTGGAGGGGAAGCTGGCGGACAGCTTCCGGACGGAGTGCCCCCAGGGGGAGCTGCTGGACGCCATGCGGTACAGCCTGCTGGCGGGGGGCAAGCGGGTGCGGCCTGTGCTGACGCTGAAATTCTGCCAGGCGTTGTGCGGCGAGATGGAGCCGGCGTTGGATTACGCCTGTGGAGTGGAAATGCTTCACACCTATTCTCTGATCCACGATGATCTGCCCTGCATGGACGATGATAACCTGCGCCGGGGAAAGCCCACCTGCCACGTGAAATACGGCGAATGGCTGGCCCTGCTGGCGGGGGACGCCCTCCAGGCGGCGGCCTTTGAGCGGCTGGCGTCTTCGGCGGGGACTTCCCCGGCGGCCAATGGGAGGGCCTGCGCGGTGCTGGCGAAGGCGGCGGGGGCGGCGGGAATGTGCGGGGGCCAGTACCTGGACATCGTGGACGAGGGAAAGACGCTGGACGAGGAACGGCTCACCCAGATCCACCGCTGGAAAACCTCCGCCCTGCTGGAGGCGGCCTGCCTGCTGGGGCTGACCGCCTCCCCGGTGGAGCCTTCGACGGAGCAGTGGGCGGCGGCGGAGCGGTACGCCCGGGAGCTGGGGCTGGCCTTCCAGATCCGGGACGATATGCTGGACGTGGCCTCCACCGCGGAGGAGCTGGGCAAGCCCATCGGCTCCGATGCGGACAACGGCAAGACCACCTTCGCCTCCCTGTACGGGCTGGAGGAGTGCGGGCGTTTGGTGGCGGAGCACACCCGGCTGGCCCAGGAGAGCTTGGAGGGCGTGTTCCAGGACACGGGCTTTCTATGCGAGCTGGCCCGGTCGCTGGCGGTGCGGACGCATTAGAGCCTGTTTGAAATCTATCAAAACGCCATCCCGGCACATCTTTTTCCGCTGGGCCGCGTTGACTTGACTGGAAATACACAAAGTATTCCTGCGTCAAATCGCCTTGCCCAGCGAAAAAATCTGCGCCTGTCTGGCATTCCGCCAGATTTTAAACAGGCTCTTAGGGAGCCATGCCGCAAAGCATTTCCCGGCGCACGAATGAAATTCTCTGAAGTGCGCAAAGTAGCTCCACGGAGCTGCGCCCTTTCCGGCGGGCAGGCTCCGTCCATCCGGAGATGGCAGGCTTGAAAACAGACAGGAGGCGGGCCAATGGCAAACAAAATACTGCTGATCGCGGTGTCCGCCTGGGCGGCGGCCCAGGTGCTGAAGCTGCTGATCGCCTGGGCGGTGTACCGCAAGCTGGACCTGACCTACCTGACCACCGGGGGCGGTATGCCCAGCTCCCACTCGGCGTTGGTGTGCGCCTGCGCGGTGTCCGCGGCCTTTGAGACCGGGCTTGACTCCCCCGTGTTTGCCGTGGCGGCGGTGCTGGCGTTCATCGTCATGTATGACGCCGCCCATGTGCGGCTGGAGACGGGGAAGCAGGCCAAGGTGCTCAACCAGCTCATGCGGAACCTGGGTGAGGGCAGGCCGGAGACCTTCGAGGAGGATCTCAAGGAGCTCATCGGCCACACGCCCCTCCAGGTGGCGGTGGGGGCGGTGCTGGGCGTGGCCGTGGGCGTGCTCGGCGGGCTGTTGTTTCTTTGACGATTTGGCATGGAGATAGAAAGGGGGTGCGTCCATGATTCCGGAACAAATCCATGAGATCACCGATCTACAGGCCCGGATGCTGTGCGATCAGCTCCGGGAGCGGATTGTGGACAGCGTTTCCAAAACCGGGGGCCATCTGGCCTCCAGCCTGGGGGTGGTGGAGGCCACGGTGGCCGTCCACCGGGTGTTCGACCTGGAGACGGACCGGCTGGTGTTCGATGTGGGCCACCAGTGCTACGCCCACAAAATCCTCACCCAGCGGGGGGGACGGATGGACACCCTGCGGAAGCTGGGGGGGCTGTCCGGCTTCCCCAAGCCCAGGGAGCACCGGGCGGACGCGTTCATCGCGGGCCACGCCTCCAACGCGGTGTCGGTGGCCCTGGGAATGGCCCGGGCCAGGACGGTGAACCGGGAAAATTACTGCGTCCTCGCCATGCTGGGGGACGGGGCCATGACGGGCGGGCTGGCCTATGAGGGCCTTTCCGACGCGGGCCAGAGCGGGGAGCAGCTGGTGGTGATCCTCAACGACAACGGGATGTCCATCACCAAGAACGTGGGGGGCGTGGCCCGGCACCTGGCCCAGCAGCGGCTGAAGCCCCAGTACCTCCAATTTAAAAAGGTATACCGGAAGGTCACCGGGGCCACTGCCGCGGGGCGGGGGCTGTACCGCTTCACCCACCGGGCGAAGCAGGCGGTGAAAAACGCCGTCCTCCATTGCAGTATGTTTGAGGACATGGGCTTTACTTACCTGGGCCCGGTGGACGGGCACGATGTGAACTACCTCACCCGCCTGCTGCGGTACGCCAAGGAGCTGAACTGCCCTGTCCTGCTTCACATCAAGACTGTAAAGGGGAAAGGCTATCCACCTGCGGAGCAGGAGCCGGACCGGTTCCACGGGATCGGCCCCTTCCGGATCGAGGACGGCAGGCCCCTCCACGAGGGAGGCGAGAGCTTCTCCTCCGTGTTTGGGGAAACCCTGTGCCAGCTTGCCGGGGAGCGGGAGGACGTGGCGGCGGTGACCGCCGCCATGCCGGGAGGCACGGGGCTGGACCGCTTTGCCAGGGAATACCCGGACCGCTTCTTTGATGTGGGCATCGCGGAGGGCCACGCCATAGCCATGGCTGCGGGGATGGCCAAGCAGCGGGCGGTGCCCGTGGCGGCGATTTACTCCACCTTTTTACAGCGGGCCTTTGATATGCTGATCCATGACGTGGCCATCCAGGGACTGCACGTGGTGCTGGGCGTGGACCGGGCGGGCCTGTCCGGGGAGGACGGCGAGACTCACCACGGCGTGTTCGACGCGGCCTACCTCAGTACGGTGCCGGGGATGAAGATCTACTGTCCCGCCAGCTTCGAGGAGCTGCGGGCCATGCTGCGGTACGCGGTGGAGAAGTGCCGGGGCCCGGCGGCGGTGCGCTACCCTAAGGGGGGCGAGGGGACGTTCCGGGCCCTGTGCGGCATTGAGGGGGCCAGCGTCATCCGTCCGGGGACGGACGTGACCCTGGCCGCCTACGGCACCATGATCAACGAGACGCTGGCGGCGGCGGAGCTGCTGGCGGAGCGGGGGGTGTCCGCCCAGGTGGTGAAGTGGAACAGCATCGCCCCCCTGGACGTGGACACCGTGGCCGCCTGCGCCCAGAAAACCGGGCGGCTGGTAGTGGCGGAGGAGTGCGTGGACGCGGGCTGCGTGGGGCGCAGGGTGGCGGCGGAATTTGCCCTGCGGGGGATTTCCGGGGTGAAGCTGGCCCTGGTGAACCTGGGCGACCGCTTTGTCCAGCACGGCACCGTGGCGGAGCTGCGGCAGCTGTGCGGCATTGACGGGGCGTCCATCGCCCGCCGGACGTTGGAGGTGATGGGCCGTGGCTAAGAAACGGCTGGATGTGCTCCTGGTGGAGCGGGGGCTGATGGAGAGCCGTCAGAAGGCCCAGGCGGTGATCATGGCGGGGCAGGTCTACTCCGGGGAGCGGCGGCTGGACAAGGCCGGGCTGACCCTGGAGGAGGGGACGCCCCTGGAGATCCGGGGCCAGACCCTGCGGTATGTGAGCCGGGGCGGGCTAAAGCTGGAGAAGGCCATGGGTGCCTTCCCCATTACGCTGGCGGGGAAAACCGCCGCCGACATCGGCGCGTCCACCGGGGGGTTCACCGACTGTATGCTGAAAAACGGGGCGGTGAAGGTGTACGCCGTGGACGTAGGCTACGGCCAGCTGGCCTGGGCCATCCGGAACGACCCCCGGGTGGTGTGCCTGGAGCGCACCAACGCCCGCTACCTCACGGCGGAGCACATACCGGAGCCGCTGGACTTCGCCTCCATCGACGTGTCCTTTATCTCTCTGGGGCTGATTCTGCCCGCCCTGCGGCCTCTTTTGAAGGAGGGCGGCGAGACGGTTGCCCTGGTGAAGCCCCAGTTTGAGGCGGGCCGGGAGAAGGTGGGCAAAAAGGGCGTGGTGCGGGAGCCTGCCGTCCATCTGGAGGTGCTGGAGCAGTTCCTCCGCCACGCGGCCCAGGCGGATTTTTCTGTCAAGGGTTTGGACTTTTCACCCATACGGGGGCCGGAGGGAAATATTGAGTATTTGGGCTATCTGCGGGCCGGGGCCGGGGAGGACGGGAGCTTTGACCTGTCCAAGCTGGTGCGGCAGTCCCACGAGACGCTGAAGGCGGAGGGGGAACAACATGAAGGTGGTGCTTAGCCCCAACCCGTACCGGGACCGGGGCCTCCGGGCGGCCCAGTTCGCCCGCCGGGTGCTGGAGCGCAGCGGGGTGGAGGCGGTGATCTGCCTGCCCTTCGAGCTGGACGAGGGCAGCCGCCTGGAGCTGCCCGCCGATCAGCCCCTGGGCAGGCTGGCCCAGGAGCTGGAGGGGGCGGACGTGCTGGTGTGCTTCGGCGGGGACGGCACCATCCTCCACTCCGCCCGGGAGGCCACCGCCCGGAACGTCCCCGTGTTGGGGGTGAACCTGGGCAGCATCGGTTTCATGGCGGAGCTGGAGCACAACGAGCTGTCCCTGCTGTCACGGCTGGCGGGGGGGCGGTTCGGCGTGGAGCGGCGGATGATGCTGGACGTGACGGTCCGGCGGGAGGGCCGCCCGGTGTTCACCGAGTCGGCCTTGAACGACGCGGTGGTCACCAAGGGGGCGGTGGCCCGGGTGCTGGATCTGGAGGTGACGGGGGACCGGGTGGTGATCTCGTCCTTCTCCGGGGACGGGCTGGTGGTGGCCACCCCCACCGGGTCCACCGCCTACTCCATGGCGGCGGGGGGGCCGATTGTGGAGCCTACCGCCCAAAATATCATCATCTCCCCCATCTGCGCCCACTCCCTCCACGCCAAGCCCTTCGTGCTGGACAGTGCCCGGACCGTGGGGGTGCGGGTGGCTCCGGGGAGCAAAAAAACCGCCTACCTGTCGGTGGACGGCGGGCGGGCCTTTCGGATACAGCCGGGGGACTGGGTGGAGTGCCGGCGTTCCAGGCAGGTGACCCGGCTGGTGAAGCTCACCGGGCGGAGCTTCTATGAGCGGATCAACCAGAAATTAGGGAAGGCGTAAGGGGGATACGAGGATGCTCTCCTTGCTTCACATTGAAAATATCGCGGTGATCTCCGAGGCGGACATCACCTTTGACCGGGGCTTCAACGTGCTCACCGGCGAGACGGGCGCAGGCAAATCCATCGTCATCGACGCCATCGGTGCCATCATGGGGGAGCGCACCAGCCGGGATCTCATCCGCACCGGGGCGAAGTCCGCCCGTGTGTCGGCGGTGTTCCGGGACCTGCCTGCCCTGGCGTGGTTTGAGCGGCAGGGGATCGCCCCGGACGAGAACGGGGAGCTGCTCATTGAGCGGGCCATCCAGGGGGACGGGAAAAACGTGTGCCGGGTGAACGGGCGGCCCCTGCTGGTGACCCAGCTGCGGGAGCTGGGCTGCCAGCTGCTGAACATACACGGCCAGCACGACGGCCAGCAGCTGCTGGACGAGGAGTGCCACCTGGACTACCTGGACAGCTTCGGCGGCACAGGGGGGCAGCGGGCGGCCTTCGGCGCGGCCTATGAAAAGGTGCGCGCCCTGCGCCGGGAGCGGGACGAGCTCCAGATGGACGATGCGGAAAAGGCCCGCCGGATCGACACGCTGACCTACCAGATCGAGGAGCTGGAGCGGGCGGAGCTGAAGGAGGGCGAGGACGAGGAGCTGTCCCAGCGGCGGGACGTACTGCGCAACGCCGAGCGGCTCACCGACGCGGTGGACGGGGCGTGGCAGGCCCTCACCGGGGGGGACGACGGGGCGGGGGCGGTGTCCCTGCTGATGGAGGCGGAAAACCGGCTGGCCCAGGGCGGGCGGTACAGCGGAGATCTGAAGGGGCTGTCGGAGCGTGCGGCACAGATCCGGTGCGACGCGGACGATCTGGCGGAGCTGGTGCGGGACCTCCGGGGGACGCTGGACTTTTACCCAGGGGAGCTGGACGAGATCGAGGAGCGGCTGGACAAGCTGTACCGCCTGAAGAAGAAGTATGGCGGCAGTACGGCGGAGATGCTGGCCTACTTGGAGAAGTGCCGCGCCGAGCTGGACGCCATCCAGTTCTCCGAGGACCGGATCGCCCATCTGGACAAGGAGCTGAACAAGGCCCTGCTCCTGGCCAGGAAGCAAGGGGAACTCCTTTCCACCCAGCGGCGGGCGGCGGCGGAGCGGCTGTCCGCCCGGATCCAGTCGGAGCTGAAGGAGCTGGATATGCCCAAGGTGCGCTTTCAGGTGGAGTTCGCCCCCAAGGACGCCGCCGACGGCATGGACGCCACCGGGATGGACACGGTGCGCTTCCTCATGTCCGCCAACGTGGGGGAGGATTTGAAGCCCATCAACCGGATCGCCTCCGGCGGCGAGCTGTCCCGGATCATGCTGGCGTTGAAGAACGTGCTGGCGGAGACGGAGCAGGTGACCACCCTGATCTTTGACGAGGTGGACACCGGAGTGTCCGGCCGCGCGGCGGGCAAGGTGGCCCGGAAGCTGTTCCAGGTGTCCGGCACCAAGCAGGTGCTGTGCGTCACCCACCTGCCCCAGATCGCCGCCATGGGGGACGTGCACTTCTCCGTGGAGAAGGGGGAGCGGGACGGGCGCACCTACACCGAGGTGGAGCGGCTGGACCGGCCCCGCCGCCGGGAGGAGCTGGCCCGGCTCAGCGGGGGGGAGGTCACCGCCGTCATGCTGGACGGGGCGGAGGAGCTGCTGTCCGCCGCCGACGAGTTCAAGAAAAGGGCTGGGAAAAAGAGATGATCAAGGCGTTGTTTTTTGATGTGGACGGGACGCTGGTGTCCTACCGGACCAAATTCTTGTCCGATGGGCTGCTGGCGGATCTGGCCGCCCTCCGGGAGCGGGGGATCAAAACCTTCCTGAGCACGGGGCGGGCCCTGCAGGACCTGGAGCGCACCGGGATGCTCCGGGGGGCGCGGTTCGACGGCTACGTGACCATCAATGGGCAGTTCTGCTGCGACGGGGACGGCGTCCCCTTCCGGGACCGGCCCATTGATCTGGAGGATATGCGGGGCGCGTATCAGGTCATGAGGGCCAACCCCGGCATATCCGCCCTGCTGGAGGGGAACGGGGAGAGCTGGCTCACCCAGATCAACGGCCGGGTGCGGGAGCTCTACGAGTTTTTACATACGGAGCCCTACCCGGCCTGCCCGCTGGAGGAGCTGCTGAGCGGACGGGTGTACCAATTCGTGCCCTTCGTGACCCCGGAGGAGGAGCGGCCCTTTCTGGACGCCATGCCAAACTGCATCCACACCCGCTGGCACCCCATGGGGCTGGACATCATGCCCGGGGACGGCGGCAAGGACGTGGGCGTCCAGGCGGCCATGGCGCGGTACGGGCTGGCCCGGGATGAGATTATGGCTTTCGGCGACGGGGAGAACGATATGCCCATGCTACGGCTGGCGGGGACGGCGGTGGCCATGGGGAACGCCGGGGCCCCGGTGAAGGAGCTGGCGGACTATGTGACGGCGGGGGTGGACGAGGGCGGGGTGTCCCAGGCCCTGCGGCACTTCGGCCTGCTCCCTCCGGGGTAAATTTTTGGAAAAGATACGTGAAAACCAAGCAGCGGAGGGGGCCGCGGGAGCGGATTTTCCCATCTGCGGCCTGGTTTTTTCTGCTTGAACCGGAAATTTTCCGGAATTTTTGCAAATTTAAGGTTGCATTGCCAATTTAAAAAGGGTATACTACTTATGAGATATTATACATAGGCTAAAGGGGGCGAGAAGGTGTACCAGATCGGAGACAAGGTGGTGCATCCCATGCACGGGGCCGGAGTCATTGATTCCATTGTCCAGCGCAAGGTGGCTGGGAAGGTGGAGAACTATTACCTGCTCAAGCTGTCGGTGGGGAGCATGACGGTGATGATCCCCACGGGGAATACCCAGGAGATCGGCGTGCGCCCCGTGGTGTCGGGTCAGGAGGCGGAGAGCCTGATCGACGCCATGGAGGGCATTGAGGTAGACATGACCCAGAACTGGAACCGGCGTTACCGGGAGAACATGGTGCGGCTGAAAAGCGGGGATCTGCTGGAGGTGGCCCGGGTGGTGAAGGGGCTTCTGCTCCGGGAGGACCAGCGGGGCCTGTCCAACGGGGAGCGGAAGATGCTCCACACCGCCAAGCAGATCTTGATCTCCGAGCTGGTGCTGGCCCAAAGCCTGCCCTATAAGACGGTGGAGGAAAACATTGATATGGTGCTGAGCCATTGAGCGGAAAGCGGAGGGGAGCCGAAGGGCTCCTTTTTGCGCAGGAGGGGGATTCTTGATGGGCCTGTTTCGCAGAAAAGAAAAGGAGCCGGAGGCACTTTGCTCCGCCGTGATTGTGGCCGCCGGGTCGTCCAGCCGCATGGGGCTGGACAAGCTGCTGGCGGAGGTGGGGGGCCTTCCGGTGCTGGTGCGGTGCGTGGAGGCGTTCCAGCAGGCCCCCAGCATCGCGGAGGTGGTGGTGGTCACCCGGGAGGAGCTGGTGCCCGAGGTGGCCCGTTTGTGCCAGTCGTTCCAGCTCACCAAGGTGTCCAAGGTGATCCGGGGAGGGGAGAACCGCACCCAGTCCGCCCGCTTGGGCACGCTGGAGGCCCGGCAGGATACGCCGCTCATCGCCATACATGACGGGGCGCGGCCCTTCGTCCCGGTGCAGGTGATCGAGGACGCGGTGGCCCAGGCCGCGAAAAACGGCGCGGCGGCCCCCGCCATCCCGGTGAAGGACACCATCAAGCTGGCGGAAAACGGGATCGTCACCCAGACTCCGGACCGGGCGTCCCTGTACGCGGTGCAGACCCCCCAGGTGTTCGACGCCTCCCTGATCCGGGCGGCCCTTCAAAAGGCGTTGGATGATGGGGCGGCGGTCACCGATGACTGCGCCGCCGTGGAGCGGCTGGGGATGAAGGTGGTGCTCACCCCGGGGGATGAGCGGAACATCAAGCTGACGACCCCCATAGACCTGGAGGTAGGGGAGCTTTTGGCGGCAGAGGGGGCCGGGATGCTGTGAGAATCGGGCACGGATATGACGTCCACCGGCTGGTGGAGGGGCGGAAGCTCATCTTAGGCGGGGTGGAGATCCCCTTTGAGAAGGGGCTGCTGGGCCACTCGGACGCGGATGTGCTGGCACACGCCGTCATGGACGCCCTGCTGGGGGCGGCAGCTTTAGGGGACATCGGCAAGCTGTTCCCGGACAGCGACCCGGCCTATTCGGGGGCGGACAGCCTGGTTTTGCTCCGCCGCGTGGCGGAGGTGCTGGCGGAGCACGGGTACGGGATCGGCAATGTGGACGCCACGGTGCTGGCCCAGCGGCCCAAGCTGGCCCCCCACATTCCGGAGATGCGGGAGCGGCTGGCCGCCGCCATGGGCATCGGCCCCGGACAGGTGAGCGTGAAAGCCACCACCGAGGAGGGCCTGGGCTTCACCGGGACGGGGGAGGGCATCGCCGCCCACGCGGTGGCCCTCATCGGCGAAAACTGAAGAAGCGTGGAACCCGCGTCCCCCTCAGGGCATAGGATGGCCTTGAGGGGGGCGTTTTGCCGTCCCTCTCCACGGGCAATCAGACGACACGGGAAAGGAAGGGTGGGCCCATGGTTTATTATCTGATCATCTGCCGCTCGCTGACCTACGCCCAGCGCACCGCCCATGTGCTGGAGCGGGCGGGCATACCCGGATACGTCCTGCGCGCCCCCAAGGTGATCTCCAGGGAGGGCTGCGGCTACTGCGTGCGCATCGCGGAGCGGCGGCTCACCGACGCGCTGGTGGTGCTGCGCCGGGAGGGCCTGGCCCCCAAGCAGGTGTTCCTCCAGTCGGCGGACGGCGGATACAGCGAGGTGAAGGCATGATCTATCTGGACAGCGCGGCAACGACACTGGAAAAGCCCCAGGCGGTTTCCGCCCGCACCGCCTGGGCCATGACCCATCTGGCCAGCCCCGGACGGGGCGGGTACGGCGCGGGCATGGGGGCGGCGGAGCTGGTCTACCGGGTGCGGGAGCGGGCGGCGGAGCTGTTTCACGTGGGGGACCCCCAGCGGGTGGCTCTGACCTCCAACGCCACCCACGGGCTGAATATCGCCATACACACCCTGGTGCCCCCCGGGGGGACGGTGGTGATCTCGGGCTATGAGCACAACGCGGTGACGCGGCCCCTTCACGCCATACCGGGGGTGAAGATCCGGGTGGCGGCAGGGCCGCTGTTTGACGCCGGGGGCGTGTACGAAGCGTTCCAGCGGGAGATCACCGCCGGGGTGGACGCGGTGATCTGCAACCACGTCTCCAACGTATTCGGCTTTATCCAGCCAATAGGCCCGATCGCGGCCCTGTGCCGGGAGCGGGGGGTGCCCCTGATCGTGGACGCCTCCCAGTCCGCCGGGATTCTGCCGCTGGACCTGGAGGGCTGGGGGGCGGCATTTATCGCCATGCCGGGGCACAAAGGGCTGTACGGGCCCCAGGGCACCGGGCTGCTGCTGTGCGGCGGGGAGGCCCAGCCCCTGATCCGCGGCGGCACGGGCAGCCTGTCGGCCTCCCAGGAGATGCCCGACTTCCTGCCCGACCGGCTGGAGGCGGGCACCCAGAACGTGTGCGGCGCGGCGGGCCTGCTGGCCGGGATGGAGTTCGTGGCCCGGAAGGGCACGGAGCGCATACACGCCCACGAGCGGAGGCTGGCCTGCCGGATGATGGATCGGCTGGCCCGGCTGTCCGGCGTGACCGTCTACCGGGGGGAGGACCAGAGCGGCCTGTTTTCCGTTGTGGTGGACGGCATGGACTGCGAGGACGCGGCGGAGGCGTTGGCCCGGCGGGGGATCGCGGTGCGGGCCGGACTGCACTGCGCGCCGCTGGCCCACCGCTCGGCGGGGACGGCGGACACCGGAACCGTCCGGTTCAGCTTTTCCGCCTTTAACCGCGCCGATCAGGCGGACCGGGCGGCGGAGGCGTTGGGCGGCATTGTGAAAGACGGCAAAAAGGCGTGGTAAACCCACGCCTTTTTTGTAGGATAAATTTTGAATTTTCTTTGTTTTATCCGTGATTTGCTTGCCAACGGGCGGCGGATACGATATAATATGGGGAAGTGATCGGAGGCCCTGCCTGACAGGCGGCGGGGGGAGGGGTGGATCTATGGACATCATTCTGGAGGCGTTGAAGTCTGCGCCGGAATATCTCAAGCTCATCGGTTTTACCGACATCGTGGACATGGCGATCATCGCCTTTGGGATCTACCACCTGTTCCGCTTTGTCCGCAAGAGCCGCTCCGGGCAGGTGGTGAAGGCCATCGTGTTCCTGCTGGTGGCTCTGGCCCTGACCAGTCCCAGCCTTCTGAACCTGCGGGTGATGAATTTCGTCCTGACCAACGCCATGGAGCTGGGAGTGATCGCCCTGATCATCATCTTCCAGCCCGAGCTGCGCCGTTTCCTGGAGCAGATGGGCAGCGGCAAGATCAAGGAGCTGTTCGTGGCGGAGACCTACGGAAACGACCTGGAGAGCGCGATCAAGGAGACGGTGGAGGCCTATGCCGCCATGTCCCGGGACAAGGTGGGCGCGCTGATGGTGTTCGAGCGGCGCACCATGCTGGACGATATGCTGAAAACGGGCACCACCCTGGACTGCCAGGTGTCCGCCGAGCTGCTGAAGAACCTGTTCTGGAACAAGGCCCCTCTCCACGACGGGGCGGTGATCGTGCGCAACGGGCGCATTGTGGGGGCGGGCTGTATGCTCCCCCTGTCCGGCAACGTGAACCTGAGCCGGGAGCTGGGGATGCGCCACCGGGCGGGCATCGGCGTCAGCGAGAACTCCGACGCGGTGGTGGCCATTGTCTCCGAGGAGACGGGGTCCATCTCGGTGGCGGTCAACGGGATGCTGAAGCGGCACCTGTCGCCGGACACCCTGGAGCGGCTGCTGCGGATGGAGCTGATGCCCGCGGCGGACGGGGAGAACGGGCCGGTTACCGCCGCCGCCCGGCTGACCAGTGTATTCAAGGGCATTAAGGGAGATAATTCCAATGGGAAAGAAGATTCTTGACAGCAAGCTGCTCTACGTGGTGCTGTCGGTGCTCCTCACGGTGGGGCTGTGGTGCTACGTGACCTCCACCGACGGCACCCCGAAGCAGACCCCCTACCGGGGGGTTCCGGTGGAGTTCCGGGGACTGGACATTCTGAGGGACCGGGGGCTGATGGTAGTCAACCAGAACGCCACCGTCAACCTGACGGTGCAGGCCAAGCCCGCGGTGCACGCCAAGCTGGCCAACGGGGAGGGGCTGTCCGTCACGGTGGACGTGTCCGGCATCAGCGAGGAGGGCAGCCACTCCATCGTCTATATCCCCAACCTGCCCGCCGGGGTGAGCTCCAGCGATGTGAGCTACGTGACCACCAACGCCCGGATGGGTGTGGTGAACGTGGAGGTGGCCCGGTATCTCAGCCGCGCGGTGCCCATCAAGGGCAGCTTCCAGGGCACGGTGGAGCAGGGCTATCTGGCGGGCAGTGAGAACGACTTCAAGTTCTCCCCCGAGACTGTTGTGGTCAGCGGCCGGGCGGAGTTTGTGAACCAGGTGGCCTATGCCCGGGTGACAGTGACGGAGGAAAACCTGACGGGCAATGTGGAGGGGGACTTCCCCTTCCAGCTCATCGGGGCCAACGACGAGCCGCTGGAGGAGCTGGACGTGACCTGCGACGCGGACAGGGTTTACACCACCTTCCCCATCCGGGCCATGGCGGAGATCCCGCTGGAGGTGAAGCTCATCGCCGGAGGCGGGCTGGACGAGGACGACGTGAGGGTGGAGCTGACCACCGGCAGCATCACGGTGGCGGGCAGCAAGGACGCGGTAGCCGCCCTGGAGGGCCAGGGCGGGATCACCCTGGCGGAGATCAACCTGGCCACCATCAAGGACAAGGATGAGCGCACCTTCGCGATTCCCCTGGACGACAGGCTGGAGAACCTCAGCGGCGTGGCGGAGGTGACGGCCACCTTTAGAGTGACCAAGCGGGTGGTGAGCCAGACCTTTATCACCAAGAACATCCAAGTCATCAACGAGCCGGAAGGCTGGAATGTGGACATTGTGACCCAGGAGCTGTCGGTGGAGATCCGCGGCACCCAGAAGCTCATAGATGAGCTGATCCCGGAGAATATCCGGGTGGTGGCGGATCTGCGGAACTTGGACCCGGCGGCGGGGCCGTATACCGTCCCAGTCGACATCTACCTGGGCAGCGCGGGCACCAAGGAGGATCTGGGAGAGCTGCCCCCCGCCAACGCGACCTATTATTCGGTGGTGGTGTCCCTGTCCCCGGCAGCGGCGGGCGGCTGACGTGTTCGGCTATGTCCGCCCCGTCCTGGACCGGCTGGACGAGGAGCAGCGGGAGCTGTACCAGGGCGCGTACTGCGGCCTGTGCCACGCCCTGGGGGAGCGGCACGGCTGGCTGGCCCGGTTCACCCTGCAATATGACTTCACCTTCCTGGCAATTCTGCTGGCGGCGGGGGAACAGGGGGACAGGCCCTCTTGCCGCCGGTGTCCCGCCCATCCCTGGCGGAAGCCCAGGGCCTGTCTGGCAGGGGGGCGGCTGTACGACGCCGCCGACGAGAGCATCATTCTGTTCTACCACAAGCTGTCCGATGATGTGTCGGATCACGGGCTGATCACGGGCCTGCCCTACCGGGCGGTCCGGCGGCTGTTCCGGCGGGCCTACCGCCGGGCGGCCCAGGCCCAGCCCGGATTTGACCGTCAGGTGCGGGAGGGGCTGGCCCGCCTGGGCCGGATGGAGGGGGAGCGTTCCCCGGAGCTGGACCGGGCGGCGGACGCCTTCGCGGGGATTCTGGCCTGCGCCGCCTCGGTCTACCCGGCGGACAGCCCGGAGGGGCGGTCGCTGGGGGAGCTGCTGTACCATGTGGGGCGTTGGATCTACCTGATGGACGCTTGGGACGATCTGGACGAGGATCGGAAGCGGGGGCGGTATAACCCGCTGGACGTCCGGTTTGAGGGCAGGGCACGGGAGGAGCGGGCTTACCTGGAAACCACCGCCGTCCATTCCCTGCGGCTGGCGGGCTCCGCCGCGAATTTGATGGAGCTGGGGCATTGGACGCCCATTGTGGAAAATATACTTTATCTCGGCCTGCCGGCGGTACAGCGCGCCGTGCTGGACGGCCAGTGGAAAGAAATGAGACAGACAAGGAGAAAACCGCATGAGAGATCCCTATGAGGTGCTGGGCGTCAGCCCTGACGCCGGTGACGACGAGATCAAGAGGGCCTACCGGGATTTGGCCCGGAAGTACCACCCGGACAACTACCAGAACAACCCCCTGTCCGATCTGGCCGAGGAGAAGATGAAGGAGATCAACGAGGCCTATGACGCCATCACCAAGGGGCGAACCGGAGGGGGAGCCTACGGCGGCGGAAGCGGGTCCCAGGGCAGCTATGGTTACGGGTACGGGGGCGGCTCCGCCTACCAGCAGCAGCGGCAGGGTAGCGGGGCGGGCCTGTTCAGCCAGGCCCGGTCGGCCATCCAGCGCAACGACCTGGAGGGGGCGGAGCAGATTTTGCAGGGCGCGCCCTCCCGGAACGGCGAGTGGTATTTCCTCATGGGGAGCATCGCCTACCGCCGGGGCTGGCTGGACGAGGCCCGGCAGAACTACCAGATCGCCGTCCAGATGGAGCCGGGAAACATGGAGTACCGGCAGGCGTTCAATATGATGCGGCAGGGCGGCTATGGCTACCAGCCTGACATGGCGGGCGCGCAGTGCGACGGCATGGACTGCTGTACCACCATGCTGTGTTTGAACTGCCTGTGCGGGGGCTGCCGCTGACATGAGGAGAAAGAACGCGGCGGCAATGACGGCGTATCCCGCCATTTTGGGGGCGTTGGCCCTGATTTTAGTCTACCTGGGCTCCATCGCGCCCACGGGAAGCTGGGGCATCGTGGCGGCGGCGGGGCTTTTGCCCGGGCTGGCGGTGATCTCGGTGGGGATGAAAGCGGGACTGCTGTGCTGGGCGGGTGTGTCCATCCTGGCCTTCCTGCTGGTGCCGGATAAGCTCTGCGTCCTGCTGTTCGGGGCGTTGTTCGGGCTGTACCCCATGGTGAAGTCCCTCATTGAGGGGCTGCGGCGCGGGCCGCTGGGGTATCTGCTGAAGCTGGCCTTTTTCAACGCCGCCTTTACCCTGATCTACCTGACCATGGCCGGGGCGGTGGCGTCGTCCCTGCCAGAGGTGCTGGGCAGGTCGGTGTGGGTGCTGTATGGGGCGGCGAATGTGGTGTTTTTACTGTATGATTACGGGTTCAGCAGGCTGATCGCGGTGTATATTGCCCGGGTTCAGCGGGCGGCCCACGGAAAGGCGGGGACGTGAAATGGTGAGAAGCATGACCGGCTACGGCCGGGGGGATTGCTCCTTTGAGGGGCTTCAAGTCACGGTGGAGCTGCGGGCGGTGAACAACCGCTATCTGGACTGCGCGGTGAAGCTGCCCAGGGCCTATATCTTCGCGGAGGACGCCATCAAGACCCGGGTGCAGGCGGCGGTGGGCCGGGGCAAGGTGGATGTGTTCGTCACCCTGAACCACTCCGGCGGGGACGATATGGTGGTTACCGTCAACGAGGATCTGGTGGTTGGCTATCTGGACGCCCTGAGGAAGCTCCACGAGCTGGGGGGCGGCCGGGTAAAGAAGGACTTCCGGGCCACGGATCTGGCCCGGTTCCCCGATGTGCTGACGGTGGAGAAGCAAGCGGAGGATCTGGATCTGGTGAAGGAACGCCTGCTGGCGGTGCTGGATCAGGCCATCGAGGACTTCAACGCCATGCGGGCCACGGAGGGCGAGCGGCTGGCCGCCGATATCCTGGGCCGCGCGGACACGGTGGAGCGGCTGCTGGGAGAGGTGGAGGCACGCTCTCCCCAGACGGTGGCGGATTACCGGGCCAGGCTGGAGGGCAAAATGCGGGAGGTGCTCCAGAACACCCAGATCGACGAGGGGCGTCTGCTCACGGAGGCGGCCATCTTCGCCGACAAGGTGGCGGTGGACGAGGAGACGGTGCGCCTGCACAGCCATTTGGGCCAGCTCCGGGAGCTTTTATCCGCCGGAGGCGGGGTGGGCCGGAAGCTGGACTTCCTGATCCAGGAGTTCAACCGGGAGACCAACACCATCGGCTCCAAGTGCAGCGATCTGGAGATCACCCGCCGGGTGGTGGACATGAAGGCGGAGATCGAGAAGATCCGGGAACAGGTCCAGAATTTGGAGTGACGGCATGAAGCTGGTCAATATCGGATTTGGAAACATGGTGTCCGCCCAGCGGGTGATCGCCATCGTCAGCCCGGACTCCGCCCCGGTGAAGCGGCTGGGGCAGGAGGCGCGGGAGCGGGGTATGCTCATCGACGCCAGCTTTGGCCGCAAGACCCAGGCGGTGCTGGTGATGGACAGCGGGCACGTGATCTGGTCGTCCCTGCCCGCGGGGCAGGTGTCCGCCCGGTTCGGGGACGGGGCGGAGCAGCAGGACGGGATGGAGGAGGAACCGTAATGAGTGGGAGAAGGGGAGAGCTGATCGTACTGTCCGGGCCATCCGGGGTGGGGAAAAGCACGGTGATCGCCGAGCTGCTGAGCGCGCGGCGGGATATCCATTTTTCCGTGTCCTTCACCACCCGGCAGCCCAGGACGGGGGAGGCGGACGGGGTGAACTACAACTTCGTCTCCCGAGAGGAGTTTGAGCGGATGATTGCCGCCGACGAGCTTCTGGAATACGCCGAGTATGTGGGCAATTACTACGGCACGTCGCTGAAGGTGATCCGGGAAAAGCTGGATCAGGGGGTGGACGTACTGCTGGACATCGAGGTTCAGGGGGCGGCCAAGGTGAAGGAGCGGTGCCCGGAGGCGGTGCTGATCTTCCTGATCCCGCCGTCCATTGAGGAGCTGTCCCGGCGGCTCCACCGCCGGAACACCGACGAAGAGGAGACCATCCAGCGGCGTCTGGAAAAGGCCCGTCAGGAGTGCCAGGAGAGCGTGCACTACGACTATCTGGTGGTGAACGACACGGTGGTCACCGCCGCCGGGGAGATCCAGTCCATCTTGGAGGCGGAGCGGTGCCGAACCGCAAAGCGGCTCCATTTGGCTGAGAGCATTATCAATTATTAGGAGGATGCGTCATGTTACTTTATCCCGCAATCAAGGATTTGCTCAACGAGGTGCCCAGCCGTTATATGCTGGTGAATATGGTGGCCAGCCGGGCCAGGAAGCTGTCCAGCGAGGCGGAGCAGTCCGGGGAGCCGCTGGAGGAAAAGGCCGTCTCCCTGGCCATCCATGAGGTGGCCAGCGGCACGCTCCGGGTGGAGGACGCGGAGCAGGAGCTGGAGGCGGAACAGGAGCAGGAGCAGGCGGAGGCGTAGCAAATCTGGGCAAGCAGGACGCCTGCTTGCCCTTTGGACTTTGGAGAGGGACGGGGTGAGGCCGTGGCCGGGATCGCAAAAATCGCAGTATCGTCGGCGGCCTACGCCATCGACAAGCCCTACGACTACCTGATCCCGCCCAAGCTGGCGGACGCCCTGCGCCCAGGGATGCGGGCGGCGGTGCCCTTCGGGACCGGAAACCGGGTGAGCGACGGCATTGTGCTGGCCCTGGGGGAGCGGGAGGACACGGCCAAGCTGAAATACGTGCTGGCCCTGCTGGACGAGGAGCCGGTATTGGATCCGGAGGCGGTCCAGCTGGCCCTTTGGATGCGGGAGCACTACTTCTGCACCGTGTATGACGCCATGCGGGTGATGCTTCCGGCGGGGCTGTGGTTTTCCCTAAAGGACTGCTGGCGGATCGCCCCTGGCATCGACCGGGAGGCGGCCTACGGTGCGGCGGGGGAGGACGAGGCGGCCCGGAAGCTGGTGGGCCTGCTGCTGGCCAACGATGGCTGGTCGGAGCTGGGCGGAATCCGTGTGGCATTCGGAACCGCCAACCCAGGCCCCGCGCTGCGGGCATTGGAGAAGCGGGGGATCATCGTCCAGGAGGCCGCCGCCGCCCGGGGGGTAAAGGACAAGACGGAGCAGGTTGCCACCCTGGCGATGGACCCGGGAGACGCCCTGGCCCTGCTGGCCCCCAAGCGGAAGCGTGCTCCACTGCAATACGCGGCGGGGGAGGCCCTGTGCGCGGCGGGGGAGACCTCCGCCAAGGAGCTGTGCTATTTCACCGGAGCGTCCATGTCCACCCTGCGGGCGTTGGAGCGGCAGGGGGTGCTCACCCTGTCCAAGCGGGAGGTCTACCGCCGCCCGGAGCTGCCCGCCTGCGATCAGGCGGCCCCGGTGGAGCTGAACGGGGAACAGCAGGCGGCCTATGAGGGCCTGCTGGCCCAGGCCGAGGGGAGCGGGGGCGCGGCGTTGCTGTACGGCGTCACCGGAAGCGGCAAAACCCAGATCTACCTGAAATTGATCCACACCCTGCTGGAGCGGGGGCAGACGGCGTTGGTGATGGTGCCTGAAATTGCCCTGACCCCCCAGCTCATGCGGATCTTTGTCTCCCACTTTGGCTGTGAAGTGGCAATCCTTCACAGCTCTTTGTCCGCCGGGGAGCGGTGCGACGAGTGGAAGCGGGTTCGGCGGGGAGAGGCCAGGGTGGTGGTCGGGACGCGTTCCGCGGTGTTTGCCCCCCTGCCCAACCTGGGGGCCATCATCCTGGACGAGGAGCAGGAGCCTTCCTACAAGTCGGAGCAGAACCCACGGTATCACGCCAGGGAGGTGGCCCGTTGCCGCTGTCACCGGGCGGGCGCGCTGCTGGTGCTCGGCTCAGCCACTCCGTCGGTGGACGCTATGTACCGGGCCAGGCAGGGGGAGTATCACCTGTATACGCTGAGCCGCAGGTTCAATGAGCGGGCCTTGCCCAAGGTGACCATTGTGGACATGAAGGAGGAGCTGCGGCAGGGGAACGGCGGCTCCATCAGCGGAGTGCTGGCCCAAAAGCTGGAGGAGACCATCGACCGGGGGGAGCAGGCCATCCTGTTCCTCAACCGCCGGGGGGCCAGCCGGATGGCGGTGTGCGGCGAGTGCGGGGAAATCCCCGCCTGCCCCCGGTGCTCGGTCCATCTGACCTACCATTCCGCCAACCGGCGGCTGATGTGCCATTACTGCGGTCACTCCCAGCCCCTGCCGGAGCGGTGCCCGGAGTGCGGCGGGCTGTTCCGCTTTGTGGGGGCCGGAACGCAGAAGGTGGAGGAGGAGCTGCGGAGCCTGTTCCCCGGCGTGGAGGTACTGCGGATGGATGCGGACACCGTGTCCGTCACCCACAGCCACGAGGCCCTGCTGGAACGGTTCCGGCGGCGGCGGATTCCCATTTTGTTGGGCACCCAGATGGTGGCTAAGGGGCTGGACTTTGAAAACGTCACCCTGGTGGGGGCGGTGTCGGCGGATCAGAGCCTGTATACCGGGGACATCCACGCCGCGGAGCGCACCTTCTCCCTGCTCACCCAGGTGGCGGGCCGGGCGGGCCGGGGGGAGAAGGAGGGGCAGGCGGTGATCCAGACCCTCACCCCGGACAACGACGTGATCCGGTTCGCGGCGCGGCAGGATTATGACTCCTTTTACCGCCAGGAGATCCGCATTCGGGAGGTGCGGGAGCTGCCGCCCTGTAACGACCTGTTTCTGCTGTGCGCCTCCGGGCTGGAGGAAACGGCGGTGCTCCAGGCCTGCCTGCGGCTGCGGGACAGCTTGGGGGCCGCCATGGTGCGGGGGCCTTACGCGGGGACGCCTTACCGTCTGTTGGGGCCTGCCCCCGCTCCGGTGGCCAAGGTAAACGACCGTTACCGCTACCGGCTGGTGCTGAGCACACAAAACACACGGGCCATTCGCCAGCTGGTGGCCCATCTGCTCCGGCGTGCCCAGTCGGACAGGCAGAACCGTGGGGTGGCGATTTACGCGGACCTGGACCCCATGGAATAAGAGGAGGAATTTGCGATGGCTTTGCGAAAGATTTTGACCCAGGGGGACCCTTCCCTGGAAAAGGCGTGCCGCCCGGTGGAGAAGTTCGACCGGAAGCTCCATTGGCTGCTGGATGATCTGAAGGAGACGCTGGAGAACGCCGGGGGCGTGGGGCTGGCGGCCCCGCAGATCGGCATACTCCGCCGTGCGGTGATTGTGATGGACGATGAGGATCGGATGCTCGAGCTGGTAAATCCGGAGATCATTCACGCGGAGGGCGAGCAGGAGGGCTGGGAGGGCTGCCTCAGTGTGCCCAATCAGTATGGCTGGGTGAATCGGCCCAGCTCCGTCACCGTCCGCGCCCAGGATCGGGATGGGAATTTCTTCGAGGTCTCCGGGGAGGAAATGGTGGCCCGCTGTTTCTGCCACGAGCTGGAGCATTTGGAGGGCCACCTGTTTGTGGAGCGCACCGACGGACAGCTTTACACCATGGAGGAGCTGGACGCCATGGAGTCGGAGCAGGCTGAGAGCCGGAAGCCCCGCCAGAAAAGGGGTCGTCGGAAATGAGAATTGCGTTCATGGGCACGCCGGAGTTCGCGGTGCCCTCGCTGAAGGCCCTGGTGGAGGCGGGACATGAGATCTGCGGGGTATTTACCCAGCCGGATAAGCCGAAAAACCGGGGAATGAAGCTCCAGATGCCGCCTGTGAAGGAATATGCCTTATCGGTTGGCCTGCCAGTGTTCCAGCCCGCCAGGGTGCGGGACGGGGAGGCGTTGGAGATCTTGAAGGGGCTGGAGCCGGAGCTTATCGCGGTGGCGGCTTACGGGAAGATCCTTCCCCTGGAAATTCTGGAGCTGCCCCGGTTGGGGTGTATCAATGTGCATTCCTCCCTGCTGCCCAAGTACCGGGGGGCCGCGCCCATCAACTGGGCCATCCTCAACGGGGAGGACGAGACAGGGGTTACCATTATGGTCATGGCGGAGGGGATGGATACCGGGGACATTCTGGCCCAACGGGCCACCCCAATCCCTATGGAGGAAAACGCCGCCCAACTCTTTGAGCGGCTGGCCCAGATGGGTGCGGAGCTGTTGGTGGAAACGGTGGCGCGGATCGGGGCGGGGGCGGTGACGCCTGTGCCCCAGGACGAGAGCGGGTCCAGCCACGCCCCCATGCTGTCCAGGGAGCTGTCCCCCATGAATTGGGAAAAAACCGCCCGCCAGCTCCATGACCAGGTGCGGGGGCTGTATCCATGGCCCGCCGCCACGGCGATGGTGGACGGGGTCCGGTGTAAGATTCTGCGCACCGTTCCAGCGGGGGAGGCCGGGAAAGCGGCTCCGGGGACGGTACTGCAAGCGGACAAAAAGGGCCTGCGGGTGGCCTGCGGCGATGGGGCGTTGGAAATCCTTGAGCTTCAGCCCGACGGGAAAAAGGCCATGGCCGCGTCCGCGTTCCTGATGGGACATCCCATCAGGACAGGCACAGTTTTGACAGGTTAGGAGGAAGCCTGATGGGTTCTGCCAGAGAGGCTGCGCTGATCACCTTGACCGCTTGCGAGCGGCAGGGGGCGTGGTCGGATGGATATTTGAAAAAAACCCTGCGGGAGCAGGAGCTGGACAAACGGGACGCCGCGCTGGCCTCCCGGCTGTGCTACGGGGTACTGCAAAACAGGCTGCTGCTGGACTGGCAGCTGGCCCGGTTCTGCAATAAGAAGCTGGAGGCGTTGGACGCGCCGGTGCTGTGCGGGCTTCGGGCGGCGGTTTATCAGATCCTGTTTTTAGATAAGATTCCGCCCAGCGCGGCGGTGAACGAGGCCGTGGAGCTGACCAAAAAATACTGCCGCAACCCCCGGGCCGCCGGGATGGTGAATGGCATTCTGCGGGCCATGCTCCGGCAGAAGGATCTGCCCGAGCCGGAGGGATGTGACAAGGCAGGAACCTTGTCACTAAAATACAGCCATCCCCTGTGGCTGGTGGAGGAGTTTATAGATACGCTTGGTCCAGAGGGGGCGGAACGCCTGCTGGAGGCGGACAATTTACAGCCCCCGACCGCCGCCCAGATCAATCCCCTGCGAGGGACTTTGGAGAAGCTGACGGAGGAGCTGCGGGAGACCGGGGCGGAGGCGACGCCCCACCCGTGGATGCCCGGGTGCCTGCTGCTGGGCGGCGCGGGGGATCTGGAGCGGCTGGCCCCCTTCCAGGAGGGGCGGTTTTACGTGCAGGATCCGGCGGCACGGCTGGCGGTCACCGCCGCCGGGGTAACGCCGGGCCAGCGGGTGCTGGACTGCTGTGCCGCGCCGGGTGGCAAGTCCTTCGCCGCCGCCATCGACATGGAGAATCAGGGCGAGGTGATCTCCTGCGATATCCACCCCCACAAGATCAAGCTGCTCCAGGCGGGGCGGGATCGGCTGGGGCTGTCCGTCATTACCCCCTGCCGCCAGAGCGCGGCGGAGCTGAGGGAGGAGTGGGTGGACGGTTTTGACACGGTGATCACTGATGTGCCCTGCTCTGGGCTGGGGATCATCCGCAAGAAGCCGGACATCCGCTATAAGGATCCCAAGGCGTTAGAGGGCCTGCCCCAGGTGCAGCGGGGCATTTTGGACAACTGCGCCCGGTATGTGCGGCCCGGCGGGGTGCTGGTCTACTCCACCTGTACGGTGCTTCGGCGGGAAAACGAGGGCATTGTGGAGGGATTTCTGGCCGGGCACCCGGAATTTGCCCTGGAGCCGTTCACCCTGCCTGAGTTCGGGGAACAGCCGGGGTGGATCACCTTCTGGCCCCATATCCACGGGACGGACGGGTTTTTTGTGGCCAAGCTGCGCAGAAAGGGGTGAGCCCCGTGGTGGATTTGAAGTCCATGACGCGGTCAGAGCTGGAAGCCTGGTTTCAGGAGCTGGGCCTGCCCAAGTTCCGGGCTATGCAGGTGTTCCGCTGGCTCCACCGGGGCGTGGAATCCTTCGACGAGATGAGCGATCTGCCCAAGTCTCTGCGGGAGGTGCTGAAGGAGCAGTGCCTCCTCACGGTGCCCAAGGTGGAGCGGAAGCAGGTGTCCCAGGCGGATGGTACCATAAAATACCTGTGGCGGCTTTTAGACGGAAATTGTATTGAGACGGTTTTGATGCGGTACAAGCATGGGAATACTGTCTGTGTGTCCAGCCAGGTGGGGTGCAATATGGGCTGTGTGTTCTGCGCCTCCGCCCTGGGCGGCAAGGTGCGGGACTTGACACCCGCTGAGATTCTTGACCAGATCATCTTTACCCAGAAGGACAGCGGGGCGGAAATCTCCAACATCGTGCTGATGGGGATTGGGGAGCCGCTGGACAATTTTGACAACGTGATGCGGTTTCTCACGCTGGTAAACCACCCCGATGGGCTTAACATTGGGATGCGGCACATCTCCCTGTCCACCTGCGGGCTGATAAAGAAAATTGACAAACTGGCCCTTCTTGGGTTACAATTAACATTGAGCGTTTCCCTCCATGCCCCGGACGACGAGACCCGGTCCCGGCTGATGCCGGTGAACAGGGCGGTGGGAGTGGGGCCGCTGATGGAGACCTGCCGGAGGTACTTTGAGGCCACCGGGCGGCGGATTTCCTACGAGTACGCCATGATCGACGGGGTGAACGACAGCGACGCCCAGGCGGACAGGCTGGCGGAGCTGCTCCGGGGACAGCCGGGGCACGTGAACCTGATCCCGCTGAACGATGTGGCGGAGTCGCCGCTGAAGCCCAGCCGCCGGGTGCGGCAGTTTCAGCAGCGGCTGGAGGGGCACGGCGTCACCGCCACGGTGCGCCGGAAGCTGGGGGGCGATATCGACGCCTCCTGCGGTCAGCTCCGGCGCAAGCACATTGGCGGCGGGGACGGTCTTTGATTCCCAGAAGGGGGGACCTTCTATTATGAAATTGTTCGGCGTGACGGATGTGGGCCGTCACCGGAAGGACAACCAGGACAGCTTCGTGTTTCGGGAGCTGGACGGAGCGGCCCTGCTGTTGGTATGCGACGGCATGGGCGGTGCCCAGGCGGGGAGCGTGGCCAGCTCCGTGGCGGTGGAGACCTTCTCCGCCTTCGTGGAGGAGCGGTTCGCCCAGGGTCCCCGGGACGACCCGGAGTGGTGGGAGGACACGCTGGCGGAGGCCTGCGCCCAGGCCAACCAGAAGGTGTTCGAGCTGGCCCAGGCCAACCCGGAGTACCGGGGGATGGGCACTACGCTGGTGGCGGCCCTGGCCCTGCCGGGGGAGTCCTACGTGGTGAATGTGGGGGACAGCCGGTGCTACCTGCTGGAGAACGGGATGATCCGGCAGGTGACGGTGGACCACTCCCTGGTGCAGCTTTTGGTGGACCGGGGGGAGATCACCGCGGAGGAGGCCCGGCGGCACCCCCAGAAGAACCTGATCACCCGGGCCTTGGGAGTGGAGCCCGCCGTGGCCTGCGACCTGCTCCGGGTGGAGACGGGGCAGGGCAGCCGCCTGCTGCTGTGCAGCGACGGGCTGTCCAACGTACTGCCCGACCTGGTCCTGCTCCGGACCTCCCTGGAGGAGCGGGGGCCGGAGGAGCTGTGCCGCAGGCTGGTGGATATGACGCTGGAACAGGGTGCGCCGGATAACGTCACCGTTGTCCTGGCGGAGCTGTAAGCAATTTGTAGGAGGACTTTTACCATGGATCAATACATAGGTAAAATGCTCGACAACCGATATGAAATTCTGGAATGCATCGGCATGGGCGGCATGGCGGTGGTCTACAAGACCCGGGATCACCGTCTGAACCGGCTGGTGGCGGTGAAGATTCTGAAGCCGGAGCTGGCCCAGGACGCCGAGTTCCGCCGCCGCTTCCATGACGAGTCCCAGGCGGTGGCCATGCTGTCCCACGCCAACATCGTGTCCGTGTACGACGTGAGCCGCTCCGACGGGCTGGACTATATTGTCATGGAGCTGGTGGACGGGCTGACGCTGAAGCAGTATATGCAGCGCAGGGGCACCCCGTTGAATTGGCGGGAGGCCCAGCATTTCATCACCCAGATCATGCGGGCGTTGAGCCACGCCCATTCCAGGGGCATCATCCACCGGGACATCAAGCCCCACAACATCATGGTGCTTCGGGACGGCAGTGTGAAGGTCACCGACTTCGGCATTGCCCAGCTGGCCAGCGCGGCCCAGAACACCATGACCCAGGAGGCCATCGGCTCCGTCCACTATATCTCCCCGGAGCAGGCCAGGGGCAGCCACGTGGACTGCCGCACCGACATCTATTCCGCCGGGGTGGTGCTGTATGAGATGCTCACCGGGCGGCTGCCCTTTGAGGGGGACACCCCGATGGGGGTGGCGATCCAGCACATCAGTGCCATCCCGGTGCCCCCCCGGAGCCTGAACCCGGACGTGCCCCAGGCCCTGGAGGACATCACCATGAAGGCGATGGCACCGGACGCCAACCAGCGGTACAGCTCGGCGGACGAGATGCTGGACGATCTGAAGGAGTTCCGCAAGAACCCGGACATGGAGGTGTCCCAGCCGGAGGTGGTGGATGAGCCTACCATGGTGGTGCCCATCACCCGGAACGCCGCCGGGGACACGGGCGCGCGCCGCAGGGAGCCGATCCGGGAGCCGGAGCGGCGGGAACGCCGCTACCGGGAGGAGGAGCTGGACGAGTACGATGATCCGCCCCGGGGCGGCTCCAGCGTGGCACCTGCGGTGGCCGCCATTGTGGTGATCCTGATCTTTATCGGCGGTATGGCCTTTTTCCTCTACAATTTCATGTTTAAGGGAATGTTTGAGGAGAAGAAGGAGTACCAGGTGCCCTCCCTGCTGGGGTATACCCTGGAGGATCTGAAAAAGAACCCGTCCATCGCGGAAGGCTTTAAGGTAGAGGAAGGGGACACCGTCTACAGTGAGGAGTATGAGGCGGGCGAGATCTGCGAGCAGACCCCTGAGGCCGGAACCAAGGTCAAAGAGGAGGAGCTGGTGATCAAGGTGACCATCAGCGGCGGCGAGGACAAGATGGTGATGCCGCCGGTGGACGGCTGGGAGTACCGGCAGGCCCAATTAAAGCTGCAAAACGAGATGGGGCTTGAAGTGGAAATACAGGAGGAATTCTCCGACACCATCACCAAGGGCATGATCATCTCCTATACGCCCTTGGCCGATGTTGTGGTGGAAAAGGGCGACAAGGTGGTACTGGTGGTGAGCAAGGGTCCGGAGACCCCCAAGGTAGCCGTACCCAGCTTTGTGGGCTGGACGTTCGAGGATGTGGAACGGCAGCTTGGCACCATGGGGCTGATCCGGGGCAAGGTGGATAATCACCCCAGCGAGGAGTATTCCGAGGGCAGGGTGATCTGGCAGAGCGTGCTGGGCGAGGTGGAAAAGGGCGCGGTCATCGACTTCTGGGTGAGCACAGGCCCGGAGGAGACGGAGCCGCCGGAGACAGAGCCGCCCGTCACCGAACCGCCCGCCACGGAGCCTCCTCCCACGGAGACGCCTCCCATCCCCACGGAGGATGTGGGCGTGCCCACCAGCACCCAGTTTATCAATGTGGATCTCAGCGGGTTTACGGGTACGGTGGACGTGCGGATTCTGGTGGGGGATCAGCTGATCTTTGACGGCTCGGTGGACGCGTCCACTGGGGTGCTGAGCAAGCCGGCCACCGCGTCCGGTGTTCAGAAGGTGTCTATCTATATCAACAACGTACTGGAGCGCAGCTATGATCTGCCCTTCTGACAGTGTGACGGGCCGAATTGTCAAGGCTCTCAGCGGATTTTATTACGTGGATACGGGGGAGGGGCACCCCGTCCCCTGCCGGGGGCGGGGGAGGCTCCGCCACCAGAAGCTCACCCCCCTGGTGGGGGACCGGGTGGAAATCAGCGTCCAGGACGATGGCACGGGGATGGTGGACGCCATCCTGCCCCGGAAAAACCAGTTCCGCCGCCCTATGGTCGCCAACATTGACCAGATGGTGATCATCGCGTCAGGGGCCATTCCCGTCACCGATCCCTTCCTCATTGACCGGATGGCGGCCATGGCGGAGTGGAAGGGGTGCGAGGTGCTGGTGTGCCTGAACAAGTGCGACCTGGATCGGGCGGACGGGCTGGCATCCCTCTACCGGGCGGCAGGCTTCTCCACCCTCCAGGTCAGTGCGGAGACAGGGGACGGCATCCCAGAGCTGGCGGCGGCAATCGCTGGAAAGGTGTCAGCCTTTACAGGGAATTCCGGCGTGGGCAAGTCCAGCATCCTCAACGCCCTCCAGCCGGGGTTCGGCCTGGAGGTGGGGGACGTGAGCGAGAAGCTGGGCCGGGGCCGCCACACCACCCGCCATGTGGAGCTGTTCCCAGTGGCGGGAGGGCTGGCGGCGGATACGCCGGGCTTCTCCGCCTTTGACGTGGAGCAGATGGAGGCCATCCCGAAGGAGGAGCTGGCCGGGGCCTTCCGGGAGTTCCGGCCCTTTCTGGACGGGTGCCGCTTTCAGGGGTGCGCCCATGTGAAGGAAAAGGGGTGTGCTGTGCGGGAGGCGGTGGAGTCGGGCCAAATCGCCCAAAGCCGCCATAGAAGCTACATCCGCCTGTACGAACAGGCCAGGGAGATCCCGGAGTGGGAGACCCGGAAAAATTGAATGGAACCGGACAGCCCCCTTTTTCATATGCTGGTATAGATTCCAGCGTTGAGAAAGGGGGCAGTTTTCATGCGAGTCGTGGTGGTGAAGTTTCCGAAGGCACTGTGCGGCCTGATGCGCAAGATCTTCCATATGGACTGAGAGAACCCGACATATCCCGGCCCTTCCCCTCATATAGTGAACACAGAATACGTGCAAGGAGAGGAAGCCTATGGACATGGAGCTGCAGCGCATGGTGATGGAGGGCTACAGGCCCGTCAGCCAGGGGATGTTTTCCCAGGAGGAGACGTTGGAGAGCATTGTACCCGATGCCTTTCCGGATATCTCCCGGATCGTCTCCGCGGTGGGCAAGGTTTTTTTGAAGGATAAGGAGCTGGGGGAGGGCTCCCTGCGGCTGTCCGGCACCGCCCGGGTCACCGTGCTCTACATACCGGAGGGAGAGGCGGCCCCCCGGCCGCTGGAGGTGACCATCCCCTTCCAGTGCGTCCGGGACGATCCCCAGTTCCACGCCGGATGCCCGGTGCAGGCGGCGGTGTACGCCGCCTCGGCGGACGCCCGCACCATCAATCCCCGGAAAATGCTGGTGCGGGTGAACCTGACGGTGTGGGCGGCGGCCTACCAGCAGGAAAAGCAGGAGCTGAGCTGTGATGTGAGCTGCGGGGAGGGGAGCGGGGTGGAGAAGCTGCTCACCCCCTGCAAGTGCTGTGTGATCCCCGACGTGGCGGAAAAGACGTTCACCTTCTCCGATGTACTGCGGCCCCCGGCCTCCAAGCCGGAGATGGAGGAGCTGCTGTTCTACCGGGCGGAGCTGGGGGCGGTGGACGCCAAATTCATCGGCAAGAAGCTGGTGCTCAAGGGGGACATCCAGCTGGTCACCCTGTACCGGGGCGGGGCGGGGCTGGTGCCCCTGCGCTTCGAACTGCCCTACTCCCAGATCCTGGACCTGGGGGAGACCGCCGAGGAGGCGGAGCCGGAGGTGGTGATGACGCTGAAAAGCGTAGACTGCCGCCTGCGGGAGGGGGAGCTGGAGGTGACGATGGAGGCCCTGGCCCAGGCCGCGCTGTGGGTGCGCCGGTCGGTGACCCTGATCAGCGACGCCTACTGCCTCAAACAGCCCATCGACGTGGAGCGCACCCCGGCCCGCCTGTGCACCATGGCGGAACGAACCAACCGGAGGGAAACGGCCCGGAAGCTGTGCGAATCGGGCATACCCGCCAAGCAGGTGCTGGACTGCGCCGTGTCGGTGACCTCTATGGCCTCCGCTCCGGCGGAGGGGGGCATGGAGTTCACCGCCCAGGCGGTGGCGTCCATCCTCTATCTCAGCGAGGACGACGCGCTGTGTGGGGTGGAGGTGGACATTCCCGTGTCCTGCCGGGGAGAGCTGCCCCCGGGCTGTACCTGCTCCTGCACCTGCCGCCCTGTAGGGGAGGCCACCGCCGTCCCTGTCACCGGAGGGCTGGAGGTGCGGTTCGAGGCGGAGTTTGCCTGGACCACCCTTAAGGAGGAACAGGCGGCCTGCGTCACCGATTTGAAGCCCAGCGCAGCCAAGGAGACGGGGGTGCGGCCCTCGGTGGTGATCCGCCGGGTGGAGCAGGGGGAGGCCCTGTGGGACATCGCCAAGTCCTGCGGCTCCACCGTGGAGGACATTTGCAGTGCCAACGGATTGCCCGCGCGGGAGGCGGCGCAGGGGGAGCTGCTGCTGATCCCGGCAAGAAGATGCTGAACAGAATGGGCGGCGTGGACAAAATCCATGCCGCCCTGTCATATTCTCCCGCTTGTGCCCATACATATAAGACGAGTATGCGGTGAGGAGGGTTCAGCTTTGGAAAACAAACTGTATGAGGATATCGCCCAGCGCACCCAGGGCGATATCTATATCGGCGTGGTAGGCCCCGTGCGGACGGGGAAGTCCACCTTCATCAAGCGGTTCATGGAGACTCTGGTTCTGCCCAAGATCGAGAACGCCTACATCCGGGATCGGGCCAGGGATGAGCTGCCTCAGAGCGGTTCCGGGCGGGTGGTGATGACCGCCGAACCCAAATTCGTCCCGGAGGACGCGGTGGAGATGAGCATGGAGGACGGCGGTGTGTTCTCCGTCCGGCTCATCGACTGCGTGGGCTACATGGTGCCCAGCGCGCTGGGGCAGATGGACGGCGACCAGCCCCGGATGGTGATGACCCCCTGGTTCGACCATGAGATCCCCATGACGGAGGCGGCGGAGTTCGGCACCCAGAAGGTGATCACCGACCACTCCACCATTGGGATTGTGGTGACCACCGACGGCACCGTGGCCGACATTCCCCGGGAGGATTACCTGGAGGCGGAGGAGCGGGTGATCAGCGAGCTGAAGGGGCTGGGGAAGCCCTTTATGGTGCTGCTCAACTCCGCCCAGCCCTACGGTGAACGGGCCCAAACCCTCCAGGCGGATATCGCGGAGCGGTATGACGTGACCTGTCTGGCCGCCAACTGCCTGACCCTGGACGAGGGGGCGGTGAGCGAGATCATCCGGGCGGTGCTCCACGAGTTCCCCATGAAGCAGATGGATCTGTTCCTGCCTCCGTGGGTGGACGTACTGCCCTTTGACCACCCCATCAAGAGCGGGCTGTACGCCATGATCCGGGAGGAGACCGCCAACCTGATGCGCCTGCGGGACGCGGAGGGGGCGGTGCTGGCCATGGGCGACCGGGAGGAGGTCAGCTCCGCCGTGCTCAACCGGATGGACATGGGCAGCGGGGTAGTCACCGCCACACTGGAGCTGCCCCGGGCGTTGTTCTACTCCACCGTGTCCGAGCGGTGCGGGCTGGAGATCCGGGACGATGGGGATCTCATCGACCAGCTCACCCAGATGGCCGCCATGAAGCGCAGCTATGAGAAGGTGGAGGAGGCCCTCCATCAGGTGGAGGCCACGGGGTATGGCATTGTGATGCCCGACCCCCAGGAGATGACGCTGGAGGAGCCGGAGATCGTCAAGCAGGGGGGACGGTACGGCGTGCGGCTCAAGGCGTCCGCGCCGTCCATCCATATGATGCGGGCGGATATCCGGGCGGAGGTGTCCCCCATTATGGGCACCGAGAAGCAGTCGGAGGAGATGGTGGACTACCTGCTCCAGCAGTTTGAGGGGGACACCGGGAAGATCTGGGACTCCAACATCTTCGGGCGTTCCTTCCACGAGCTGGTGGGGGAGGATTTGAACGGCAAGCTGAAGCGGATGCCGGAGGAGGCCCGGGAGAAGCTGCGGGAGACCTTGCAGCGGATCATCAACGAGGGGTCCGGGGGATTGATCTGTATCATTTTATGAAAAAAGAGGAGCGGCAAGGCAAAACGCCTTACTGCTCCTCTTTTAACAGCCCATAAAAATAGAGGTCGGCCCAGGTTCCGTCATTGTCTTTTGTTTGGCTTCGCTGGATTCCCTCCAGCCGCATACCGAGTTTTTTCATTAGGCCAACTGATTTTACGCTGTCAATGGCTTCCGCAAATATTTTGTGTGCTTCCAGCTGATTGAAAGCATACTCAACCACCGCTTTGCAGGATTCAAAGGCATAGCCCTGCCGCCAATAGTTTTTGTTGAAAATCCAGCCAATTTCGTAAACGCCTTCTTCAAAAGCATTGAATAGTATATATCCAATCATTTTACCGCTGTCCTTGTGAACTGCGGCAACAGCCCCTCTTTTTTCAATACAAAACGTTGATAAGAAATCAGTTGTTTTTTCAGGACTGTATGCAGGCTCACAATGCTTCATCACCTCGGCATTACCAAAAATCTCATATAAATCTTCTGAGTCACCCATCGTATACTCCCGAATGATCATCCTTTGAGTTTCAATATACATAATAAACCACTTCCTCCAATAGAACTTGTCATTTTGAATCAGAAAAGGCCAGTACAGCGAAAGGCACTGATCAGCCCTCCAAATTGATCATCTCATACAATCCCTCACGATCTAAGACAGTCACCGTCCGATACCCCAGCGACACCATATTCTGTGAAGTAAATTCGCCTAACACCCGGCTCACCGTCACCCGGGACAGGCCCACCGCCTGCCCAATCTCCTCGTGGGTGGTCCTGATGGTGCCGTCCTCTCCGGTGGGCTGGCCCAGGAGCCAGCGGGCGATCCGCTGCTGGGCGGGCAGGGAGGAGGCCCCCACGTGGCCGGACAGGGTGCGCACCGTCCGGGCCAGATGCTGGAGCATGGGCAGGGCCAGCTCCGGGTGGCGTTGGAAGGCCCGGTCCAGCTGATCCCGGTTGACGGACAGGATCAGGCAGTCCTCCAACGCCATGGCGGAGGTGACCCGGGGACAGCCGTCAAAGAAGGACGCCTCCCCCATGAGATCGCCCGCCCGGTGGACGGTGAGCACCCGTTCCTCCCCGGAGGGGCTGCTGATGAAGCTGCGCACCGAGCCGGAGGCCAGGTAGTAAAAGCAGTCCGGAGGGGTGCCCTGGAGATAGACCATCTGTCCCGCCCGGTATTTCCGGGGACTGCGGCCCTCCGACAGCCGATCCCAGTCCGCCATGTCCACCGCCTCCTTTTCCTTGCTGAACTGTATCACAGTTTACATTGTTTCCTGGCGGCATTTGGCATAATAAGTGCACGAAATATTTTGAGGAGGTAATTCCATGGGTATGACCATGACCCAAAAAATCCTGGCCCGTTCCGCCGGGCTGGACCGGGTAGAGCCGGGACAGCTCATCGAGGGGAAGCTGGATCTGGTGCTGGGCAACGACATCACCACCCCGGTGGCGATTACGGAGTTTGAGAAGGCGGGGCTGTCCAGTGTGTTTGACCGGGAGCGGATCGCCATTGTGCTGGACCACTCCACTCCCTGCAAGGATATCAAATCCGCCCAGCTGTGCGCCGCCTGCCGGGAGTTCGCCAAGAAGCACATCATTACCCACTTCTACGATGTGGGGCGGATGGGGATTGAGCACGCCCTCCTGCCGGAGCAGGGGCTTACCGCGCCCGGAGAGGTGATCATCGGCGCGGACTCCCACACCTGTACCTATGGGGCGTTGGGGGCGTTCTCCACCGGCGTGGGTTCCACCGATATGGCGGCGGGGATGGCCACCGGGCTGGCGTGGTTCAAGGTGCCCTCCGCCATCAAGGTGAATCTGGTGGGGGAGCTGGGGCCGTATGTCAGCGGTAAGGACGTGATCCTTCACCTCATCGGGTTGATCGGCGTGGACGGCGCGCTGTACCAGTCCCTGGAGTTTGGCGGGGAGGGGGCGGCGTCCCTGGAGATGGACGACCGCTTCACCATCTGCAATATGGCCATCGAGGCCGGGGCCAAGAACGGAATTTTCCCGGTGGACGGCAAAACCGCCGCCTACCTAAAGGGCCGGGTGGACCGCCCCTGGCAGGCAGCTGAGGCCGACCCGGACGCCCAGTACACAAAGGAAGTCACCATCGACCTGTCCGCCCTGCGGCCCACGGTGGCCTTCCCGCACCTGCCCTCCAACACGAAAACCGTGGACGAGGCGGCGGGAAAGCCTATTCAGCAGGTGGTGATCGGCTCCTGCACCAACGGACGGCTGAAGGATCTGCGGGAGGCCGCCAAGATCCTCCGGGGGCGAAAGGTGGCGGAGGGAGTGCGCTGCATCGTGATTCCCGCCACCCAGCAGATCTATTTGGACGCCATGGCCGAGGGATTGGTGGTGGACTTTATCAACGCGGGCGCGGTGGTTTCCACCCCCACCTGCGGGCCGTGCCTTGGGGGACACATGGGGGTGCTGAGCGACGGCGAGTGGGCAATCTCTACCACCAACCGGAATTTCGTGGGGCGCATGGGGCCCACCAGCTCCATGATCATCCTGGCAAGCCCGGCGGTGGCGGCGGCGTCCGCTGTGACGGGCGTGGTCACCGACCCGGCCAGCCTTTGAAAGAGGTGTAAAGGTATGAAGATTTACAAATATGGCGACAACGTGGACACGGATGTGATCATCCCCGCCCGGTATCTCAACGCTCCGGACGAGAAATCCCTGGCCTCCCACTGCATGGAGGACATTGACGCCCAGTTTGCCTCCACGGTGGAGGCCGGGGACATTGTGGTGGGCGGCGGCAATTTCGGCTGCGGCTCCTCCCGGGAGCACGCGCCGCTGGCCATCAAGGCCTGCGGGGTGAAGTGCGTCATTGCCAAGAGCTTTGCCCGGATTTTTTACCGCAACGCCATCAACATCGGCTTCCCCATTCTGGAGTGCCCGGAGGCGGTGGACGGTATTTCCGCGGGAGATCAGGTGTCGGTGGACTTCGGAACCGGGATGATTGTTAATGAGACCACCGGGGCCAGCTTCCAGGCCGCACCCTTCCCGGCGTTCGTCAACGGGATTATTGAGCACGGCGGGCTGCTGAAGTCCTTAAAGGCGAGAGGTGTGGCAAAATGAGTGCGGATTACAACTTCTGGAAGTACAAGCAGGACGTAGTTCACGAGGATGAAAAGGTATATGCTTCTCTGTGCGATGGGGAGCAGCTGGAGGATTTGCAATCGCTTCCCATAGAGAATATCAGGGAGCGGATTCGTGCTGTTTTTTCCGGTTGGGACTGGCTGGATCAGGACAACTGCGAAAAAGAGGGCTTTGGCAGCTTCACGCTGTATACTACGCCACAGCTTGTCCGGTTTGACTGCTATGGGATGTCTGAGCAGAATTTGAATTTGTTTATAGACGTTATGACCGAGGAATTTGGTATTCCTGTATATGACCCGCAGATTTCCACAAGATTTGACACTTGGACGGATGTCTGAGCATAGATGGAGAGGAACGGCCATGAATTATAAGATTGCGTTGATCCGGGGCGACGGCATCGGCCCGGAGATCGTCAACGAGACGGTGAAAGTCAT